>Ga0182030_10009406_pt1 | contig 20002 bp, 18 predicted proteins | sample 812S3MmetaG_FD_121299 | JGI IMG/M metagenome (GOLD analysis project Ga0182030, IMG submission 121299) | Permafrost microbial communities from Stordalen Mire, Sweden - 812S3M metaG (Illumina Assembly) | ecosystem: Environmental > Terrestrial > Soil > Wetlands > Permafrost | place: Sweden... | reverse complement strand
GCTCGAAAAGCGTGAGGACGGCAAGCTCTATGCGAACGGCAAGGAAGTCGTCCGGTACCTCTCGCCGAACCAGCAGAACGACAAGACGATCCAAGGTCACAAGCTCCGCAAGGAACTGAAGGACGTGCAGGTGCTGAATGCCTGCATCATGGATGCGTTGCTCGCCAATTCGCAGCTCATCCCCGACGAGTGGAAGTCTGGGTACACCTATTTCTGGGGTACCACCTTCCGCAGCGCGCTCGGCTTCCTGTTTGTCGAGTGTCTGTGCTGGAACGGCGGTCAGTGGCGCTGGGGCTGCGGCTGGCTCGACGATGGCTGGTACGACACCTACCCGGCCGCGGTGCTCGCAAGTTAGTCCTTGGAATATGGGGCAGTTATCGCTTTTTGATCCTCTGCCCCTTAGCTTTTCGCATTTCTTTCTGCCCCGCGCACGAACTTCTGTTCTTGCGCGGGCTTTTTTTATTATCAAACACGCGTGGTAGAATTTTTATGGAATAAGGCTCAAAACAAGTCCGAGGCTATATCGGCTGGCGTGTAGCCAGCGGGTCTCGGGCGGCCGCATTCTGGTATCACTGAACGCAGAATGGCAGCGGGTACGCTTTCTGCCAGCGTCGTTCTTTCAACCGAAATAAAAACGAAGGATACTTGGTGCGCGGTGCTGGCGGATTACCCAAGCAGGGGAGATCCCAGATACGATTCAACCCCGAGAGCAATCGAAGGGCGGTGGCGCGGATGGCACGGCGCACGATTCCGCAACGCGAACGGCAACCATGACACGCTCATGGAGATGTTCGAATCTTACATTTCAGATAAGAAAATTCTCATGCTATTAAAAGAGGTGGTCGACAGTTTTTCGTCGATCGCACCGGGCGTGGGGCTCCCACTTGGCAATCTTACCTCGCAGCTCTTCGTGAATGTTTATATGAACGAGTTTGACCAGTTTGTAAAGCACGTATTGAAGGCGAAGCACTATATGCGCTATGCGGATGATTTTGTGATTCTCGCGAGTAATCGTGAGTGGTTGGAAATCATTCTGCCGGAGATCTGCAATTTCCTTGCGAATCGGCTGAAGCTCACGCTGCATCCCAACAAGGTATCTATTAAAACATTAGCATCGGGCGTCGACATTCTCGGTTGGATTCATTTCCCCGACCACCGCGTGTTGCGCACGCGGACAAAGCGACGAGCGGTAAGTCGCGTTGCGGCCGAGCCGGAAGAACAGCGCATCGCGTCGTATATTGGCATGTTGAAGCATGGGAATGGAATAAAAATAACTCGGACTATCACCAAAATTGCCAACGAGCGCGAGCTGTAAACAAAAATACCCCTTTCGGGGTATTTTTGTTGCTGACGAACCGGCGATTTTACTGCCAGTCGCGTCCGCCGCCATTTCCGCCACCGCCGAAGCGGCTTCCGCCACCTTCACGGCGCGGAGGACGGGCCTCGAGAGGTTTGGCTTCGTTGACGGTGAGCTTGCGCCCATCGAAATCTTGGCCGTTCCACATTTCGATCGCCTTTTGAGCGTCTTCATCGGAACCCATCTCGACGAAACCGAAGCCACGTGAACGACCGGTCATCTTGTCCATGATAATGCTCGTGGACACGACGGCTCCGGCCTTCGCGAATGCCTCCTGGAGTTCATCCTGCGTCGTCGAATACGGTAAACCTCCGATATATAATTTTGTAGCCATTCAATTGCTATATGATGTGTAAGGCGACCTCCTTCTCCTCTGCTCCTGCGCCGACTTTAGTGTGGCCAGTGGAAACTTACTAAGAACACTTACATCGCAATCATTATACCATAACCTTTTCCAAAAGTGCAAATGGCGGTTAATATAGATTTAATACATGACAATAGCTGCTTTTAACCGCACCATATGGACCCATTACCGCCATGCCGGGCGTACGACGTTGCCGTGGAGGCATACGCGCGACCCGTACGCCATATTGGTCTCCGAGGTTATGCTTCAGCAGACTCAGGTGGGGCGCGTCGAGGGGTACTATAAAGACTTCCTGAAGCGATTTCCGGATTTTCGCTCGCTTGCTCGTGCGAAGACTCCCGAAGTGCTTAAGGCTTGGCAGGGTCTTGGCTATAATCGCCGGGCGATGTTCCTGAAGCGCGCCGCGGAGATCGTCGTCGCGCAGTATGGCGGACGCCTGCCGCGCGATCGCGCGATACTGGAATCTTTGCCCGGGATAGGGAAGGGGACATCCGGTTCGCTCATGGCATTCGTGTTCAACGAGCCCGCAGTGTTCATCGAGACGAACATCCGTCGTGTTTTCATCCATTTTTTCTTTCCAAAGCGGCGCAAGGTAACGGATGCCGAGTTGGAACGTTATATCAAGCGTAGCATCGATAAAAAGAATGCGAGGGAATGGTATTGGGCGTTGATGGACTATGGAGCAGTAATGAAAATTGCCAATCCCAATCGCCGCAGTGCGCACTATACTAAGCAATCATCATTTGCCGGATCGGATCGCGAGCTGCGGGGTAGGATTCTGCGTTCGATACTTTCGACGAAAAAGCACAGAATGAGCATACGGAAGCTTCTAACGTTGTTTGGCGCGGATCGAGTGAGGTCTAAAAAAATTATAGGGGCGCTTAAGGACGAGGAATTTGTGGTTAGAAAAGGAACATATATTTGTATTAAATAATGACCATGGGAAAGTATTTTACGAAGATCGGAGTTGTCGCGCTCGTGCTGGGCGCGGCGCCGTTTTTGGCGTTCGCCGCAACGGCCACGACTGCCACGAAGACTGCCCCCAAATTACCGTTCTATTATGGAGCGTGGGTGCCATACTGGACCGGCCAGGCCGGCGAACAGCAGATCGCGGTCAATCTTGATTCTTTGAACGAAGTAAGCCCGTTTTCGTACGAGATCGTGGGTGGAACGATCAAAGACGATCTTGGGATAAATAAAGGGCTTTGGACGGGCTGGATCTCGGCGGTGCAGTCGGGCGGCGTCAAGGTCATCCCCACAATCGCATGGTTCGATACGAACGGTATTTATAATGTGCTTTCCGTCGCGAACAAGCGCCAGGCCGAGGAGACGAGCATCGCACAGCTCGCAAAAGCCAACAATTTTAACGGCATTGATATCGATTTTGAATCGATGTCTCCCGCGACCCGTCCGTACTATTCGCTATTTATAGAAGGATTGTCCCAGCGTCTTCATGCGTCGGGGAAGCTGCTTACGTGCACGGTTGTTCCGCGGGATTATCCGAGTTCGGTCTATGTGGTGGTTCCCGCCACTCTCAGTTATGCGGAAAATTATTCCTTGCTTAATCAATATTGCGACGAGGTGCGCTTGATGGCTTACGATCAAGGGACGACCGACCTTAAGCTCGACGCGAGCAAGGGCGGCAACGGCATGCTCTATTCGCCGACTGCCGATCCCGATTGGTCCACGAAGATCTTGCAATACGCGCTTCAGTACATCAACCCGCGCAAGATCATGTTGGGCATTCCCACGTATGGCTACGAGTACGAGGTGTCGTGGAGTAATAATGTTACGACGTACCAGGAGGTTCGTGCGTGGGATTATTTCAGCGCGTCGGATCGCGCGGATTCGCTCGACATCACGCCGGTGCGGGATAATGCGGGCGAATTGAGCTTTACCTTTACCTCAAGCACGTATATCCAGGAGCCCCAGATTCTCACGAATTATGTTTCTTCCACGGAGCCCGCGGTGCTCGCCGCGCCCAATCCCAACCATCTGACCACGTTCTTTGTTTCGTATCCCGATGCCACGTCGGAGTTGCAAAAAGTGACACTTGCCAAGCAGTACGGCCTGCGCGGGGTTATGTTCTTCAAAGCGGACGGCGATATCGATCCGAGCATTTGGAGCTCGTTGAATTAGAAAAAATTACCACCTCATGCGTTTGGAGGTACGCGTCGCGGCCTGGTGGCCGCGCGTTCCGCGTAACAGCGCCGTCTTCGTTGCCTGCCTTCGGCAGCACCCGCCCTTCGGCGGCTCCGAAACCCTCAAAACGCATGAGGTGGTAATTTTTGCTTCAATGATTATTTATAAAAGAAAGCCCCGCCAGTTCTGGCGGGCTTTCTTTTACCCCTGGCAGCCGCATCGGCAGGCGCCTTCGGGAGCGGTGTGCTCGTGCCCGCAGGTGGGGCACTTTTCCTCATCCATCTCGGCCATAGATAATGGTTGGGTCAATGATTGGTTTATATGACCGACCTTGAGCAATCATCTCTTATTACTCTGCCGGGCGTGGATTATTTCGTTTTGTCCGGGAAAGCATGGCATAATACTCCTATGCCAATATCGATACCGAAGAGGCCTGCGCGAAGCGCTCCGCGGAAAGCGCCGCAAAACACCTCCTGGGAGAATGTTGCCGGATGGTACGACAAGCTCCTCGAGGGCGAAGGGACGTATCAAAAGGAATTGATCTTACCGAACCTTTTGCGTTTGATGGATATCCGGCGCGGCGATGCGGTATTGGACCTTGCTTGCGGACCGGGATTTTTTGCACGGGAATTCGCCGCGCGCGGAGCCGTCGTTACGGGCGCCGATGCGTCAACGGCGTTGATCGCGATCGCAAAGAAGAATGCCATCGCGCCTGCCGGTGCCGGCATGACTTCCACGCCCGGCTCTGCCGTGTTTCACATCGCGTCCGCGGATGCTCTGCCATTTTTAAAGAACGGCGTTGAGAATAAGGCCGCAATCGTGCTCGCGCTTCAAAATATAGAGAACGTCGCCGGTGTTCTGCGCGAGTGTGCACGGGTCATAAAGAAAGGAGGAGAATTGTATATCGTACTTAACCATCCGGCGTTCCGCGTGCCGAAGGCGAGCGGTTGGGGATGGGACGAAAAAGAGAAAGCGCAGTACCGTCGCGTCGATCGCTATCTCTCCGAGTTGAAGGTGCCGATCCAGATGCATCCGGGAGACAAGCCGAGCCAGCACACAACGTCGTTCCACCGCCCTCTGCAATATTATTTCAAAGCGCTCAACAAGGCGGAATTTTCCGTTTCAATGATGGAGGAGTGGAACTCACATAAGAAGAGCCAGGAAGGTCCGCGTGCGAAGGCGGAAGATGTCGCGCGAAAAGAGATACCGTTGTTCCTGTGTTTGGTGGCGGTCAAACAATAGTTTCCGGCGGAACCTCCTCTTTTTGAGGTGCTTTGGCTGTTCCGTTTGTGTAGGAAAGTATGCGGTCTCGTGCGGACGTTTTTTCTCCGTCGCCGTCGACCGATCCCCGCTTTGCCGTATACAGTGCGTCATCTGCCCGACTGACGGCATCCTGAATATCCTCCCCGGATTCCAGCATGGCGAGACCGCCGCTAAAAGTAATCGGTATTGTTTTTCCATCGGTCTCAACGACGAATCCCAATCGCGCCCGCTTTGCTTGCGGGTCGTAGAATTTCTTCATCAATAATTCGAGGTTGGTCGCCCTTAAAAGCACCATGAACTCTTCGCCGCCCCATCGTCCAACAAAATCATCTTTTCGAAATTCATCCTTCAGGAATTTCCCGACTTCAACCAACACGTGATCTCCGACAAGGTGCCCGTAGGTATCGTTGATCTGCTTAAAATTGTCGATATCCAGGATGAGGACCGCGACATTCTTTTTGCTTTCCGTTTCGGATCCGCTTTCCTGATTCTCTCGCCTCCGTTCATCGATCGACAGGATCTTATTCTCTAGCGCGCCACGGCTCCGAAGCTGGGTGAGCCTGTCGGTGTTGATGATCTCCTGGAGCGTCGCGATCCGCTGATCTCTTTCCAGCACCTTGGCATGTAACTCGGAGATCCTTATTTCTTGGGCAATAAGCGCCTCCCGCAGTTTCGCGTTTTCTTCTTCGGGGGTCCGCTCCTGAAATCCGTCTTTTTCAAAGCTCATATCTGTTATGGCTGTATTCTACTATCGTAATCATTAAAAATAAAGAGGCTGATTTCTAACTATAGTTTAGCCCCCCCTTCAGATCCTTTAGAAAGACAAGCGCCTGGTCGCGTTCGTTGATGGCGCGTGATGCTCCGGACCCGAGTTTTCGAAGGACATCCTCCATAAAATCCGCATTCTCAAGAAATGAACATTTCTTTCTCTCGCGCCGCGCGTCCGCGATATGGAGGGCTATCATCGCGCTCGCGTCGTCTATGACCTCATCCCAGAATATTTTTTGTAATTCCGGAAGAACATCTTTTATCGCGAAGATACGATTTATTTCCGGATGGATCTCCCGAAACCGGCGGATGACAAGCACCCCGATGCTGTTTATACGTCCATTCAAAAGGTCGCCCACCCAGTCATGTGCGTCGTCGTGAAGTTGTCGGGCAATGAGGTAGTGTTGGAAAAAGAGCTTCACGTTTTTATATATTTCGGAATCGGTGTCGTGTCCGGCAATGAGTGCTTCCATCAGCGGTCCCATGGCGTGACCCATACTTCGGTCGGCGAGGGTTTGGTGGTCGCCGAACGACGGCAATGCTTGAGGAAGTACCAGCCTCTCCTTGTCCAAAGGGATGATACGGCAGTCTTGCCATTCCCAGGCGTTCGCGTTATCCGTGCGGTCCATAATGTCGGCGAACAGCGCGTCCGCTCCTGCGTATTCGGCGCTCAGCGTGGAGTATATCCCGGTAAGTTTGCGGAGAAAGAAGTTTGCGCACGGCAGAAGCGTCGGATCGCTTTCGCCGTCAAGGATGTCGTCGTAGATCGTGTATGCGATCCATCCGTAAAGGCTTGCAAGGGACAACTGCTCTACGATTTCCAACGGGATGATCTTTCCCTCTTTGGATAGTAACTCGTGGAATTCGTACGCCAGTCCGGTGATAGCGCTGTCGGAAATCTTCTCTATCTGCGAGATGCATTCGGCGCGCAGGTCCGGACAGAGATTTTGGCACGATAAGCGTGCGATGCTTCGTATGTGATCATGGACCCGTGGCGGATCTTTTTGCCGGGAAGCGGATGCGTCGTAACGGGCGAGTGCCTCCGCGCAAAATACTGCCGTAAGCGCGGATGCTCCGGCGTAATGCCGTTCTCCGTTTTGTGCGGGGTCAATGCAGAATGCGGAAGGCGGAAATCCGTCACGCTCCACGCGCACTATAAAATGTTCCATGGTAGCCTGTTCGACCTTATGAACGTTGCCGAGGTTAATGAGCGAGGAGATGGCCATCGCGTGTTCAAGGACGGTCATGTCATTGCCGTTGTGGCGAAGCAGGCGGGCGCGGGCGAGGTTCCGGAGCTTTGTTTGCGGGGAGAGCCCGAGTGCATCCCCGGCGCCCGCGCCCGCCTGCGTGTTCTTATAAAAGCGCGATATGAAGTAGACGGCATGAATGATGCCGGGATAGTAGGGCGATAGAAGCCGATTTTTAAGGACAGCTTCATCTATGATTTGCTCCAGTCGCGGAAGCTTTACGCCGATCAGCGAGAGAAAATATCCGATGGTGCTGTTGACCACCGGATCGACATCCTGCCATGCCGCGGGCGCGTCGTTCGCCACGAGCCATGTTCTATAGGGGCCTCCTTCGTGGGCCTCACGAGAGGTAAGGAGCCGTGCGACCGCGGCGTAGGCGTGTCCGTCAATGATCGAGGCATCGTATCGCGCGAGCGCCGAAAGCGCGGCGAATGTATCGTCGAGATCGTCCGGATACGGCGGATAGGGGCTTTCCGGCGGCTCTTTTCTTCTGTCCGCGCTTTTCGCCCAATAATTAAATGACCATCGTTCGCTTCTTTGCGACAGGAGAAATTTTATCGCTCGGCGTTGTATATCGGTTGCTTCCTCGGGAATATCTTGAAGGCACGCAAGGATGTTGGAAGTAAAGAACGTGGTCCGCCGTGGAATGCCGTGGGAGAGATCGTTGGCGCGAGGGCCGGATAAATTCGCAAAGCTCCCATCAGGGGATTGCTGTCTCCGAATATGCTCCAGCGCTTGCCTGATCGCGCTTCGATGGTTGTTCATGTCTTATAGGAAAAGTGACGACAAACGTGGATCCTGTGTCGGGTTTGCTTTCCACGTCGATCGTGCCGCCAAGATCTCCTTCTACTATTCTTTTTATTGTCGCAAGGCCGATTCCGATACCTTTTGCTTTTTCCTTCGTGGTAAAGAATGCCTCGAATAAATGCGCGCGGACCGACGGCGTTATGCCGCATCCGTTGTCATGAACGCGAAGCGTTGCATTTCCATTCCGTGCCGCGATGGATACCTCAACGGTCCGCGCGCGAGCATCGGAGCGGGGGATATTCTCGTACGATTCGATCGCGTTCATCAATAAGTTGATGACGATCTCGTGGAATTTGAAGGGAGCGTCGAAATGAACGATATCTTCGTCGGTCGGCGGAGTGAAGGACATGCGGACACCCTCTTTATTGGCTTGATAGCTGATAAGTTGAATGACGTTATGAATGCTTCGCACGAGCGAGAACGATTCCGGCGTGATGGTCCCGCCGATCTGTCTTCGCACCGCCTGCGTGAAATCGTTTATTTGCCGGGTGGTATCCATCGCGCTCGCGAGTGAAGGGTTTGCTTCGTCATCCATGCGGAGCGAGAGTGCGTTAAGATGGTTTAAGAGGTCATGGAAGAGACCGGATGATAGCTGGCCCAGCTCCGCGAGGCGATTAAGCTGTTGTACTTTTTCGAACTGGGTACGCCGCAGTTCATCGGTTCGCTCGGTGACTTTCACCTCCAGCATATCCCGTTCCTCTTTGAGCGCCTGTTCGGAATTTCTTGCCCGAAGTAGCGAACGTTCGATCTCCCGATCATAGAGCCATGCGACGATCATGATGAGGAAGTACAGGACGGAGAATACGGCCGCGTCATCGGCGGTGGGATGCTGTTCGTGCATGGCGATGATGCCGTGAATTTGGGCATACCATAAAGGGATAATGTATGCAGCGATAAGGCCGGTGATAAAGAAGCCGAACTTCGTCCCGCGGAGGATGGTTGCCATGACGATGATAAGTGCATAGGCGATCAGCACTACCTGCACCTTGACGCCCCATCGGTATGCGGCGTAACTATCGCTTACCAGATAGGTTCCTATCAAGAGATACGAAGCCAATTCGTGGAACCCGCGTCGCGAAAGCGCATAAAGGAGGATGAAAAATGCCGGCAATACCGAGAACACGACAAATGGAACGTCCCGGTACGTTGCTCCGTCCTGGATGGAATGAAAAAGGACGAATGCGTCGAGGATTGCCAGCATCGCCACCGACCCGATAAGGAGGATGTTCAGGATGTTCTTTCTTCTTAGCAGGTCTTCATCCATAGTGATTAATCCCAGGTCTCGAATGTGTCTTGCGCTATCGCGATCGTTTCCGTCTCTTCCGGTTCCCGCGCCGATCGCTCGGTGAGGACCTTCTCCAGTATCTTGTTCATTTTTTTATGTGGGATATTTTTCCGACCTTTCCCACGCATTATACTCGGGCCCCATTAAATATTTATTAACTTGGAAATCATAAGGAAATGTCCCTTACCTCCCGGCAGATGATAGTTCGGCAAGGGACATTTCCTTATGATTTCTTACCGCCTACCACAAAACCTCGTCCGGGGACCGTTCGGATGAGCGCATCTTTATTCTTATTGTCGATTTTTCTGCGGAGGTTCATGATGTGCATATCGATGCTCTTGGAGAACTGGTCGGCGCTATCGTCCCATACGTGCTCCAGTATCATCCCGCGAGATAGCACCCTCCCGGCGTTCTTCATGAGATATTCCAACAGCATAAATTCTTTTGGGGTAAGATATTCGGTTCTCTCGTGAAATGTAAAAGTATAAGTTTCCCGGTTCAACGAGAGGCCGTCAACGGTCAGGATTTCTTCTTGGATATTTTGCGGACGTCGCAAGAGTGCTTTCATGCGCGACGTCAACTCGCTGAATGCGTACGGCTTCGCAAGGTAATCATCCGCTCCGCAATCGAGCAGGCTGACCTTGTCTTCGATCTCCGCCGCGACGCTTAGGATCATGATCGGCGTCGTCATCTTATATTTCCTCAGCTCGGAGCAGATCTCGTAACCGTCTTTTCCCGGTAAGCCTTTATCGAGGAGGATGAGGTCGTAATCGTTGGTGCGGGCCTTATAGTATCCGCGGGAGCCGTCATGCTCCACGTCTACCGCATAACATTCGGCCTCAAGTTTTTGCTTCAGGGTCGCTGCCGTCTCTTCCTGGTCTTCGACCACGAGGATCCTCATATAATTGCCATTCAGTATACATCAAACTGGCCGAACCTGTGGACCCGCCGGGACGTGCGCCCGGTTCGCCGCTTGGTAGGGACGGCATCCTACTCCATGGAAGACGGGCCCAGTGATCCACAGGCAGGGTCACCATATCATGGCGTGCATTAAAACTATTTTAAAAGTCTCTGTTGTGTGAAAAAACACAAACGACCACTGGTAAGTGGTCGTTTGTGCACCAAGCGGACAAACCCATCCAATATGGATTGCCGTCCTTATGAATAATAATACTGTTTTAAGCATGCAAGTCAAAGCATATTTAATGATTTTTTAATGTTTTCAGAAGGCACTTTCCCGCCTTCCTCGCGTGGTACAATAATAAAATGTCAGGCGGCGTATTCGATCCCCAGGGACCTATCGCATTACAGGAGCGGAATTTGATCATTCTCGTGGTGGTCATCATGCTGTGTGTCGCCATCCCGATGCTCATTTTGCTGTATACGTTTGCGTGGAAATATCGCGCGGGGAACAAGAAGGCGAAGTACGATCCGGAGCATGTGGGGAGCGCGTGGCGGCAACTCGTCTGGTGGGCCATCCCTGCCGTCGTCATCGTGGTGATCGCGGTCATTAATTGGCAGAGCACGCATGCGCTTGATCCGTACAAGGCGATCCCTTCGAGCAATCCGCCGCTTACGATCCAAGTTGTGGCGCTCCAATGGAAGTGGCTCTTTATCTATCCGGCGCAGGGGATCGCGACGGTCAACTATATTCAATTCCCGGTAAACACGCCGATCCATTTCGAGCTGACCGCCGACGCGCCGATGAGCTCGTTCTGGATCCCGGAGCTCGGGAGTCAGATCTACGCGATGGCGGCGATGCAGACCCAGCTGGATCTTGAAGCGAGCTCGATAGGGGAGTACACCGGCAAGGATACGGAGATCAACGGCGCGGGGTATGCGGGGATGACATTCCTCGCCAAGTCCACGTCACAGGCCGACTTCAATGCATGGGTGGTGTCTGTCCAGGATGCGGGCACGTATCCCGCGCTTGATTTGAATACCTATAACACGCTCGCGGAGCCGAGCCAGAACAACCCGCCCGCGTATTACTCTTCTTACGACAAAGACCTGTATAATACTATTTTAATGAAGTATGCGGCTTCTGCGGCGACGGGGACCGTGGTGGGAACCTCAACGATGCCTGCGGATATGCCGGGTATGCAAATGTAATACGATATGATCCACTTTATCTTCGGCACTCTTACCTGGGATGCGCTCCCGCACGTGTGGTACACGATCGGCGCGACGGCGAGCATCGCCGTCGGTGGATTGTTTTTCGCCGGACTGCTCACGTATTACAAGCGATGGACATGGCTGTGGAAGGAGTGGCTCACCTCCACGGACCCGAAGAAGATCGGGATCATGTACATCGTCATGGCGTCGCTTATGTTCTTCCGCGGAGCGCTGGATGCCGCGATGATATGGCTTCAGCAATCCATCTCGGTGGGGAGCTCGCAGGGCTATCTTGATGCCACGCACTTCCAGCAGATCTTTACCGCGCACGGGGACATCATGGTGTTCTTTGTGGCGATGGGATTTTTCTTTGGCCTTATGAACCTGATCATACCGTTGCAGATCGGTTCGCGCGACCTCGCGTTCCCATTCCTCAACTCGCTTGGGTTCTGGCTCTATGTGGCGGGCGCGGTATTCATCAATATGTTCTTCGTGATTGGCGGTGAGTTTGCCGCATCCGGCTGGCTATCGCTTCCGCCGCTATCGGAGATCATGTACAGCCCCGGCACGGGCGTGGATTATTGGGTCTGGAGCCTGCAGATCTCCGGCCTTGGGACCCTGCTTGGCGGCATCAACTTCCTCGTCACTATTTTAAAGATGCGCGTCAAAGGGATGACGCTGATGAAGATGCCGATGTTCACGTGGACGTCGCTCTGCAGTATGGCGCTCGTCATTGTCTCGTTCCCGGTGCTTACCGCAACGACCGCACTCTTATGGCTCGACCGGTTCTTCGGCATGCATTTCTTTACGACGACCGCCGGTGGGAATCCGATGATGTACGTGAACCTTATCTGGATGTGGGGTCATCCGGAGGTTTACATCCTCGTCATTCCGGCCTTCGGGATCTTCTCGGAGGTGGTCGCTACGTTTTCCGGCAAGAGGATCTTCGGCTATGTCTCGATGGTGTGCGCTACGATCTGCATCACCCTGCTTTCGTTCCTGGTGTGGTTGCACCACTTCTTTACGATGGGCGCCGGCGCGGACGTGGATGCGTTCTTTGGGATCATGACGGGTGTCATCGCGATCCCGACTGCGGTGCAGATATTCAATTGGATCGCCACGATGTTCCGCGGGCGGATACGATTCACGACGCCCATGATGTACTTCATGGGATTCGTGAGCCTATTCACATTCGGCGGCATGGCGGGGGTCCTGCTTTCCGTACCGGGCGCGGACTTCGAGCTTCACAACAGCTTGTTCCTTGTGGCGCATTTCCATACGATGATCGTGAGCGCGGCGCTATTCGGCATTTTCGCCGGCATCACGTACTGGTGTCCCAAAGTGATGGGATTCAAGTTGAACGAGAAGATCGGACGCTGGGCATTCTGGCTATGGATCGTCGGATTCTTCGCATCGTTCGTGCCGCTCTATATATTGGGCTTTATGGGCGCGACACGGCGCCTTGACCACTATGCTGCTACGACGGGCTACCAGCCGTTCTTTATCATCGCCGGGATCGGCATATGCATCATCGCGGCTGCGGCGTTGGTGCAAGTATGGCAAGCCATCGTGAGCATCAAGGAGCGCAAGCAAAATCTGGATACCACGGGCGATCCGTGGGATGGTCGGACGCTCGAGTGGTCCACGCGATCGCCGGTGCCGTTCTATAACTTTGCGGTATTGCCGGAGGTGGATAGCCGCGATGCGTTCTGGAAGGCGAAGAAAGCGGGGAAGTCAGCGGAGCCCGTAAAGTATGAAGACGTCGAGTTGCCCAAGAATACGGCGATGGCCATCTATCTTTCCGGATTCGTTTTTCTCTTTGGATTCGCGGCGGTATGGCACATCGGATGGTTGGCGGCGGTGGGTCTTGTGGGTTCCGTTGCATGCGTCATCGTCCGCTCGTTTGATGAGCATACGGAATATATTTTGCCGGCGGCCGATATTGAGAAAATGGAAAAAATGGCATAAGAAAAATGGAACACGCAACGGACGACAAACATATCTTCGGTTTCTGGGTCTATCTGATGACCGACCTCATTATTTTTGGCGTGCTGTTCGCGGCATATGCCGTCTTGCAGGGGAACACGTTCGGCGGCCCATCGGCGTACGATCTCTTCAGTCTGCCGACCGCGCTTGCGAATACGCTCGTGCTGTTGGTTTCGAGCTTCACCTGCGGACTTGCAATGCTTGCGGCGCAGTCGAAGAAAGTGAATCAAACGATTGCGTGGCTCGCGGTCACGCTCGTGCTCGGTGCGACGTTCCTTACGCTCGAGCTTACCGAGTTCTCGCGGTTCATCGCGATGGGGGATAGCTGGCAGAGAAGCGCATTCCTCTCGTCGTTCTTTACGCTCGTCGGCACCCACGGATTGCACATCGCCGTGGGATTACTGTGGATCGTCGTCGCGATCGTTCAATTGAAGCTTCGGGGATTGACCCCCGCCGTCACGTCCAAGATCGTCCGCTTCACGCTCTTCTGGCACTTTCTCGACATCGTTTGGATATTCATCTTTACGATGGTTTATTTGATGGGACACGCCATATAACGACGACATAAAACCATGCACGCAACACTCAAGTCATACATCATCGGATTCGTCCTCTCGTTATTGTTCACGCTCACCGCGTTCTCGCTCGTGATGTATCCGGGATTCTTCCACGCGAGCTACGGGGTGATCGTGCCGGGCATTATCATCCTGGCCGTCATCCAGCTGCTGGTTCAACTGATCTTCTTCATGCACCTTGCGACGGAAGACGGCCCGCGGTGGAAGCTCGCGGCGCTTGTTTCCACGATCGGCATCATCCTTATCGTCGTCGTCGGCTCGATCTGGATCATGAACCATCTCAACTACAACATGATGGCATCGCCGGCCGACATGAACACGTATATTCAAAGCCAAGATGGATTTTAAACATTATTACGAGCTTACAAAATCGGGATTGGTGATGGGGAACATCGTCACGGTGCTGGCGGGATTTTTGCTGGGCTCGCAGGCGTTCCGGAACGGCATCAACGGTCCCACGATCGCGATCCACTTCTGGCTTCTCCTCGCCACGCTCGTCGGCATATTCCTCGTGATGGCGTCGGGGTGCGTGTTCAATAATTACATCGACCGCGATATCGATGGAAAGATGGAGCGCACCAAACATCGCGTACTCGTCACGCACAAGATTTCCCTCCGCGCCGCGTTCATTTTTGCGACCGCGCTCGCCATCGTCGGGTTCCTGATCCTTTGCCTTTGCACCAACGTCCTGGCCGCGTCGTCCGCGCTCGTTGGCTTCATCTTTTACGTCGTTACCTATAGCCTATGGGGAAAGCGTCATACGGTCTATGGCACGTTCATCGGCGCCATCGCCGGTGCGACGCCGCCGGTGGTGGGATATGCCGCGGCGAGCGGCCGGATCGACGGCGCGGCGGCGATCCTGTTCTTGATCATGCTCACGTGGCAAATGCCGCATTTCTTCGCGATCGCCATCCGTCGCCGCGAAGATTACGCCGCCGCCGGGATCCCCGTCATGCCGGTCCGGTACGATCTCCGGCGGACGAAGATCAGTATGGCCATCTATATCATAGAGTTCATCATCGCCGCCTCGCTCCTTTCTTTGTTCGGTTATGCCGGGCCGGTATATCTCAGCATCGCGCTCGTGCTGGGTATCGCGTGGCTCGCGCTCGCCCTGAAAGGATTTTGGGTCAAGAACAGCACGCCATGGGCGAAGCAGATGTTTTTGTTCTCGCTTGTGGTGATGATGGCACTCTTCATTACGATCATGGTCGGGGCGGTGGTGTAGACCTGCGTCTTGCCCTCTGCGGTTTTTTGATATACAAAGAGGACAGAGAGGAAGGTGATTTTCATGCTTCACACGAAGGATTCCCGGGCGGAACGGATCGTAAAATTCATGTATGTAAGGCGTTGGAAGAAGTGGCGGCTTGTAGAGCGGTCTATCGACCCTTTTATCACGCACCGCGTTGGCCGGAGGACGCTTCGTCTGCCCGCGGTCATCGCATCGCCGTTCCTGCCGGCAGGGCTTCTTCGCGCTTTTTATGAAGAGCTCGCTCGGCAGGGACTCGACGCCTTTAGGGTCGAGGCGTTCTACGGGCCGCAGGGAAATGGGTCGAGGAGTCTGAATGATGCTTACCGTGTCGAGATCGCAGTACGGGAAAAGCACTCGAAACCCAGCGAGTGATTTGTGAGGATCCAGGAGGATGAGTTCGCTCACCCTCCTTTTTTTAGCTGATCACAACTTTTGCGATGGCGAAAATGCTCCTGAGGGAATAGTTCGCGGAGAAGCTGATGTTGTTGCCGTTCGTGATGTAGGGATCCTTCATGATGTAATTACCCTTACTGCCGCTTATCAAGACCACGAAGTGAGTACCGCCATATGCATGGATGCCGACGATCACGGGACTGCCACCGGCGATCGATGCGTCGATTGCCGCGGATTTTCGCGTGGCGGTCTGGCCATCGACATTGATCGACGTCAGAAGGGATGCCGGAGAGTACGCCGCAAAGTCGTTCGGGTCGGCGTTGATGGTCTCGGGCGTCACATCTTTGAATCCGTAGTGGGTCAGCACCATTGCCATGGCGCTCACGAGGCATCCGTCCGCCGCCATCGTGTATTTTGTGCCATCGAGCGGCAGGCTGCCCCATGTGGCATCGCGCTGGTTATAGTAACAACCCCACGAATCGCACGAGGTCTGGTTGCCGAGCAGTTTTGATCCGCCGGCGTTCGCTGCGAATGCGGAGAAACTGTTCAGTTCCGCGGTTGCTTCCGCGAGCAACTTTTCGTAGGTTGCTTCCTGCGATTTGGTTTCGGTGAGGAGCTGGCTCTTTGACTGTTCCGTTGCGACGAGGGATTGCTGTTGGGTGGTGAGGGATTGCTGTTGTGCCGTGAGCGTATTTTGCTTTTGCACGGAAGCGGTCTGTGAACTGGCGAGAGAACTCTCCTGGGTCTTGAGCGTTTGCATCTCGTTCTGGATGCTATTCTGTATCTCGAGCGTTTGGTTAAGGTCGCTCCACGCTTGTACGAGCCCTCCGGAAGAGAGCATCTGTACTATGAGGGGTTGGCTCTGAGATTTTTGAAGACTCTGCAGATATGCGCCAAGGGATTTTTGATCCTCGGTGATCGTCTGTTTGGCGTCCGTGATCTCGCCACCAAGCTGTTGGATCTGTATTTGGGTGCTTTGGATCTGATATTGGGTAAGCGTGATTTGGGTTTGCACTTTATTTTTTTGGAGGTCGAGGGCGTTGATCGCGGCCTGGAGCGTTTTTTTGTTCGCTCCCACTTGCTGGAGTTCGCTCTGGTACATGGCAATTTGCTGGTTCAGGGCGGCCATCTGTTGATCGTTGGCGTTGAGCTGAGCCTGGAGGGAGCTACTGCTTACGGCCGTGCTGGTAGCGGTTCCTGTCGTATCCGCTTTTGCGGTGGGGATGCCGATCGGGGCAGTGCCGCCACGAAACCCCCCCGTTGCTATGGCGGTAAGGCACAGCACGGCAAATAACGCCATAAATACTGTAATAGTGGTCTTTTTCATTAAGAATACATCGAGATCCGGCTACCTCTCTCTACCGATTCCATTGCTCTATTATAACACCGGATTATCTAATCGCTGACCTCCACGGCTTTAATGATGATGCTGCTGTTATTCGCAGTCGGATCCCATGTGGTAAAGCCGATGCCTCCCACGCCGCCGCTCGGCGGTTCGCTTATCGTGCCGGCCACGGGGGTGCCATCAAAGGTGCAGGTTCCCTGCGCCCCTTTGACCGAGACGCTTGCCGTGATATCGGGATTGATTGCTTGGTTATAGCCGGACGCGTCCGCGCTTGCCAACGTGACTCCCTTTCCGCTCGTATATTGGTCGAGGTACATGTGGACCTCATTCGGGGATGAGAGATCGAATTCGCATGCGACATAATCGTCCATGGATGTGTAGCGCGCGAGCAGCCCGAACGACGATCCTTTTATTCGATCGAGCTTCGCCGTTAACGTATAATCGGTCCAGGCACTTGTGCCGGGGAGAAGCACGCCGCCGCCGGTCGTTGAAGTTTCGGCGTTGACCGTAAGTATGCCGCCATCTTCGGAGAAATTGCCCCACCAACTCTCCCATCCGTCGCCTGGTTGGAATGTGTTTTCGATATACGGCAATGTTTTCGCGGTTGTGGGCACTACTTCCGGAAAATCCCTGAACTCCGAAGTGGGTAGGGGCGGCGTGACCGCGGTGGATGTCGGTTCCGCGTTGAGGGGAGCCGTGCTCGTGGGTTGATCGGGTGGCGTTCCGTTCTGCGTCGATGGCACGTTGGCACCTGAATTTACGATAGCGTCGTCCGCTTGCCCGTCGCCGTTCGATGGCATAATGGCGCTCGCTTCAGTTTGGTTCGTACCCGTGGCGGTATTTGTGGCGGGGGAGGAGGTGCCAGTGACGTTGTCCGCGCCGGTCGGTAGCGTTGGAGATGTTGCGGGGATCGGCAGCGGAGCTTCCTGCTGAAAATTATATGTGATATCGGCGAGCGTCCCATAGTGACCGGGCCGCGCGTTGATAGTGATATAGAGAGCGATGCTAAGCGTTCCGACGCCGATCAAAAAAAGCGACCGGGAGAGTGTTTTGCGCGCCCGCTCTTTTTCCTTTTCGATCTCATGCCTATCACTCATTATCTTAAGTGTAGCAGATTAAAAAAGCGCCACGTTTGGGGACGTGGCGATTGCTTGAAAGGAGTGTGCTTTGTTTTCGTGGTTGTTCTAGCGTTTGACGATCAGGTTTGCAACGGAGTTGGTGTACAGCGCCGCCGGAAGCGATCCTGCTTCCTCTAGAGAGGGCGGGGTGTACGAGGTGGGGATCAGGAATGCCGCTATCTGATCCGCAGACGCATCACTTCCGCCGGTCACGATGTTGGTTGTCCACGTTCCATCGCATCCGATCGTGGTAAGAGGAGAGTTGGCATATGGTTTTACCCACCAGCCGTATGCCCCAACATGGATGTACACCACGATGTAGTAGTTCCCCGGGACGGCGTGCAGTTCTTGCCCTTTGAGCGGGTCACTACTTCCGACCGGTGGCACCGTTGTGAATTCGAGGGTGGGAGTTCCCGACCCGCCGGGGATGGCACTGCACGTCCAGTTGTCGGGCGTGGTGGTTCCGTCGAAGACCTGCTGCATGCCTGGCTTCATGACCAGGTCCTGGTCCCAGATACCCCAGCCGTCATCGGTGCCTTTCCATGGTTCGTCGTGATCCTCGAAGTAGAACACCGGGCGCTTTTCCGCCTGGGCCCACGATTGGACGTCCAGGAAGTAGAACGACGCGTTGTCGGGTGATGGTACGGCATTGCCAACGACGTTGCCGAAACTTTGCCATCCTGTTTCGGATACGATGACCGCCTTGGGCGCGTATGTTTGCCGGAGGAGCGCGTCTTCCGCGTTCAGGTATTCGACCGCCTTCGAGATATCCGTGCCTTCCCAGAACGGGTAGTAATTGGCAAAGACAAAATCGCTTACCGCAACGACCGATGGATTGTTTTCCAGGGTCGAATAGGTGTCGGCTGTCGTTATGGGAACATTCGGTACTGCCGCACGGAATTGGTTGATATAGTTGATGAGTTGCCCCGGCGATACGTCGTTACGAAGCAATGCTTCGCTACCGACGATCACCGCATCAACCGGAACTGTTTGCGCGACCGAAATGCAGTTTTGCATCTCTGCCGTGTTTGTGGCCGAATCCGTGCCGATCCATACTCCGACATACACCTTTAGCCCGAATCGCTTTGCGATCTCCGCAAAGTCCTGATTTCCGTTGGTGCAACTGAAGTTGCGGATCGCCGTTGTATACGGTGCGAGTGCTCCGATCTGCCGGGTTAGTTGATCGTCGTCGACCGTGGCGCCCTGGTTTGGGTCCTGGGATCCGGTGTACGGACTGAAGTCCATACCGAACACCGGTAATGTCACGGTCGGAGGAGTTACCACCACATTCACCGTTGTCTGCGCCGTTTTTTGCTCGGCGTCGGTCACGGTTATCGTGACGGTGTTCGTGCCGCCGTGATAACCGTAATCACTTACGAGCTGAGTCCCGGCGATCGAGCAAGCGATGATGCCCGGCCCCGTTTGTGTCGTCACGGCAAAAGCGAGCGGTGAGGATCCGCCCGCAACATATTGCGAGAGGCTCACCGAAGGGATCTTTTGCCCGAGGGCGTTCAGGGTTATGTTCGGTATGGCCGTAAACGTCGGATTCGCGGGAGGGTTGACGGTGATCGTTGTCGATCCCGATTTCGTAGTATCTTGCACCGAAGTCGCCGTGACCGTCACTTGCGTGACGGCCTTCTCCGCGGGAGCGGTATATATTCCTGCCGCCGAGATCGTGCCGGCACTCGCCTTCATGGTTACCGAAGAGTCGTAGTTTCCCGTCCCCGACACATTCGCCGTGCATTGGCTTGTCTGGCCGGCTTGTAGGCTGACCGGATTGCACGCCACGGTTACGCCGGTAATGGTTGGGGGAGGCGGCGTGCTGTTGCCCCCTCCGCCGCATGCGACCAAAAGGAGCAATACGCCGAAAAGGCTCGGCTTTAGCCCCGTTTTCCCTGGTTGAAACATAAAACACCCCTTTCGTTTCCGCAGATTAAGTTTGAAAGCTGGGTTTTCTGCGCTAACCCACTAATGATGACTATATATAG
>Ga0182030_10009404_pt1 | contig 20003 bp, 17 predicted proteins | sample 812S3MmetaG_FD_121299 | JGI IMG/M metagenome (GOLD analysis project Ga0182030, IMG submission 121299) | Permafrost microbial communities from Stordalen Mire, Sweden - 812S3M metaG (Illumina Assembly) | ecosystem: Environmental > Terrestrial > Soil > Wetlands > Permafrost | place: Sweden... | reverse complement strand
CTGCCCGAATCGCAGCTCGACCGCTTCCTGATGCGCCTGCGTATCGGATACCCCGACATCGCCAACGAGCGCCAGATTATCCGCAATTCCGAGCGCGAATTGCCGCATACTCCCCCGTCCGGCTTGGTGGCCGAGGACGTTCTGCAACTCCAGGACGCCGCGCAGCGCGTCTCCGTCGAAGACAGCCTGGTCGATTACATGCTCGCCATCGTGGAAAAGACGCGTAATCACGAGTCGCTGGTCCTCGGAGTCAGCCCTCGCGGATCGCAGGCGCTGTATCGCGCGGCGCAAGCCCTGGCCCTCCTCGAAGGCCGCGATTATGCCATCCCCGACGATGTCAAACGGCTCGCCTCGCCGCTGTTCGCGCATCGCGTGGTGATCAACACCCGCACCACCCTGGTGCAGCGCCGCGCCGACGCGGGCGAGCGCATCATCGAAGAGATTTTGAGCCAGGTGGCAGTCCCCCTGTAAAGTTCCTCCTATATGAAAACAGCCATTATCGGCTTGCCCATGGTCGGCAAGACCTCTCTGTTCACGATTCTCACCGGCGTCCAGTCGGAGTCCCGCATCGGGTCCACCGCCGTGCGCACCGGCGTCGCCCGCGTGCCCGACGCACGTTTGGAAGCCCTCGGACGCCTCTTCGAACCGCCCAAAGTGGTTCACGCCACGGTGGAATATGTGGACATGCCCTCCATCTCCAAGGAGAATCTGCGCGACCCCAGTTACCTCGCCAGCCTCCGCGTGGTGGACGCCTTCGCTCACGTCCTGCGCCTTTTCTCCAGCGAGACCGTGCCCCATGAAAAGGGTTCCGTGGATCCGCTTCGCGATATGGGCGACGTCGAAACGGAACTCATTCTCAGCGACCTCGTGGTCGTCGAAAAACGTCTCGAACGCCTCGACAAAGACCGCAAGAAAATCAAGAATCCCGAGCTCGACCGCGAATTCGAGCTGCTCGAAAAGTGCAAAGCTCTCCTCGAGGCCGACCAGCCGTTGCGCCAGATCGAGCTCGATGCCGACGACGAGAAGCGCCTGCGCGGATTCCAATTCCTCTCGCAGAAACCGATGTTGTACGTTCTGAACGTGGGCGAAGAAGACGCCGCCAAACTGCACGTCCGCGAGCAGGAATATCGCGACGGCCCTCTTGCCGGTCGCAAGAACACCGCCGCCACCGGTGTGTGCGGCAAAGTGGAAGCCGAGCTCTCGGAGCTGCCCCGTGAGGAGCAGCGCGACTATCTGGCCAGTTACGGCCTCCAGGAATCCGGCCTCGAGCGCCTCATATCCGCCACTTATTCTCTGCTCGGCCTGATGAGTTTCCTCACCGCCGGCGAAGACGAATGCCGCGCCTGGACCATCCCCATGAACACCCCGGCAGCCAAAGCCGCGGGCGCCATCCACTCCGATTTCGAAAAGAAGTTCATCCGCGCCGAAGTGGTCAACTGGAAGGCGCTGGTCGATCACGGCGGCTACCCCGGCGTCCGCGAAAAAGGTCTATTGCGGCTCGAAGGCAAGGAGTACATCGTCAAAGACGGCGACGTGCTCGTCATCCGCCACAGTTAAGGAGGCGCCACCATGAAGTTGCTCGTTCTGCTCGCCGCCGCGGCCGTCATCGCCGTGGCGGCCGAAAAGAGAGTGGAGTTGAAAGACTTGCCGCCCGCCGTCCGGAAAACGGTACAGGACCAGACCAAGGGCGCCGACATCAAAGGTATTTCCGTGGAGACCGAGCACGGCAAAACCAGCTACGAAGTCGAGACCATGGTCAACGGCAAGCACCGCGATCTCGAGATCGACGCCAAGGGCGTGGTGTCCGAGGTCGAGGAAGAGACGGCGATCGCCGCCATCCCGGACGTTGCTAAGGCAGCCATCGGCAAGAAGGCGATGGGCGGCCGCGTCATCATGGTGGAAACCGTGACCAGCGGAACCACCATCGTTGCCTACGAGGCCGAGTACATCGACAAGAACGGAAGGAAGCGCGAGGTCCGCGTCAAGCCGGACGGAAGGTAGGACATGCTTTAGCTTGTCCAGGCGAGCAACGCTCGCCCGTTCTTCGGTCAGCTGACTTCCATGCCGACGTGGCCCAGGCACTCCTGCCTGCCGGCGCCGAGACTTTTCTCGGCGTGCGTGAGGTCTGCTCGCCGGGACAAAAAGCCGTACAATCCGACGGCCTTCGTGGGCAGAGCCTGACTGCCTCCCGCAGGGACATCACGGGCGAGGCCCGTGTCCCAGCAACTGGTCGTACACTTCCCGCTTCGAAAGTCCGCGCTGCCGTGCCACCTGCTTGATAGCGTCCATGCGCGGCGTGCCGCCTTCGATGAGCCGCTCCACCGCCTCATCTAGCGGCGTATCGTCGGGAGGTGGCGCGGTAGCCTTCCCGATCAGCAGCGTGATCTCGCCGCGCACCGCATCGCGCGCCGCTAGTTGTGCGCGCACCTCCGCCGCCGTCCCACGCACATACTCCTCGTGGATCTTCGTCAGCTCACGCGCCACCACCACGGGCCGCGGACCCAGGGCCAGTTCGATTGCCTCCAGCGCTTCCAGAATGCGATGCGGCGCCTCGTAAAAGATGAGCGTGGCGTGTTCGTCCGCCAGCGACTCCAGCATTTTGGCGCGTTGTCCCTGCTTCGACGGCAGAAACCCGCCGAACCGGAATGAGTCGGTGGGCAGTCCGGATGCCGCCAACGCAGTGAGCGCCGCCGACGGTCCCGGCACCGCTTGCACCGGCACTTCGAGCTCGATCGCGGCGCGTACCAATCGATAGCCCGGGTCCGATACCAGCGGCATTCCCGCGTCGGAAACCAGCGCGATCACCGCGCCCGCGGCCATCCGCGACGCCAGTTCCACGGATCGCTCCGCCTCATTGTGTTCGTGATAGCTGATGGTCGGCTTCTGGATGTCGTAATGGTCGAGCAGCTTCCGCGTCTGCCGCGTGTCTTCGCAGGCAATCAGGTCGGCTTCCCGCAGCACGCGCACCGCGCGGTACGTGATGTCTTCCAGGTTTCCGATGGGCGTCGCCACCAGGTAGAGCAGACCGGCCATCTCGACTACCAGTCTACGCGAGCGAGCCCAAAAGCTCCACTCCCACCCGCCAGCCCACGTTTTGCCACTCGCAGTTGCGGACGCGTGCCAAGGCACTCAGTCCGCAATTCGGCAGGGCCACCTGAATCGCCGCCCCAAGAGCGAGAGCCTCGTCGGTGACCAACGCCATCCCACGCGCGGAAATATTCAACCCCCGTGCCGTGACCGAGCGCTCGGTCGCCAGGCAGCACATCCACACCGAGCAAGGCATCGGGAAACGCTCGGACTGCCTCGGCTCCAAGCTTGCTACGCCGCTGACTTCGAGATCCTGTAAGGCTGCCATGTCCTTGTTGTAACGCCATTCGCCGCCGCGGTTCCACAGTTTGCCGGGTTTCAGCGGTACTCTGCGGGTACCATTGATGTATGCGGCTTCCCTGGCTACTCCTGGCCTGCTCGCCGATTGCCCTGGCGCAGACAGCGATCGATTTTTCTTACGCGGGGTATGGGGGTGGCGGCGTGGTCGCACCTCAAGTGGATGCCGTGATCTCCGTGCGCCCGTCCGGCGGCGATGACACCGCGCTATTGCAAGCCGCGCTCGATCATGTTGCCGCATTGCGGGGGCGCGGCGCGATCGTGCTGTCGGGGCGCTACCGAGTCGCCGGCCATCTGGAAATGCGAGCTGCCGGCGTGGTGCTGCGCGGAAACGGGGACGTCACCATCGTCGCCACCGGCACTTCGCGACGTACGCTGATCGAAATCGGCACCCGCGCCGACCCCCAAACGAGCACCCCCATCGATGTCACCGACGACACCGTCCCTGCCGGAGGCCGCACCTTCACTTTGGAGTCAGTCAGCGGACTCCAGCGCGGCGATCGCGTCGTCATCATTCGTCCAAGCACGATCGCTTGGATCTCGGCACTCCAGATGACCGGCATCAAGGGCACGTACGCCAATCAGCGCCTCGACTGGGCGCCCGGATCGCGCAACCTGATTTGGGATCGCACAGTCGTCGCCGTCGATGCCGAACGCAAGCAGATCACCGTCGACGCACCCATCACCACCGCTCTCGAACGCCGCTACGGAGGAGGCACTCTAGCGCGCGTCGATTCCAATCCGGCGGCCACGCAGATCGGGATCGAGCACCTCACCCTGGAGAGCGAGGTCGACCCTGCCCGGCCCCGCGACGAAGATCACGCCTGGACGGCCATCTCGCTCGACCGCGTCGAAGATGCCTTTGTCCGTGACGTGACCGTCCGCCATTTCGCCGGGTCGGCCGTGCGAGTCGGACAGCGCGCGCGCCGCATTACCGTCGAGGAAGTCCACAGCGAACAACCCGTCTCCGAACCGGCCGGCTATCGCCGCCAGACGTTCCTCGTCGAAGGCCAGCAGGTGCTCGTCCGCCAGTGCACTGCCGAGCACGGCATGAACGACTTTGCCGTCGGACTGCTCGCCGGGGGACCGAACGTCTTCCTCGACGACACCGCCAAGGCGGCGCTCGGCGACAGCGGCGCATTCGAAAGCTGGGCGTCGGGAGTGCTGTACGAGCGCGTCCACATTGAGGGCGCCGGCATTCGACTCACCAACGACAGCTCACGCGCCCAAGGCGCAGGCTGGACGGCCGCAAATTCGGTAGTCTGGAACTCCAGGGCTGATAGGGTCGAGGTCCACGGCCCGGAAGGCGCCGAGAACATCGAGAGCCATTCCACCGAGCCACTCTATGAGGCGCAGTTGAGAAAACGGCCGGCTCCCGAACTCGTGCCACTCACAGACGCGCCCGACATGGCGCACCTCTCCAAGTTCCGCCTCCCAAAACCCACCGCCCCCACACCAGCCCCAACCCATCCCGTCGAGATCGTGAACGGCCGATTCGTCGTCGACGGCAAAACCATCTGGGGCGGCATCGTCAACGAAGGCTGGTGGCGCGGCCAGGAAATCCCCGCCGAAGCGCTCGACGTAGGCGGCGTCTCCATCACGCGATTCATTCCCGGCCGCACCGGCCCCGGACTCACCGAAGACCTCGACGCGCTCGCCGCTCGCATGGTCGCCCAAGGCACTCCGTTCTACCAATCCATCCCCGGCCTCTGGTACGATCGCCGCCGCGACGAGCATTCCACTAATATGCGCCCCGACGCCAACGTTTGGGCGCCATTCTATGAGATGCCCTGGGCACGCAGCGGCAAGGGCATCGCGTCCGACGGTCTCAGCCAGTTCGACCTCTCGCGCTTCAACCCCTGGTATTACGAGCGCACCCGCGATTTCGCGGCGCTCTGCGACCGCAATGGCCTGGTTTTCTATCACAACATTTACAACACCCACAACGTCCTCGAAATCCCGCCGCATTGGGTCGATTACCCTTGGCGTCCCGCCAACAACGTCAACGACACCGGCCTGCCCGAACCGCCGCCCATCGAGCCCGGCAACAAGATCCACGTCGCCAATCAGGTTTACGACATCGCCAACCCCGTCCGCCGCGACCTCCATCGTGCTCTCATCTTGCATGAGCTCGACGAACTCGGCGCCTCCAGCAATCTCTTCTTCAGCCTGGGCGCGCAATTCGCCGGACCGCTCGCCTTCCAGGAATTCTTCCAGGACACCGTGACCGAATGGCAGCGCAAAACGGGCCGCACCGTGCGCATCCAGCTCGCCACCAGCAAGGACATCACCGACTCCATTCTCGCCGACCCCGCTCGCGCCCGCCAGGTGGCCGTGATCGACATGCGCTATTGGCAATACCGGCCGGATGGCTCTCTGTGGGCCCCGCAGGGCGGACGCAACCTTGCCTTCCGCGAGCAGATTGTCGCCGACTTTGGGAAGGGCGATACCCCGGCCGACACCACACCGCAGCAGGTCTACCGCCAGGTCCGCGAGTATCGCGATCGCTACCCCGACAAAGCCATCGTCGCCTGGAATGGCGGCGCCGGTCCGATTCCCGTACTGATGGCCGGTGGCGCGGAGGCCCTGATGCTCAATCCCTCGGCTGGCCAGGGCCAAGGCCGTACCGTCGATCGCACTCCGCTCGACGCCTTCGTGCGCGACCGCCTCGCGGCCGTCCTCATGAAGATGAAGCCGCGCGACGGCGTGGCTGCCGACGCGTGGTGCCTGGCGGATGACGGCGATCAGTCGGTGTTGCTCTACTCGCTCAGCGGCGACTCGATCCGGCTCACGCACCCTCTGCGCGGCGCGCATGATGAGGGCCTCTGGTTCGACCCACGCACCGGCGCGACCCACCCGGCCGAGGTCACAGGCACGGAGATCCGCAAGCCGTCCGCCGAAGCGTGGCTACTGCTGTTGAAGGTGCACCCCTAACTAATTCGTGCGAGATTTAGGTTTTTGTGTGGCAGGCAATCTTGCCTGCAGGCGGCCTTTAGGCCGCCGTTTTCGCTACGCGAAGAATCTTCGCTATTTCAGCACCGCCCCCTGGCTGTAGACGAAGCCGACTGAAGCCTTGGTAGAAGCCCGCCCCACGAAAAGCCCAAAGTTCGGGCGAGCTGCGCTCGCCTGGACAAGCTGAAGCATGTCCTACTTTCCGATCTGCGTGAGCAGTTCTTTTACCGCCACGTCGAGCTGCGAATCCTTGCCGGTGTACGATTCACCGATCGGCCGGGTCACCGCCACGTCCACGGGCCGCGGATTGTTCTCCATCACCTTGCCGTCCGCGCCCCGGATCACCGTTCCCGGCATGCGCATCACCGTGCCGTCGACCAGCGTCACCGAGCCGGTATATATGATCCATCCCGCCGTGGGCTCGCCGACCACCTTGCCCAATTTCAGCGTGCGATACCCTTCCGTGAAATCCTCGGCGTCGGAGAGCGAATGCTGATTCACCACCAGGATGGTGGGTAGTTCCAGCGATCGTTGACCCAGAGCAGTGCGCGCGGGAGTGGCCGGGCCGTTGCGATTGGTCATCGTGAGATACGGCCGGCGAGTCAGCACATCGAGCGCATATGCGTTGACGAAACCGCCGTTATTATTGCGGATGTCGATGACCACGCCGTCGCGCGCGCGGTTGTCCTCGTCGAGATCGAGATAGAGCTGCGCCAACGCCTGCTCCGACATATCGCGCACGTGCACGTAGCCCAGGCGATTGTTGCTGATCTTCGCCACGTACGCGCGATTGTCTTCCACCCACTTGCGATAGATCTGGTCCGCGAGCGATGCCACCGGTTGCACCGTGACCTGCCGGCCCGAAATGTCGAGCACCACGCGCTTATCGATCTTGTGCTCCAGTTGCTCGTCCAGATTGACGCGCGGTCCCATCGCCACGCCATCCACCGAACGCAGTTCCTCGCCCACCTGGATCTTCGCCAGTTCCGCCGGCGAGTGCGGCAGTACCGCGGTGATCTTCAGCGTGCCGGTCGCCTCGTAGGCCGCGCGGTCGAACGTCAGCCCGAGCTGGCCGATGGCCCCGCGTCCGCCGCCTCCCGGCGCCGCCGGGGCCGAAATTCCCGAGTGCGAAGAGTTCAGCTCGCCGATCATCAGCCGCAGGATGGCGCGCATTTCGTCGGGGTTGCGCGAACCTTCGATGAGCGGCGCGTACGTCTTGCGCATCGCGTTCCAGTCGACACCGTTGTAGTGCGGGTCGGCGTAATTGTCGCGCTGCGCGGCCCAGGCCTCTTCGAATACCGCCATCTTCTCACGGTTGAAATCGACGTCCATCTCGGCGTCGATATTCACCGATCGCGTCTGCTTATTCTCCACCCCGATGGCCGACACTTTGCCGGCTTCCAGGTAGTAAACATCTTTCGAATCGGCCGAGAACTGAGCGTGCGTGCGCATCGCCGGAGTGCTGGTCAACTGCCGCGCCGGACCGTTCGCGCCGCCGCGTCCGCTGCCCCCACCGCCGCGTCCACCACGCCCCGCGGCGTCTTCATCGAGCGAATAGAGATACAGATTGGCCTGTCCTCCAGCGGTGCCGTTATAGAGTAGATATTTGCCGTCCGGGCTGATCGCCGGGTTGTTGATGGTGATCCCGGCGGTGTTGAGCACGCTCAGCCGTTCGCGAATGTGATCGAATTCGAATTCCACCTTCACCGGAGTTTTGGGCTCCGCTGCCGCCGCAGCACCGCGCCCGGCGCGTGCGGGCGGTTCGGGCTTGAACAGGTCGTCGAACTTCTCCTCGCTGAATTTGGGCTGCTTCGGCACCAGGTCCACGCGCACCAGTTGCGGCGTTTCGGTGCGCTGGCCGGTTTCGAAAATCAGAAATTTACCATCCGGGCTCCACTGCACCGAATTGAGATTGCTGTTCGAGAGGAAACTCACCTGATGGGTCGCACCACCGTTCGCGCCGACCACATAGATGTTGCGCAAGCCGCGGTCGTCCGCCGCGACATAAGCAATCCATTGATTGTCCGGCGCCCAGGCATACGACGCCGCGAGGAAGCCCGAGGCGGCCAGACTCTCCTGCTTCGAATCGAGGTCGATCGCGCGCAGCTCTTTGTCATTCCGTACGAAGGCCAGGCTCTTGCCGTCGGGAGAGAATCGGATCGCCTGGTCGGGCAGCGTGTCCTTGGTCAACTGCGTCTCGGTGTGGTGCGCGAAATCGTAAAGGAAAACGTGCGTCACCGCGTTGCGTTCACTGAGATACGCCAGACGCGTGGAATCGGGCGCCCACGCCACTTGGGTCTCCGGACCCGGCGTGTGCGTCACCCGATACGCCGCCCCGCCATCCTTTGCCGACGCTGCAAACACCTCGCCATGCGCCACCAGCGCCACTTTGCGCGCATCCGCCGATACCGAGAGATCGTTGAACGAGCTCAGAGTCAGGTGCGAAACCTCGGGTGTGGCCGCCGAGCCCACTAGGGTGATCGGTATGGCATACGCCTCGCCGCTCTTGGTGTCGAGTTGCCAGATTTTGAAATCGCGCTCGAATACCACCGCCCTGCCGTCATAGCCGATCGAGGGCCACAGCACGCGCCCGTCGGTAAACTTCGTCACCTGCTTCATCTTGCCACCCAGTGGCAGCGTCCAGAGATTTTGCGCGCCGCTGCGGTCGGACATAAAGTAGAGGCCCTTGCCGTCGGGCATCCACATGGGCCAGGCGTTGCGACCGTTCAAGTCGACGAGCTTCTCGTAAGTCGCGGGCGAGCCCTCTTTGCGCAGCCAGATCTCCGATTCATCCAGGTGGCTGTGGCCGTGCCGCCACCATTGCGAATCGCCGTTGCCGCGTGCCGCGAAGGCCACCGTCGATCCATCGGGAGCGGGCGCGGCCTGAAATTCGTTGGTGAAACGGTCGGCGCTCACCGGCATCGGCGTGCCGCCCTTGGCGCTCACGCGGAACAGGTCATTCTTGCCGCCCACGTCCTGCGTGCCGTTCGAAAAGTAGATCCACTTGCCGTCGCGCGACCAGGAATCCAGTTGATCCAGCCGGTCGTCGAAGGTCAGGCGCTTCAACTCGCCGGAGGCCAGAGTCAGGATGTAGATGTCGCCGCCGCCGGTTCGAGTGGACACAAAGGCGAGCTTGGTTCCATCGGGCGAATAGAGCGGGCGCGACTCCTCGGCTGGATGAGACACCAGCAGGTGCGCTTCGCCGCCCTTGGCAGGTACCACCCAAATGTCGCCGCCGGAGACGAAAGCGATCTCCGGACGCGTGGGGCATATCGTCGGTTCGGAAAAATAAGGTATGCCCGCGCCAAATGCGGCCGTGGATAGCGAGAACAATAGCAGGGAGGTTCGCATAAGAATTCGGATCTTGGCGGCCATTATACTGCAATCGCACCGGACTTCCGGCCAAAATCGGCGTTCATCCGTGTTCATCGGCGGCCAAGGAATCTTCTTCTAGCCGCCGATAAAGATGGGTTGGATTCGCTGACCGAGCGCGTGCTGTGTGGGACGGCTGTCCAGCGACCACATTCCCAAGCTGATTGAAGCGCCGGTTGATGCGGAGTATCACGCTTGGCCTTTCCCTCTGTTGCCCGGACGCTGACCCTGGCATTGTGGTCCAACATGCCGACGTGGCGGAACGGCAAGCCCTTCCTGCTCCACGGAACTTTTCCAAAAACCTCATGTGAACCCAGGGCTCGCCCTCGCGGTGCAGTATGATGGAACGCATGTTCCGTTTCCATCGGCTGTTTCTGCTGGGCCCCTCCGTCGCGGCTTGCCTGTTTGCACAGACTCCGCCGGCCATCGACAACGACCAGGTGCGGGTGCTCACTGCGCACGACGAGCCGCACGTCAAGCACGCTCTGCATGAGCACAAACTGAACCGCGTGATGGTCTACCTCACCGCTGGCGAACAGGACATTATCACGCAAGACGGCAAGAAGACCACGCTGAAATTCAAACCCGGCGACGTTAAGTGGAGCCCGGCGAGCGGCATGCACACCTCGGAGGTGACCAGCGCTTCGCCCGTGAACATCATCGAGATCGAAGTGAAGAAGCCGGGCGATCCGTCGAAGACCGCGGCCGTCGCGCTCGACCCGCTCAAGGTGAGTCCGAGCGTCTATAAGTTGGAATTCGAGAACGCTCAGGTACGGGTGATGCGCGTCAAATTCCCGGCGCACGGGGCGGTCCCGGAGCACGAACACGCGTTAAATCGCGTGGTGGTCTACCTCACGGAGCAGGACAGCAAGCTGACTACGCCCGATGGCAAGGTGGAGGAGAGTAAGCACAAAGTGGGCCAGGCAAGTTGGGGCGGGCCGACCAGGCACAAAGAGGAGAACGTGCTCGATACGCCCGTAGAAGTGATCGTCGTCGAGTTCAAGAGCTAAGGGCTGCGCGTCCGTCAAGCGCTCCCTGTGACCGCGGCCCAGTATCGGCAGGTGCGTTTCCGAGCCGTGACCAAAGAGAGCGGTTTTATTACTTCACGCAGGGCAGCGCTGTATTGCTCCCGAATGAGCCCAATTGAACCTGCACTGGTACGTCTCCACTCACCGTCGGCACGGGCAAACTCACTTGCATAAGCCCCACAAAAGTCGATCCGGAGCATTGGATGGGGCGCATTGAGGCGATCGCGGTGTGAATATAAAGGGGACGAATGCCGGCCGGGACTACATTTTGACACAATGCCAATGTCCCGGTAGCTGTACTTGTCGGCCCCTTCATTCTTTCGTGTGGCAGCCAATCTTGGCTGCAGGCGGCCTTTTAGGCCGCCGTCTTCGATACGCGAGAAATCTCTCGAGCTTCCTGGACACCCAGTCACGGACGAAGCCGCTGCTAACCAAACCCACGGTCGAACGTCTAGCCGCTCGACGCCCTATGAGGGTAGATCTACCAAGAAGCGAGGCAGATCCGCATGCCAGGCGCGTCGCTCGTCATCCGATCGAAACAAAGGCAAAAATTTACTTCGAAACCGCCGCGAGCCGGGCAACAAAAAGCGCCGGGTTGGCGTCTAACAGTAAATTTCCAAAAACGGGAACGATCGTGAACGGCGACGGGAATAGCATGGGAAGCTGTTCACATTCGTAGTGGCTTGGGGTAGAGGAGGGCTGGGATATGCGACGATTATCCGCAAGGATCGGACTATCTATTCTTCTGAGCGGCCTGGCATTCAGCCAAACCGCCCCCGCGCCGGGTTTTGAAGTGGCGGACGTGCACGCGAGTCCGGCTGGCGCCCAACCCTTCATGAATGTCGGGGTTGTCGGCAGCCGGTATGAGATCCACACCGCCACCATGGTGGATCTCATCGGCACCGCCTATGGCGTGGATTCCACCGCTGTCACAGGCGGACCCGCATGGCTCGAGAAAACCCGTTTCGAAATCATTGCCAAAACGTCAGCCCGCGTATCGGACGCCGATCGTCTGGTGATGCTGGCCACGGATGAACACAGATAAGGCAGCGCCTTGTTTTATCCGTGTTCATCTGTGTTCATCCGTGGCTTATAAGGCTTGTTCTTCGTGGATCAATGGCTCATCGTAAATTCCTGCTCCCGCACGCCAGTAACCCGTCGCACGATAGTCCGGCGGATTGAAGGCGCAAACCACGTCCATACGCTAAACTTCAGGAAGACATGCTCGCGCAGCTCCTCGACTCAGGCGACCCCTCGCTCTACGACATCCACAGCAAAGTTCCCGGCCCGTCCGGATCGCTTCCCATCACCCCCGAGATGCTCATCGCGCGGCCTTCCGGCGACATCTTCGGATGGTCGCAGAATGCCGGCATGGGCTGGGAGCCGTCCGCTCTCGGCGGCAAGGAATTCCTCATCCTCAGCACCCACGGCGGCATCCGCGCGGCCGACGGCACCCCCATCGCGCTCGGCTACCACACCGGCCACTGGGAAGTCGGCCTCCTCATGGACGCCGCCGCCAAGCAGCTTAAATCGCTCGGCGCCATCCCCTTCGCCGCCTACTGCACCGACCCCTGCGACGGCCGCACGCAAGGCACCACCGGCATGTTCGACTCGCTGGCCTACCGCAACGACGCCGCCAGCATCTTCCGCCGCCTCATCCGCTCGCTGCCCACGCGCAGCGGCGTGATCGGCGTCGCCACTTGCGACAAAGGTCTGCCGGCGATGATGATGGCGCTCGCCGCTACCCGCAACCTACCGTGCATCCTGATTCCCGGTGGCGTTACCCTGCAAGCCTCCGACGGCGAGGACGCCGGCAAAGTGCAGTCGGCCGGTGCGCGTTTCGCCCGCGGCCAGATGACCCTGCAGGACGCCGCCGACATGCTCTGCCGCGCTTGTGCCACACCGGGCGGCGGCTGCCAATTCCTCGGCACGGCCGCGACTTCGCAAGTGGTCGGCGAGGCTCTGGGCATGGCGCTCGCGCACTCCGCGCTCGCTCCCTCAGGCCATCCCATCTGGACCGACATGGCGCGCCGTTCCGCCCGCGCCGTCCTCCAACTGGAATCGCGCGGCCTCACCATGGGCGATGTCCTCACCGACGCCAGCGTGCGCAACGCGCTCGTGGTCCACGCGGCCTTCGGCGGTTCCACCAATCTGATTCTGCACCTGCCCGCGATCGCGTACTCCGCCGGACTCACCCGTCCTACGGTCGACGATTGGGCGCGCGTCAATCGCCTGGTGCCTCGCCTGGTCGACGCGCTGCCCAACGGGCCGAAGGGTCATCCCACCGTGCAGGTTTTCCTCGCCGGCGGCGTCCCCGAAGTGATGCTCCATTTGCGCCGTGCCGGGCTGCTCGAAACCGGCGCACTCACCGTCAGCGGCGAGAAGCTCGATGCCGTCCTCGATTGGTGGGAGCAATCCGAGCGCCGCGCCGCGCTCCGCAAAGTTCTCCGCGAGCGCGACGGAATTGACCCCGGCGACGTCATCATGGACCCCGATGGCGCCCGCCGCCGCGGCCTCACGTCCACCGTCACGTTCCCCAAGGGCAACCTCGCACCGGGCGGCGCGGTCATCAAGAGTACCTCCATCGACCCCAGCGTGGTCGACGACGACGGAGTCTATCGCAAGACCGGGCCCGCTCGCGTCTTCCACGCCGAGAAGGATGTGATCGCCGCCATCAAGAGCGGCGGCATCCACGCGGGCGACGTAATCGTGCTCATGTGCCGCGGCCCCATGGGCTCGGGCATGGAAGAAATTTACGCCGTCACCTCGGCGCTGCGCTACCTCGATTTCGGCAAGCACGTCGCGGTGATTACCGACGCGCGCTTCAGCGGCGTGTCGACCGGCGCATGCATCGGACATGTCACCCCCGAGGCGCTCGCCGGTGGCCCCATCGGCAAAGTGCGGGAAGGCGACCGGATCGAGATCGTGATCGACCGCGTGCGTCTCACGGGCGAGGTCAATCTCCTCGCCGGTGCCGGCGCTGAGAGCCTGGAAGAGGGTACGCGCGAACTGGCCGCGCGCTCCACGCCCTCCGATCTCGCCGCCGACCCCGATCTGCCTCCCGAAACCCGCTTGTGGGCCGCCTTGCAGGATATCGGCGGCGGCACCTGGGGCGGCTGTGTTTTCGATGTCGATCGGATCGTTGAAAAGTTGCAATCCGTGAAAGGCTGAACTCATAAAATGCGCATTTACCGAACGCAAAGCGGCTGGGAACTCGAAGGCGCCCACGGCGGCCGGATTCCGGTACCTCCCCAGGCCGACGGCCGTCTGACTACTCGCGAAGACCTCTACGACTATCTCTCCGGACTGGAAGGCGATGCCTCTCCCGGCAGCGGCGGCCACGCGCCGATCGCGCCCATCGAAGACCAGGAAGTCTGGGCCGCCGGTGTGACTTACTTTCGCAGTCGTACTGCCCGCATGGAGGAATCGGAAGCGGGCGGCGGCATGACTTTCTACGACCGTGTCTACACCGCTGCGCGCCCTGAGCTGTTTTTCAAGAGCACTCCGCACCGCACCGTCGGACCCGGCGCGCCCGTGCGCATCCGCCACGATTCCAAATGGAACGTGCCGGAGCCGGAATTGACCCTGCTGGTGTCGCCGAAAGGCAGGATTCTCGGCTACACGGTGGGCAACGACATGAGTTCGCGCGATATCGAAGGCGAGAACCCGCTGTACCTCCCGCAGGCGAAAGTGTACGACGGCTCGTGCGCGCTCGGCCCCGGAATCCTGGTCGCAAACCAACCGCTCGCGCCGGCTACCGGCATCCACATCGAGATCCGCCGAGCCGGGTCCGCGGTGTTTTCCGACAGCACCACTCTCGAAGCGATGAAGCGCAATCCTGCCGAGTTAGTGGAGTATCTATTCCGCGATAATACGTTTCCCAACGGTTGTTTTTTACTGACCGGCACGGGCATCGTTCCGCCGAACACCTTTACGCTCGCCGCCGGTGACGAAATCTCCATCAGTATCGATGGAATCGGCACTCTGAGTAATCCAGTCGCATTCTAATCCAGTCGCGTAGGACATGTTTTAGCTTGTCCGGCGAGCGCAGCTCGCCAGCATCAGACCTCCTGATCTCGTGGAAATTGAGGTGAGCCCGGCAGTGGCGATATGTGCGCTTCGTGTGGCAGGCAATCTTGCCTGCAGGCGGCCTTTCAGGCCGCCGGGCGGGCTGAAAGCCCGCCTGCAGCCAGGATTCGCTGCCACACAACAGCGTTGCGGCTCAATTCAATTTCCCCGACCGCCAAACTCGCCGGGGACGAGATCAGGAGATCTGAGCATCCTCTCGACGTGGCGCAGGCACCCCTGCGAGTGGCGCTCGCCTGACAACCTGAAGCATGTCCGATATGTTCACCGGCAAGCTGACTTGCACCTGATCGCTTCGTAGTCGCGCTATCCTGTGATGTAAGTTCTGGCACGCTAATGACCACCCCGGCCCGCGGCAAACCGGAAGATCGTGCCCGCGCAGATATCGATCGCCTGCTCACCGCCTCCGGCTGGATCGTCCAAAATCGCGACGCCATCAATATCGAAGCCGGCCGCGGCATCGCCATCCGTGAATTCCTACTCGCGCCCGGCTACGGCTTCGCCGATTACCTCCTCTATGTCGACGGATACGCCGCAGGCGTGGTCGAAGCCAAGAAAGCCGGCGTCCCGCTGACTGAGGTCGAGCTGCAAACCGACCGCTACAGCCTCGGTCTTCCCTCCAACCTTCCCGCTCCCCGCCGCCCGTTGCCCTTCTGCTATCAATCGACCGGCGTGGAAACCCGATTTACCAACCTGCTGGAACCCGACGCCCGCAGCCGCCCGGTCTTCGGCTATCACCGTCCCGAAACCCTCGCCGCTTGGCTCGAAGCCGATCTGAAATCGCCCGGCTCCTGCGATGGAATCCAATTTGACCAATCATGTATGGAACTCGCCGAGCTGATTGCATAGAAACAATGTTGATTACCGAGTGCAAGCCGGCGTAGTCTGTTTCCATGACAAGTACGCAGGCAACACCACGGCGGATTTCTCCAAACCCACAAGGCAGGGAGAAAAGGGACCGGCCTGTCCTCAATGCGGATCGCCAACCAAGGGTCGAATCTCGGCTGTAACGGGAGAGCTTTTATTTCGGTTGCACGAACTTCGATGGGGGTTGTCGCTTCAACGGTGGCAGGAGCCACTAAATTTTCATCAACGCAGATTTCAGACATTACCGCTTCAGGCCGCACCAAACTGCTACCCTCAAGAATATGACCGTCGTCGTAACATCCAAGGACGAACTGATCGTGCCTCGCAGTGTACGTCGCAGGGCCGGAATCAAGACGGGAGACCGTGTGGAGTTCAAGGTCTCCGGCGGCGTCATCAACATCGTCCCGAAGCTGCCGTCCGCCGATGACGAATACACGCCGGCGCAACGGAAAATCGTCGATGCCCGTCTGAAACTCTCGCTGGAAGACGTTAAAAAAGGCCGCACGCCCGGCCCGTTCGATACCGCGGCGGAGATGGCCGCCGCCCTCAATCGGGAGATCCGGAAAATGTCCCCGCGCAAGCCCAAGTCGCGGGCTCGATGAAGCTCAACTTTTCCAGCCCGCGGGTTGCTTCCGCCCTCAAAGACGCGCCGCTGACAATCAGGAAGGCATTTTACAAGCAAGCCGCATTGCTCACCGGGAATCTTCACCACCCCTCTCTGCGCGCCAAAAAGTACGACGAGGCCAACGATATTTGGCAAGCCCGCGTCAACCGCGACTGGCGATTCTACTTCATGATCGTCGACGACGCCTACGTCATTCTGGATGTCATTCCTCACCCCAAGTAAGCAGCCCTTCGAGGTCCACGACCGATGTCCTCTCCCGCCTCCAATCTCGTCAATAAAGTCTGGAACTACTGCAACCTCCTCCGTGATGACGGAGTCTCCTACGGCGACTACGTCGAGCAGCTCACCTATCTTCTCTTCCTCAAGATGGACTACGAGCGCACACGCCCGCCGTACAAGCAGAAGTCCTCCATCCCCGCGGAGTACAACTGGTCCGAGCTCGTCGCCCTCGACGGTCTGCCGCTCGAGCGGCACTACCGCAACACCCTCGACAATCTCGGCAAAGAGCCGGGCATCCTCGGCATCGTCTTCCGCAAAGCCCAGAACAAAATCCAGAACCCGGCCCACCTCCGCCGCCTCATCGTCGACCTCATCGACAAGGAGCCATGGAGCGCCCTCACCGCGGACGTCAAAGGTGACATCTACGAAGGTCTGCTCGAAAAGAACGCGCAGGACACCAAGTCCGGCGCCGGCCAGTATTTCACGCCGCGCGTTCTGATCGATGCCATCGTCGACGCGATGCGCCCGGCGCCGGGAATCACCATCATCGATCCCGCCGCGGGCACCGGCGGATTCCTCCTGGCGGCCGCCAGCTACATCCTGAAGCACCACAAGCTCGACCGCGACCAGGCACGTCACCTGCAAACCGAAGCGCTCTACGCCGTCGAATTGGTCTCGGCCACCGCCCGCCTCTGCGCCATGAACCTGCTGCTCCACGGGCTCGGCAGTGAGAAGAACATCGCCGCTGGAAAGGATAGTCTCGCGGCCAAGCCCTCGGTCAATTACGACATGGTGCTCACCAATCCGCCCTTCGGCAAGAAATCGAGCGTGACCGTAATCAACGATGAGGGCGATGAAGTGAAGGAGCGGCAGAGCATCCTCCGCGACGACTTCTGGGCCACCACCGGCAACAAGCAGCTTAACTTTCTCCAGCACGTGCGCAGTCTGCTCAAGATCAATGGGCGCGCCGCCGTGGTCCTGCCCGACAACGTCCTCTTCGAAGGCGGAGCCGGCGAAACCATTCGCAAACGGCTATTGCACGATTGCGACGTCCACACTCTGCTGCGCCTGCCCACCGGAATTTTCTACGCGCAGGGAGTCAAGGCGAACGTCCTGTTCTTCGACCGCAAACCCGCCAGCGAAAAGCCGTGGACCCGCGAGCTCTGGATCTAACGACCTCCGCACCAACAAACGCTTCACCCTGAAGACGAGCACATTGATGCGGGCCGATCTCGACGACTTCGTGAGTTGCTACAACCCCGCGAACCGCCACCAGCGCGCCGAATCGGAACGCTTCCACCGCTTCTCGTACGAGGACCTGCTGAAGCGCGATAAGGCCAATCTCGACATCTTCTGGCTTCGCGACGACAGCCTGGGCGATTCCTCGGATCTTCCCGACCCGGCGGTGCTGGCGGCCGAGATCGTCGAGGACCTGCAAGCCGCCCTCGATCAATTCGCCCAGATCGCGGCCGATCTCGCCGGTCTGGACGGCGGTGGGGTCAAGGATCGCAGGCAGTGATGGCGGAAGGCCTGCCCGCCTCACGGGTCCGCCGTCGGTGCGAGTACACGGCCGGTTGAACCCAAATCCGGCAGTTCAGCCGCACTCGGTCAGGTACAGCCTTTGCTGCCAGCAATTTCCAACTGCGGCGCAGTTTACCTTTCTGGTGAGAGCCGCCGTATTCGCAAGCGGTTGAGCCGCAAGCCGATCAGCGATTCGCCCGGCCGCAACGGCCGGATTTAGGTTGAAGTACCCTTTCGCCACTACATGTTTGAGTCTCTGGACTCCTGATGTCTCCCCGTAACTTTGATGCGCCAAGGAATCAGACTGAGCCACTTCTCCACAAGAACCAAGTGTTATTGGCCACGGATGAACACGGATAAACACGGATAAAACAAGAGTTTTCTTCTTTCTTATCCGTGTTTATCCGTGTTCATCCGTGGCCAATAATGTTTGTTTGGTTTGGTTCGTAGGTAGCTCATCCTCATTCCCCGGAATCAGGAGTCCAGAGTCTGGGGTCCGATTACTCTGTGCGCATTTTTCTCCGGCGGTGCGCCTCACGCCAACGGTGCCGACACGCCTGCTGTTTATCTGCTCGCCTGCGGCACAGGAGAAGTTCTTCCTGGATGTTGGGGTGCCCGTCGCCACGTGTACTGTGCCCCCGCCTGGAGAAGAACGAAAAGAGGAAGCCGCATTCATCGAGAAGGTGAAAGCGCTCGCACCCAGGTACCGCACCGATCTACTTCGAGGCGCGTAGCACCGGCGTTGGCCTTGTCACGATGCCTCGCTAGGGAGTGCGGACAGCAAGCGGGCGCCGCCCGATCGGCCTTCGTCGCGAAGCACCGCCATCGGATCCACCCGGGCCGCCCGGCTCGCTGGGATCCAGGCCGCCAGTATGCCGACCAGAGTCATCAGGCAGCAGGCAACGGCCACCGCGACGGGATCCAGCGGCGACACCTGGAACAAGAGAGTCTTCAAGACCCGCGTCAACGCAAAAGCTCCCGCCAGTCCGCCGGCCAGCCCCACGATCAGCATCGCGACGGCGTTGCGCAAAACGTACGACAGCACGTCGCCCGGCCGCGCGCCCAGCGCCATACGGATGCCGATTTCGCGGCGCTGCTGCGTCACCGCATGCGCCAGAACGCCGTACAGCCCGAGAGCGGCCAGCAGCGCGGCAACCCCGGCGAAGGCTCCCACCACCCAGGTGGGCTGCGTCGCCCAGAGCATGCTCTGCTGCTTCACTTGCTCCATCGTCATCACGTCCCCCAATGGCAGGCGGGGATCGATCTGCCGCACCGCCTCCCGAATGGAGGGCATGAGCGACGCCGGATCGCTCGCGGTGCGCACTACCAGCTTGATATCCTGCCGTGGGGCTTGGGCGAACGGTACATAGGCCACCAGCTCTGGCGGCGCATGCAACCCTGAGGTACGCTCGCTGCGAATCACCCCTACGATCTGCATCTTCACAAAGGACTCCGGGATAGGGCCGTAGCCCGGCACATCGACGCCGACAGTCCGTCCGACGGGGTTCACGATTCCGAATGTGCTCGAGAAACTCCGGGCCAGTTCCTGATTGAGGACCACGACCGGCGGCGAGCCGGCGCGGTCGCGATCTTCAATTCCGCGCCCGGATTCCACGGGTATTTGCAGCGTGGCGAAATATCGGGGATCGACAAACTTCAGACGAACCAGGAGGAGCTCCTTCACTCCCGGCAACCTCATATACTCGCCCCACTGCACGCCCTGCAGCGGCAGTCCCTGCGAGACGGATGCCTGCTCGACTCCCGGCGTGGACCGCAGCCGCTGCACCACGGCATCGTAAAATCTGGCCGCGCTTTCCCAGAGCCACTCCCGCCGCGCCTCCCAGAAGACACAAAACCAGGCTCTCGGTGAGCAACTGCGCGATCAAACGTCCGCGGCTGGCCCCCGGCGACCCGGCGGAAGGAGATGGCGCTTAGAGCAAAGCTGGGGG
>Ga0182030_10009403_pt1 | contig 20004 bp, 15 predicted proteins | sample 812S3MmetaG_FD_121299 | JGI IMG/M metagenome (GOLD analysis project Ga0182030, IMG submission 121299) | Permafrost microbial communities from Stordalen Mire, Sweden - 812S3M metaG (Illumina Assembly) | ecosystem: Environmental > Terrestrial > Soil > Wetlands > Permafrost | place: Sweden... | reverse complement strand
GAGCGCCTGCCGCTCACGCCGGCCAGCCAGATCGCGGATCTGCTGCCAGGGCGCTGGAAACTCAGCCGACCAAAAATCCACTGATCGACCGAATGCAAGATGGGATCACGGAACGCTTACGAACATTTCCGATCTCGAAAGGCTGCTGTGTCGATCAAGAGCGGCAGCGCGGGCCGCATGAAGTGGGTGCGGATCGACGCGACATAGAGCGTCCATACCATTTCTCTCTGACTACTGGCCTATCTATATCTACCGAGGGGATATAAGAACCTGGCTGAAGCTGGTAGCGTGACGGAAGTGGCGATGCGCTACGGTGACACGCCACACACCGTAGGCGCCCCTCAGACAGATACCCGCTGCCATTTGCGCGACTTCCAGTCGAGCGCCATGGCCCGAACGTATCTTGGGAAATCTAGGCAAAAACTGCCTTTGAGATCGATCGCAATGGTTCCGAGTTGATCCCAATCGAAATTGGGATGCCGGTCCTTAAATGCGAAAACGATCACGTTTCCGTCCGGCGGCACCTGCAACATGATGACATCGTCTCCGAACGCGTTGCGTATCTTTGTTATGTGTGCGGCACAGTTAGATTTGTCGCCGCACATGTTGGTAACGAATATACCCCCGGGGCGAAGGCCGCGATAGGCGTCTCGGTAGAACTCGATCGCGTCGAGTTCCGGCGCGACGCCTCTGCCATCGCAGGCGTCCGCTAGAATGACGTCCTTCGACAGCCTCAGCCGCGCGACATAGCCCGCACCATCGGTACAGATCACGCGGAAGCGATCATCGTCGGGCGGGATACGAAAGTCCTCTCGCAGCGCAATGACATTGGGGTTCACTTCGACAGCCGTAAGCGCCGCGCCGCGCAGGTGCCGATGGCAGAATTTCGCCAGTGATCCGCCGCCCAGTCCGAGTAACAGGATACGTTCGGGGAGGCGATTGAATAGCAGAAACGCCATCATCTTGCGTGTGTAAGCCAGACTCAGCCAGGCGGGAGCGCTCAGATACATGGCGCTCTGCACAGAGTCGAAATTGAAACGCAGGAAACGCCAGACTCCACTGTCTACAATGAAAGGCTTGTCGTAGGTGCCATCGAAAAGACGATCCTGCAACGTCCTCTGACAACTGTCGGGTGGCTCCAGCAGACGCAGCGTGTCGTTCGTCTTGGGGATCGGGCTTGCCATTGCGAGCAGCCGAGCTCTCTTGCGTTTCATGGCCGCCCGTACGACCGGCCGCACGCAGTCGTCCATCTATCGCGGCAAGCCGCCTCGTTCGGATCCAGTTGCGCGTCCGAGAAACGATGCAAGCTGTTCGCGCAGGCGGTTCGCGTGATTGGCCATGTCATGCTGGAATGACTAGCGTCGGCCCGCAGTTGGCATCCAGGGTGTCGGTGCAACGCATGGCTACAACCCCCAGAGACACTTGGGATGACCACGGCGCAAAGGGGTCTGGCCGCAAATGCCGCGGCGCATATCACGAGATGGAAGCACTCAAGACCCAAATTTGGATTTGGTCCATCGCGGCGGGGGTAAGCGCCGTGTGGCCGCCGTTGCAAGGTAGCAGCGGTGTCATCACTGCGGTAATGCATTCTTGTCCATCCGGACCGCATGTGCGCTCAAGTTGCCCTTGCTGGGGGAGCGCGCGAGCGCAGCTAAAATGCCCTGAAGAATCCGTGTTGGGCTCGGCGGGCAACCCGGTACCGCCGCATCGACGGGAATGACGTTTGAGATACGACCGCGGCTGGCGTAGTTCTCGCCGAAGATGCCACCAGTGCAGCCGCAGTCGCCCAAGGCCACCACGAGCTTTGGGTCCGGGGTAGCCTCATAGGTTCGCCGTAAGGCGGCTTCCATGTGCTTAGACACTGGCCCGGTGACCAGCAGCATATCGGCGTGCCGGGGACTTGCAACGAAACGTATTCCGATGCCTTCGAGGTTGTATACGGAATTGATGATCGCGTGGATCTCGAGCTCGCAGCCGTTGCAGGAGCCTGCGTCGATGTGACGAATGCACAGCGCTCGACCGAGCACGGCGCGAATGCGATCTTCTAGTGCGTCGCGAAGCCGCAGGCTCTCATCGGCCGGCGGCGGCGGCTCGGAAACGATTCCGATCGAAGCAATCTGACGCAATGTCTTTAGCATGATGAGGGGTTAAAGATCGTGTCCACTGTAGGAAAGGTTGAAGGACTTGTTGATGAGGGGGAAATCAGGGACGATATTTCCAATGATGGCGTGCTCGAGAACCGGCCAGTTCTGCCATGAGGGATCGTGCGGATGACAACGGCGGATCGATCCCGCCGGTCCGGCTTCCAGAGCAACGAACACCGGCCCCCGCCAGCCTTCGATCAAGCCGGCGCCACAGGCCCGGTCGGCCGGCACCGGCACCGATTCAACGTGAGGCCCGCCCGGTAACCCATCGAGAATGCGGTCGACGAGACGAAACGATTCCCTCAGCTCATCGAAACGAACTGCCACCCGTGCGGCTACGTCCCCCTCGCCGCGTCCGATCTTCGATGGCGCAAGGCTCCGATACGGTTCGCACGGCAGGTCGATTCGCAGATCGAGGGACTGGGCGCTCGCGCGGCCTGCGAGGCCGATGAGTCCAAGACGTGCAGCCAGGGCCGCGGTGACCATCCCCGCCCCATTAAAACGATCACGCACACCTTCGTGCTCGTCATAGATTGTGCGCAGTGTAAGTACTTCGTGTTCGATCTCCCGCAGACAGCCGCTAAGCAGCGACGGGCCTATCGGGGCGAGATCGCAGCGTGTGCCGCCGGGCACGACGGCTTCCATCAGATAGCGTTCACCAAACGTTTCCTGACTTGTGCGCAGGAGTTGTTCCTTCAGACGCGAGAACTGCGCAAGCCCAAAGGCAAATCCTGCATCATTTCCGAGTGCGCCCAAGTCGCCCAGATGATTCGCGATGCGTTCGAGCTCGAGATACAGCGCACGCAACCATGCGGCGCGTGCGGGAATTGTCGTGCCCGCGAGACCTTCGAGAGCCTGGCAGTATGCCCAGGAGAACGCCACGGCCGAATCGCCCGATACACGCGCGGCAAGCCGGTGCGCCTCCAGGATGGGAAGCTGCCTGAAGCGCTGCTCAATGCCCTTGTGGACGTAACCTAAGCGCTCCTCGAGTCTCAATACCTTCTCGCCAACGACCGAGAAGCGAAAGTGCCCTGGCTCGATAATTCCGGCGTGCACTGGTCCAACCGCAATCTCATGCACGCCGTCACCCTCGACGCGCACGAATTCGTAGCTCTCGATGAGCGGTTGCGCGTCCGCCGGCACTTGCGGTGCATCGAGTAATGGCAGGTAGTTTCGCGGCCACGCGGCGTGTCGCAGCCACGGGCGAACATCCGGATCGGTTGAACGAATCCCGGACAGGTCGGCCAGTGCGCGCTGCATGCGCGCGGCCGCCGGAAACAGGTCCTCGATTCCTGGGTAGGCCGCGTCAGGATCCGCGATCGGCAGATTCAGCACGAGGCCTCCCTGATCGGCCAGAAATGCCGCGCGAATATTCTGGCCGCGCTCATCGGAACTGGCCCAGATCGCCAGGAGCGTGGCCCTGGTCGCTGCCATATCCTGTGTCGCCTGTCGCCACTGTGCATGCGTGACCGTGAGTGCGCGCATTCCCGGCGCCCCGGCGTGCGCATCGCTGCGGGAAAACCACGCCCGCAACGCCATCTCACTCGCCTCCAATCAGGCGCGCCGCCGCGCGGTACCAGTCCGCAAGGTAGGGCGGTATGTAGACGCCCAGCACCAGCACGATCGCGAGGTGCGCGAACACCGGCAGCAGCGCCGGCGGGTGGGGCAGGCGCTTGGCAGTGGTCTCTCCAAACACCATGGGCTGGACACGCCCGAAGATCGCCGCGAAGGCCACCCCGAGCGACATGAGCAGGATTGGTATGGCCCAAGGCTGTTCTCGCATGGCGGTGGTGAGGATCAGGAACTCGCTCGCAAACACCCCGAACGGCGGCATGCCGAGGATCGCGAGGGATCCCATCATGAGTCCCCAGCCGATGGTGGGGCTCAGCGTGATCAGGCCGCGAATGTTTTCCATCAGCTGCGACCCTGCCTTCTGTGCCGCATGCCCGGCCGCAAAGAAGATCGCAGATTTCGTGAGCGAGTGCACCGTCATATGCAGCAGCGCGGCGAAGGTTGCCACGGGCCCGCCCATGCCGAAGGCGAAGGTGACGATCCCCATGTGTTCGATCGAGGAATAGGCGAATAGGCGCTTGATGTCGCGCTGGCGCCAGAGGAAGAACGATGCCAGTACAACCGAGAGCAACCCAAAGCCCATGAGCATGCGCGAGGGAAGTAGCGAGTGAAGGGAACCCTCGACGAGCACTTTGCAGCGGACTACTGCATAGATAGCCACATTCAGCAAAAGCCCGGACAGGACCGCGGAGATCGGCGTCGGGCCCTCCGCGTGGGCATCGGGCAGCCAGTTGTGCAGTGGGGCGAGGCCGACCTTCGTGCCGTAGCCGACCAGTAGGAACACAAATGCCAGCCCCAGCACCGTGGGCTCGAGTTGTCCTTTCACGGCGTTCAGGTGCGTCCAGAGGAGAGCGGTAACCCCTTCCGCTCCCAGGACTTTCTCGGCGGCAAAGTACAGCAGAATCGTGCCGAAGAGTGCTTGTGAGATGCCCACGCCGCATAGGATGAAGTACTTCCACCCAGCCTCCAGACTCGCGGGCGTGCGATACAGCGTGACCAAGAGCACCGTAGAGAGGGTTGCCGCCTCCATCGCGACCCACAGGAGCCCCATGTTGTTGGTGGTGAGCGCAATCAGCATGGTCGCAATGAAGAGCTGATACATGCTGTGATAGAGACGCAAGCGCGCCGCGCTGACGCGGCCGTGATCCATCTCAACTCGCATGTAGGGGCGCGAGAAGATCGAGGTCGTGAGTCCGACAAAGGCCGTGAGGGTGACGAGAAAAACGTTGAAGGGATCGATAAAGAACTGCTCGTGTGCCACCACCAAGGGGCCGTTGCTCACGACTCGGGCGGTGAGTGCGCAGGCGGCGATGAAAGTTCCGAGGCTTACCGCGACGTTCATTTCAGGCGCCCAGTGGCGTGCTCCGAAGACGCCGAGGGCCAGTGCGCCGCACAGGGGAATGCCGAGTAGCAGCACGATCACCACCTAGCGCTCCTCCGCGCGGGAGCGCGCAGGGGCGAGCGGCTGCCCTTCCCTGAGGGACTCAAGATTATGCAGGTCGAGACTGTCGAATTGCTCGCGAATCTGAAAGAAGAATACGCCAAGGACGAGTACAGCGACGAGCACATCGAGCGCCACGCCTAATTCAACGATCATGGGCATGCCGTAGGTGGCGCTCATGGCTCCGAAGAACAGGCCATTCTCCATCGAGAGAAAGCCTACTACCTGGGACATCGCCTTACGGCGCGTAATCATCGTGACGAAAGAGAGCAGGATCACGGCCACGGCTATGCCGATTGCGTTGCGCGTGGCGGTACTGGCGAGTGCGGCGATTGGTTGGGCGAGACCGAACGCAAACACGACGACCAGAAGGCCGACGAGCATCGTGCCCGATATGTTCAGCAGCGGTTCGGTATCCCAGTGAACCTGCAGCCGGCGAATGAGGCGGCGCAGCAGCCAGGGCAGGAACAGTACCTTTAGAGCGAGCGTCAGTGCGGCAGATAGATACAGGTGGCGTTCGCCCGTGCGCCAGGCAAGCAGCAGCGTTGCCACGAACAGCAATGCCCCTTGTGTCGCGAAGAGATTGACGAGATTCACAATGCGCCGCTGCGCCAGCATGGCAAATGAGAGTAGCAGCAGCAGCGCAGCACACAGATTCAGTAATTGCAGGTCGAAGGGGGTTCCGGCCATGGTCTACGCTCCGAGCAGCAGGTGCACGAGCAGACCCAGAACGGCAATGAGAAAGGCTACGGCGAGAAACTCCGGAGCGCGAAAGACACGCAACTTGGCCGATACCGTCTCGATAAGGGCGAGTCCCGCCCCGGCGACCGCGAGCTTCGTGGCCAGCAGCGGAATCGACGCCAGCAGTCCAAGTGGGCCATTTGCGCCCGTCGATACACCCCAGGGAATGAAGAGTGCGAAGCCGATACATGCATAATTGAAGAGCTTGAGCGCCGATGCCCACTCCATCAACGCGAGATGGCGTGCCGAATACTCGAGCACCATCGCCTCGTGAATCATGGTCAGTTCGAGGTGTGATGCGGGGTTGTCGATCGGGATGCGTGCGTTTTCCGCGAGCAGCACCATGGTAAACGCGATCGCCGTGAACGCGAGACTCGGATACAGGCCGAGCGTCTGGGTTGCGAGGTTCTCCGTGATGGCCGGCAGAGCCGTGGTCGCAGAGATAATCGACGCCACAAAGATGACCATAAGCAGAGCCGGCTCGGCCAGGAAGCCCACCATCATTTCGCGGCGCGCGCCAAGCGTGCCGAAGGCGGTGCCGATGTCCATCGCCGCGAGCGAGAGGAAGACGCGGGCAGTGGCGAGCAGTCCTACGAGCGCAATGGCATCCGCCGCGATCGTGAAGGGCAAGCGCGTGCCCATCGATGGAATAATGCCAGCGGCGACCACCATCGCGCCGAACACGACGTAAGGTGCCACGCGAAAGAGGGGGGATGCGCTGCCGGCGATTACCGCGTCCTTGTGAAAGAGCTTGCGAAGGCCGCGGTAGGGGAGCCAAATGCTGGGGGCTCGCCGGTTCTGCAGCCACGCGCGGCACTGGTTGACCCATCCGAGAAATAGTGGCGCGGCCGTGAGGGCCGCGATCAACTCCAGCGCCTGAGTAATAAGCTCCATTGCCGTCATAGCATCAGCGCCAGCAGCACAATGAGCGTCACGAAGCTGTACAGCAGATAAGTGGCGATTCGCCCCTGCTGCAGCAAGGCGAAGGTGTCCGCGACGCGTTGGACCAACGCACCGAGCGGCAAGTACAGGCCCTGCCAGATTCCATCGCCGACAGTCACGCGGTAACGCGGTGCAGTGTCGAAGGCGGACGGCAGTTCGCGTTTCATGGCGAAGAAAGCGCCGAATATGTGGCGGATCGGTTGTCCAAAACCCTCGGCCGTATCCTGCATACGCGGGGTCAAGCCGCCGAAACCGCAGTCCCAGGGTGGCGCCCGGCGAGTATGGTGGTGATAGAACAGCCGTACCATAAACACCGTAAACATTACGACCGCCGTCATGGCGACGAGAAACACCGGAGCCGAGTAGGAGGCGTGTCGGCCGGTCAGTGGCACCAGAAGCCACCAGGGACTTTCCGCAGTCTGCAGCGAGGCTCCGCTGAGTCGCTCGACCACGAGGCGCAGCGCGCCGATCACCCGCGTCGGCAGCAAGCCCAGCGCGAAACAGCCCAGAGCGAGCCAGATAAGGCCGGCGCGCTCGAGCGCGCCGGCATCGTGCGCGCGAGCCAGTGACGGCTCGCGGGGTTGTCCGAGGAAGATCACCCCGAAGAATTTGACCATGACGTAGGCGCCGAGCGCGGCGCAGAGCGCGACCAGTGCGGCGCCGACCGGCAAGATCATGTTCACGAAGGTTCGGGGCACTTCGTGGGCGAAGAGGAACGCCTGCAGCAGGAGCCACTCGGAAACGAAGCCGTTAAGAGGCGGCAGCCCAGCCATCGCTAGCGCACCGACGAGGGTGAGCCAGGCAACCCACGGCATGCGATGGATCAGGCCGCCAAGGCGCCCCAGGTTGCGCTCGCCGGTTGAGTGCAGGACCGCCCCAGTGCCAAGAAAAAGCAGGCTCTTCATAAATGCGTGATTGAGGCTGTGATAAAGAGCGGCGATCAGCGCCAGCGCGCCGAGCGAATACATTCCCACGCCGTTGAATACGACGGCCAGCCCGATGCCGGTGAAGATGATGCCGAGGTTTTCAATGGAGGACCAGGCCAGCAGTCGCTTCATGTCGGTCTGCGCCGCGGCGAATACCACGCCATAGAGCGCGCTGAAAAGACCGACGGCGAGCAGTACCAGCCCCCACCACCAATCAGGCTTCCCGAGCAGGTCAAACGTCACGCGTAACACACCGTAGACGGCCATCTTCAGCATCACGCCGCTCATCAACGCCGAAACAGGCGAGGGTGCCGCGGGGTGCGCCTCGGGAAGCCAGACGTGGAGTGGCACGAGTCCCGCCTTTGCGCCGAAGCCGAACAATGCGAGCACGAAGGCGATGGCGCCCCATTGCGGCGCCAGATGCGCACTGCGCATTGCATCGAACGTGAATTTCCAGCTTCCACCCTGCATCACACCGAAACTGAGCAGAATCGCAATCGCTCCGATGTGCGCAATAAGCAGGTAGAGAAATCCCGCGCGCCGGATTTCGGGAATGGCGTGCTGAGCCGTGACGAGAAAGTAGGACGATAGGGCCATGGTCTCCCAGGCCACCATAAAGGCATAGGCATCATCTGCCAGCAGCACGAAACCCATGCTTGCCAGGAACAAGTGATATTGCAGGCACAAGAGACCCGGAGGAGTTCCCTGGCCGCGACGGAAGTAGCCTGCGGCAAACACAGAAATGCCCGCGGAAGTGATACCCAGCAGAAAGAGAAAGAGGCTGGTGAGAGCATCGCGTCTCACGTGCATGGGCAGGTCGGGCAATCCAATCGGCAGGATAGCCTGCTCCGGAGGTGCCGTGAGACTGATGGCGGCTACCACGGCAAGGGCTAAGCCGCAAAGAGCGCCGAGCGGGAAGAGCGTACGTCCGACAAACCCGAGGCTTTTCGGGCGCAGCAGACCTGCGAGTCCGATGAGACCCCAGACGGCAATGAGCGCCAGGCAGGCGCTCAGCGATGAGTCGATAAATGACATCGCAGTGGGTACTACTCCGATACGCGTTCGATTATAATCGCATGCGACGCTCCCTGTCGCATGCCAAGAGGACGGCCGTGGCTCTCGAAGATCGCACTGCTCGACTGACGATCCTCATCGACCCGCGTAAGAAGGCTTTTCTCGAGCGCCTGTGCGCGGAGGAAGACGCAACGCCCTCGCAGGTCGTGCGCCGACTTATTCGGCGCTACATCGAGGAGCGGACCGGGCAGCCATGGACACCTTCCAAAGAGGTACCGAAGCGGGCGGCGCGAGTCACGGCACGGCGTGTCGGGAGGCTGTGACGCTTGGCGCGCCCAGGTCTTAGTCCGTCAAGTGATGCCGCGGGGTAATTGTGGAGATTGCAGGCGAACCAGTCGAGGGCCTCTCAAGTTCTCTGAGCTTCAGCCGCGGTGTCATGTGGTGCCGTGCTACCGGCGGACTGTCATTTAGTGTGCCGGTTTTTGTGGTGCGCCGAACGGGGAAGGCTGCGATCGTTGGGGAAGCGGGCGAAGAGGGCACCTGACGATTCCAGCGGGGTAGTGGCGGTGGGATGCGTGCGTGCTTTGCCGCTCGTATTATCAGCAGAAGCCATAACGGTCGCTAGAATCCTTTGTTGAGCGCGAGCCATGTCGCACGTACGACATAGCGGCGAAACTCTAACTGATTCCGTCGCGGTCGAACCATTCAAAGTGTACGTCCACGTCGAACCTGGCAAGCACAAACTCGTGGAAACAAGGAAGGCCGTCGAGGGCGGGTGGCGATCAATCGCCAATCGACTGGCCATAGAAGGTCAACATGATCTCGCCAACGACGTGCAACGATTCGTAAATCGGATGTCGCCGGTACGGACCGAGCGGGAGCTGATCGCTCACGAACTGCGGCAACGCATTCGCGAACCGCGCGTCCGCAATCAGCTCATAATGCCGAGGTCGTGAGTTCGAGTCTCGCCCTAGCCACCAAAATAAGGAACTCATGCGAGTTTCCATGGATTGCCGGGGCGCTATGACTGTGGTTGCAGCTGTGACGGACTGATCGTGGGGTCGGCCGCGATGACTTTGTTGCGTCCGGCCTCCTTCGCGCGATAGAGCGCCGTGTCGATTCGGCCGAGAAAGGATTCAGCATCCTCGCCGCTGGCCAGTTCGGCCACGCCAAAACTGGAGGTCACTGGCTTCAGCAGCGGCTCTATCAGTTCCGCCGCGAGTGCGCTTCTAAACTGTTCGGCCTTCGCCAGTGCCTGGGCAATAACCGTCTGCGGCATCAGCACGATGAATTCCTCGCCGCCGAAACGCGTTACGATGTCAGTTGGTCGGGTTGTGGACATGAGCAGCGCGCTGAAGCGAATGAGCACGCTATCGCCCGCGCCGTGCCCGTATACATCGTTGACAAGCTTGAACTGATCGATATCGGCCATAATCGCGCAGACCGAGCCGCCATTGCGTCGCACACGGCTGATCTCTGTTGCCAAAGCCTGCTCGAGCCTGCGCCGATTGCCAACACCGGTGAGCGAGTCGGTGAGCGATGTCTCGAGAAGTTGGCCCTCCCGGTGCCTCAAATCCACATTTGCCTGTGCAGCCGCGTGTTCCCTGAGCAACGAGTCCCGGCTCAGAGCCAACATTGACTCATAAAGTTTCTCCAGCTCGGCAATATCGTACTCTGCGAGCAGGCGAATTTCTGTCGCGCGACGCCACACGTGGCCGCGCAAGGTCCGTGTCTTGCCGGCTTGGTCACCGATCGTCAGCTGGCCGCGATAACCGTCCCCGACGTCCACATCGGACTGTGCCGCCAGTGCTGCAAAGCCGGGTTGGACGAAGAAACGCGCTACTCTGGCTCCGACGGGATTGCCGAACTCAGCCGGCAGCAGGCGCAGAAAGCCCGGGTTGGCAGCCAGCAACACCCCATTGGCATCGAGCACCGCTGCTGCCACGGTCAGCATCTCGTCCAGATCGACGGTAAAGGTCTTCATATGGATCGCGGTTACGCTGCGATCTTCGAGGCCGATTCGACCGCAGCGAACGCATCGGGACCCCAGGCATCAGCGCCGAGTTCGCCCGCGAGACGATCGAACTGATTTATCGCCAGCCCGCCGACAATTACCGGCGGCCGCGCCGTGCCGAGCGAATGCTTCAGCCGCGACATAAGGTCCTTGACTACGCGCAGTTGATGCGCGAACGATACCGACAGTGCAAGCAGGGCTGGCTTGAACAGCCTGACCTGGGAAATCAGAGCGCCGCTCGGCACATTCGCACCGAGGTATTGCACCTGCCAGCCCGCAAGCTGAAACGCGTCTGACACCATCTGCAATCCCACCACGTGGTGGTTGCCCTCGACACATGCGAGAAGAACCCTGCGGCCGGTCGACGCGGGGATCTCAGCCTTCAGAAGCCCGAACGTCATTACCGACTGGGCGATCGCGGTAGCCAGGTGCTCCTGGGCCACCGTCACTTGATTGTTCTGCCACTTATGGCCGATCTCGTATAGCGCCGGCTGGATCATATGTAGCTCGGTGTCTATGAGGCCGTGGCCCTGCTGCAGGCACTGCTCAAGGAGCACCGTTGCGGCGCCGCGGTCACCTGCGAGCAATGCTCTCTCGAAAGGCTCGGATTCCGGCCATGCCTTGGGCATCATCCCGTAGATCGGCGACCCTGCATCGTCAGCCTGGAGGAACCCCGCTTTTGCGTGATGCAGTGCCTCTACGACGGTCTGTGTCTCGGACCCCTGCATATGGCCGGCAAAAAACTCGGCAAGCCAGTCCAGCGATAGCGAGAGGTGTCCGGCAGGTACACCCCGCGTGGCGAGAACGCTAGCGAGCCAGCGCAGATAGTCAACCATCGGCTGGACGAGTCCGAACTCCAGAACCGGTCGCAGAAAATCCAGGTGAAAACCCAGATCCTCGCGGCAGGCAGCACGTCCTCTCTGCCCGAACTCGGCATAGGCGGTTGCGTGGCTGGTATAGAAACGCTCCGTGACCGCGTCGATCGCTTCGGTCCGCAGTTCCTCAAAGCGCTGCAAGCCGATAGTGCCCATGGCTGGAGTATCGATGCTCATGGCCTGCCTATCATTCGGCAAACACATCGAAGAGTCTTATCTCGGCGCTCCTTGGCACCAGCTTCAGACCCTTGGGAATCCCGGCGTGTGATTCGTGATAGCTGTGGCTCCTATGCCAGTTGCGATAGCTGCTCTCATCGGTCCAGCGCGTGACGAGCCAGATTTCAGCCGGATTCTCCACCGGACTCATCACCTGCAGACCGATGAATCCGTGGATTTTGTCAACCAGGTGTGGGCGCGCGCTGAATGCCTGGCGCACCTGCGCGATCATGTTGTTGCGTATGGTAAATCGGCTGAGCGCGACGAACACCTATCTCTCCCATAGCAGGATTGTCGTTGGAGGCGACTCCCGCTCGGCCAAGCAAAGAATACCCCAACCGCGACTGACATTCCGGCCTCCACGAGCAGCGGCCGGTACTATTACAAGCTCGGCTAGGACATTGAACCATTGTGCAGCGCGGCACAGCGCATCGCTTCGTTTCGCGAACCGTTGCTTTATTTCAGTATTTAACTAACAGCACCCTCAGCAGCGCGGCTCAAGCCGCCCTATTGTCCGTGCCCGACATGATCGCGCAACGTTCCCGGGCCGTTCATGATCCGGATCTGTAGGGGTTGAGATCACCTGTTCTAGCCGCGCTGCGATGAATGAGCGTACAGCGACGAAGCCGCTATTTTATTCAAGACTGAATCGCCGACCGCGCTTGTTGACCCGGGAATGCTGCTGGCGTGGCGCTGGTTCAACGCGCGCGCAAACCGCAAGGAATGTCCCGTCACTAACGCTACCCGTCTGCCCGAAGAGCGATATGGGTTTACCGTAATCGGCCATGCTTTATGCCACCATGAATACCGTCAAGACGCGTGCGATCATTGGATTTACGCAGCTGCTCGCGACGCTTGGCGCCGCGCTCTTTGCTCCCGGATGGACGTTCTGCTACGGGTTCGCGTGGGTCTACCTGGCCCTGTTTGGTACATCCACCGCCTTGATATTCGGGTTTTTATGGGCGAAGGATCCGGCTCTCCTCCAGCGACGAGTCAAAGCGGGGCCCCGCGCGGAGGCGACGATGACGCAGAAATGGATTCAAACCCTCGCGGCGACCGCCTTCCTAAGCGAACTGATTGTGCCCTCCCTCGATCACCGTTTTGCGTGGTCGCGGGTACCTTACGGCGCAGCGCTGCTGGGCGATGCTCTCGTCTGCATGGGACTGTGGATCATATTCACGGTCTTCAGGGCCAATTCGTTCGCGGCGGCCGGGATCGCGATCGCCCCCGATCAGCGTGTCGTGTCGACGGGCCCCTACCGGGTCGTGCGCCACCCAATGTACTCCGGCGCCCTCGTCATGCTGTTCGGCACCCCCATCGCCCTTGGTTCGCTCTGGGGATTGGTTCCGTTCGCGTTAATGTCGGTGGTTCTGGCGTGGCGACTACTCGATGAAGAACGTTTCCTCGCCATCAACCTCCCGGGTTACGAGAGCTACCTCAGGACCGTGCACTACCGGCTGATCCCGCGCGTCTGGTGACCGGAATAGTGGTAAGCGATCGATACACAGCCCCTCGAATGTTGGTTATGCGCGCCGATGGTCCCAATCCGAGGACTCGCGCAGTTCCGATTGGACTCCAGTCCGCATCGTTCATCCTTGGAAGCGGGCAATCCCGCCCAAGATCAATCCGGAGGCCGGCGCTCGCTGCGCCGAGGTTGTCGGCAGCGCTCCAGCGAGCATGTCCGGGAGAGTGCGGGTCGTTCACGAAATGGTGCGGTGCGGTACGGTACGAGCGATTGATCGGCAGCTCGCCGACGGAGTGCGATTGACCCAGTCGTTCTTTTGTGCCCGAATACTCTAGAAATATTGTGTTCGTCGCAAGAGGGTCTTCTCGACTGTGGCAGTGTGGCGGCGTCGGTCGTCGCGGCGTGATGTCCGCCCTTGGACACGTCCCGATCCTGCTGCGATTTCGCCCACGCATTCGGGCCATGATCCGCTCGCCGCTATCGGCAGCGCATAGAAATGAACACCGGGAGGGGAGCATGTTTTCGCTAGCTGGGGGACTCGGCGACGCGAGGCGCCGTAGTGTCCACATGGTTGGCGCTGCAACCGCGACCGGCAATCGCGCCCATGAGGCGGTGTTATCCGTCGAAATGAACCTGCTGAAGTGGGGCTGGCCGGTCGGCGAACCGCTGGGCGCGTTGCCGGATGTCCAGAAACTGCTAGGGTTAGGCCGCCGCACCTACCGGCAGGCCATCACTATTCTGGAGGCACGCGGCCTGCTGGAAATCCGCCGGGGACCCGGCGGGGGCCTCTTCGTCCGCGCGCCGACCCTTGAAGACGTTGTAGGCGCGTTGCTGATGTATCTCGCCTTGACCGGCGCCAAGCGGGACTGCGTGCCGGAATTCCGTCTAATCATCTGGCGCATGATCCTGGCCGCCGCGATCGAGCGGCGCTTGCGGGTCCGGCCCGCCAACGCCCAGCTCAGCGATTGGGGTTTCGCTGTCGACCTTGCCGAGCAGCTTGGCAACGACGCCATGAAGGTGGCCGCCCAGCTTGCGGAGATGCTGGCGAGGCTTTGCCAGGAGTCGGCAGCGCCGGCCCGCGACGCGCAGATCGAGGCCGCCCTCCTGTCGCGCGATCTGCAGGCCGCCTGGAACCGGGTCGTTGTCCTGACACAGTCGAGTGGGATGGAGCCGCCGATGTTCGGCTCGGAAGTGGGGGAGCTAGGGCTGTCGCTATGCGGTCGCAAGTCCGCCATGGCGCTGGCTGTGCGGATGGCCCGAGAATTCCGCGATGGGCACCGCGCGGTGGAAGCGGAGTGGCAGACGGCCGAGCGGCTGGGCTACCCCGATGCGGTGGTGCGTCAGGCGCGGCGCATCCTGCAGGACCTTGACATTGTCCGCTGCCGGCGCGGACGTAAGGGTGCAGAGTGGGGTCCCCCGACTAATGCGGAGGGGGTAATCCGGCTGCTGGCACCCTTTCTGGCGGCCGGCGGCCTGTCGGCGGGCGACAACAGCGAGGTCGCCGGCTTCTTAGCCAGCAGTGCGCCGGTTCTGGCTGCGCGCCAGGTCGCGGAACACCAAAGCGATTCGGTTAAGCTGTTTACGCCGCTCGCGCCGATGGACATCGTCGATGTCATGCGGGGCGAGAACATGCTCCTCGAGCTGAGCGGCAATCCGCTCCTGGTCATCATGGTCCGCTCGCTCGGCCTGGCGAACGTGTTCGCTGACGGTGGCCCCCCCGCGTGGCCGATAACCGCAGAAATCATCGGCTTCAATCGCCGGATCATGCAGGCGGTCAAAGCTGGCGATCCTGGCGCGGCCGCGGAAGTCGCCTGGGCCAAGTGGCGGATCGTAAAGGAGTTGACGTCGACCACACCAATGACAGACACGCTGTCGAGAAGTTGATCGCTTTTCTCCAAGTCCGCGACAAGCCCAGCGCTAGAAAAAAAAGGCATGAACCCGCCGTTACAACGATTTGCTGAGACGTCAGCAAGCAAGAATGTGTTTTCCGCAATCAGTGACCCACGAATTCCCGATGCTCGCAACGGAGTGGGATGGCCCACCTCGAATGTTAGATTCAGGCAATTGTGGCCCCTACCTTTTTGGCTTTTTAGGGCAAAGAATCGCCACGCGCGACGCTCCGTGAATTGCGCTGATGGCCCATAACACGAGGGAAAATGAGGTGGACGAACATGTCAATTCGTAGTGGAAGTGTCGTGACGATCATGTTGTTGCTGAGCGGGATGGCGTGCTCGGCGGAGCAGGCTGGAGCTCAGAGTGGAGCGCTGGGTTCAGCGTTGGGCGACATCACCAAGATGCCCGATCTGTTTACCGGAATGTGGATGACTATGGCCGGCTTTGTCGAGGACGATAAAAAGCTGAACGTTCCCTTCACCGCCAAGGCGCAGAAGTATGTTGACGCCTACAAGCACTTGCGGGATATCCCCTATGCCGAGGACGGCTGTCGGACGCCTGGGCTGCCGATCGCCATGCGTATAGGCGGAGCTAAATTCAGCTATTCCCCCGGGTTGATCAGCATTTATATGGGGACGGCCGGCCACACTCGGTTTATCAGGATGAACCAGGAGCAGGGCAAGACAATGCCCATGTACTACGGCAATTCGGTCGGCCACTGGGAAGGCGATACCCTGGTGGTGGAGACCGTAGATTTCATGCCTGACATCACCTTCCAGTACGGTGTGGGCGATCCTCTGCCTGCAGCGGAGACCATCGGCACGGCCAATCTCGGTCCTCCTCCCGGCAATGGCCCTCGCGGCGGTGGTCCCGGTGGTCCCGGTGGTCCCGGTGGCCCCGGTGGCCCCGGTGGTCCCGGTGGTCCCGGTGGTCCCGGTGGCCCTGGTGGTCCTCCCCGCGGAGTTCCCGGTGAACCGGTCGCCTCACTAGGGGCTCTATCGGCGGCTATCTGGGGACCGCATGGCGAGGGCATGCATATGGTGGAACGGATGCGCTTGGCCGAGCCGGATACTTTGGTCATCAAAACCACGATTTACGACGACACCGTGTGGACCAAACCCTATGAGATGGCGACGCGCACGTACAGGCGCAGGGCCGGCAATCCTACAGAATGGATCTGCACCGTATCCATCACCGCCTTCGACCCGGACACCAATACCTATACGGATAAAGATCCCGAAGCGATGGTGAAGTACTTGGACAAGCTGAATAAGTGATTTCTAATTTGGCAGCGAGGGCCTTTCCCATGCGTATAGACAAGAGCCATTTTGAAGGGTTGCGGCGAGCTCTGACAGCCAGCGTCGTAGCGCTGCTTGCTGCCGCCCCGGCGCTGGCCGAAGACGCTCGGCCAGCGACCGCTGCCTTTGCGCCCACGATGGCGGACTATCTGAGCATCTACGACGCGCTCCAGCACTATCGCTGGGGAGTGGAAAAGCACGATCAAAAGATGCAAGACAGCGCCTTTTGGGACCCGCCGACACATCGGGCTCTACCGCCCGGTTTAGCGCCACCGCCTGGTTCCAATGGCGGGCCGCCTGGCGCCGGAGCGGGTGGAGGGGCCCCTCCAAGTTGGGATGAGATCAAGAAAATGCCGGGATTCGTCGAAGTGTGGCACTTGCCGTTGGACAGCTACATCCACTTCGAGAGTGCGACTCGAGCCACGCACTACGAATACTTTCTCAGTATTTATCCGCAACCGGAAAAGAAATTGGACGCTGCCGAGATGGCAAAGCTGCCAAACGCCAGTTCTTACAGAACTTCGATCGTCGGGTGGCCAGGCCACTACGACGACATCCTGGAGAAGCGCCATGGCGAATGGCGGATCCTTCAGCGCAAGATGGGGATGAATGAAAAGTGAAGGACTTGGTTAACACGAGCTCGATCCTGGCGACACTGCGGACTTCGAGGACATGAACGCTCACGTGTAATTCTGTTGTTAACTTGGGAGGGGGGACCTATGCGGATTAAACATGCTGATCTACTGTGCGCGCTCGTTTGCGCTCCCTGCATTGCGATGCAGGCATTCGCGGACGAGGACGGGGCTGCGAAAACCCAGACAGCCTCGCCGGACACTTTTCGAGTGGCCCAAGTCAACCCGGTACCGGCGACGAGCGCAAAAGACTCGACCGGCAACGAGCTGGAAGAAGTGATCATTACAGCGGAACACCGGACGGCCGATATCCAGAACACTGCTGCTTCGGTGAGCGTGCGCACGGGTGACGAGTTGGCCGACCAAGGCCGGGTCACGGTTCGGCAAATAATGCAGGATATCCCGGGAGTTGTCGCGGTCGACAATAACTCCCGCAATACCGGCAGCTCCGACGTAGAGGGCAATAACATCACCATCCGCGGCATCGCGGCCCAAAACAGTGCCGCGGGCGGGGTGAGCGGGATCTCTGCGGCGCCTGGCACGGCGGTGTATGTGGACGGGGTCTATGAAGGCATCGGCAGTGGCTACGATATCGATCGTGTCGAGGTGCTGCGCGGACCGCAGGGCACCCTTTACGGACGCAGTGCGACCACCGGCGTGGTGGCTTTCCACACGCGCGATCCAAGCTTTGATTCCTATGGCGGCAACGCCGCAGTCGAGTTCGGCAATTACGATCTGCAGCATTACACCGGCGCCGTGAACCTTCCGCTGAGCAATGTACTTGCGATCCGTGTGTCGGGGGACTACTACGATCAACGCGAGGGCTTTTATAACGAGGGCACCGATGGGCAGCAAACGAATACCTACGGACGTGCGAAGCTGTTGTGGAAGCCGAACGACGACTTCTCGCTCTTAATGGGGGTCGCTTACGAGAAGCGTGAGGGCTTTGGCGGGGGCACGGCCTATACCGCCCACCTACCGACGTACGCGCTTACGACAACGAACACCGCTATATATCCGGGCCACAAGGAGTCGGACCAATACTGGGCAGAAGCGAACTTAGATCTTGGGCCGGTCAGGGTCACTTACTTGCCGACGTTTCGTACCTGGGTGCAGGACGATACAACCGTAAATGTCAATATGTTTCTGACCGGTGACAACTCGGTAACCACGCAAAAAACGCCCATAGACCATTTCCTCACCCATGAACTGCGTGTCGCCTCCAAGGACGATGCTGCCGTGAAGTGGCAAGGCGGTTTTTTTTACTACCACAACGATCTGAGCAACAACGTTGTCGCTCAATTCGAAACCCCCGCCGGGGTGCCGGGGGCCGTTACCACGCAATCGAACGACCTGAAGGACACGCTGAACCAGGGTGTTTTCGGCGAGACGACCATTCCGCTCACCCCCTCCCTGCGGGCGACGCTCGGCGCGCGCTACGACGATACCAAAGTCGTGGTCAGTGAGTTCTTGTACTCCGACCAATTTATGCTGTGCGGAAACGGTATTGGAGTACATTTCCCCCTCCCCCCCGGAGTCACGTGCACGGGGGTGGGTACGGCGACTGTGCCGTCGGTGCCGGGCACTTCGATCAATGGCGTCGTGCTCAGATTCCACAACTTCAACTATAAGGCGCGGCTCGAGGGCGACCTGACGCCGAAGAACATGCTGTATGGGATGATCTCAACGGGATTTCGACCCGGAGACGCGGGTGTCCTCAACGGCGCCCCCAACATCCTGGCTGCGGAGAAATTGACCTCGTTCGAGGTCGGCTCCAAGAATCGCTTTCTCAACGATTCGCTGCAGCTGAACGCCGGGTTGTATTACTACAACTATCAAGGTTTTCAGACCATGTATGACACGAATATTTTCAACCCCCTCAGCTATGTTAACGTCACCGTGCCTGCCCATAATGTGGGCGGCGAATTGGAATTGCTGTATCGGTTGACCGCGCACGATCTTTTCGGACTGAATGGCAACTACGTCGAATCGCGCTGGTACGACAAGCCGGCGGGCTTCTCGGCGGCTTATCCCCAGATAAAACGTGCGATGACGCCTTACACGATGAATGGCAACTACACGCACCGGGTCAATCTGGCCAACGGGTCGACATTGTCGGCGCGCATCGACGGCCAATACCAGGCGGCGCATCTGAGTACAGACTTGCAAGAGCAGTATTTGGCGCTTGGTTACGAGCAGTACGTGCGGCTGCCAAGCCAGCTCATCGGCAACCTCTCCGCCGTATGGGCGAGCAATGGTGGCCGCTACTCGCTCTCCGCTTACGTGCGTAACTTCACCGACGCGAAGTACAACACTTACACCGTGAGTACCACTCTGACGCAACTCGGGGTGACTTATAACGATCCGCGTACCTACGGTGCGCAGGCATCGGTGCACTTTTAGTGCAGGCGGTAGCCATGATTCGGCTCGCATCTGCAATCCTATCAGTAAATTCAGGGTGACCCATGCGTAAACGATTCATTGAGCAAGAAAGCAGGCTGCTTGGTGGCGCGGAGCATTTGCACGTCGACGGCGTGGGCGCATCACGGCGGGGGTACCTTTGATGCGAGCAAGTGCTTTGCCTTCAAGGGCACGATCAGACAAGTGGCATGGGCCAACCCGCACGCCTGGCTCTATGTGCAGGTGCAAAAACCGGACGGCGCCTCTGCGGCGAGCCATCGGAGCATGGGTGATCTATGAAAAATTCAGATTCGAATAGGAAGATGCAGCTCAAGAGTCTGCTGGTTGTGATCGCAGCCTTGTGCTGCAGTTCGGTCGCGTACGCGCATCACTCGTTTGCCTTGTTTGACCGCTCCAAGCTCACGACCCTG
>Ga0182030_10009401_pt1 | contig 20004 bp, 22 predicted proteins | sample 812S3MmetaG_FD_121299 | JGI IMG/M metagenome (GOLD analysis project Ga0182030, IMG submission 121299) | Permafrost microbial communities from Stordalen Mire, Sweden - 812S3M metaG (Illumina Assembly) | ecosystem: Environmental > Terrestrial > Soil > Wetlands > Permafrost | place: Sweden... | reverse complement strand
GAACAGACGCGAATGCCACCAAATCAAACAATGAGGATCGTCAACTCGATCAGTCGACGACTTGACGCTCCCTGCACGTATCGCAAAACCAGTACGAAGTTTGTCCCTGTGTGGCTATTGTCCCGAACTCACCAGCGTCAAGTGTGTTTAGCGTCCGGCAAGGACCAAGAAAAGAAAGGAACGGAAATGATAAATGACGCCGAAAAAAAGATTGCGTTGGCGCTGCTGGAAGCGAAGCAGCGATTCCCTGATGTGATCTCATTGCAATTCGATCCCGTGACGCACGAGGTTGTTGATTACGAATTCCATAACGCTGGGTACGCCCAACACGAGCAGTTTCACCAGGCCCAGCAGTACATGGAGGAGACAGTCAGACCATTAGCCGAGCAGGTGCTGTACGGAGACAAGACTGATCGTGACATCGCTTTCGAGTTGATGCACGATGCGGTACACAAGTACCCCAAGGTGTTCAGCTTCGACACTGACGAGTCTGGGAACCCTACGGAATTCAGGGTGAAATACGACACGAAGAAGAACAGTGCACGGACCATTGAGGCAGCCAAGTTGTACTGCCAGCAGCTGCACAAGGAACTGGCAACGCTCGACTGGCTCGAGTAATCACAACTCCACGCGATGGGGCACGTAGGTTCTGAAATTTGCTGTTGGGTTCACCGCGTCGGCGCTGAAGGTTTGTGGTGGGAACAGTCCCAACCGAAAACAGAAAGTCAGAACATGACAACAGCGACACCCACTCTTGAATGCCCCAACTGCGGTGTGGTAGCCATCGAATACGCGGTGTTCCGCCACTCGCACCACTCCACCTGGACCGCCAGATTCACGGGTGAAACACACGAAGTCCCTTCCGGTGAAGAAGACGCTAACGGCGACGACATCTACGAGACCTGCGCGAATGTCGAGCCCGTGGACGTCGTTGATGAGAGCCAGAGCTACTCCATCAATTGCTCCACTTGTGACGCAACGCTCGAACCTGAGGTCTGGCACGTTCTCGACACGTTCGAGAACATGTTCCAAAAGAACTAACAGAACACTGAATCCCCCACTGGCTACGTCTGGTGGGGGATTTGCCTTTTGCAGTCCGAGTGGATTCTCGAGCGTCTGGCAAGGTGTCTCGAGCCCCACTGCGTTCTCAATCAAATTCCAAACTCGGGAACAGTTGAATTCCCCAGCAACCTTTAGTTTCAGTGTCGAGTCCCTTGAACTCGCCTGGGACGAAGCATCGAGTGAACAGGCGAAGGAGTAACTTCATCTCAATGAGTGAGACCCTCAGGGAGCCTTTGATGCACGCACCTGAATTACCTCCATCGCCCAACCCAACGCTCCAGCCACCCTGCCCGCTTCATACTCGGACTCGACAAATACATGCACATCCTCCTCAAGCCAGCGTTGCGCGTGCTCGCCCGTGATGAGTCCATCAACTGGTGAGATCACGGCCACAAGGCGCGCGGCCTCGACACTCGCTCCGATCCACAGTGTCACCCCACTCGCGTTGAGCGGATCGGCAGATGCCGCGCCCTGGGCGTCACCACGCAGTAATGGTCGTAGCGGCAAACCGGCCCACACTTGCTTACCGTCGAGGAGCGCGTTGCGCACCTCGGGATACACCGTGCGTAGAACTCGCACCTGTCGCTCGCTCAGTGGATTGGTGTTAGCCCTAAAGGAACTGTCGCCTTTCGTCTGTTGTTCGAAGGACGCCCGGGCGATCCATCCTCGTCGTTTGCGCACGACTTCGTAGATTCCCAAGCCGCCGGAGTATTTCGACTCCGCTTCAACGTCGTTGAGCGGAACGAGAGCGGTCACGTGCTCGCCATCGGCGACATTCTTCGCACCATAAGGCACATGCTCGTTTAGCCACGTGACCCGGTGCGCGATCAATTCACCCTCCAATACCGCAGCGACGGTCTTGTCAAGCGAGATGTCATTGGGCTTCTCCCAGCGCCAGATCACTTCGACGTCACTGACCGCCCCTTTCGGGTTTTTCAATGAGTGTTCGCGAAAGACCGCGAGACCGTCACTGATGCGTTCGGTACGTGCGACCACCGGTGTGACGTCGTCGTTTTCGACGAGGCCGTCAATCTCGATGCCACCGTCTCTTGTCTCCGATCGGATTCGAAACCCAGGAAGCCGCCACAGCCATGGAGGTGTGCCCGTCGTGACCCAGAACGTGGTGATGCCATCTGTCCCGTATCTTGCCGTGCGCTCCTCGCCCTCCGCCAAAGTCATCGAGGCCAGTTGGGCTTCGAAGGCAACGCGCGTTCCGTTGGAGGGATTCGTAGCCAAGACATCCGCTCGCCACCCGCCGACATCACCTTCTCGGGGCACCGCTTCCAGGTCCGCCTGCCAACCGTGACGGCGTGCAGACTGAGCGAGTTGCGTTTTCAAACTGAGGTGCGCCGGCGTTTCGCCCATGCTGGGACAGCCCACCGTCTCGCTGTCGTGCGCGAAGAATCGCAGTCCCAACTTCGATCGCTTGGCCCGCATCGATGCGCCACAACCTCGGCACTGAAGTTTCACCGGAGGTTTACGTCGGTGGATGGCGCTCCACGTGACGTCGTCGATAAACGTGGCGTCAAGATCATTCCCATCGAAACGTGCCGTGAGCGGCACTAGTCACCCGACTTCTTAGTCATACGGGGGAAGGTATCCGTAATGGTCTCAAGTCACCCCAGCCAGTCACGCCACCGTCGCCGCACGTTGGGCACGAAGAGTCGCGAACCGAACACCCGGCCTGAAGGACGTCGTCGAGCGGGTAAACGAAGAGGTTGTCGGCCGTATTTGCTCGGCGTAGTCCGGTTAGCCAGAACTGGACAAAACTCACGGCGAGGCTCGCTGCGACTGCGTTCAGACCAACGACGCTTGGCGCCGGCTCACCCGTTCCGTAGTCACGCTGCCCATCACCGATGCCGACCACCGTCTCGTACGAGAGTCCCGTAGACGAATACAGCCCGGCACAGCGGAGACAGCCCTGGTCCGGCAACACCGGTCGAACTACTGCGAAGACGTCCGCGACGGAAGCGTCTTCACGGCGCTGGACTTTTGTGCCCGCCTGGATCACCGGCACGAGGTACTGGTGAGCGACACGGTTTGCCGCGTATCGCGCCGAGTCGCTGTCTGCCGCGAGGACGATGAAGTCGCTATCGACAAGTTGCCGTAAGACCGCTGGGTCTGACACCGTCGTGCGCAAAGTGGTCACCTTCGTGCCCATCGCGGCTTTGCGCGCGAGCCTCTTCGCGAGGTTGACCTTTTTTGTGCCGACAAGTCCGAGGGATCGAAGAATCATCTCGGGGCCGCGGCGCTCGCGGTCGCCACCGACAGCATCCCAACGCGTTGCGCCGGGTAACCGCGTGCGGTTCTCTTGTTTGATTCGACCGGGCTCAACCAACACGAGTTCGCCGACTCCGAGCATTGAGAGCCACTGGATTGCGAGCATCCCTATACCGCCGCCACCGATCACTGCGACCTTCGACTTGGCGAGCACTTCAAGACCATCAGCACCAAAGAGTCGAGTTTGCCGGTCCGTGACGCGACGAGGAAGGGCGGTGTCGGGCGGATTCGCGTGGAAGCGTTCGACTGTCGGTCCGACCACCAGTGCTCGACGTACGCGTACCGTGGCACCGCCCGGCAGGAAGAGGTCGATGTCGACTGCTCGTCGCGCCAAGACGAGAGCGCCGACTGGCCCGTTTGCGTTCAATACCAAGGCGGGATACCCCCGCTCATGTGAGTCGAGATCTGTCGGGGAGAAGCCGACGTTCTTGTCACCCCCATGCCCGTGAACGAACAGGGGAATCAGACCTTCGGACTCCGCGCGCAACGCCGCGTCCAAGGTAAACCCAGGGGTCAGCGCGCCGTGACCGACATCGCTGTCGACGTAGTCCACACCGTCAGCGGCCCTAACGAACTCGCGCCCAAGCAGTCGCGTACCGCGCGAAGAACGAGTGATGCCGCAAAAGAGAACCCCGGCTCCGGGCCTCACCGTAGATTCAGCGTCCCCGAGCGCCTCGCGCTGCAAGGTATCCCAGAGCGATCGACTCAGGCGAATCTCTCCGTTTTCCCATGCGTCCAACGCAGCCAGCGCCATCAGTTCTCCTTCAGGAAGTTGATCGTGTTGACGATCCTGACTACAGCGGAGGCGGTCGCTGCAGTCCGTCTTGGCGTCGTTCGACTAACCATCACGGCTGCTTGATCCGCGAATTGGCTGCCGAGGTGGAACGGCCCTGCGAGCGGCAATCCGTCGGTGCGCTTTAGGTCACTCCGGATGAACAGAGGGTAAACATCGGCCTCGGGGTACGCGTTGAGAATCCGGCAACCGAGCCAGGTGACGCTCGGCGTCCACTGCGCCCCCAGTTCGATGTCATCGACAACAACGAAGACCCCGCCCTCACCGTCACACCAGGCGACCACGTCATGTTCTGTAAGGGTCGCGGCGATCTCTCTGACGGCTGCAAAGACCTCGAGCTCGACGTTGTCGGGCGGGAGCGATCCGGCCGGCAACGCCGACCAGATCGTCCCAGATGCCGAACTCACGAGTTGTCGTCAGGGGCGTTTGCCGCGAAACGCTCGCCATCGTGAAGTTCGACCTCCTTGTCGTCACCGATCTGGTGGCGCTTCCCGTCCGCGTCGATCCTCCACAGCTGAAAATCGAGTTGGAGCTCCGCCCCTTGCCTGATCGCGGCCTCCTTGAGTTGAAGGCCGGTGACCTTGCGCACCTCGAGGTGCACCTCCGTGCGGTTGACGAAGACCTTGACGGTCTCGTGTGCGCCCGATTCGGACGACTGGTTTTCAAGGGTGTCCGTCATTCGGAACCACCTCATTTCTTGTAGGGCCCTCGGTCACCCTCGGGCGGTCTGAGTCGAACCGCGAGTGCCCGAAAGGTCACCCACTGTTTGACATCTCGAACATTACCAGGTCCTACTGCTTTTCGTCGCTAATGTCGAACAGTGGTAGAAAATCGGTACAAGGGGACACCATGGCCAGTAGCAAGGTGAACGTGGAGGCGCTGTACGCGGCACTCGACCAAAAGCGAGACCGCCGCAAGATCTCGTGGAGGGACCTCGCCAAAGAGGTCAATGTGAGCCCGTCAACCCTTTCTAGGATCCGAAACGGTGACGCACGGCCGAGTGTGGAGGCGTTCGCCTCATTGACCGATTGGCTCGGAATGTCCCCGGAGAGTTTCATCAGTTCTGACACCCCGGTGGGGGAGCCAGACCTGGCTGCACAACTCGCGCCGCTCCTTCGGGCCCGCAAGGACCTTTCGCCAACTGAGGTCCGCTACCTGGAGGACGTTTTCAATGCCGCCTTGAACTTCGTCATGGCGGAGCACGAGTCGGAGTGACATGGTCCAGCGCGGATTCAAGACCAAGGCTAGGAATCTAGCGCTTGAGGTCCGGGAAGAGGTCGGAATTGGAGCGCACGATCCCCTCGATGTCTATGGGCTCGCCGAGCTCTACGGACTGAAAGTAATCGACCTGAGTCGACTGAGCGACTTCGGATGCCCGTCCGATTCACTTGATTACTTTCTCAACGACGGTTCGGCCAGTTTTTCGGCGGCTGTGGTTCCTGTCGGGAGCGCCCACTTGATCATCGTGAATGACCGCCATGTACCGGTGCGCCAACGGTCCAGCATGGCCCATGAACTTGCACACGTGCTCCTTGAACACGACTTCCCCGGATCGCTCTGTACCGACAGTCGCTGTCGCGCATACGACGACGAGGCTGAGGAGCAGGCCCACCTGCTCGGTGGGGAACTTCTCATCACGACAACGGAGGCGCACCGACTGGCCGTTTACGGCGTGAGTGACCGTGACGTCGCGCAGAAGCACGGCGTGAGCGAGCGATTCGCCAAGATGCGCATGGACTCCTCGGGCGGCCGACTCATCGCGCGGCGCGCCGCTGCGAAACGACCTGTCTGAACCACAAGTTTGCTGAAGAACTCTGACGCCCGTGCGCGAGCGACACCACCACGGCTGCAGCAGCTGACGCTCGCCTAGCGTTGGCAATGTCAATCGACTAACTGGAGCCCCAGTGCTACTCACGATCAGTACAACGCACAAAACGGCAACGGATCTGGGCTTCCTGCTGCACAAGAATCCCGAGCGCCATCACAGAGCCGAACTGAGCTTCGGTACGGCTCACGCCTTCTACCCCGAAGCCTCGAGCGCGCGCTGCACGGTCGCCGTTCTTGTTGAAGTCGACCCTGTTGACCTCGTTCGGAACCGCAAGGGTCCCACTGGTGGCGAGTCATCGCTCGGCCAATACGTGAACGATCGACCCTACGCAGCCTCCTCTCATCTGTCGGCCGCTCTCAACAAACTCTTCGGCACAGCGTTGAGCGGCCGCTGCAAGGAGCGCCCCGAACTCGTCGACGTGTCGATGCCCTTCGAGGTGTGGCTCCCCACGCTCCCGGTGAGGGGTGATGCCGACCTGCTCGAGCGCCTTTTCGAACCACTTGGCTACGAGGTCAGTTCGACACCGATACCGCTCGACACGACAATCCCGGAGTGGGGTTCAAGCCGGTACTGCGACGTGCGCCTCGCCGCGACGAAGCGCCTTCGCGATTTGCTCGAACAACTGCTCGTGCTGATCCCAGTCCTAGACGACACTAAGCACTACTGGGTCGGACCTGATGAGATCGATCGGCTCTTACGCCGTGGCGGCGAGTGGTTGGCCGGTCACCCAGAACGTGAACTGATTGCGAAGCGCTACCTCCGCCACGACCGCGCGCTCACGAGTCAAGCACTGGAACGTCTCCTCGACGTTGAGGACTTTGAAGAGATCGAAGGCGCCAACGACAACGCTGAAGACGCAGTCGAACGGACCATCTCATTGAACGATCAAAGGATCGCCGCTGTCGTCGGAGCGATTCGCAACTCGGGGGCGCGTCGCGTCCTTGACTTGGGCTGCGGTTCAGCCAAGGTGGTGCGGGCACTTCTCGCAGGCACCAACGCCGACAAGGTCGTCGGTGTTGACGTGTCGTATCGGTCACTCGAGGCCGGAGCCCGCCGGCTGCATCTCGACACCATGACGCCGCGCCAGCGCGAACGCGTCGAACTGCTCCACGGTTCGCTTACGTACCGAGACCGTCGGCTGGAAGGTTTTGACGCTGCGGTCATCGTTGAGGTCATCGAGCACCTCGACCCATCTCGACTCGAGAGTTTCGAACGCGTCGTCTTCGCACACACGGCGCCGAAGGTCGTCGTCGTCACGACGCCCAACGTCGAGTACAACGTGTGTTTCGAAGGTCTGGCACCCGGGACGATGCGTCACGCGGACCACCGCTTCGAGTGGACGAGGTCCGAATTCGCCCGTTGGGCCAATGGCGTCGCCGAGCGTCGGGGGTATGGAGTCACCTTTTCGGGCATCGGACCTGATGACCCAGAGGTTGGTTCACCGACGCAGATGGCGGTGTTCTCGAAATGAACATCAAGGTCCCCGAACTTTCGCTCGTCGTACTGATCGGCGTAAGTGGTTCCGGCAAATCGTCCTTCGCCGCCAAGCACTTCCTTCCGACCGAAGTCCTGTCGTCGGACTTCTGCCGCGGTCTGGTGAGTGACGATCAGAACAACCAAGCTGCCACGCAGGACGCCTTCGAGATCCTTGGGTACATCGCGGGTAAGCGTCTCGCCGCAGGTCGTCTCACTGTGGTCGACGCCACGAGTGTCCAACCCGAGTCCCGTCGTGTCCTGGTCGACTTGGCCAAGCGCCACCACGTCCTGTGCGTCGCGATCGTCTTGAACGTCCCCGCCGAGACCTGTCTCGCTCGCAACGAGTTGCGACCCGACCGCGACTTCGGACCACAGGTGGTTCGTCGCCAACTCGATCAACTTCGGCGTTCGATGAAGGGACTGCGCCGCGAAGGCTTTCATCGGGTCGTCACGCTTGATGGCGTCGAAGAGATCGATTCGGCGACATTCACACGTGAGCGTGTCTGGAACGATCGACGCGACGACCACGGGCCTTTCGACATCATCGGCGACGTACACGGTTGCTTCGACGAGCTGGTCGAGTTGCTGAGCGACCTCGGCTACGAGATCTCCAACGGTGCCACGACGGCGTCGCACCCCGCAGGGCGCCGTGCGCTCTTTCTCGGTGACCTCGTCGACCGCGGGCCGAAGACCCCGGCCGTGTTACGTCTCGTCATGAACATGGTGCGCGACGGCACGGCCTTGTGCATTCCCGGGAACCATGAGGTGAAGTTGCTTCGTGCCCTGCAAGGCCGCCAGGTAACAACCACCCACGGGCTCGCCGAGAGCCTCGACCAACTCAGGTCCGAGCCTTCGGAGTTCACCAAGGAACTCGTCGACTTCCTGGACGGGCTCATCGGGCACTTTGTCCTCGATGACGGCCGGTTGGTCGTGGCCCACGCCGGGCTGCCGGCTTCGATGCACGGACGCCAGTCCGGCGCCGTGCGTGCGTTTGCTCTCTATGGCGACACGTCCGGTGAAACGGACGAGTTCGGGTTACCCGTGCGCTACCCGTGGGCCGACGACTATCGCGGCGACGCACTCGTCGTCTATGGGCACACCCCGGTACCCGAGGCTGTCTGGGTAAACAGCACCATCTGCCTCGACACCGGGTGCGTCTTCGGCGGCAAGCTCACGGCGCTGCGCTATCCAGAACGCGAGTTGGTCTCGGTACCGGCTCGACAGGTCTACTATGAGCCAGTCCGCCCACTCCTCACGGAGGTAGCTAGTCCCGACTCCGGACGCGAACGGGGCGAGCTCGATCGCACCGACGTGGTCGGCAAGCGCATTATCACGACTTCACTGACGCGCACGGTAACCATCCGAGAGGAGAACGCGATCGCCGCCCTTGAGGTAATGAGTCGCTGGGCCATCGATCCACGCTGGTTGATCTATCTACCGCCGACGATGGCGCCCACGGCGACCACCAAGGCCGAAGGTTTCCTCGAGCACCCCCACGAAGCGTTCGAGACGTACCGGGCAGTCGGCGTCGACACCGTGGTCTGCGAAGAGAAGCACATGGGCTCTCGCGCGATCGTCGTCGTGTGCCGAGACAGCAGCGCGGCGGCGCGTCGGTTCACAAACGACCGACCGTCACTGGGCGTCATTCACACGCGAACCGGGCGCCCGTTCTTCTCGGCAGCGGCTGACGAGACCGTCATGCTCGAGCGGGTTCGCCACGCCGTTACCTTGGCCGGTCTCTGGGACGAACTTGAGACCGATTGGTTGGCGCTTGACTGTGAACTGTTGCCGTGGTCGGCCAAGGCTGAGGACCTCCTCCGCGGCCAGTACGCCGCCGTGGGTGCGGCCGCCACCTCGACACTTTCGGCCGAGAAGACTGTCCTTGCCACGGCGGCGGCCCGTGGCGTCGACGTCGACGAACTGGTCGTCGTCACCGACGAGCGCATCTCCATGGTGGACGGCTTCATCAACGCTTACCGCCAGTACTGCTGGAATGTGGCGACGTTGGCCGATCTCAAGCTCGCGCCGTTTCAGATCCTCGCCGGCGAGGGCGAGACATTCGCGCTTCGCGACCACCTCTGGCACCTAGAAATCCTGAGTCGACTGGTCGGGGTCGACGAGACGACGTTCCGAGTGACTCGCCACGTTGTCGTCGACTTGAACAGCCAGTCGTCGAGCGACCTCGGCACGGCATGGTGGCAAGACCTCACTGACGGTGGTGGTGAAGGAATGGTCGTCAAGCCGGTGAGCGTCGTCGCCCAGGGACCTAAAGGACTCGTTCAGCCGGGTATCAAGTGTCGGAGTCGCGAGTACCTGCGGATCATCTACGGCCCCGAGTACACCGCGGCCCACAACCTTGAGCGACTTCGAAATCGTGGTCTCGGACTCAAGCGGTCGCTAGCAATCCGTGAGTTTTCACTAGGTATCGAGTCGCTTCAGCGCTTCGTTGCGGAGGAACCACTCTATAGAGTTCACGAGTGCGTGTTCGGAGTTTTGGCACTTGAAAGCGAACCCGTCGATCCTAGGCTTTGATAAAGCACGGCATGCTGTTTCCAAGTTCCGAAGCGGCGAGAATGGAGGCGTGTTCCGAAGGCCCCCAGCAAAGGAAGTGTGGCAGGAGCAGGCCGCTGAGCTTGTGGGAATCGTCCTTGGTGGAGAGTTCGAGAGTTATGACGACAACAGTGAGGACGCCATGGTGGACTTCATGGGTCAAACCTCGATCGGCTCAGTCGCCCTTGAAGTCACCTCGACCGTCGATCAGCACATGTTTTCACTTTCCAGAGATGTCCAACCTCCCGTCGGCTTTGCGGATCATCTCCGTTATGAGTGGAGTCTCCGGATGCCGTGGAGCATCTCTAGACCAAGCAAGAACTTCTTGCCCAATCTGCTTGCCACCCTTGAAGAACTAGAGCCTTCGCTCAGCGCCGAGCATTTGGACCTCTTCGGGGATGCCCTTGGTCGAGAGGAGGAAGCGGCCAGTCCCCATGCTTGGGCGATTCGTCGACTACAGGGCCTTGGTTTCGCTGACGGTTCCGCTAGGCAGGCGGAGGCGGGGTGGCCCGGTGGGATTCACATCGGATTTGGCGGATTTATGCCGAGTGGCGACCCAATTCTCGCTGTTACCGAAGCGCTTGAAAGCAACTGCGACAAGTTGCTCAAGACGCCTGCGCAGGAAAGACACCTCTTTGTATGGGTGCACGAGACAAACCTCGCCATGACAATTCGACTCCTTCTGAATCTCGGCCCCAATGAGGCCATCGACCTTGGTGGCATCGATCAAGTGTGGGTAGCGCCGTGGCAGGAGAATACTGCGATCGCGTTTCCACTTGCTCGAACATGGGTACAGCACGCCAAAGGGGCTTGGCACCAAGTCGAACGACCGACGACGATCCCGACGTGAAACTCGGATAGTTGACGTACTTCGACTCGGGCACGTGGTGCGTGGATGCAAATTGGCGGCGACCTACGAGAGTGCTCCTTCGAGTGTCCCGCTACTCCACTTGCCTGTTGGCGTGGGAACTTCCGGGCCGCCCAGGTCGGCCGTCGGTTCAGTCCACGGTGCTAAGGCCTGTCCGCTCACCTGGACGGAATAGTCACTCAAGAATTCAGACGGACAACCGAAACCATCCGACATCTCTACGACGGCCAGGGTGTCACCCGCCTCATCAATGACCGCTCCGTCGACGACAAAGCAACGGATGCCACCGGCGCCTCCGTGAATGCGTCCAGCCTTGTCGATCAGAGCCAAAGTGTTTGCGCCTCCGAGACGACGAGGAGTTATGAGGCCCGGCCCCAGCAGGTACGCGGTGGCAGCGCCCCCACTGGCAAAGAGTGGTCCGACGGTGAAGAGTTCGCCGTTGTACGGCAAGTCGAACGCATAGCTGAGTCGTTCAATGAACCGCCGGACCAACCCGTGGCGGACACGGGCGCGGGTCAGTTCCCACGGCAGGACTTCTTCAGAAATTCCGACCTTGGTCACGGTCACATCAGGTGGGTGGACAACGCCGCCAGGAGACGCACCCATTAGCGACGTCGCTCTGGTGACTTTGGATAAGTCCTCGATGCCTACGTCGAATTCGACCGGACTTCGAAGTGAGTACGTCGACCAAAAGTCGGCAAGAAACGCCAGGTAGGCGTTGACCGCCCGCGCGGTCGCCAGTAGATCAACATAGTTCTCCAGTTTTTGAGCGACACCGGCAGCTCCGTCTCGATGGATCCTCAACTTGAATGCAAGTGGTCGACCTATGAGTTCGTCGTCCGCAGTGATGCCATCTGCCCAGTGGCGAACTGTGGACTCCTGGATCGGCAACCCGAGGAGGCACCTCCCGATTGCCGGCGGGTGAGTGAGTTGATAAGGGTTGATCTCCCTTCCCTCAAATATTGGGAGGAACGGCTCGAAGGGCAGTGCCGCGATCGACAACCACGGTTCGTCGGGCGGAGTCGTCATCGGCAGAAAGTGCTTCCGCCACTCATTGTCTCTGTGTTCAGCCGTACGGTGGGCCAACGCGTACGCGCTACTGACTTCGAACTCCGTCATCCTTACAACTCCCGCTTCGCCACGGCGGTAGTAGCGGCTGTCGCCATAGCCCTGCACCATGTACGGACCGAGTGCAGATGGCTGGACCTCAGCGACCACGACCCTGCCCTTGTCGACCTCGAATTCGACGAGGGTCCACAGAAGCGGTGGCCGAACAACGTCCCGGACGATGTTCTCCATGATGCTCAGGATGGCTGGATTGGCGATCGGTGAGAACTGCTTTGCCACGCCCACTCCGCTGGAGTCGTCGGAGGTGAGTCCAAAAATGAGGGTGCCACCACCGCTGTTGCCCATCGAGGTGATGTCTCTCAGGAGCTTCTTTTTCGCCTCATCGCTATCGAGCGGGGCATCGGACTTGAACTCGAGCGCGGATACTTCACGCACCCTTTGGTCAATCAGTCGTTGGACATCGGAAAGGTCCTGAAACCGCATGCCACCATCCTGCCCCACCAGCGTGAAAAGCGTTTGCGCACCGAGGCACCCGACGCTCGCGCACCTCGACGTGAGCGTCAAATCGGCCTCCCACACCTCAGTGCGTCCAATTCCAAAGGCGTCTAAAGGCGTCCAAAGGTGTCTAAAGGTGTCTAAAGGTGTCTAAAGGTGTCTAAAGGCGTCTAAAGGTGTCTAAAGGCGTCTAAAGGTGTCTAAAGATTTTGGCCCTACAATGGTTTGGTGCCACGAAATCCATTCAAACCATCGTTTGGAGTGTCTCCTCCACTTCTTGTAGGGCGTCAGGAGATGATCGACGAATTCGAGATCGGTCTTGAAGATGGGCCAGGCGCACCCGCGCGGGCAACGGTCTACACCGGTCTACGAGGTGTTGGGAAGACGGTCATGCTGAATGAAGTGGCAGACGCCGCACTTGAGCAGGGATGGATCACCATTCCGGAGACGCTGACCCCCGGCTTCCTGGACCGCCTCATCAACGAGCACCTTCCTACCAGGCTTCAAAAACTCGATGGGACGGCGAAACGCCGTATGACTGGAGTCACAGCACCTCTGTCCCTTGGAGGTCTCACCTGGGAAACGGTTGAAACACATCCAGCCGGAGTTGGACTTAGGACTCAGATTGAGCAACTCGCGGGTCTCGTACAAGGGGGCATCCTCTTCACGCTCGACGAGATCCACAAAGCGCGAACGCCGGATCTTGTCATCTTCTGTGCTGAGATCCAGCATGCTTTCCGTGAAGAGTTACCGGTGGCTTTTGTCGGAGCAGGGCTTCCCAAGGCCGTCGACGAAGCTCTGACGAGCGCGGATTCACCACTTACTTTCCTTCGTAGAGCCGACAGACATCTTCTTGGATCGGTCGACCTCGAGGATGTGAAGACCGCACTTCAAGGTCCAATCGAACAGGGGGGACGGCGAATCAGTGAGGAAGCACTACAACTCGCAGCTGAGGCGACGAAGGCACGGAACGACGACGGCGGAGGGGGGTACCCGTTCCTGATCCAATTGGTCGGCTACCACGCTTGGAATCAACATCGTGAAGTAGAAGAAATCACTGTCGCCGATGTGCGCCGCGGTATCTCTATTGCTAGACGCAAGTTGGGATCACTTGTACTCGGACCCGCCGTTGACGATCTGAGTCCCGTAGACAAGACCTTCATGTTGGCTATGGCCCAAGACGACGGACCATCGAAGATGCGAGACCTCATGGAACGGATGCAGGTCGACAAGAACTACGCCAGTCAGTATCAAGGTCGACTCCTCAAGGCGGGCGTAATAGTCAAAGCAGGGTCGGGGGTGGTTGACTTCGCGCTCCCAGGCATGCGGGAGTATCTGCGGGATCACGCTGCTTCCATTGCCAATCTCTCCTAAGGATCGACTTGTCACGAACGGCTCTTCGGCGTGATGTGGACGCACACCTCCCCAAATGTCATGCCCCTAACTACGCTGCTTCGATGACCAACCACACCCCTAGCCGGGTGCGGGTCAGTCGAGAAGTGGTCGAGAAGTCCAATAGGACCTCAGGGGACGTCAAGTCCTCCATCGCCCGCCATTGTAAGACTGATGATTTTCGGCCGCACCTGGCCGTGGCCCTACTTGCCAGGGTGGGTGGGGAGTGTCAACGGGTTGGTACCCCCGGCGTTGATGCCAATCGTTGGTATGTCCGACGTCGTCACGGTGTTGCCGTCATTGGTGCCGGTCTGGATGACCGTGCTCGTGGATGTGGTGGTGGGTGTGCTCACGATCGGATGGATGTTCGGACAGACCTTGCTCTGGGTCTGGTGGAGCGCCACCAGGAGACTGCGGTACTGAACGGCGTAAGCCACGGAGTACTCCGACTCGTTCTTCAAGAACCTGATGTCGATAGCCGACGACGGGTCGGCGGCGATCGCGATGGCATAGCGCTCGGCCCATGCAGCGTGCAGTGCGCCGGCCTTGGTGTAGCTCTGAATGTTCGTCGCCTTTGATAGGGCGCCGTCACCTGAGGCGTCGTTGGCGAGGAGTCGAAGCGCCGTGGCGTTGATGCGAGCATCGGTCTTGGCAACGGTTTTTAGTGTGGCCAGTGATGCCGTGGGACCGAAGGATGCCAAGCCGATCGGCAACTGGCCGAGAGCCTTGCAAAATGGGCTGGTCTCGCTGAGCGCTGAGGCGGGGCTGACGGCGGTTGCGCCAGTCAGGGACAGGGTTGTCCCCACCAGTATGAGCGCGGCGAACGTGCGACGAGTATTCATGGCCCCTCCTTATTGGCTTCTGTGCTTCGTTTGGTTCTTGTTGGGTTTACCGTGCCGGCAAGACTGCACGGGGCACACGTCGGTACGTTCGTGGAAGGAGGTGCGCCCACAAAGTCGACGGAGAGTGGTTCAGGTCAAAATCCGTCCTTCACGATCGCAACTCCACGCGAAGGGGACCGGCCGGTCAGTAGGCGCTGACGGTTACGAGATTGAAACGTCGATCTCGGCAAAGTGCGTTCCACGTACCTGTTTTGGCGGACGCAGTCAGATCAATGTAGGGAGGCCCTAAAAAAGCCGTATGTGTAGCGATTCGGCACCAAGACCTTGCCGACCAACGCCGTACGTCAGTAGGCGCTAACGGTCGCGAGATTGAAACGTCGATCTCGGCAATGTCTGTTCTACGTATGGGTTTTGGCAGGCGCTCAGGCTTCAAAGTGGGTATCGCGGGTGTAGGCCGAACAAAGGGGGCTAAAGAGGAGCAAGTTAGATACATGTTCGTTATTGCAGGTAGTGAACAACGAGAAGTTCGAGAAGAAGTATTCGAGAAGTTCGAACAGACGCCAATGCCACCACATCAATAAGTAAAGGACTGCCAAATCGATCAGTCGACGATGTGACGCTCGTTGCATGTAACGCACCACCAATAGCCGCCGTCGGGTGCGCACCACAGCCAGACGTCGAGGGTCTCGGCAGCGAAGCGTGAGTTGTCCATGGCGCTATCGAACCGCAGTGCTCGCGCTGAGTCGTAGGCCTGGTGAGCAAACTGGGCCCAGAGCCGCTCGACGGCTTCGACGCCCACCCACTCCCACTCCAGATTGCAACTCATGGCGGCGACGGTGCTGCGAGTGGCCTGGAGGTGCAGTCGGACACGTCGAGCTTCCAAGATCGGGAGAGGTTGACTTCCGCAGCGTCACTGCCGCACTGGCCGGAACCAACCTCACGTCCACGCCGGCAAAGGTCGAAGTCGAGATGACCATAAAGACGGGGTCATCGATAATCGCCGACCTCGGACGGCTCGATCTGACGTAAACGTTCTATAGCGACTTACCGATACTCGCCACGAGCTTGAGGACTAAGACTATGGACGGCCAACTGCGTGAAAAGTTCCGGGCGGTAGGGACAGTAGGAAATGTGATGCGACTTTGGAGATCTTTGCTCGGTGTGATGGTGGACGTCGGCGTACCCGACCGCGTCACAGTCCACGTCTAAGCTGGACTCATGGCGAAACCGAAGTTCACCTTCGTCGACCTCTTCGCAGGCATTGGTGGCTTCCACGCCGCTCTCGCGGCAATGGGTGGCAATTGCGTCTACGCGATCGAGATCGACGCCGCTGCCGCTGCCGTATACGAGCGGAACTGGGGCCTAAATCCCTTTGGCGACGTCACGAAGGACTCCAATGATGATGGTGTGGCAGTGCCTGAGCACGACGTCCTTTGTGCTGGCTTTCCATGCCAGCCGTTCTCCAAGAGCGGCGCCCAACGTGGTATGGATGAAACCCGCGGAACCCTCTACTGGAACATCCTCCGGATTATCCAGGAGCGCCGTCCCGCGGTCGTGCTCTTAGAGAACGTTCGCAATCTCGCCGGTCCTCGCCACCGCCACGAGTGGCAAGTCATCATAGAGACACTTCGTACAGAGGGCTACCGGGTCTCAGACACGCCCGCGGTGTTCTCACCCCATCTTCTCCCTCGGGAACTCGGCGGCCGTCCGCAAGTTCGCGAACGGGTGTTCATCACCGCTAGCCGCCTCCCTGATGGCCACGGCTTCGAAGCGGCCGTAGAGCCTGCAATCGCAAACCGACCCGTAGGGGGATGGGATCCTCAGACCTGGGAGCTCGAAGGTGACCTTCCGCTGGACGAAGACCATGAGGTCCAAGGCTGCGAACTCACCACTGCCGAAAGGCTCTGGATCGACGCGTGGGATGATTTCGTCCAGGTCATGTGGGAAGAGCGCGACGGTCGTCGCCTTCCGGGCTTCCCGCTTTGGGCCGACGAGTGGATCGAACGCAGCAAGTTGAAACCGGCGCGGCTGAAGAGAGAACCCAAGTGGAAGGCGGACTACCTCGTCAAGAACGCGGAGTTCTACACGGCGCATAGCGAGGTTCTCGACCGATGGACCCAACGCTGGGGTGTCTACACTGAGCTCTTCCCACCGTCGCGGCGCAAACTGGAGTGGCAAGCTCAGGACACACCTCGCCTGTGGGATACCGTCATGCACTTCCGACCGTCGGGCATCCGAGCCAAGGCACCAAGCTACCTCCCGGCATTGGTCGCCATCACACAGACAAGCATCATCGGAGGGCGCGAACGCCGGCTTTCCCCAAGAGAGGCCGCGCGGCTCCAGGGTCTACCCGACTGGTTCGATTTTGGCGAACAGCGAGTTGCCAAGACCTATCGCCAGCTTGGTAACGGAGTCTCAGTTGGCGCCGTTTGGCACGTGCTTCGTTCCCACGTCGAACGCGATCAAGATGTATTGAAATGGACTCAGCCCTCACTCTTGAAAGCCGTGCTCGCCACACCGGACAGCCCTGACGAGATCCTCGCCGCATTACACGACGGTCATTAGCAGGGTGGATCTCCAGCGGCTCGTCGACGGATTAGCGAGTGGAATAGTCGCCGCTGACTCGCGATCACCCATTGCGGTTGGACAACGCTCTGGGCGTGTGTTCCAACCCGGCATCGGTCCACACTCGGAAAGCGAGACCATCACGCTGGCCCTCAAAGAATCCTGCGCTGGGTTGGAGGAGGTTCGCCTCGACAGAGAGGTCCCCTATCCGGCTGTCCCACGGAGCCGTTGCGATCTCATTATCGACGGCACCGCCGGTTGGGCTGTCGAAATCAAGTTGCTCCGCTTGCTCGGTGACAATGGTCTCAAGAATGACAACATGCTTATGCACATCTTGTCGCCGTACCCTGCCGACCACAGCGCATTGACCGACTGCTCGAAGTTGCTGCGATCCGGCTTTGAGGGCAGGAAGGCCATCGTCATCATCGGGTACGACTACGACGCGTTCCCGTTGTCACCGACCGTTCGGGCTTTCGAACTGCTTGCGTCGAGTGAGGTCAAGCTCCGGGCCGCCGAACCCGTACAGTTTGATGGCTTGATTCATCCGGTGCACCGTCGAGGTGCTGTCTTCGGTTGGGAAATCACTCCGCTCTGAGTTTTTTGTCGTTGCTTCGTCGCTATCCGGTCACGCATCTTCTGCGACGCGCAATCGAATCTGTAGTGAGACCTGATCAGCGAAGTCCTCAGGCGGATCGTGCTCCCAACAGCGGAGGACGAGCCATCCGTGAGCAGTGAGCTCTTCGTCAACTCGTCGATCGCGCCCTCGGTTGGCGGCGAGCTTTGGACCCCAATACTCAACATTCGATTTCGGAGTAGTACCGTGAATTTCGCATCCGTGCCAGAAGCATCCATCGACAAAGATCGCGACTCTCCGACGTGTAAAGACCGCGTCCGGATGGACCAGCAAGCCGCCGGCACGGATCCCAAGGTCCTTACGAAATCGAAGGCCCCGTCTGTGTAGTGCCGAGCGGACAGCCAACTCGGGCTTTGTGTCGATGCGTCGGTTACCTCGACCCACCGCCGAGGCTGCGCTAGAGGTCGGGACAGGGTACGGCGCAGTCGTCCCTTGTCCCAGACCAACGACTAGCCCTTCACGGCTGGACCGACTCATTTCACCCTCACTCTGCCAACCCGGTCTACTCGTTCAAACGACCAGAGCCAAAGTCCGGCACCCCTTGGCTACCCTTAGGCCATGTCAAGTGGTGGAGTGACCCTCTCCGAAGAACAGATCCGAGGGACGTTGAGTAGTGCCGACCTCCTGGCTCGCACGAGCGGCGACGCTCTGAAGTCAAAGTACCCAGAGTGGGTGGACACCATCGGTTTCCTTTCGAGTCGCGACTGCCCCGTGACGTATCTCCCAGTGACCGCCATTCTGTTGACGGCCAGGAGCATGAAGGATGCCTCGGAGTTGGACGTCCTCGACATTCAAAAGCAATCGAGCCCCCGTGGCTACGCGGCCTCTTCGATTGGAAGGATCGTGATCCCCTTCGCCACGGAGCAGGGAATCAACTTGAGATCGAAGAGCAGCCAGGTGCTCAACAATCAGCCGTTTACGTTCAAGAAGAACATCACGCCCGGGATGACCGACCGCAAGCCAGTTCAGTTTGCGCACTTCTACGAGTCGGCCTGCTCAATCAACGAATTGGCCCCACCGGAGGCGCGCGAAGTTCTTGCCCTTCTGTTTCACCTCAATCGTGCACTGACCAAAGATGTTCGTACGTTCCGAACGACAGAGATGAGTTGGAGCGAGGCACTTAGCCACTTCAGAGCTTGGGCTCTCTTCACTGAGGCGAACTCTGATAACGGCAAGGTTGGTCTTGTCTTCGTTGCTTCGGTGTTGGAACTTCTCTACGGTGAGCCAGCCATTGTCATGGGGCACAACTCTGATCCTGACTTCTCTACGCCAGGAGACGTACAGGTGCTTGAAGGCCTCGATCCATGGCTCTGGGCAGAGGTAAAGCAGAAGACCGTCACGACAGGGGATGTTCAAACTTTCATCGAAAAGGTCCGAACCGCCGGAGGTGCGCGCATTCTCTACTGTGCTCTTGCGAACTTCAACTACCGAAACAATCTCAACCACGAGAAACTATCGAAACTGGCGTTGGATGCTTCATTGGATTTGACCATTGTCGAGTCGGCCGCCGAGTTGCTTGACCTTCTACTACCTCGATGTCCGGGTCAACCCGGGTCAATAGTTGCAGGAATGGCGGATGCGATGTCCCGAAGGCTCATCGAGGCCGGTGCATCGGAAGATGTATCTGAGTTGTTCGAGACTCTCGCTGCGCAGCGTCTGGGAACTTCAGACTTTTAGTCCGTCAGAGTGGCCGCGGCGCGCTCGTACTCCCTGCGAATCCCACCCCGAGCGCTACTAAGACGAGCAAATCCCCCACCAGCGTGAGCCGGTGGGGGATTCGTCTATGCGGGATTTCGCGCGTCGTACGCGGACTTCAGTTCCATCGTCAGGTCCATAACCTCGATGTAGCCCGCACCATCTCCGTAGAGCGCGTGCAGGCGATCGGTGACTTCCGGTATGACTTTGCTCCCACCGACGTTGATCTGTGCCAACGCCTCGCTCGCCATAGCCACGAGCTTGTCTTCCTTTTCGAGTGACGGCCCGATGTCTTCGTACAGAATGCCTAGACGGTCTTTGCCCGAGTCAGTTACGTACTCCATTTGCACGGGCCCGTCCTTGGTCCAGAGCTTGAAAATCTCCGTTCGTATTTCATCTTCTGACATGCGATTCCTTTCGTGGGTAGTTCCCACAGCTCACCCTTGACGCTTGTGG
>Ga0182030_10009400_pt1 | contig 20005 bp, 22 predicted proteins | sample 812S3MmetaG_FD_121299 | JGI IMG/M metagenome (GOLD analysis project Ga0182030, IMG submission 121299) | Permafrost microbial communities from Stordalen Mire, Sweden - 812S3M metaG (Illumina Assembly) | ecosystem: Environmental > Terrestrial > Soil > Wetlands > Permafrost | place: Sweden... | reverse complement strand
GTCGAGGAATGTTTGAGGTCGACACAGAAAGGAAGCTCGAGAGTAAGCTCAAACCAAGTCCATGTACCGGATCGAATATCTGTATCCTCTCGGCCTTGAAGTACGAAAATCGACACAATAACTAGGTACGGACAGGCCTGGCGGGTCAACCAAGTCAATAGCGTGTTCGCCTATTCAACGACGTTGCTGAAGTCAAAGTGAAGTATGTCTATAAATGACGTTGCCTCGGCGATGACTCGGGGTTAGTATCGAAGAGTCTGATGGGTTGAGGATTTAGCATCAATATCCTACCCTCTAATCATATGAGATGCGAGTGCCTAGTGGGGAAACCTGTAGGATACTTTTCACGATGATTGATAACAAGAATTTCAATTGAGTCAATTTGACAATGAAGCCATTGTTTTGGGGCTCTGGAGCCCTTGCTCTTCAGTTCTTCTGCGTCAAAAGCACGTCCTTCAGCTACGAAGCATTTGGTGGTCGCGAAGCTACGATTGATGGCGTTCACGATGCTTTGTTTTCTGGGCTGGTTTCATGTCGTGATGTAGTGTCTAGTTTCATTGCTCGAATTGGTGGGATGCCCTATTTTGACATAATACAGGAAATCTTACTGACTGTGGGATCAGAGTCCTTTAATCCTACCGTCAACGCAATAATTAGTCTCAATCCCAATGCCTTGACCATCGCTGATGATCTGGATGCAAAGATCGCCTCTGGAAATGCCACAGGAGCTCTGTTTTGCATCCCGATATTACTCAAAGACAATTATGATACAGTGGATATGAATACCACCGGGGGGTGTCTCGACCTGGCTGGGAACAGGCCTACGGTAGATGCACCGACGGTTACTGCTTTCAGGGACGCCGGAGCCATTATCTTAGGAAAGACCAACTTGCACGAACTGGCTTTAGAGGGCCTTTCTGTCTCTTCGTTAGGAGGTCAGACAATCAATCCCTACGATCATAGCAGAACCCCTGGGGGTAGTAGTGGGGGTACCGGTGCCGTACGTCTTGTTATTCTACCCCTGATTTTGCGATGTTTTGGGAGCGGAGCTATGGAGATTTTTATGCCCATAAAGAACCCAGACACTGAGAGCTCAGCTCCTCGGCTCCTGGCTACCAAACAACCTGTCGCTATACTAATCTCCTATAGGCAATTGCAACGAGCTTTGCTGTGTTCGGAACAGGTATGACTATTTGTATATCCTAAACCGAACCCAAAAATACACATTGACTTACCATAGGGACTGATACTGTGAATTCTTTACGAAGTCCTGCTTCTGCAAACAGTCTATTCAGCTTCAGACCCACCAGGGGACTCATTTCTAGGTCTGGCGTTATTCCAATTTCATATACTCAAGATGCAGTGGGAGCCATTGCAAGGAACGTTAAAGACCTGACCAGCGCTCTTACGGTCATGACACGAGTCGTTTATGATAGTAAGGACAACACTACGTCCTCGGTACCTCCCTCGTCTGTCGGAGTAGATTATACTTCTAACATATTCGGTGGAAGCTTAAACGGTGTCACACTTGGCTTAGTTGAAGGCTTCTTTAATCGCACCGCGAGCGATGAGACAACTCCAGTCAACAGTGTCCTAGGTGATATGGTTTCTTCGCTCCAAGCCGCTGGAGTAACCGTAGTCTCAGTCAATGAATCTGTCTACAATGCTACTGCTATAGCTGCGTTGGATGTGCAAACTTCAGAATACCGTGAGAATATGGATGTAGGTACTATCTTCAAACCTCTCATCTCTCTTCCGAACGTTGACTTGTTTGAAGCATTTTCGGTTACGTGGCACTACTGACCGAATTCCTAGGCATATCTTCAAGCTCAAGTCAGTGGCGCAATTCCCTCTACTCTAGTGGATCTGTAGAGCAGTGGGAGGTTTCTCGTGATACCAGGCCAGTATAACTACGTCAGCGATGCTCTGAAATCCTCAACTAGCAATGCCTCATACGCAATATCCAAATTAGGCATTCGAAATCTCACTACTGTGCTGAAAACAACATTTTCTACCAATAAACTAGACGCTCTCATCTATCCCGAGCAGAAGAACCTCGTTGTGAAGGTAGGATCTCCATCTCAATCTGGCCGAAATGGTATCCTCGCAGCTCTGACTGGCTTTCCGGTCATCACTGTTCCCGCTGGCTTTTCGCCAAGCTCTGAAGATGCTCCAATAGGCGTTCCTATAGGAATGGAGATTCTGGGATTGCCTTGGTCAGAGAGCAAACTTCTCAACATAGCTTCCCATATCTCCCAGATAAAACATGTGAGGCGTATGCCTTCATTTGCGAACCATTCAGTCGAAGTCCCGACGTACAATTCGGTTCCATCAATCGTCCCAAACGCGGCGAATATTCCAAGTGCATATCCAATTGGCGCATTCTGAAAGGAGAAAATGTTCTTGCTCTTCGTTCCAAGACTGTCGTGGAGATCAATCAACTGGAGAATTCATAGCCGGAAGTTTGGAAAATGCATCTAATTCAATAGAATTATCCACAAACCACAGCGGTCGGCACTCTCACGAATATCATTTCCCCGAGGTTTGATTCCAATGCTTTTGAGTTTGCTACAAATTTACAGAAACCAAATAAATATAAATGCTAATCCCAACATCAAGTATTCACTGACTTCCACAAGTCTAGTACCACTTCCTGAAAATGTAGATCCAGCAGTGGGTTTGGTGGTCTGACTGGGTGTCGTTGCGCTTGTTGCAGAAGACGACGAAGACGAGTTAACCACGACGAAGTCATAAGTTCCGCATCCCAATTCCATGCTCCCAGCACCACTCATTGTATGATTGTCGACGTGGCCTAAGAACTCAAAGTTAGTCTCAAGTATCTTCGCGACGCGGGCTGGCATATTGCTGACTCACAGGTAGTCACAATGGTTCCAAAAGCCAATAGACAATCTCTTCCTTCGCACCCAACTCCATCCTTCGAGACGTAGCTAAGATCTACGATAGAGCCATTTTGTGAGCCTTGGCGATTTCCGCAGAAATCTTCGTATGCAGGGACGAAGGAGGTTATGTCGCAGACATTGTCTGAGGAGGTGCAGATAGGTGCTAGAACGGCAGATGCCAAAGAATTGATGAAACTTATGAAGAAGAGAACGATGAACACGGAAGAAATCATCGTGAAGCCTGACGGCCACCGCTACTGTATGAAAGGAACTTCCATGCTGGGAGATGAATGTATGGGATCGATAGACCTGCTAATGCTGATCTTTGAAAATTGAAAGAGTGAGTCTGGAGGAGCTTCAAGCCGAACTTCAATTATTCGATTGTACTCTTGTGCCATGGTAGTATTGACGTGTTCATGGAGTTTGGAGGATTTGGCTGCGTGCGCAAGGCTACGGCACATGAGAGCACAGCCGCGAGGCTGTGTTCTTAAAATAGGCCACATTATACTGGTATCAACTGCTAGCTATAGATCCGAAACCTGAACTAGATGAATGCCAGGCGTGATGTCTTCTCAGCTAGCCAATTCAAGTCATGCCGGCCCCAGTTTCCAGTCTCATGGTCCCAGATCTTATGGAAACGTTCAGAATAAAAGTTCCCTTATTTTGCCAGATCTTATGGGATATTCAGAGGAAAGAGTCATGAAGCAGAAAGTGACCTGAGAGCCGTTTGGTCGGACACCCATCGAAATAGCTTTGATTGTGCTGATATTTTATGAAAGAATATAAGAGCCTTACTCGTCATCCCCAAAGAAAACTTTGACCGGTAGCCAATCATCTCCGCAAACCTTGAAACGATCTGGCAATCCATCCAACTTCTTTACCTCCTCTGGCGTCAACTCCCATCCATCGAGCTCGAAATTTGTCTCAATCCGCTCTTTGTTCACGGACTATAGGCAATTAGTAAGGGCTTTTGAGAGAATGTATAGGAGCTGAGGTGCAGATATGCTCTCAAGACATCCAAGAGCTCGGCTCCTTGATTACCGCAAGATTAAGGGCAAACGAGAACGTACCTTAGGGATGACCGACCAACCATTCTGGATACCCCAGGCGAGGAGGACTTGCTGGGGCGTCTTTCCCTTCGCCTTCGCAATTGACAAGAGAGTCTCGTCAGAGTAGAGAGGAGAGTTCGTGCTACCAAGGCAAGAGTACCCTGTGCTGTGAATTCCCTTTGAGTCATTGTATGCCACAAGCTTTGGGGAAGGATTGTTGGGATGAAGCTCTATCTGATTGACAGCAGGAACAATCTGTGGTAGAATTAGTAAGTGATTGATTGAAAGATATGAGGCTCAGATATAGACCTTTGTCGATGGATCATTGAGTAATATTTCCAAGTTCTTGATGCCAAAATTTGATACGCCGATGTTTCTAACCTTACCAGTGGCTGGAAGCTTCTGCAATTCCTGCCAAGTCTTGATGAAATTCCAATCGGGCAAATGCTTCGACAGGTCATTAGGGTCGGTAGATGAAGGCCAATGCATCAGATACAAGTCGACGTAATCCGTACCAAGTGACTTTAAGGACGAGTCGATACCCTCCGAGACGCGCTGATGCCAGGGATTGTCAAGTTTCGTGGTCAACCAGATTTCACTGCGTGGCACTCCCGAATTCTTGATCCCGGCACCGACCTCTGCTTCGTTTCCGTAAGCTAGAGCCGTATCAATATGCCTGTAGCCTTTGCGCAAGGCGATTTCCACAGCTTTCTCGACCTCATGCGGCTTAGATTGCCAGGTACCAAGCCCAAGAGCAGGTATCTTGGCGCCAGTATTAAGGTCAAACGTTTTTCTGGAGAAGGTGCGTGAGCTGTAGGGTCGAGACGGTGATGACAGTTGGAAAGGTAGGTGTAATGATCTTCGCAAGCTTCTTGCTTTGACGTGAATTTGAGTATAAGAAGGGAACAGGAAGGAAGGGCTTACGAAGTAACTTTGGTTGAAGCCATGGTTCAGAGGAGTATATAGGGATTGATTGTGCTGGAAAAGACAGAACGACGAAGGCAATGAGACAGGGAAATGTCTACAACTTATATCTGGAAAAATTCAACGCCGAAGCTCCTTGGAAACAGAGGATTAAAGCAGAGCTACGCCTCATTGAGTAATGTTGAAAACTCCCTCCCACCTTTGCAAAGCTTTTCCTTCTCACCTACGATGAGGGGTTGGAGGGGCAAATAGTGGATCGGGTGCTGTGGCGTACTTGTACTGGTACTAGTAATGCACTCTGAAGTCAGCGAATCCCCCAGCAATGTCACTGACTATGCGCGCGAATCAGCATCTTCTCCATCTCCATTGTGTTTGGGTTGGCAATAGCAGTTAGACGTACGCTGGAGCGTCGCCGGAGGCAAATCCGAAAGCTTCACTTGACCTTTAGTCGGGCGCTTCTATCAAGGCTTATCTAGGTAGAAATTAGTATGTAAAAATGTACTAAAACAATTTTGTTGAAGCATAGGTTAACCTTCTATTAATTTGCCTTACCTCTCTCTCTCTCTCTCTAACAATTGAGGTACTACCAGTACGAGTACTAGTAGTAGGTTTCTAAATTTATTTTCGACAAGCGGCCGAGCTTGTTTCCTGAGCTTCGTCGACCACCAATTAAACATCTACCACAAAAACGTCAACAGGCTGGCACCATGTCTTCTGGATTTGTGTCGGGAGGCACTGTGGATGCGCCCATTGAACGAAGTGATGAATGGCTTGCTGCACAGCGAGAACTAGAAGCAAATCGGGCACGAAAGGCCGCAGAGTCGCAACAATCCGATGGGCGAAGCTTGTATGAGACACTTCAGGCAAATCAAGGTAAATTCAATGTTCAACGTCTTCGATTCCATGCGAACGATGATTCATAAGCTGATCACGTAGGGGTGCGCGATTAAACAGCGGCGAAGCAAGAAGCATTTGAAGAAGCAAATAGACTGAAGAATCAGTTCCGTTCCCTCGATGAAGACGAGATCGAATTTTTAGACTCGGTATTGGAGAGTACAAGGGCGGAAGAGGAGAGAGTGAGGAGGGAAACTGCGGAAGGCTTGGAGGTGTTCCGGAGACAGCAGGAAGAGGCAGATAAAAAAGCGAGGAGAGGTAGCGACGGTGCACAGAGTATAGATGAAGGCTCACCCGCGAGGGAGGAGGAGCAATGGCTCGCCAGCGTGCGAAAACGTAAGCGTGCGAAGGAGAAGGAGGTATTGAAGGGGGTGAAGATTCGAAGATCATCCACCACAGGCAAGGAACCAGATTTGGTACCTCCTATGGCCAAGCCCCCTGGTCCATCATCTGTCAAGAAGCAAAGTGAAGCTACCACGCCCACGAAAGGGGTTCAGGAAGAAATGAAGCACAGATCGCCAACTCCAGTCGCTGCTGTCAAAAGCATTCCACAGAAGTCCGGATTGGTCGATTATGGATCGGATGAGGAAAACGATTGGTAATTCGGGCGTTCTATGGGATGGAGTTGACGGAGGAGGATATTAATGCATGCTCAGGGGTTTGATGAGTATATCGATTGAGAAACGGCATCGTCGCCGTCTGTAAATGGCGTTGGCAACATGATCAATGGACTTGGAACGATGCGTCTTTGTATTCTAGTATGGGCTCAAGGGGTCGCAAAAAAGTGCGTTGTCTGTGGCTATCCCCAGTTTCATTACTTAAACTGGACTTTTGATGGCAAGTCTGCCCGCCCTTGATGCCCTTGATTTAATGGCCCGCTGTACTCTCATTGAAGTTATCTTACTGTTTAGAATGCCTGAAAAGGCCGAGGTGTGGAGAAGATCATCATAGCTGCATGCCTTGGATTGTCAGTAGTTGGTAGTCGAGGATCTTGGAGGCACTTTGTTTACAATACCAGTGAACAAACTTTGGTGTAATGATTTGTGCTTTTGTGACAAATTGATACAAGCGATTGTCTTTTCCGAGGTTCTTTATCAAACGCAATATATGAGAGGAGCGGCACTAGGATTTCTCTATATTTTTATAATATAAAATCCACCGCCCTTCTCGGTGGCAATTTGTATGTCCATCCATCTCCTTTTGTCACTTAAAGCCCGTTGGTTTTACATGTGAAAACACCACTAACAGTCCCTGCCGCGTAGCTGTCGATGATGCTCTGTACACTGGTATAAGTACCGGCTCCTAGGAAAAAGAATCCAATGATGATTATTATGACGTTCAAGACCAACAACGCGTATCCATAAACAGATTGCTCCTTTAACCAATTCACGCCTCCGTCTACTCTCCTCATCCGAATGTACGCCACCCCCCAAAAGATGAATCCGAAGAAACTATCGAAAAGGGATGACATCAATGACAACAAATCACTGAAGAAAGGAATAACCTCGGCCTGAAAGATGTCAGTATGATAGGTTTACGAGCCGACTTCATATGTGGATCTCCCATGGAAGATGAAGAGCTAAAGGCGTACTTACAATAATAAAGGCAAGGACCCATGTTCCCGCGAGAATACCTCCCCAAGCGGACCACCCCAAAACTGTATGACTTGACTTGTGTCTCGTTCCCTAAGCACCAAGAGTTGAGGTCAATATGCGGCATAAAATTCATGAACGATGAAAGGATACTAACTTCGAATATTCTAAAGAATATGAATCGTGCCGACACCGAAGCGTAAAGGACTCCCAGGAATATCAATGTCGGAATCATGAATGAGAAAGAAACCTTTTTGAAAACCTCATTGCCGAGTGAGCCAAATGCTGGGGATGTGTTATACTGATTCCCCGTATATGCATAGACTACCGCACCAATGCAACCGAACACAAGAATCTCACAGATCGTGACGACCCAGAGCGCCTTTGGAAAGTCTCGAGGGTTTCGCATTTCAGCAATGAAACTTGGGAGAGTGATTTGTCCAATAAAGGTGTAGCTGATGTTGAGAAATGCATTCATGCCCGCGACAAATGTTGTACCCTTAACTGGGATCGCGGTCACGATCGGTTCTCCACCATGGGTGCCCGTCACTGGGTTGACATAGTTGGGATCCGGGATATAACCTTGTGGGTGAGCTTCGATTCCAGCAAAGATGGCGGCCAATAGGACAGAAATAAAAGTAAAGAAGGCGGATGCTGTGGCGAGTCTGGAAAGAGCACTAAACGTCCTGGGAAGAGAGCAGAACCAGCAGATGAGAGTTGCAATGACTGCAAAAACGACAGTGCATTGACTGTGGTTAGTGATCGTGTTGAGATATTTGGAACTCACGAGGACGTGAAGGCCTTGGATGAATCTAGGAGGGCCTAAAGTCAGTTTTTCTAGCCGTTCGGAATGAGACCTATAAACTTACGCGTTGTTGAGTAAGAACTAACAGAGGGTCAGCATTCTCGAGAAGGAAAAAAAAAAGGGAGAGAAGTCATTTCTTATACTTACCATAACAGCGGTTACATACCAGGCCCATTTTTTCCCGAAGAAGAGCATTTGGCCAATGTCACAGACATCCCTTACTTCTGGGTGGCGAAGACAAAATTCCCTTAACCAAGGTCAGAAAAAAAGGGAGGCAGTGTAACAGACACTGTGCATACCAGACAACTAAAGAGGTATACAGGACTAGAGCAGCCACGACGACTGTCAAGATGAGACCTGGGACGAGGCCAAGGACAGAATACGAGTATGGGAATGACATGATTGCCAAACATATGTACTCTGAAAAGAGCAGCGCAGCTGTCTACGAGGAAGTGTCAGCGGAGGTAGAGCTTAGACTTAAACTTATATAGCTTCTCAGGTAGTAGCACAATCGAAAGACCAAAGCAACATACCTTAGGCCAGCTGCAGGTTCTATATTGAATAGCATCATTGGCCTCCATTTCAAGTTGCTTCCCCAGGATATCAGAGCCGGAGTCATCGCTTCCAAAGTCATACCCTTTCAAGTGGGACAAAACGGGGCCAATTCGCCCACCCGCAGTGTTACCACTTCGACCATACTTGTTGCGAGAGCCCTTCTCGGCGTCAAGATTGCTTCCATTACCAGAATTTTTGGAGTCCAAGATAAGATCTTTGTTTGCGTTGTTGATGTCCGAAGACGACTGATCGTTTACTAACGCCATTTCTTGGACGAATAATGAACTATTGGGCAATAGGGATGAGAAGGAAGAAGTTGTACGGGCCGCATGAGCCGCGAGGTGATTTGGTATCGATGTAAGAATGAAGCGCGCGACGAGGACTGATCGCTCGTGCTATATGAATGAGGATATTCGCACCGTCAATGAATGCGACACAACGGATAGGCAGAATTGGCGGTACTTATAGGAAAAGTAATGGTTGACGAAGAGGAAGGTCTTTAAGGGCAAGAAAGTGTAGAGTCAAAGAAAGCCCTACCTTAGGAACGATGTCCCTTAGTTTAGACAGACTTTAACTACGGAAGGAAAGATCTGTGGGAGGCACGGCTACATCAGAGCTAGGAAAACAGGCAATGCGACCCATGCCCGTGTGTGCCCTCACCATAGATACCATGCCCATGGCATGACGGCCGGCTGCCATCATTCTTAGTGAAGGACTGGGACCGATGGTTAGTAGGGTGATCGCCAGTGTCCCTTGTGTGCGGAAGGCACTAGCCGTATGGCAGTAGTACTTGTAGTTCTAATGATTATAGGCAACGCGTGGTGCAGACGTGCGGGAAAGGGGCCGCTGAGTGATAGATAGGTACAAGTACTCGTAATTGGCGTTTTCCTTCAGTATCTTTGGGAAGCATTGAAGCTGTCGCTAGACCTTTTCTCGAATCCTATAGGTACCCTGCCGTGCCCTTACTATCGCGTACTAGAGATGCAGCTGAGGGTGAGGGGGACGGAACCATCGTCATAGTGGCGTCCCGCAATGGAAAATGATTGCCCATCTGGCTTACATGCAATTGTTAATTAATGTACAGGCTGCGTTGGAACGATTAATTCTATATACTGAATCAATTCGTCTTCTCTCCATGATCGCTTCCATGATAACTAGATCCCATTGAATTTCCATTGCTCCTTTCTCTTTCCCATTTCTCGAACAATTCCGCATCTAGTCGTACTTGATATGTGAGTGACACGCTACTAGTCACAGGAACAAGACCACGACGTGCTCAATTCCTCGCTAACACTGTCCTCCAGCAAAGGTAAAGGTACCTAAGAGAAGACCAGTTACCGTTGTAATCGGACACCCCGATGCACGTGTCCCTGCATTAATGTGGAGAGAAATGTAAGCTGTTAGATGAATCTAAGGTCTATAATCTTCTGCTTTCTATCTCATGCCTCGTTCGCGAGTTCTATTGCCTTTGCCGCTGCCTCTTCGAAATCGTCAAATGCATGCAATGGGAGGCCACTTTCGGCAATCTATCCCATTCAGTCAGAGGAGATGAACAGGAAACAATGCAAAACTTACAATCTTTTGACCCTCTTCCTCATTCGTTCCCCGGATTCGTACTACAACTGGCAACCGCATCTCGAGTTCCTTAAATGCTAACAAAACACCGTTTGCAATCATGTCCCCGAGCGTCAGACCCCCGAAGATATTCACAAAGATTACCTTGACTCGTTCGTCTTGTAGAATCACCTGGAAACTCTTCTTGACTGTCTTGCTCGTTGCCTTTCCGCCCGTGTCTAAGAAATTGGCAGCTTTGCCGCCTGCATCGGCTAATGCGTCAACGGTATTCATGGCAAGCCCAGCCCCATTGACCAGAGTGCCGATGTTCCCATCTCCAGGAAGTTTGACGTATACAATGCCATCCTTTTCCGCCTCAACTTCTTGCACATCTTCATCTTCGATACGACGAAGGGCGTGGATATCTTCTTGGCGCTTTGTGCTTCGAAATGCTGCATCATCAAAGCCAAAATGAGCACCCACAATCTTGAGGTCACCTAATCGCTCTACGAACATTGCCTCGAGGAGAAAAGCCTCCTTTTCCTTGTAAAGTTTGATGAGCCCATCAATCAATTTTGGTAAAGAGTCTCTTGAGCTTAGGCCAAGTTGCAAATGCTCAGCGATAGCCGGTACTTCCTGTGCGTCAAACCCTTCTTGATAACTGAAAGGGAATTTTCGAGCTTTGACCTGAACCTGATCTCGATTGGTTCCTGGCGAGGCAATGACGCACGGCGAAAGGGCTGTACGATCAACCGCAATGGCAAGAAGACGCCTTGTGCCTTTCCCCGAGTATTCTGATGCATTGAATCCTCGTTCCCGAAGCAGGTCAAGTGCAAGATCCTCCCGTATATACAACGTACGCTTTTGCATAGAGGGCGGCCCCACAACAATTTTTATCGTGGGCCGTTTCCTTCGACGTATGGTATGTACTCCCCGTCGCTGTGATGCTCCAGTAGTCGTAGAGCCATTTCTGGCACGACCCGATCTACCTAGCAATTCTTTCATAGCGTTTCCAAACTTTGCGGGGTGATTAACAATCGTTACACCTGCCTTTTCCAGATGATGAATCTTTGTCAATGCATCAGGTTCTCCTGGTAATGTGAAAGCCCCGGCGTGACCCATCACTCGACCCGCTGGAGTATTGACGCCTCCAATAAGAGCTGAAATAGGCCTGTTGATAAGAAATTAGATACTGGGGAATGAAATTACATAGAGGGTCATACTTAGGATTGTCGGACCTTTTGTTATAATCCTTGATCCAATCTGCGGCGTCGAGCTCCGCAGTTCCCCCAATTTCCCCTATCAAGACTATACCCTCGGTTTCACTATCATTCTCAAATATCTTGAGTGCATCCACGAAATTAGTCCCAGCGAGAACATCCCCACCCATTCCCACGCATAAACTTTGACCTAGCCCAGCTCTAGTCGTTGATGCAACAGCTAATCAAACTTTAGCAAAAGCTTAACTGTGATCTGAGATGGCTGACCTTCATAACTAAGTGTCCCAGATTTAGCAACTATACCTATCCGACCTGGAATAAAGCATGAAAGAGGTTGGAATCCGATCCGACACTTGCCAATAGCGGATATAATTCCTGGGACATTTGCGCCCACGAGCCGAGACTTCGATTGGGTTTGCAAGATCGAATGTATCTAAATGCATGGTACAATTAACAAGGTTCCGAACTAGACGAGGGCCGAGTAAATACTCTTAACATATCATGAATGGGAATATGCTCAGCGACAACTACAATGAGGGGTACTTCTGCCTCGATTGCTTCTTCGATAGCCCCAGGAGCTTGATGAGCGGCAACATAAATCCCCGTCGCATCTGGCTTTAGCTTCTCCATGGCCTGATACGCCCGGTAAACCATTGATTTAAATAAGAGGTGGCATGCCATACTTCTCGCACGGTAGGCAACACCGGCAGACCGAGATGTTCCCCTTTCTTGCCCGGCGTGACACCGCCAACGATATTAGTCCCCCATGCGATCGACTCCTTTGCATTTGCGGTCGCCTGTATAAAATATCAGTGACCACATTTCCTACTGGGAAAACATGCTGACTTGTCTTCCTACATAGCTTGTTAGTTATATCATCGGCGTAAATTTTCTAAACAAAGCCACTCGCCAGTAAATCCTTGAAATATCACCCTTGTATGTGCACCAATTTTCAAATTCGAGATTGTGTCTTGGTAAGAAGCACATTGACTTGAAGTACTAAAATTTAAATGTCTGCAACGAGAGGACAAAGCTCCTCGCGGAAGAAACGGCCGAATCATGGTTAAGCAATGGCAAAATCATGAGTAACAGGAATTCAAAGGGCTGAAATATGATATAGGAAGTTGAAAGTATGTAGAAGCTATTGGTACCTCGGCCATAGACTCGGGATTGCACCTAGCAGCGGGAATAACAGGGCTCCATGATGATATATTTGCACGTGACAGCGAGAAAGGTGGTTTCCATTGAAGGTAGAGAAGGTATAGATAGTCCTTACAAGTTTGTATTCTGGTTTAACACAATCACATCTACAATCTCATTGGAGACTTGGTGGGATATTTGATCTGTAAGATGAAGATGTTCCTCTAGGCTTCGCTTCTCCCGTTGCAAGTTAAAGCCCTGCCATTCTATTTTGGGACTGCAGAGGAGGAAATGTAAAACTAAGTTCCCCGCAATTTTGAACCCAAGTGAGACAACCAACAAACCACATTCTTTTGTCTGGCTGAGTATAGTATTTTTCTTATGGTATATTCTTTTCAATATGTCGACAGGATCTAAAGGTAAGGCTTGCTTCTCATTCGTGAATATATGTATCTCACTGACAGTACCACAGAGCTTGAATCTTCTCTCAATAAATTATCAATAAATCCGGGTACCTCGAAATCCTCATCCGCGTCTAGGAAACAGCAGCCTGTCGCCGAGTCTTGGGAGGATGAATCTGACTCGGGAGAGGATACCGACCGTCCTACCTCCCCCCAACAATCAAGTTACCCAGCGGCACCACCACCCACACCAATCTCACCACCCCCATCCTTTTCCAGTCATGATACATTTATAAGTCCCTATGGATATGGTGCTGATGGGGCTGGCGATGCGAGAAGTGGAAGATCCAGCACAAGACCAGAGAAAACAGATGCTGTTGCGAAAAGATTGATTGCCGGAGCGCTGGGCGTGAAAGCTCCAAAGAAGACCGAGGAGCAAAGAGCTTATGACAGAGCTGTGAAAGAGAAGGAGATGAAGAGGAGGAACTTGGAGAAGGAGGCCAGTGCTAGAGCCAAAGACGAAGCCGAGAAGGCCAAGGTTGCAGTCTGGGACGATTAGGAATTGACTTTTGACCATATTGCATTAACGATTATTGGATACTGCATAGCAAAAGGCGTTGGTTAGGAGTAAATGTTAGCGACGAGCTCATTCTGGAACAAGTGCAACTGCTCCTGCTTGGGCGAGAGGTATTACCGTCAGTTCCAGATGCTCGATAGGTACAGCAAGTTTAAGCTCGCTTCGCGGAATCAATCAAATCCACATTCTTCAATGCCACGAAAAGGAATGAATAATAGGATTGAGACTGAGTCCTTGAATACAAGAAAACCATCTAAATCTGATCTTCATAGAAGCAATACCATGTGGAGAGACGCCTTTCACGCCGTTGCAATTGAATACCCCTCCGAAACAAGCCCAGACCAGAATCCCAAATGCATCGTGAACGTCTTGGCCCAACCTCAATAATATCCATGACCTTTGTCGCAAGACCTAGTACGCACCACCGATCTGTTCTTGATGGACTTCGAGAGTATCTCCGTCCTGCATATCGAGCTGTAAATTCAGTCAGCTTAGGCTTCCAGGAGTGATGGTGGGTGGCGCGATTTGTCGGGCTTGGAATGCAAAGAAATGAAAGCAGATTATACTCACGCTATCCGGGCTATCGGTAGGTTGAACACGACTGCCATCGAAGAGGAAGCGGACGGAGTTGGCTGCTTTGCCTTGTCTCTCACAGAAGGCGTCCATCAGCTTCTTCAAGGCTGTTGTGCGCTTGATCTTGAAGAAAACCTCATTGTTATTGTCAGTGACTTTAATGTTGAGATGTTCGCTGGCGTTGCCTTCGGGCTTCTCGGGAGCACCGGGGCTTCCATTTTCATCAGATCCAGACATCGTGGTGGGAGGTGAGTTAGTGTGTAGTTCTGGTGGAATTCGTGCGTAAGGCTATCGCGGTCTTAGTTTTGATAGGGCTTTGAGAGAGTAAAAGAGTAGCAAGTAAGTTAACTTACAGTCTTATTCGACCGTCTGAATCAGTTGCGCGAGAAGAGGGCGTTTTTGGGTAAGTTGTGAGAGATATGTAGAGGAGCTGTTGCTGTGAAGAATATGTAGTGGAGGAAGACGATTCACGCGCGCTAAGGCCAACGACGTACTAGTAGCGAGCGAGCTGGAATTCTTTCGGATTTTAGAAGTGCTGGTGAAACTTGGACCTTCTCAAATACTTAGAAATTCACGTGGCTTTAATTATTGGGAAGTCGCGAGAAGTCCTATTTGTCATTATTCACCAAAGAAAGGATTTATCTACATTGATTTTACCCATTGCCTCACATCATCTTACAAAACGAAGACTTCGGAGGGTTGCTAGGAAATATCTTCATATACCTCACCCAGGCTCCGTAGACAAAGCAAGCCCGCTCTTAGAAAATATGGTAATAGATGACAAGCTCCCCTCCGGATACAAAAGCTCATCATAATTACCCAGGCCCCAAACCCAAAGGATGGTCTAGCAACAGATCCTCCTTGTCACTCCAAAGCAGTACGTTGGGTTCATCCATTCGCCCAGGTTGGGGGGTGCTGATCTCAAGAACGACAGTGCATGATCCAAGGAAAGTACCTAGTTTGTAGCCTCAAATAGAATGACCAGAACTTTGACTTTGACTTTGATTGTCTGAATTGTCTTCAGATAACCAAGTAGGATTGAAGCAAAGGAGGATATGCGATAGGGCGATCGACTAACATTCCCTCGCAGATTGCTTGGCAAAGAACAACTATAACGAGGGAAAATGCAAGTCCCAGATAGATGCCTTGTACACCTGTTGCAATGAGTTTTATAGAAAGTACGGTGACCAAGCGCAAACTGCGAGTTGCCCTAAAGCCAGTCTGTTGAGATTAAAGATGAAGCAAAAGGCAGAGGAAACCGGCGGGTGAGGGAAATTTAGTCGTGATGGGGTTCATTTGTAAATAAATAGCTTCTAGTAAAGATCATAGCAAAGACCAAGGATAAGTTCTTTACGCAAAGCCATCTTTCTTGTCCTTTCCATTTGTAACAATCCAAGTTTACTGCCCAGCTTCATACCCACGAGAGGTCAAGGGACGCGAACAGGAATCGTCGAACTCGCTCTTGGCGATCATGAGCGCGCAAAGAGATCCTAAGGATCTGAACAAGCAATGATGGTTACTCCAACGAAGGAGGCTTATCCCGAGACTCTAATTAGATGGCCGCAGACATTATGTTTCGAAAAGAAGAAGAATTTCCAGGAGGCTCGCGAAATACTTTTTATCCCAGCCATTAGCGCGGCGTTAGCGAACAAGGTTCTTGGAAGTTAGTACGGTACCTGGCCTGGCAAGCCTGGTAAATAAATATGTTCATGTTTCAACGCAAACCTCCTTTTGTGTAAAGACATACTTTCAGCCCGGAATCACCGCAAATGCGATTTACTCGTCCATCATGGCGCCCATGATACGAAATGACGCGCTCGTACCCCATTCCAACCTCCTTTCCCAGGTAAAATGCAACGCAATCTCTCTTTCTATGGAGAGTCTAGCTAATATTTTATCCTTTTATCAGAATACTCGCGAAGCCAGCTGGCAATTCGTTGGTGTGAGTTTCAGAAGAGACGCTCCCTAAAAGAATAAACCTAATGTGAATATGCCATAGTCGGAAGTGGCGTCTGAACGCGAAGTATCCGAGGAACCTGCTTCCTCTTACGAAGAAGGAGACGTGACCTCTGGTTATGATGAGGCAGATGGTGGTCAGTAGCTCCCTTCTGTATTTCCCCCCTCATTTTGCTCCATGAGAGGCTAACCTACTGGTTTTCGATTTAGAATACAACAGACAGATTCAACCTGAAAGCCCCGACGACCATGAAGATATACTGCACCCCCTCCGAGAAGCTGCGAACCGTGTTGGACGTGAAGTCGAACGATTTGCGGAGGTTCTAGATGAATTCAACCCTTTGAGAACTGCAGTACAAGACGAGAAGCATGAGATGGCCATTGATCTTATCGATCTTTACCACGGAATCGCGTTGGATACCCTTGCTCGCCTACGAGAACAACATGCCTCTGAACACCGGAAGGAGCAAGGTCTCAGATGGAGGAAGAAAATGCGAGGATTCAAGATTACACAAGACGATGACGAGATGGAGCTGGAAGATTCCGACGGCAAGGAGTATGTAGAACTTCAGACAACACGGGAAGACCTCGATCGATGGGAAGAGGAAGCCCAAACATGGGATTTGTTGCGTCGACTTGTTCATGTTCGATTTCCACCTCCCGAAATCGCCGGGGCTGCCCCAAAATCGATCTCACGGCACCGGTCGATTCACCAATACTCTACAGAGCGTGAGATATGGGATGATTTTCTGGAATCAAATGGCTTAGCGCTCGAGCGGAAGACAGTCTTACAATGGTTGAAAGACACAGCTCAGGAATCAGGAGAGGAGATTGATGATCTGGTTCAAGATCTTCAACAGAATGCTGAAAGAGGTGATATCATTGCCCATGGGTGGCTCCATACCAAGGCCGAAATCAAGCACCAAAAACGCATGCATACTTGGCCCCAATCTCTCGATTCCTCATCGGCGGAGGTGCAGAAAGTCCTCATGAATTCTTCCAGGACCGAGCCTTTGGTCTTTCAGTTGGATCCGGATGCCGTGACTCGACAGAACAGAAAACTGGAGCCCCAAGATGAATATTTTGAGCGTGCGATTTGGTTGGGATGTTATGAGATGTTACGCCGAGGGAGAAGCCCCTCTGAAATCAGAGAGTGGTGCATGGAGCGTACTGAGGTTTGGAGAGCTGTCAGCATGTTGGGTTTTCCTGATGAGAAAGACGACGAAATCGATGAATGTGGAAACCCATTGTCAAGTGTTCTCTGGAGACGGATGTGCTTCGCTCTCGCTCGAAAAGGAGGCAGTGATGAGTACCAAAGAGCAGTTTATGGGATTCTCAGCGGTGATATCTCGAGCGTAGAGCCGGTCTGCAGATCCTGGGGTGATTTCGTATTTGCCCATTACAACGCTTTGTTAAGGTCGCAATTCGACACCCACCTGCATAAACTTCATCCCCAACAGACTTTGATCAGCAATTCTCCCACATTTGGTGTCTTCGATGCTGTTCAATTTCACGGAGATTCCGAAACGGCGGGAAAGAGGCTTATAGAGAATTTGAAAACAAATGCCCGGACGACAAGTGAAACACTTCGACCAATGAAGATGTTGCAGGGAGTTTTGATCGCGAACCAGTTCGACCACTTCATTTACCAGCAGGGATTGGCCCTATCAAAGTTTGCGAACGCGTCGGGTGCGTCAAATCTTATACCAGCAACGAATGAACGGCCCGAAAACGAGAACATCAACAAGTATATCTCTATGGATGACCACGACAGTCTGAGAGTCCTGGCTCATGTTTTGCTTATTTTCACTAGCCTTGGGCTAGATATGGGTGGAGAATCTTGTCGGCCTGTCATTGAAAATGTTATCGTTTCATACATTAGCTTCTTGAGGCTCGCGGGTAAGGAGGAGTTGATTCCTTTATATTGTGCCCAGCTCTCTGGAGAGCGAAGATACGCCACTCTGTGCAGAAATTTGATAGACGTTACCGATCACGAGCAACGAGTTACACAAATTAAGCTCATGAGAGAATTGGGCCTTGAGGTGCAACGATTTGTCAACTTTCAGTCTCGCTTTCTTTTCGCCGACTACCCGGAAAAAAGAGATGGGTATCCTGCTGCTGGCAACTTCAAACTGATGGAATACGGTCAGGGCTCGGTTCGGAATGTTCGAAGGGACTTCTTTGGCGACGATCCGGACAAGGTTGATAGAGTGGACATGCTTCTCATTCGAAGTTTGGAGTGGTACCTTCTTGTCGATGGACTATGGAGCGAGACTTTCGCAATTGGCACTATGCTGTATTTGCGTTTCTTCAGTAAGCTATATTGTGTTTCAGCCCCTAACTTTTATCCTCTGCTAACTGACAATTCTCAGAGGACATGCATCTTACTGCTGCTCGGATGCTAGCATCTCGAGTACCGAGCTCTGAAATCGCTAGAAGCAAAACGCGTACAATATTGGGTGAGAGCCTGGATCTCTCGGGTCTAGCGTTCGAGGGGGATGACGAAGATTTGACAGAAGTTCTGGATGGATCAGCAGATTATAAGAGGTTGATGAAAAAACATCTACTTGTCGAGGCGAGAAGTTTTAGAGATCTTGAGACCCTGATCGAATCGCTAGATTATATGGAGACGATTGCTAGCATGGGCGAGTTATTGCACGAGTAGGTCCCGGAATGCTTTGAACTTTCAACTCCTGACTAACTATTCCGTCTTAGACAGTCTTCTCCTAAATGGCAAAAGGGTTGGAGACAGCAGCTTGCCCAAGCTGTCCAGCCTACAAAAGCTGCGGTGCAACCACTTCTCAAGGGGTGGTTGCTCACAGGCCAGCAAGGCATGTCAGCAGCACCAGATATGTAAGCATCTTGCTAACGTGCAATAGGAGTGGAGCAATTCAAAATGCTGAGAGAAGCCTACCTTCCGGAGACCATACTAGCATATATCAGCACTTTACAGTTCGCAGGTTCTGTCTTATCCCGGGATCTCCTCATGGAATGTATGGACCTTTCTGCCCTTATCGCAGCGGAAGATTCTGACTTGCTTGACCTCTTTGTCAAAATGGGAAGGGTGCAAGAGTTAGTCGAGGCTTTTGCATTAGCGGGCAAGACTCTCCTGATTTTGACGTCGGTCAAGCAGGGCAGCGGTTCAAAAAGCAAAAAGCTGAGAGCCAGAGGATGGACACCAGAGCTGTGGACTGTGAAGCTGTAGCGAAGATGTGGGCTAGTGTTTAGTTGTAGTCGATAAATCCTTAATACGAAATATACCCCGGTGGCATCTATCATAACCATACGAAAGACAATTATCTTCCTTCCGTTTTATGTGTCAAGCTCCATGAAGCCTATCTCTGTACTCCTTCAGCTGCAAAGCCCCGTGGACGAAAACTTCAAAACACCTAGACTTATTCAACATTTCCAACGAGGAACCAAATCCTGTAGGAATTGGAATAGAATATTATTTTCTCAAATCATATGAGACAACTAATGAAGGAATACTAAGGAATTATTTACACAATATCTGATCATCTTATCGTCAAATAATATATTGAATGGTACCCCTCCGCCAAGTAAAAAGCCTATTGTTCCACGGATTTTGAGACAATATTCTATATTTCAATTACTCCGGCGTCCTCGGACTAGAGTATTTTTGACGATGGTTGTGGAAAGAAAAGCACGAAATAATTTATTATGATACTAGAAGTATGTATTTTTGTTCGAACTCGGCCTTATGTTCATATGTCCTGCTGGCTTTTATATAGACATCAGCACTGACCTACTTTAAACGAGAGCTGACTGGCTGCGTGCTGTTCGCATCTTGTGCCACCCAATTTAACAACACGGCCATAGGATGGCGGCGATAACTATCAATCTG
>Ga0182030_10009396_pt1 | contig 20007 bp, 17 predicted proteins | sample 812S3MmetaG_FD_121299 | JGI IMG/M metagenome (GOLD analysis project Ga0182030, IMG submission 121299) | Permafrost microbial communities from Stordalen Mire, Sweden - 812S3M metaG (Illumina Assembly) | ecosystem: Environmental > Terrestrial > Soil > Wetlands > Permafrost | place: Sweden... | reverse complement strand
CCGATCCGTGACGTACCCGTGGATTGGGAGGCGCTGGAGGACGCTTTCGAGAACAATGCCCCGGAGGTTCACAGCTATCTGCACCTGACGACCGGCGAGGTCCTGCGCGTGGTCGACGGCGTCGCCGACCCGCAGATGCACGTACGCATCGCCTCGGACGGCAACTACCTGCGTATCGATCCGGTCAGCTCGCGCGAGCAGTATCGCTGGATGGAGCGCTTCATCCCCATGGTCGACAACACCGAGCTCCGGGGAAAGCTCACGCAGGCCATCGACGGCAAGGGCGCCTTCCGTCGCTTCAAGGACGTGCTCATGTCCTACGGGCCCGAGCGCGAGCGCTGGTTCGCGTTCCGCAGCGAGCGGCTGAGGACGTTCATGGAGGCGTGGCTGAGCGCGCACGCCATCAAGGCCATCGCACGGCCAGCCTGGAGCGACGCGCCTCCCGGCCCGGAGAGCGAGGTCGCGCCCGACTCCGCCCTCGGGTCGGACGACGCGCCGAAGTCGCAGAGCGGACGGCGGACGCGAAATGCCGAGGCCCTCCGGCAGCACCTGAAGGACCTCGCCGAATCCCTCGGGCCGCGCGACCTCGACATGGTCGCCGGGTTCGCGGAGTTCCTCAAGGCGCGACGGGCCGCGCGAGGCTTCGCGCACCATCACGAGCACATGCTGCAGGAGCGTGCCGCCGGCGCTCCTCCTCCTTCGTCGAAGAAGGACGAGGACGACGAGGAGGACGGGGCGACCTGATGGCGCGGTCCGCCGCCGCGCTGTCGGTCCTCATGTTGCTCCTGGGGACGAGCGCGGCCTCGGCGGAGACGCCTTCGCATACCGTCGTGGACCGGGCCGCAATGCGGTTTCTCTCGCCCGAGACGGGAGGGACGGCGCACCCGCGCTTCGTGCTGGAGCGGACGCTCGCATTCGAGGCGCGTCTCGAGGCCATGGCCGAGGGCGGCGGCATCGGCGACAGCTACCAGGACCGCGACGTCCGCGCCGCGATGGAGCACGACGTCGCCGAGCAGATGCTGGCCAGCCTGGCCGAGAAGCTCATCGCCGACTCCCCCGCCGAGAAGCGCCCGGGGCTCGGCGAGGTCCCTCGCGTCGAGGCGCAGCTCGGCCCGGCCCTGGTCGAACGGCTGGGCGGGCGAGCCCGCGTGGACGAGGCGGCGCAGGCCGAGCACCTCGACAGCGCCGAGGTCGAGGCGCTGCTTCATCGCGCAGCGCTCGCGGCCTGGTACCTGGACCGTGCCGTGACGCCGATCCTGCACCCGAGCGACGAGCAGCTTCGCGACGTGTACCGGACGTCGGCGCACCCCTATCGCGGGCAACCGTACGAGCAGGCGCGCGAGGGCCTGGCGCGATGGTTCGTGGTCGAGCGCGTTCGTGTCGCGGAGGGCGCATTTCTGCAGTCCGCGCGGTCGCGGGTGAAGATCATCGTCACGCGTTGACGGCTCGCTCGGGCAACGGACAGGCGAGACGCGTTGGGGGCGAGCGTGGTCCGGGAGGACCCGGCAGGCTTGGCGGGCACACGCCTCTGGAGCCTCGAGCCATGAACCTTTCCCGATTCGTCGTCCTCGTCGTCGTCGGAGTGCTGGTGGCGTGCGGCCCCGGAGGGGGAGCCGGAGCGGGAAACGGATCGAGCAGCGGCGGGAGCGGCTCGAGCGGCGGTGCCAGCGGAAGCGGTAGTGGTGGCAGCGGCAGCAGCGGCAGCAGCGGCAGCAGCGGGAGCGGGAGCGGGAGCGGTGGGGGCAGCAGCAGCAGCGGCGCCGATCCCGACGCGGGCGTCAGCGCCGACAGCGTCACCTTCACCATGGGCCCGTTCACGGTGCCCCCCGGCTCGGAGGTCTTCAAGTGCCAGACCTTCGCCAACCCGTTCAACGACCAGGACACGGACATCAAGGAATACGACGAGCACATGACGACGGGCTCGCACCACATGTTCCTCTTCTTCTCGCCCGGCGCGACCAACGGCGCGATCGAGGACTGCCCCAGCGGCGGGCTCGAGTTCCACCCCTACCCGTTCGGCGCGCAGACCCCCGACGCGACGCTCACCTACCCGCCCACCGTCGGCTCACGCATCCCAGGGACGATGGGGTTCATGCTGAACGCCCACTTCATCAACATCGAGACCACCCCGTACGAGGCCACGATGACGGTGACGCTGCACCTCGCGGCGCCCGGCGCCGTCACGCAGTACGCGGGCGTCATGTTCATGAACCAGGCCGGCATCACCGTCCCGGCGACCGACATGCCCAGCACGTCGACCGCGACGTGCAACGTCCCTTACGCCATGAACGTGATGGGCTCGTCCAGCCACATGCACAACCGCGCGACCGACTTCGTCGCAGTGTCCGGCTCGCAGATGCTCTACTCGACCGAGACGTGGGCCGACCCCGTGCCCGGCAAGTACGATCCGCCCATCCAGCTCCCCAGCGGCGCGCCGGTCACCTGGAGCTGCACCTACGTGAACGACACGACCGAGCCGCTCACTTTCGGCGAGTCGGCGGAGACGAACGTGATGTGCATCTACTCGATGCAGTTCTATCCCGTGGCGGATCCGAGCAACCCGACCGTCGACTGCGAGAAGCTCTGACGAGGGTCACGACGTGAACCGCGCGATCTCCTCCGCGACGCGCCCCATCGTCACCGCCGGCGTCTCGCCGCTGCTCTTCGGCCGCGCCAGCGAGTGGTCCCCGCCGTCGACCGCGAAGAGCCGCGTCCCCGCCGGCATCCCGACGAGGAACGGCGCCAGCTCCTCCGGGCCCCCGAACGGATCCCGCGAGCCCTGGACGAACAGCATCGGCGCGCGGATCTTCGGCAGGTGCGCGACGCGGAGCTGCTTCGGCTTCCCCGGCGGGTGCAGCGGGTAGCCGAGGAGCACGAGCCCCGCGACGTCGACGCCCTCCCCCGCCGCGACCATCGTGGCGATGCGCCCGCCCATCGATTTGCCCCCGATGAAGAGACGCCCCGCGCCGGAGCGCGCCCGGACCGCGTCGATCGCCGCCCGCCACGTCGCCTCGAGCACCGGCGGCCGGTCCGGCATGCGCCGCTTTCCCTCCGTGTAGAGGAAGTTGAACGTCACGACCCGGAGGCCCTGCGCCGCGATCGCCTCGGCCATCGCCACCATCCACGGATGCGTCTGCGGCGCCCCGGCCCCGTGACCGAGGATGAGCGTCACCGCCGGGTCGCCCGATGGCGGGTAGACCGTCGCGCTCGTCAGCGCATCCCCCACCGGAAACGTGAATCTCTCCCTCGCCACGGTGGGATTTGGATTAACAGGAAGGGCGAGAGAGGAGAAGATCCCCTTCTTCTTTGCCTCCCCTCCCCCCTCGATGACAGCCGACAGCCGCAAGGTGGTCCTGGCCGCGCTGGCCGGCAACATCGCGATCGCCGCCTGCAAGTTTGCCGCGGCGTTCCTCTCGCACTCGACGGCGACGCTCGCCGAGGCGGTGCACTCCCTGGCCGACACGGGCAACCAGGCGCTCCTGCTCGTCGGGATGCGGCTCGCGCTCCAACCGGCGAACGAGCGCTTCAACTTCGGCCGCGCGGGCGAGCGCTACTTCTGGCCGTTCGTCGTGGCGCTCCTCCTCTTCAGCGTCGGCGGTGCATTCGCCGTTTTCGACGGCATCGACCACCTCCTGCATCCGGTGGTCGAGGTCCACTCGCGCGCATGGAGCTACGGCGTCCTCGGCGTCTCGCTCGCCATGGAGGGCATGAGCCTCCGCGTCGCCTTCGTGGAGTTCCGCAAGCTCGCCGCCGGGCGCGGCCTCAGGCGCGCGCTTCTCGAGGCGCGCGATCCGACCATTCCGCTGGTGCTGGCGGAGGACATGACGGCCATCGTGGGCCTGCTGATCGCGCTCATGGCGGTCGCCACGAGCGGGCTGACGGGGCAGGACTTCTGGGACCCCGTCGGCAGCGTGATCATCGGCGTGCTCCTCTGCGCGGTGGCGGTCATCATCGCGCGCATCACGCACGGCCTCCTCATCGGGGAGAGCGCGACCCCGGAGGACCGCGCCCGCGTGCTCGCGCTCGTGCGCGGCGTCGACGGCGTGGAGGCCGTCACGCAGATGCTGACGCTGCACCTGGGGCCCGACGTGGTGCTCCTCGCGCTGAAGATCGCGTTCCGCGCCACGATGAGCGTCGGCGAGGTGGAAGACGTGACCAACCGCATCGAGGCAGCGATACGCGCCGAGATGCCGCAGATGCAGAAGATCTTCATCGAGGCCGACTCCCGCGGGGACATGCGCGGCGTCGCGACCCCCGCGTGAGCCCCGGACGCGCGACCGCCCTCCTCGTCGTCGCGGCCCTCGCGGCGACCCTTCTCCTGCCCCGACGCCACCCGCCCGCGCCGACGGTCACCGGGGCGAACGCCCGCGTGCGCGTCGGGCTGGTCTTCGACGTGGGAGGTCGGGGCGACAAGAGCTTCAACGACGCCGCCTACGCGGGCATCCTCCGGGCGGAGAAGGAGCTCGGCGTCACGGTGGAGCTCCTCGAGCCCGCGAGCAGCGAGGACCGCGAGGCGGCGATGCGCCTCTTCGCCGCGCGCGGGTTCGATCTCGTCGTCGGCGTCGGCTTCATCTTCTCGAGCGACGTCGATCGCGTCGCGCGCGACTTCCCACGGGTGCGCTTTGCCTGCGTCGACTACGCGCCGCCTCCCGGGGGCGCGCCGCTGAACGTCGCCGGGCTCGCCTTTCGCGAGGAGGAAGGGTCGTACCTCGTCGGCGGCGTGGCGGGCGCGATGAGCAAGACCCGGCAAGTGGGGTTCGTCGGCGGCATGCGCGGCCCGCTCATCCGCAAGTTCGAGGTGGGCTACGAGGCGGGCGTGAAGGCCGTCTGCCCGGACTGCGTCGTTCACACCGCATACATCGGCACGAGCCCCGACGCCTTCAAGGACCCCGCGAAGGCCAAGGCCCTCGCCATCGCGCAGATCGGCTCGGGCGCCGACGTGCTCTATCACGCGTCCGGAGCGAGCGGCCATGGCGTCTTCGAGGCCGCGCACGACGCGGGACGCTTCGCCATCGGCGTCGACTCGGACCAGTACGCCGAGATGCCCGACACAGTCGTCACGAGCATGGTCAAGCGCGCCGACGTCTCCGTGTTCGACACCGTCGGCGCGGTGGTCGAGGGGCGCTTCGAGAGCGGGATGCACGTCTTCGGCGTGAAGGACGGCGCCATCGACTACGTCCACGAGGGTCCGCACGCGGCGCTGCTCCCTCGCGAGGTCGTCGCCCGCGTGGAGGAGCTGCGGCAGGACATCGCGTCCGGTCGGGTGCACGTCCCGAGCGAGTGAGGCGGCCCCCCTTGGCCGCTGACGCCGCGCCGCCTCGTAGGCTACCCTGTCCGCCCGATGCCCTCCGAAGAACGCACGATCCTTTTTGCCGTGGACGGCCTCTCGGAGGATCTCCGGGTCGTCCAGTTCGCCGGCCACGAGGGGATGTCCCAGCTCTTCGAGTACGACGTCATCGTCACCAGCGAGAGCACGCTCACCCTCGGCGACTCGATCCGCAAGCCCGCGACCCTCACGATCATCGTCTCGGACGACGGGACGGACCGCGAGATCCACGGCATCGTCAGCCGCATCGAGCAGGAGAACCAGGAGCGCAAGTGGTCGCAGTACAGGTTCACGCTGGTGCCGCACGCGTGGCTCCTCCTCCACAGGATGGACTGCCGCATCTTCCAGACGATGACCGTGCCGGCGATCGTCCAGAAGGTCCTCGAAGGCGCGGGGCTCGCGAGCGGCGACAACTTCAGGTTCAGCCTCCAGGGGACGTACGTGGCGCGCGACTACTGCGTGCAGTACCGCGAGTCGGACTGGGACTTCGTGTCGCGCCTGCTCGAGGAGGAAGGCATCTACTACTACCTCGACGCCGGCTCGGCCTCGGACGTCCTCGTCTTCGGCGACAAGGCGGCCGGGTACCCGGTCATCGCGGGAGATGCGACGCTCACCTTCCGGGCGGGCGCGGGGGGCCTCGTCGGGGCCACGCAGGGGGTTCACGTCTCGACGTTCCAGTATTCGGAGCAGCTCCGCTCGGGCAAGACGACGCTGCGCGACTGGAACTTCCTGAAGCCGTCCCTCCTCCTCGAGTCCAAGAAGGTGGGCTCGAAGCAGACCGACCTCGAGCTCTACGACTTCCCGGGGGAGTACCAGGACGGGGCCGTCGGGGACACGCTCGCGGCGGTGCGCCTCGACGAGCAGGCCATCGGCCTCCTCACCGGTGGCGGCGACAGCACGTGCCCGCGCCTCGCCCCAGGCCACACCTTCACGCTCTCCGAGCACTCGCGCGAGTCGTTCAACGCGGCGTACGTCGTGACCCGCGTGGCCCACCGGGGTACCAACGCCGAGGCGCGCGCCCTCCTCGACGGCGGCGGGAGCGAGGGCCTCTACTCGAACCAGTTCGAGGTCATGCCCTCCGCGGTCCTCTTCCGGCCCCCGCGCGTCACCCGTCGCCCGCACATCCACGGCGTGCAGACCGCGGTCGTCGTCGGCCCGAGCGGCGAGGAGATCTACGTCGACGAGAGCTGCCGCGTGAAGGTCCAGTTTCACTGGGATCGCCTGGGCAAGAAGGACGACAAGAGCTCCTGCTGGATCCGCGTGGCGCAGACGTGGGCGAGCGCGTCGTACGGCGCGATGTTCATCCCGCGCATCAACGACGAGGTCGTCGTCACGTTCCTCGAGGGGGATCCGGATCAGCCGCTCATCGTCGGCAGCATCTACCACGGGACGAACGTGCCTCCGTACACTCTCCCCGCCAACAAGACGCGGAGCACGATCAAGTCGAACACGTCGCCGGGCGGCAACGGCAGCAACGAGCTGCGCTTCGAGGACAAGAAGGCCGCGGAGGAGGTGTACCTCCATGCGCAGAAGGACTGGACCATTCTCGTCGAGAACGACAAGAACCAGGTCGTCGGCCACGACGAGACGGCGCACGTGAAGCACGATCGCACGAAGAACGTGGACCACGATCAGACGGCGACCATCGGCCACGACGACACGCTGACCGTGAAGAACGATCAGACGATGACGGTGGACCACGACCAGACGCTGACCGTGAAGAACGACCGGTCGACCACGGTGGACAACGACCACACCGAGGCGGTGAAGGGCAACCAGAGCGTCACCATCACCAAGGCGCAGACCGTCGCCATCAGCGACAAGCAGGAGATCACCGTCTCGAAGACGCGTGCGCTCACGGTGACCGGCGACGTGTCCGAGACCTTCAGCGCGAAGCTCACGGTGTCGGTGACGGGGGACGTGTCCGAGTCGATGAGCGCCAAGCGCACGGTCTCGGTGACGGGCGATCACTCCGAGTCGGTCGGCGGCAAGGAAGCGATCAGCATCACCGGCGACTCGGTCGAGACGGTCGGCGGCAAGAAGACGTTCACCGTGACGGGCAACGTGACGATCACCGCCGGCGCGAGCACCGTCACCATCAAGCCGAGCGGAGAGATCAGCATCGCGGGCGTGAAGATGTCGATCGACGCGAGCGGTCCCCTCGAGATCTCCGGCGCGACCGTCGACGTGAAGTCCGACGGCCCGGCGACGTTCAAGGGCGCCGTCGTGACCAGCAGCGCCGACGCGACGTACACCCTCAAGGCGGCCATGCTGGTGCTCGACGGGCAGATGATCAGCATGGGCTGACGCCCACCGCCGCGGCGCTTCTACGGGATCCAGTTCCCCTCGAACACGCAGCACGTGTCGCCGAGGCCCGCGCACTGCGTCCGCTCGACGACGAGCGCCGTGTACCCGACGGCGCGGAGGAGGCTCTCCAGCATCGCCCGCAGCATGCGGCACACGGCGGGGTGGTGCCGCGACCAGCCGCGAACGCGCGCCTCGAACGAACCCGGCGCCCCGAGGCTCACGCTCAGCGTCCCCTCGTCGATGTACGTGTGCCACACGCGCTGCGCGTTCGCCTCGAGGAGGGGCGGCGACGCGACCAGCCGGAAGAGCGCCCGGTAGACGCCGCCCACGTTGTCGCGCGCGATCGCCTCGGCGACGCGCCCTCCGAACGCGACCGAATCCGCCGGCGCCGCCACGCGCTCCACGAGCTCGAGCAGCTCGCCGACGAGGAGCGTGTCGTACCAGCCCGACGCGATGAGCCCGAAGACGGGATCGCCGGGGCGGAGCAGCGCCCCTAGCTCGGGCGACGCCTGCTCGACGACGCGCGCGAGGGCGGCCTCGCCGTACGTCTCGCCAAACCACGCCACCCCGGCCCGGATCGCCGTCCCCTTGATGCGCCCCCGCGCGACGGCCACGCGCATCGTGCTGGAGGGCGGTCGCCCAGGGGGCATCGACGGCGGACGCCACGACGCGCCCGGCGTGGACGGCGCGCGCATCGGAGGAGGAGGAGGAGGAGGGGCGCTCCTCGGCGGCGGCGTGCTCGGTCGCACCGAGGCGCGCGTCGACGCCCGCATCGCCGACGACGCACGCTCGGGCACCGACGCCAGGGCCGAGCGAGGATCGTCGAGCGCGTCCCGCAGGAGGATGAGCAGCTCGCGCGCCGAAGCGATGCGCGCGAAGGAGCTCTTCCGCAGGCACGCGAGGGTGACGTGCACGATGGCGCCGTCGACGCTCGGCGGGAAGACGGCCTCGTCCCGCAGGATCGCCGCCGTCGTCGTGGAGCCGCCTCGACCGAAGGGCGGCGCGCCGACGGCCATCTCGTAGAGGAGGCACCCGAGCGCCCACACGTCGCTCCGCTCGTCGGCCAGGCCGTGCTCGAGCTGCTCCGGGGACAGGTACGCGGGCGTCCCGAGCACCTCGCGCGCGCTCGTCAGGATGTCGCCGTCGCGGGTGTCGGTGCGTCGCTTGGCGATCCCGAAGTCCACGAGGACGATGCGTCCGTCGGGGGTGAGAAGAAGGTTCGACGGCTTGAGGTCGCGGTGAATGACGCCCGCGTCGTGGGCCGCGACGAGCGCCTCGGCCGCCTGGACCGCGTACCTCAACGCGACGTCGACCGGCAGAGCGCCCCGGTCCGCCAGCACACGCTTCAGGTCCGTGCCGCGCACGTAGTCCATGGCGATGAAGGGGACGCCCTCGTGGTCCCCCGTCCCGAGGACCCGCACGATCCCGGGGTGGTCCACGGCGGCGAGGGCGCGCGCCTCGCGGGTGAGGCGTGCCCGGGTCGAGCTGGTCCCGATGTCGGGCGGCACCATCTTCAGGACCAGCGGCTCGCCCGATTCGTCGCGTGCCAGATAGAGGACGCTCATCCCCCCCTGCGCGAGGAGTCTCTCCACGACGTACGGGCCCACGGCGGTGCCGGGGTCGATGCGGACAGAGGCGGAGGTCAAGTGGGGCGCGCCATCATGCCCGTGGTGTAGCCTGGCCGCCATGAGCATGGTCCACGGCGGGCGCCTCGTCGCTCAGGCCCTCAAGCGTCACGGAACGTCGCACCTTTTTACCCTCTGCGGAGGACACGTCCAGGCCATCTACGACGGCTGCCTCGACGAGGGGATCCGCGTCGTCGACGTCCGCCACGAGCAGACCGCCGGGCACGCGGCCGACGGCTGGGCACGCGTCACCGGCAAGCCCGGCGTGTGCGCCGTCACGGCCGGACCGGGCGTGACCGACGTCGTCACCGCCGTGGCGAACGCGCAGCGCGCGGGCGTGCCCATGGTCGTCATCGGCGGCGCCGGCCCGAAGGCGCTCTGCGACATGGGCTCGCTCCAGGACATGGACCACGTGGCGCTGATGCGCCCCATCACCAAGTGGGCCGTCCAGGTGCCCGAGACGCGCCGCCTCGTCGAGTACATCGACTCGGCCTTCCGCGTGGCGCAGGCGAACCTGCCCGGCCCGGTCTTCCTCGAGATGCCGCTCGATCTCCTGATGAACTACGCCGACGACGCCGATCTCCCGATGACGCGGCCGCTCCCCGAGCCGCCTCGCCCTGCCGGCGATCCCCGCGCCGTCGAGCGTGCGGCAGAGCTCCTCCGTGCGGCCGAGCGCCCCGTCTTCCTCGTGGGCTCCCAGGTGCGCTGGTCGCCGAGGCGCGACGCGGTGAAGCGCGCCGCCGACGCCTACGAGGTGCCCTTCTACCTCAACGGCATGGCGCGCGGCGCCCTCCCCTACGAGCACCGCGGCCTCTTCACGCGCTCGCGCAAGTTCGCGCTGGCGCAGGCCGACTGCGTCTTCGTCTTCGGCACGCCGTTCGACTTCCGCGTCGACTACGGGCGCACGCCCACGTGGGCGAAGGACACGAAGATCGTCCAGGTCGACCTCGACGGCGCGGAGCTCGGCCGCAACCGCCGGGTCGACGTCGCCATCGATGGGGACAGCGGCCTCGTGCTCGAGCAGCTCCTCGCGGCGGTCGAGACCAAGAAGGCGGGGCCGTGGCTGTCGGCGGTCCGCGCCGACGAGGACAAGCGCCGCGGCAAGATGCTGGCGGAGATCGAGTCGAACGACTCGCCGCCCAATCCGCTCCGCGTCTGCTCCGAGCTCGGCAAGCGCCTCAAGCCGAACGACATCGTCGTCGGCGACGGGGGCGACTTCGTGGCGACCGCCGCGTACGTGCTCAAGCTCGAGTGGCCGCAGCTCTGGATGGACCCCGGGCCGCTCGGCACGCTCGGGGTCGGCCCGGGCTACGCGATGGCGGCTCAGCTCGCGCGACCCGACGCCCGCGTCGTCCTCGTCTACGGCGACGGCAGCTTCGGCCTCCACGCGATGGAGTTCGAGGCGATGGCCCGGCAGAAGATCCCCGTCGTCGCCGTCATCGGCAACGACGCCGCCTGGACGCAGATCCGCCGGGGGCAGGTGGAGATCTACGGCGCAGAGCGCGCCGTGGCGACGGGCCTCGAGTACACGCGCTACGAGAAGGTGGTCGAGGCGTGTGGCGGACGCGGCTTCTGGGTCGAGCGGGTGGAAGAGCTCGGCCCCGCGCTCGACGCGGCCTTCGCCTGCGGCGTCCCGGCCTGCGTGAACGTGAAGATCGCCAAGAGCGAGTTCCGGAAGGGCGCCATCAGCGTCTAGCGCGCGCTTTGCAGGGCTTGTCGGTTTGGCGACACTTCCGCCACGCACTGGCGTGATTACCGTGGGAAAGACAGGAGTCCCGCTGCCATGTCCGCCCAGCCGATCGCCAGCTACGCATCGTCATTTCCCGTGCTTCCCCTCCGGGGCGCGGTCCTCTTCCCGGGCGCGACGGTCCCCTTCGAGATCGGTCGCCCGAAGACGATGGCCCTCGCCGAGGAGCTCATCGCGAAGCACCTGCCGTTCCTCGTCGTCTTCCCCCAGCGCGTCGCGACGGTCGAAGATCCGGGCGCGGAGGACCTCTACGAGTACGGCACCCTCGCGCGCGTCATGGGCGTCGAGAAGCAGAAGAAGGGCACGTACGCCGTCATCCTCGAGGGCGTCGCGCGCGTTCGCCTCGCGTCCATCGAGTCGACGACGCCGTACCTCGAGGCCCGGGTCGAGCCGGTCGAGGTGGCCCCCCTCGTGGCGGACGACGAGCTCGCGGCGCTCGGGATGAGCCTCCGCGACGCCACGCGCGATCTGCTCGAGCTCCTGCCGGGCATTCCGCGCGAGATCGCCTCCCGCGTCGACAGCATCCCGTCGCCGGTCGATCTCGCCGACTTCATCGCGACGTACCTCGACGCGACCGTGGAAGAGAAGGTGAAGCTCCTCTCCACCGCCGACGCGAAGCTGCGCATCCGGGAGCTCCTGACGCTCGTCGCCCGGCGCGGCGAGGTCCTCAAGATGAGGGACAAGATCAACTCCCAGGTGAAGGACGACCTCGGCAAGACGCAGCGCGAGTACGTGCTGCGCCAGCAGATGAAGGCCATCAAGGAGGAGCTCGGCGGCGAGAGCGACGACGAGTCGAACGATCTCGACGAGCTCGAGAAGCGCATCGCCGAGGCGAAGCTCTCCCCCGAGGCGGCCGAGGTCGCGAAGAAGCAGCTGAAGCGCCTCAACGCGATGACGCCGCAGTCGGCCGAGTACACCATGGTGCGGACGTACCTCGACTGGATCCTCGAGCTCCCGTGGGTGGCGACGGCGACCGACGAGCCGGACATCGCGGCGGTGCGCGCGGTGCTCGACGCCGACCACTACGGCCTCCAGAAGGTGAAGCGGCGCATCCTCGAGTACCTCGCGATCCGCAAGCTGAAGAGCGCGAAGCCCGTGGAGGGCGCGGCGGGACCCGTGAAGACCAAGGGCCCGATCCTGTGCCTCATCGGGCCGCCCGGCGTCGGCAAGACGTCGCTCGGGAAATCGATCGCGAAGGCGCTCGGCCGCGAGTTCGTGAGGATCTCGCTCGGCGGAGTGCACGACGAGGCGCAGATCCGCGGCCACCGCCGCACGTACATCGGCGCACTCCCCGGGCAGATCATCCAGGGGATGAAGAAGGCCAAGACGGCGAGCCCCGTCTTCATGCTCGACGAGGTCGACAAGCTGGGGAGTGACTTCCGCGGCGATCCCTCGTCGGCGTTGCTCGAGGTGCTCGATCCCGAGCAGAACGGCACGTTCGCGGACCACTACCTGGAGATCCCCTACGATCTCTCGAACGTGGTCTTCGTCGCCACGGCCAACGTCGGCGACACGATCCCCGGCCCGCTGCGCGACCGGATGGAGATCATCGAGATCCCCGGCTACACGAGGAACGAGAAGCTCTCCATCGCGAAGCGGCACCTCTTGCCGAAGCAGCTCGGCGAGCACGGGATGACGACCGAGCAGATCGACATCACCGACGAGGCGCTCGAGATCGTCATCGACCGGTACACCCGGGAGGCCGGGGTGCGGTCGCTCGAGCGGCAGATCGCGGCCATCGTGCGCGGCGTCGTCGTGAAGGTGGCGGAGGGGACGGCGACCGAGAAGATCGTCGTTCGCTCGGAGGACGACATCCGCCCGTACCTCGGGCAGGCGAAGTTCACGAGCGAGGTGGCCGAGCGCACGGAGGATCCGGGCGTCGCGACGGGCCTCGCGTGGACCCCGGTGGGAGGGTCGATCCTCTTCATCGAGGCGACGCGGATGCCGGGCAAGGGCAAGCTCACGCTGACGGGACAGCTCGGCGACGTGATGAAGGAGAGCGCGCAGGCGGCGCTCAGCTACGTGAGGGCGAACTCGGAGAAGTTCGGGATCGCGAAGAACTTCCTCGACGAGAGCGATATCCACATCCACGTCCCCGCAGGCGCGATGCCGAAGGATGGGCCGAGCGCGGGAGTGACGATGCTGACGGCGCTGGTGTCGCTGCTCACCGGGATCCGGGTGAGGCACGACGTGGCGATGACGGGGGAGATCACGCTGCGAGGACGGGTCCTGCCCATCGGAGGACTGAAGGAGAAGGTGCTCGCGGCGCATCGCGCGGGGATCAAGCGGATCGTGGTGCCGGAGCGGAATCGGGCGGACCTCGATGAGGTGCCGGAAGAGGTGAAGAGGGAGATCGACTTCGTCTTCGTCAGCCGGATGGAGCAGGTGGTGGAAGCCGCGCTGGAGGAGAAGCCGACTCCGAGGACGAAGGCGACGCCGCCGGTGCCGGTCGCGGTGGCGTAGGCCCCGCCTACGGGCACGCCAGCGCGACGAGGGCGCCTGCGATCGCGCACTGCAGGCCACTATTGCGCCAGCCATGAGGGCGGCAGTGAGTCCCAGTCGGGCCATGCGGTTCAGAGTCTATCCCGCGCGAGTGCGAGCGCGGGGGCGGGGGCGGGCGAGGCTACGGGGAATCCATCACCGCATGGGCGAGCTCTACCCAAGCCTGGAGCGAGGCTGCGTCGTCGGCGACGGGATGCCCGGAGTGGCTGCCGATCGCGTTCACCATCGCGCCGCCGTCCTTCGATCGCGACGCCGCCGACCACGAGGGGCATCCGAGCTATCAAGCGACGCGCCGCCTCGAGCGCTTCGGACACGTGCCGCTCGCGTTCCTCGTCGCCATCGCGATCGCGCGAGAAGACAAGGACGTGGGCGCGTTCGCTCGCCCAGAGGACCATGCCAAAGGACCCGCCGCTGCTCGAGGGATTGGTGGTCCCCGGCCCGATAAAGCGGCACATGCCTCCAGACTGCTCCGTCGACGACCTCGTGAGCGAGCCCCTCGCGAACCAGGAGAGCTTGCAGCACACCGGCGCGTGACGGATCACGCCTCAGCGGATCACGATCCGTCCATCCTCCCAGCTCGTTCGGCCCTTCGCCGACCAGCGCAACACTCTTTCTCACGGCGCCGTCGACGGCTTCTCGCGAAGCTCGCGCTCCTCGACGCCGTCGGCGTACGCGAGCCACAGCTCGCCGTTCGAGAGGATCTTGCTTCGCTGCGCGTAGTCGTAGGTCTCGTTGAGCCGCACGACCTGTGTGCCCTCGGCCTGCGTGCGCCACACGACGGAGACCTCTTCGGCCGTGAGCTCGTTGATCACGAGGGGACTGTGTGTCGCCATGACGACCTGGGTCGTCTTCGAAATCTCGCGCAACATGCCGACGACATCCCGGATACGCGCGGGGTGAAGGCCATTCTCGGGCTCTTCGACGAGGAGAAGGGATGTCGGCTCGGCGTGCTGGAGGGCGGAGAATGCCAGGAAGTAGAGGAGGCCCTCGCTCATCTGACTGGTAGGAATACGAGCGCCGTCGTGGAGCGTGATCTCGATGGCCTTCCAGATCTCCGGCTCGCCCTTCCGCGGAGAGACGTTACGGAAGCTGATCCGATCCGCGGTCGGAAAGAGCCGACGCAGCTCGGACTGGATTGGGGCGAGCACCTCGTTTCTTCGGCTCAGCAGGGCGTCGTAAAAGGCCGGCAGGCCGTACCCGCTCGCGTCGAGAAAGTCGACCGGTCGGTCGTCGAGCAGCAGGGGGCTGGGCGCACGCAGGGAGGAGGGCGCGAAATGAACCATGCGCGCTGGGCCTCGAAGCCTCCGCGCCAGCTCAACGACGGCCGGACTCGTGGCCCGCGGAATAAGCCCGTAGGCGTTCCAGCCGCGCATGTCGCGAAGATCTACACCGTTCCCGATCAGATGATCTGCCCAGAGCCCCCGGTCGTCATGCTCGAGCCCGTACTCGAAGCCACCCGGCAATCGAGCACGCAGCGCGGTCTCCAGCTTGTCACCTAGAGTCGGATCGAATGGCCCTGCCGGAACCGCAGAGTCGTCGCGAAGAAAATCGAACTTGCCCACGGCGAACTGCACGACCGTCCGGAGCCCACGAAGGATGGTGCTCTTGCCGCTGTCATTGGGGCCGACGAGGGCATGGATCGGGGTCAGCCCCATCGAGAGCTCGCGGATGCAGCCGTACGAACGGGCGTCGAACCTCTCGATCGTGACGGTCACTCGAGCCCTCCGGCAGTGGAGGATAGCGCGCGGGCTATCTCGAAGGGCGAATTCGAAGCCTGGCGGGGCAGGTCCCGCGAGCCCGACCGACAACGCCACGAGCGCGGCGGACGGCTCCACAAGGCGGACCGACGGGCCCACGCGCCCGACCGACGGCCTCACGAGCCCGGCCTACCGGCCCTCGAGCCCGGCCTACGGCCTCACGAACGCGGCCGACGAGCCCACGAGCCTGACCGCGGGGCGCTTCATGGCGTTCGTGGGCCTCGCCATGGCCCTCGTGGGGGCGTCGGTCGCGCTCGTGAGCCTCGCCATCGCCGTCGTGGGCCCGTCGGCGGCGCTCGTGGACCCCGCCATCCTCATCGTGGGGCCGTCGGCCGGGCTCGTGGGCCCCACCATCCTCGTCGTGGGGCCGTTGGCCGGGCTCGTGGGGGCCGCCATCGTCCTCGTGAGCCCGTCGGCCCCGCTCGTGAGCCTCGCGATCCTCTTCGTGGCCTTCGCCATCCCCCTCGTGAACCGCCTCATCGCGCCCGAGCGTGCCCTTCACCGCCGCCTCCTTCTTTCGCCCGCGCGCATTTTCTTTCCGGAAAAACGGACCCCATGGTCCAGGTCCATTCTGAGAGGGCAGAGAGGCCCCGCCCGCGACACCGGGTGGGCCCTCTGGCAAGCGGGCGCGGAAGCCGAGACGGAACGCATGGTGCGCTCCGGCGGCCCCGCTCACCCGAGATCTGCCGGCCCCACGACAGGAAAAACACCCACTCCGATGCCCATCCTCAACAACAGCAAGAAGGTCACCCGCTGCACTCAGCGCGCGGCCGCCGTCGAGCAGTACGTCCCCAAGACCGGCACCATCGTGGTGCACGCGCAGCCGTACACCGAGCAGCAGATCGAGACCGTCTACCAGACGTGTATCGACGCGAGGCACACCCTCGTGAACCTCCGCGGGCAGGTGGCCGCCGCCCTCGCCGCGAAGAACCAGGCGGATGCCGCGATGAAGACCCTCGACGTCGGCCTGCGGGACTGGGTCGCGACGACCTTCGGTCCCAAGAGCCAGCAGGCGGTCGACTTCGGCTACGCCGAGAAGGAGCCCGCCCAGCCGACCGTCGAGGTGAAGGCGGCGGCGCAGACCAAGGCCGTGGCCACCCGCAAGGCCCGCGGGACCGTGGGGCCGAAGGCGCGCCTGAAGATCACGGCCTCCACGGCCCCGAAGTCCTGAGCCTCCCGCTTTCTTTCGTTCCCTTGCTTTTTCTTTCCGGAAAAACGGACCCCATCGTCCAGGTCATGGATAGAGGGCACGAACGGCAGCCGATGGCGCCGGGCCGACCCTCGGGCAGCAGGCGCGAAGCCGCGCCGGAACGCATGGTGCGCTCCGGCCGGCCCGCTCACCTGGAGATCTGCCCCGCACGAAGAGAAGAGAGACCCACCCAAAATTGGCTACCACCACCAAGAACAACAGCAGCACCGTCGCCACGTGCACCCAGCGCGCGGCGGCGACCGAGAAGTACGTCCCCGCCACCGGCACCATCGTGGTGCACTCGCAGCCCTACACGCAGAAGCAGATCGAGAGCGTCTACCAGGCGTGCCTCGACACGAGGCAGACCCTCGTGAACCTCCGCGGACAGGTGGCCGCCGCCCTGGTCGCAAAGAACCAGGCGGATGCCACGATGAGCGGCTTCGACGACGGCCTGCGGGACTGGGTCGCGACGACCTTCGGTCCCGCGAGCCAGCAGGCGGTCGATTTCGGCTACGCCAAGAAGCCGCCGGCGACGCCGACCGTCCAGGTGAAGGCGGCGGCCAAGGTGAAGGCCGAGGCCACGCGCGAGGCGCGCGGGACCAAGGGGCCGAAGGCGCGCCTGAAGATCACGGGATCCTCAGTCGCAACTCCGGCGCCGACGGCGGCACCTTCGCCGACGGCGACGGCCACACCGGCGGCGACCCCGAAGTCCTGAGCCGGATCGGGTAGCACAGACAGGCAGCACACGGCGCGGCGGCAGGAGGGGTCGCCGCGCCGTTTCCTTTCCGGCTACGCTCGCCGCGGCGATGACCCAGGCCGCGGCGACAGCGCTCGATCCGCGCGAGGTCCTCCAGGCCGACGCGACCTCGAAGGAGCCCATCATCGCCAAGCGCCTCCTGCGCTTCTGCTCCGCGCGGACGCGCGACCCGCAGCGCGCGAAGGACGCGGCGGGAGACGCCGTGTTGCTCGTCCTGGCCGGCGTGGGCTGGCACCGCTGGGTCTACGACGGAAAGCGCGAACCCGCGGCGAGTCTCCTCATGCACCTCTGCGATCTGGCGAAGGACGTCCTCAAGCAAGAGCGCAAGCGCGCCTCGAGCTGGCGTGAAGTCGAGGGCGATCCCGAGCGCGACGCCGCCGCGCCCGACTCGAAGCCGCGGCCCGGCGAGATGCCGGCGGAGTGGGCGAAGCAGGACGAGGCCATGCGCCACGCCCAGGTGGTGATGGATCGCCTCGACGAGGACGCGCGCACGATGCTGCGCGTCGAGAGCGAGAGCGAAGAAGACCTCGACGCGTCCGCGCTCGCGGACAAACTCGGCTGGACCGTCAAGCAGGTGTACCGGGCGCGCGAGCGCGTCGTCTATCATCGCGATCAGGTGCGACGCGAAGCCTCGAAGCCGAAAGGAGGCGGCGCGTGAGCAACGACCAGGCGGGCAAACCGCGGCCTCCGGTCTCCCTGGCGACGATCGATCGCCTGGCCGATCGGTACGAGCGCGAGGAGATGGAGCGCCTGCTCGACGCGACCGACGAGGAGCTCGACGCGGAGCTGAAGGAGGAGGGCTTCGCGCCGGACGACGCGGCGAACGTCATGAAAGCCGCGCTCGCGCCCGCACCCGCGCTCGCGCCCGCGGGAGTCGTGAGCCTCGCGGCCGAGCGGGAGAAACGGCGAGGTCGCAGCGTCGGGTGGCTCGCCCTCGTGGCGGCCGCCGCGGCGGTGGTGGTCCTCGGAGGAGGAGGCGCCGCGATCGTCGCGCTCCGCACGCCGGAGCCCGCGCCGCCGACGACGGAGCCGACGCCCCCGCGTCCTCCGCCGGAGGCGCTCGCGAGGGAGGACGCGGAGGCGCTTCGCCGGAAGGCCGCGACCGAGTGCGGCGCGAAGGCGTGGGGCGCGTGCGCGGGGGACCTTGCGACGGCCGCGAAGCTCGATCCCGCGGGCGACGAGGCGAGGTCGGTGCGCCGGCTCGAGGGCAAGGCGGGGCGCGCGCTGAACGCGGCGGCGATCGAGGCGAAGCCGGGCACGCTGATGGCGCGGTCGCTCCCGGCCGACGTGGGGCAGAGCCTCGTGGAGGCGCTCGCGCCGCTCCGAGGCCAACCGGCGCACGTGGTGTGCGCGCGCGGGCCCGAGCCGGAGGGGTACTGCCGGCAGCTCGCGGCCGCGATGACGAAGGCTGGCTGGGTGGTCACGCGCGAAGTGGCCGCGCGCGACGCGGGGGCCGTGTACGGGCTGGCCATCACGGTGACCGAGGGCTCCGACGACGCGACGGAAGACGCGGGGGAAGCGCTGGCGGAGGGGCTCGAGCGCGCGGGGGTGAGGGCGCGCGGACCGGATGACGTGCCGGCGGCGGTGGGCGCGGCGACGGGGGTGACGCTGACGGTGGGCGAGCGATAGGGACGGACGCGGGTGCGTACGGGGTGGGTGATCGCGGTCGCGCTGGTGTGCGGGGCGTGCGAGCCGCGCGCGAAGGAGGGCGTGGACGCGAGCGCAGGCGTGGACGCGAGCGCGGGCGCGGATGCGGGCGTGGACGCGGATGCGAGCGCGGATGCAGGCGTGGACGCCGCGGCCGACTGCGCCGGCACGGCTTCGCTCGAAGAGCGAGCCGCCGAGGCGCGCCGGCTCTACGGCGACGACGTCCGTACCGCGCTCGTCGACGGCGCCTTCCTCTTCGTCGACCCCGACCACGGCCCCCTCTTCGACGAGGCCACACGGTTCGCCCCGCGCGTGCTCGCGGCGCTGCGCAACGGCCGCATCGGAGTCCATCCCCTCTGCCCCGTCAGCGTCTACCTCTTCGCCTCGGCCGCGCGCTTCCGCAAGCACTGCGCGGGGCGCCGCTACGTCCCCGACTCCGGCCCCGACTGGGGGATCTACGATCCGCGGCGCCGCGAGATCGTCGTCGACCTCTCGCGCGGCCGCGCGCATGTGCCAAGCGTCGCGCACGAGCTCTCCCACGTGCTCATGGACGCCGACGTCCAGGCCCCGCGGTGGTTTCGCGAGTGCATCGGCACGCTCTACGAGTCGCCGACCTTGCCCCGCGACGGGGAGATCCACGCGACCTCCAACTGGCGCTACGAGCGGCTTCGCACCGCGCTCGCGGCGCGCGATCCCGAGGCTCACCTCGGCGCGCTCTTCGGCATGAGCGACGACACGTTCCGCGGCGAGTCCGACGCAGGGCCGAGCGCCGAGCGGTATCTCCTTCATTACGCGACCGCACGCGCCACCTGCCAGTGGCTCGATGAGGAGGGCCAGCTCTGGCCGTTCTACCAGGGCTGGCGCGATGAGCTGTCGAAGGGACGCGATCCCGACGGGACCGCGTCGTTCGCGCGCGTCACAGGCAAGAGCCCCGCGGACGCCGACGCTGCGTGGCGCGCCTGGGCGGCGCGGACGAAGTGACGGCGTTCAGGTCGCCCTCCCAGCTCGATCACCCCGTCCCCCCCGGCCCCCCTCCCCGACTCTGTACCGGTGGTGACGTCAACGTTTCTGTAGGCGCATCTTCGTCTTTGCTTTGGGGTCGCTGGATCGGCAGGTCGGCCGTAGGAGGCTTCTTTTTGGGCGCGGGCAT
>Ga0182030_10009395_pt1 | contig 20007 bp, 16 predicted proteins | sample 812S3MmetaG_FD_121299 | JGI IMG/M metagenome (GOLD analysis project Ga0182030, IMG submission 121299) | Permafrost microbial communities from Stordalen Mire, Sweden - 812S3M metaG (Illumina Assembly) | ecosystem: Environmental > Terrestrial > Soil > Wetlands > Permafrost | place: Sweden... | reverse complement strand
GCCGCTGATCGACGTCATGTTGGTACTGCTGATCATTTTTATCATCACGCTTCCCCATCAGACACATGCCGTCAAAATCGACAATCCTCTGCCGCCGCCGCCGAATTTTGTGCCGCCGCCGCCGCCGGAGGTCATTGACCTGACCATCGACTTCGACGGCACCTTGTTGTGGAACAAGACACCGGTGGATCGCAAAACCTTGCAGGGCTACATTCAGTCGGAAGCTCAGAAAGATCCGCAGCCCGAAGTGCACATCACGGTCGATAAGTTCGCCAAGTATGAAATCGTCGCGCAGACGTTGGCTGATTTGCAGCATCGCGGATTGAAGAAAATAGGATTCGTCAATAACGATTTCTTCTAACATAGGCACCCCTTAAGTGGTATTACGGCGCGTCATGCCCCCTGACAGGTGTACGCGCCGTTTGTTTGACCAAAAAGATGCCTGGCACGAGCCTTTGAATTGCCGTGCGCAATAATTTCGGTACATAGCGAGGTCTAAATGAGTCATTCGGTAAATCATTTTCGACGCCATCCTGCAGTTTTTTGCTTGATTGCCCTCATTGGCTGCGCGGCGGTGTCGCCGGCGGCATTGTCGGCCGACAAGCCGAAGGGTCAGGAGATCAGCCGCGTCATCGCCAAGGAAATCAACGCGGCGCAGAAGGCGATGCAAGCCCAGCAGTGGTCCGAGGCGCTGAAGAATTTGGAGGCGGCGGAAACCAAGAGTCCGCTGACGACGTTCGACAAGAGGACAATCGACGAATTCAAAGGCATTTGCTATGTTCGATTGAACAACCTCAAAGCTGCGCAAACGGCATATGAGGCGGCGCTCGCAACCGGCGGCTACACGGCGGACGAACTGCCGAAGACATACCGCTTGCTATTTCAATTGGCCGCAAACAACCAACAGGCTGCGAAAGCCATTGAATACGGCAAGCAGGCCACGGATGCGGGTGCTACCAACGACAATGACTTGCTGATCATGAGTCAGCTCTACTACCAGCAGAAGGACTGCAAGAACTCCGGGGTTTGGGGCGACAAGGCCATCGCTTCCTTCAAGAAAGCGGGCGAAGCACCCAAGGAAGTGCTGTACCAGCTGAAACTGCAATGCGCCAGCGATGCCAACGACGTGCCCGGGGAGATTGCAGCGCTATACGACCTAGTGCGCCTCACCAACAAAACTTCTTATTGGAATAACTTGATCCGCTTGGAGCGCCAGGACGAGCGCGACGATCACAATACCTTGATGATCTATCGGGTCATGTACGACACCAACTCCATGCAAGCGGATACCGACTATATTGAAATGGCCCAATTGCTGGGCGATGCGGGCCTGCCTGGCGAAGCTCAAGTCGTTCTCGAAAAGGCGACGAGTTCCGGCGTTCTCAAGGATGACCATAAGGAGCGCACCACCCGCTTGTTGAACGCGATGAAAACCCGCGCGGACGCGGACAAGAAGGGGCTGCCGGCCTTGGACGCCGAGGCGGCCAAGAATCCGGCGGGCCAGCTCGATATGAAGCTGGGCGAAGTGTACTTCGGAGCCGGCGATTATCAGGGCGCCTCGACGGCCATCACCCGCGCACTTGGGAAAGGGCAGATCAAGCAGCTGGACGAGGCCTACGTCTACCTGGGCCGCTCGCAGGCGACGCTCAAGAACTACGCAGAGGCCAAGAAGGCCCTCATCGGGCTCAAGTCGGTGCCGAACATCAGTCCTCGCGTCCTCAAGCTCTGGGAGCTGTACGCGGATAAGCTCGGCTAATCATCGGATCAAAGGGAAGCAACTATGACAATCAAAGCTGGCGACAAAATGCCCGACGGCGCGTTTACCCGCATGACCAAGGATGGCCCTCAAAAGATGACGACGGAGCAGTTGTTCGCCGGCAAGACGGTGGTGCTGTTTTCGGTGCCCGGCGCATTTACACCGACCTGCGATGCAAAGCACCTACCGGGCTTTGTCGAGCTGGCAGATCAGATCAAGGCCAAGGGCGTCGATACCATCGCCTGCACGGCGGTGAATGACGTGTTCGTGATGAATGCCTGGGGCAAGCATGGCGGAGTCGGAGATAAGATTCTGATGCTTGCCGACGGCAACGGTGCATACGTCAAGGCGTTGGGCCTGGAATTCGACGGATCCAAGTTTGGCATGGGCACCCGCGGCCAGCGCTTCGCCGTTATTGTCAAAAACGGGGTCGCGACTCAGGTGGATGTCGAGGCGCCGGGCGAGTTCAAAGTCTCCGCCGCCGATTACGTCTTGAAGCAGCTATAGCGCGCGCGCGGCGCGGGGCGCGGGCCTGGCCGCCCGCATTGCTGCGCCTGGCCGCGCCGCATCGCCTTAGCTTAAGAGCCGCTCGAGTTCGGGCACGATCTGGAAAAGATCGCCGACCAAGCCGACATCGGCCACCTCGAATATCGGCGCTTCGCCGTCCTTGTTGATCGCCACGATGGTGCGCGCGTCCTTGATTCCCGTCAGGTGTTGAATCGCCCCCGAGATGCCTATCGCAATGTACATCTCGGGCGAGATGATCTTGCCGGTCTGGCCAACCTGCATTTCGTTCGGCGCGTAGCCGGCGTCGACCGCGGCGCGCGATGCGCCGACCGCAGCGCCGAGCTTATCGGCCAAACTAAACAGCAATTTGAAGTTCTCCGCGCTGCCGAGCGCACGGCCGCCGGACACGACGCGCGCCGCGGTCTGCAAATCCGGACGGTCGGTTGAGCCGGACTTGGCGCCCACATAGCGGGTATGCGAGGGCAGCAGCACGCTCAAGGTTTTCGACTCGATGGCGGCATTTCCGCCGGCGGGCGCCGCCTGGAAAGATGCCACGCGCACCGTCGCCACGAGCTTGCGCGAAGACTCCGACTCCACGGTCACGATGGCGTTGCCCGCGTAGATCGGGCGTCGAAACCGGTATGCGCTTTCGACCGCCATCAGGTCGCTGACCTGCGCAACGCCGAGCAGCGCCGCCACTCGGGGCATCAAATCCTTGCCGAAGCTGGTCGAGGGTCCGAACACGTGCGTGTATTGCGCAGCCAGGGCTGCCAGTTGCGGCGCAAAAATCGCGGCGAGCGGGTGCATATTCTCCGGCCGATCCACCCGCAAGACGGCTTTCACGCCCGCGAGGGCGGCGGCCTGCGAGGCAACGGCGGACGTGTCCGCGCCGAATAAGGCGATCGTAATTTCGGCGTCGGGAATGCTCGTTGCGCAAGTGACGCACTTGGCGGTGGCCGGATTCAGCGCTTTTCCGTCGTGTTCGCCGATGATGAGAACTTTGTGCATTAGATCAAACCCTTCTTCTTGAGAACCTCGACCAGCTCGGCCGCATCCTTCACCATGACGCCTTTTTGGCGCTGCGCCGGCGGCTCAGTCTTCAAGGTCTTGAGCGATACTTCCGCACTGATGCCGAGGGCTTCGAGGGAGGTCACGTCCAGTGTTTTTTTCTTGGCCTTCATGATGTCCGGCAGCTTTACATAGCGCGGCTCATTCAAGCGCAGATCCACGCTCACCACCGCAGGGAGGTCGACCTCGATGGTTTCCAGGCCCGCGTCGACTTCGCGAGTGACGCTGACCTTGCCCGCCGCAATCTCGATCTTCGAGGCATAGGTTGCCTGCGGCCGGTCCCAGATCGCCGCCAACATTTGGCCGGTTTGATTGGCGTCATCGTCAATCGCTTGCTTGCCGAGGAAAATTAAATCCGGAGATTCCTTCTTCGCCAGCGCCAGAAAGGTCCGGGCGGCAGTCAGCGGTTCGACGGCGGCGTCCGTCTGCACGAGAATCGCGCGATCGGCGCCCATTGCCAGGGCGGTGCGCAATTGCTGCTGGGTGTCGGCCACACCGATGCTCACCGCGACCACCTCGATATTCGAGCCGCGCTCCTTGATGCGTAAAGCTTCCTCCAGCGCAATTTCGTCAAAAGGATTCACGCTCATCTTGACCCCATCGAGCATGACACCGCTGCCGTCGGGCTTGACTCGAATGCGCACGTTGTAGTCAACGACGCGTTTTATACAGACCATGATCTTCTGCACGTATTGGCTCCTTAAGCGGTTGCCTGCCGCGTGTTTTTGGCACGCGCCTCGGCCTGTTGTTCCAAGAATGCGGTGCTGATTTTAGCCGCGCCCTGCCGCAGCTTCGGCAAAAGCCGCTCGAGGCCGGTCTTCAAGGGCAGCGCGGAAGCGGCAAAGCGCACCGTCAGTGCGGCCAACATGCGGTCGCCCATGGGCACCGGCACGCTCACCGTGAATTCCTCAATCAGGCGGCGCGTGCGCGTCGCGGTCGCGAAGCCCTGCGCCTTGATTTCCGCGAGTGCGCGCAACAGCTCGCCGCGATCGCGCGCAGGTCTATCTTCCTCTTTGTTGGAGCGGCCCAAAATCTCAATCAGCGCGTCACGCTGCGCAAGCGGACAGTGCGCGAGATACACCCGTCCGGTCGCGCTCGTGAGCAGCGGCAACTGAAAGCCGGCCGAATAGCGCTCGACCGCAAGCGGGGTACTGTGATCGGTTGCCTCGCGCAACATCATTTTTGTGCCTGAAAGCGTGGCAATGCTCACAGGCCAGACGATCTCGCCGCATAGCTGATAGATCACCGGCTTGGCGATCTGATTGACCCACGCTTCGTCATCGAATCCTCCGCTTAAGCCGCGGACCAAGATCGTGAGCCTATAGCGCTCATCGGCGCTGTCGCGATAGACGAAGCCGGAAGTGCAAAGCGTTTCCAAGATGCGATAGACCGTGGTGCGCGGCAGGCGAATCTCATGAGCTATCTCCGATACCGTCGCACCGTCGCGTAAATTAAGAATGGTCAGCGCATCAAGGCCGCGCATGAGCGCGCGGATCGGGCGGGTGGAGTCCATGAAACCTCGAACGTTGGTCAGCCTGCTAGTTTAGGGAGCCATACTTCTCTTGTCCACCTTGCGGTCAGCCGATAGACTTAGCTGTGATCCGCTACTTTTTTACGAGGCTGGCCGGCGCTGTTCCGACGCTGCTGATTATCATTACGGCAACTTTTTTTTTGATGCGCGCCGCGCCCGGCGGTCCATTCGATCAAGAGCAAACGCTGCCTCCTGAAATCATGGCGAACCTTCAGAGCGCGTACGGATTGGACCAGCCTATTTGGACGCAGTACGGGCGCTATTTGAGGTCGCTCGTGCACGGCGATTTTGGGCCCTCATTCAAATATAAGGACTTTACCGTCACCGAATTGATCGGACAGGGCTTTCCCGTCACTTTGCAGCTTGGCGTGATCGCGATGGCCCTGGCCTTGAGTGTGGGCATTCCTTTAGGGATATTTGCCGCGCTCCATCACAGCTCCACGGCCGACCACGCGGCAATGTCGCTTGCGGTGGTCGGCATAGCGATTCCTTCCTTTGTGGTGTTGCCGTTTCTGGGACTTCTGTTCGGTGTTTATCTGCACTGGCTGCCGGTCGCCGGCTGGGAGCCCGGCTCGCTTCGCCATCTTGCGCTGCCCGTCATTGCCCTGGCGCTTCCGCCGCTGGCCTATATTGCACGGCTCACGCGCGGCAGCATGCTCGAGGTGCTGCGCAGTCATTTCATCCGCACGGCTTTCGCCAAGGGCTTGCCGCTTCACATCGTGATTTTGCGCCATGCCTTGCGTCCGGCGCTCATGCCCGTTGCGAGCTACCTAGTCCCGGCCGTCGCCTCGATCATGACCGGGTCATTGGTCGTAGAATCCATTGCGGGACTGCCCGGAATCGGACGATATCTCGTGCAAGGGGCGCTCAATCGGGACTACACCCTGGTGCTCGGCATGGTGATTATCTATTCCACCTTGCTCATCGGCATGGGGCTGCTGGTCGATCTCTTGTACGCGTGGCTGGATCCGCGCGTGAGACATTGAGAGTGGGCCAACTCGCCGACGATGCGGTACGGCGCTTGAAATCGAATCCCGCGGCCGTTGCGGCGATCGCAGTGATGTCCGCGATCCTCGTGCTGACGGTGCTCGGCCCGTGGATCAGCCCGAATAATTCACAGACGCTCGACTGGCTGCACATCGCGGCGCGTCCCGGCATGCAAAGCTCGCATTGGTTCGGAACCGATCGGTTGGGGCGCGACTTGTTCGTGAGGACGCTCGCGGGCACGCGGGTTAGCATCGCAATCGGATTGGCGGCGAGCGCCATCAGTATCCTGGTCGGCGTGAGCTATGGCGCCATCGCCGGCTACATCGGCGGCCGTACCGATCATTTGATGATGCGATTGGTCGAAATCTTGAGTGGGTTGCCGCTGATTTTTTTCGTGATATTTCTAACCGTCATCTTCGGACGTAGTGAGTATCTGCTGTTTTTCGCGATAGGCGCCGTCGGCTGGCTGACCATGGCGCGCATCGTCCGCGGCCAGACTTTGAGCATCCGTCAGCGAGAATTCATCGAGGCTGCGATCGCCTCGGGAGCGAGTACCGGCCGCATCATTGCCAGGCACGTAGTCCCGAATGTCATCGGGCCGGTGATTGTTTACGCCACATTGAGCGTGCCGCAAATCATCTTGTTCGAAAGCTTCTTGAGCTTTCTCGGACTGGGTGTTCAAGAACCGGGTGCGAGCTTAGGCACCCTGATCGCGGAGGGCGTGGGTGAAATGGAAGCCGCTCCCTGGATCCTGCTGGTGCCCGGCGGTTTTCTGGCCGTTCTGCTGCTTTGCTTGAATATTTTCGGCGACGGCCTGCGCGACGCCCTCGATGTCAAGGAGGGCTGAATATGCTTCCGACGTTGAGTGTCGACCGCTTACGCGTCAGTTTTTCGCACCGCACGGGAACCATCGAAGCGGTTGAGCGCGTGTCGTTTGCCATCGCTCCATCTGAATGCGTGGGAATTGTGGGCGAGTCCGGGTCCGGCAAGACTCAGATTTTCATGGCGGCAATGGGACTGCTCGCAGGCTCCGCCAACGTCAGCGGCAGCATTCGATTTGAGGGCAAGGAATTGTTGAGTGCCGATGCGCCGACGCTAAACCGCGTGCGCGGCTCGAAACTAACCATGATTTTTCAGGATCCGATTACCTCGTTGACGCCGCACTTAGCTGTAGGCACGCAACTGGCTGAAGTGCTGGTTTCGCACCGAGGAATGCGTTGGAACGATGCACGATCTTGCGCCCTCCACATGCTCGAGCGGGTCCAAGTCCCCGAACCAAAACGCCGCTTGAATCAGTATCCGCATGAACTCTCGGGCGGCATGCGGCAACGAGTCATGATCGCGATGAGTTTGCTGTGCGAACCTTCCTTGGTGATCGCCGATGAACCCACCACGGCGCTCGATGTAACCATCCAGGCGCAGATCATCGAGTTGCTGCGCGCCGTGCGCGGCGAATTCGGCATGGCCTTGGCGCTCATCAGCCACGACCTCGCCGTCGTGGCCGGCCTCGCCGACAGAATTCTGGTGATGTATGCGGGCAGCATCGTGGAAAACGCCAACGCGGATGAAATATTCCGGCGCCCGCGTCACCCTTATACCGCCGAATTGCTGAAGTGCATACCCAGTGTCTCAGGATCCCGGCTCGCACGATTGCCGACGCTCGCCGGACAACCGCCGCAGCCGGGTGAGGTGCTGGAGGCGTGTCCTTTCGCGCCGCGCTGCTCCCGCGCCGCCGATCGCTGCCGCGCGGAACGGCCGCAGCTTATGGGCACGGCGGGGGCCCAAGTCGCCTGCCACTTCCCGCTGGCCTCATGAACACGGTGCTGAGGGTTCGGGATTTGCGCGTGGACTTTGGCGGGCATGCCGTCCTACGCGGCGTGAATTTTGATCTATCCGCCGGCGAGACCGTGGGGCTCGTGGGCGAATCGGGGTCCGGGAAATCGACTCTGGCTCGAGCTGTTTTGCGGCTGCTGCAGCCCGCGCAGGGCAGCGTGAATTTTTACGGATTGGATCTGCTCACGTGTCCCGCCGCGGCGTTGCGCGCGCGGCGTCGTGACCTGCAAATCGTGTTTCAAGATCCGCTCGCGAGTTTGGATCCGCGCATGACGGTGGGACAGGCGATCGCCGAGCCCGTGGAGATATTTGAACCGGGACTGAATGGCGGCGCCCGCCTGCAGCTGGTAAACGCCATGCTGGAACGCGTCGGACTGAGCGCCGGCATGGCAGGCCGGTATCCGCATGAATTGAGCGGCGGTCAGTGTCAGCGCGTCGGCATCGCCCGCGCCATGATCCTAAGTCCCAAGCTTCTGGTTTGTGATGAAGTGGTCAGTTCCCTCGATGTGTCCATCCAAGGACAAATCGTCAACCTATTGCTGGATTTGCAGCGTGAAGCGGGAATGGCGGTGCTGTTCATCAGCCACAATCTCGCCGTGGTGAGGCACCTGAGCCATCGCGTGCTGGTGATTTACTTGGGAAAATTGGTGGAAATTGCGCCCTGCGATGCGCTATTTGCCGCGCCCGTACATCCGTATACACGCGCTTTGCTGGCCGCCGTGCCGCGCCTGCCGCACGCCGCCCGCGCCCCGGCGCCGGCTGGACCAGTCGTGCCGCCCGAACCGGCCTTGCAGGAGCGCTTGATGGCCTCGGGATGCGCTTTTCGCGACCGTTGTCCCTATGTGCTGCCCGTGTGCGAGACCAACGAGCCGCCACTGGTCGAGGTAGCCGCGGGGCATTGGGCGGCGTGCCACCGTTCGCAGGAGACTCTTATTCCGCTATCCTTCGCATCATGAAACAACGAAAGCCAGTGCGGCCCAGCGATGGCCTCGCCAATGTGCGTTACGAAATTCGCGGCAAGCTGGCGCGGCGCGCTTTGGCGCTGGAGCGGCTGGGTTATGACATCGTCTCGCTCAATATCGGCAATCCTTACGCCTTCGGTTTTCGCACCCCGGAAACCATGCGCTTGGCCATGATCGAGAACTTGCGCAACAGCGAAGGATATGTCCACCAGAAGGGCATCTTTCCCGCCCGCGAAGCAGTGGTCATGCAGCAACAGGAACGCGGCGTGCGCGGGGTGACGGCCGAGGAAGTTTTCATCGGCAATGGCGTCAGCGAATTGATCGATCTCACGCTTCGCGCATTGCTGAATCCCGGCGATGAGGTTTTGGTGCCGAGTCCCGACTACCCGCTTTGGACCGCCGCGGTAAATTTGAATACCGGCCGGGCGGTGCATTATCCCTGCCATGCGTCGCACTCGTTCATACCCGACCCCGATGAAATCGAATCGCTGGTGACCAAGCGCACGCGGGCCATCGTCATCGTCAATCCGAACAATCCCACGGGCGCCGTGTACCCAAGGGAAACATTGACCGCGATCGCGCGGCTTGCCGAGAAACATCGGTTGGTGGTGTTGTGCGACGAGATCTACGACCATATTCTCTATGATGACGCCGAATTCGTGCCGATGGCTACCTTGGTGCACGACACCCTGTGCTGCACCATGAGCGGATTGTCCAAGGTATATCGCGCCTGCGGTTATCGAGTCGGCTGGGCGTCCTTCTCCGGCGACGTCGAGGGTGCGAGCGAGTACCTGAGCGGCTTGGAACTGCTCTCATCGCTAAGGCTCTGCAGCAACGTTCCCGGCCAGTGGGCGGTGCAGACCGCACTCGGCGGGCATCAGAGTATTCTGGAACTGACGCGTCCCGGCGGCAGGCTGTACGAATCGCGCCGGGCGATTCTCAATGGCGTGGCGCGCAGCAAGTATCTGAAACTATCGCGGCCCATGGGCGCCTTGTACGCATTTGTAGAGGTGCGTACCGACGCGCTTCCCGAATTCGACGATCAGGCTTTCGCGCTCGACCTACTGGAAAAGAAGCATGTGCTGGTGGCGCCGGGAGTGAGTTTCAATGTGGCCTACCGCAATGCCTTCCGCATCACCAATCTACCGGAACCCCAGGTTCTCTCGACCGTGTTTACGCGCATCGACGAACTGCTCGACGCTCAGGCGGCGGAAGGGCCCGAACTCAAAATCGTAACCTCTTCGGCACAGGCCCGGCAACACTGAGCGCGGACCGCGTTTCTCCCGGCCTGCTAGCCGCCGCTGCGGCCGGCCGCACCGTTCTCACGCCGAATACCGAATTGGCCGCCGCGCTCTTCGATGCGATCGAGCGTGCGCATCGCGACGCGGGCGATGAGATTTGGCCAACGCCGCGAGTGCGCGACTTTGCCGGTTGGCTGCGCGAACAATACGTGCAGGGGCAGCTATCGAATTCCGAGTCGCTGCGGGTTTTGAGCGATGTGGAAGAGCGCGAGCTTTGGCGCGCGGTCATCGACACGGCGGATCTGGGGCAGGATTTTCTCGATCCCGCCGGCGCCGCTCGCGCGGCCCGGCGCGCTCGGCGCACGCTGCGCGAATACAATATTCCGCTGCAAGCGCTCAACGACGATGGGTCCGGAGAAGTTCAGGCATTTCTCGCCTGGAACCAAGCGTTCGATCAAAGATGCCGCGCATTGGGGTGCGCCAGCGCCGATACGCTGCTCGGCAGCTTAAGCAAGCCGCGCAGCCCCGTCACATGGATCGAAAGTCCCCAGTGGCGCCCCGTGGCGCAACAATGGCTGCGGCGCTACGGTCAGGTGCTGATGCCGCAGGATGCCGGATCATCGATGGTATCGCGGGTGGCGGCGCCGTCGCCCGCAGCCGAACTATCGGCCATGGCGGATTGGGCGAGAATGAATCTTGCCGAAGAGGGCTTTCGCGCCTGGATCTGCGTTCCGGATTTAAACCTGCGCCGCTCGGAAGTCGTCGACGCCTTGGATGCCGCACTCGCGCCGCTGCGATTTGGCTTGCGGGCCGACAGCGGTGCTGCGCCCTACGCCGTGGCGGGAGGCACGCCGCTGGCGGGCTATGCTCCTGTGCATGCGGCCTTGGACACCCTTGGTGCCGGGATTGGAACGCTGCCGTTTGCGCGATTCAGTGCGTTGTTGCGAGCGCCTGAGCTGCAGGCGGGAGGCGGCGATGCAGGCGCCGCGGCGCGCTTGGACGTCGCGCTGCGCCGCCGCGCTTGGAGCGAGGCGGATCTGACGTCATGGCTCGATCTTGCCGAACGCGTGGCAGGAAGCGAAGAGATCGGTCCGTTGCTCTGCGTCCAGCGTCTGCGCACCGCGGAGCAGGCGCTTGCGGACTTGCGCGGCGCGCATCCCTTGAGCGAGTGGGTTTCCGTGTGGATTGCAGCGCTGGAAGCGGGTCCCTGGGCGCAGCGCAGCCGCTGGTCGAGCGTCGAATATCAAGCGGCCGAACGATTCCGAGAATTACTTGCGACGCTGGCGATGGCGGATGCACTGCTCGGTTCCCATTCCCGCGAATCGGCGCAGCGCATCCTGCACCGCGCAGTCCATGAAACGGCGTTCCAAGTTCAAACCGGCGTGCCGGCCATTTGGGTGAGCGGCCAGCTCATGGACCCGTGGCTGAACTACGACGGGCTTTGGGTCAGTAACTGCAACGACGGACAATGGCCCGCGCCGATCGCGCCCGTGTCCCTGCTTCCCGTCAGATTGCAGCGCCAATACGGCGTGATCGCCGCCGGCACGGAATCGCAACTGGCACTGGCGGCGGATTTGCAGAATCGCTGGCAGAAGCGCGCGAGTCAATGCATCTTCAGCTATGCCGATCCGGGCGACGGCAGCCTCGGTATGCCGAGTCCCCTGCTGCCGAGAAACGCGGCGCCCCTGTCGGCGCCGATGCCTGCGCCGCGGCCGCATTGGCGCGCGTTGTTCGAGGCAGCGCCGCAGCTCGAATCATTGTGGGACGAGTTGGCCCCGCCAGTCTCGCGCCATGAACGCACGCGCGGCGTCGCCACGCTCAGGGCGCAATCGCGCTGCGCGTTTCGCGGTTTCGCGGCGACTCGATTGGACGCGCAACCCCTCGAACAACCCGTGCCGGGATTCAACGAGCGGGAACGCGGTGAGCTGGTCCATCACGCGCTGGAATACGTTTGGTCGATATTGCGCGATTCCATCTCCCTGCAGGCGCTGCAACCCGAGGCGCAGCATGCGTTGTTGGATGAGGCCGCGTCCCGCGCCCTCGCGATCGTGTGCAAGCTGCGCGATCCGGGAGGGCGTTGGCGCCTGCGCGAGCGCGCGCGGCTGCAAAATCTGCTTAGGCTATGGCTGGACATAGAACGCGCGCGCACGCCATTTGCCGTAGAGGCCCTGGAGGGGAACGCCCAAGCCGCCCGATTCGGCGGCCTCGACTTTAGGGTTCGGATCGACCGAGTGGATCGACTGCCCGATGGCGCGCGAGTGTTGATTGATTACAAGACGGGCGCCGCCATCGTCGATTGGCGCGGCGAGCGGCCGGATAACCCGCAGCTTCCCATCTATTCGCTGCTGCGCACCGCAGCCTTGGTTGCCGTCGCCTATGCAAGAGTGAACGCAGCCGAGCCGGGCTTCACCGCTGAGTCGGAACGGCGGGAAATTTTCAATCCCAGATCCCGCAGTTCGCAGTTGGAGGGATTGCCGAGCTTCGCGGCGCTGGTGGGCGTTTGGTCGCGGCGCGTCGAGCGCATTGCCGGGGAATTCGCTTCCGGCAGGGCGGAAGTGGCGCCGACCTTGAATGCGTGCAAGACCTGCGATTTGCAGGGGCTGTGCCGCGTACCGGCAGCGCTCGAGGTGCCGGAAGACTCGCATGAGTGAAGAGCTGCGCGAGGCGATCGACGCCGCCGCCCGCGAACGTGCCATTGCGTCCGACGGGTCGGTGCTGGTTCAGGCGCCGGCGGGCTCGGGCAAGACCACTCTCCTGGCGCAACGTTATCTGCGCCTGCTGGCGCTGGTGGATGCCCCCGAACGCATCTTGGCGCTGACCTTTACCCGCCGTGCGGCGCAGGAAATGCGGCAACGCGTGCTCGGCGCCCTGAGCGCAGCTTCGCTCTCGGAATGTCCGCAAGGCATGAACCGCCGCACCTGGAGTTTGGCGGCCGCTGCCAAACAGCGCATGGAGGCCGTGAGTTGCGATATTCAGTTGCAGCCTTCAAGGCTGCGCATCGAAACCATTGACGCCTTCAATTCCTGGCTCGCCAACCAACTGCCCATCGCCGCCGGTGCGGGAGCCGCGCTTCGGATCCTGACGGACGCGCTGCCTGTCTACGAGGAGGCGGCGCGCCGCGCATTGGCCCATGAGGGCGTTGATCCGTTCGGACTCGCCGTTGACCGCGTACTCGAGCTCGACGATCAGCGCTGGCGAAAACTGGTGAAGCTCATCGCCGAGATGCTGCCGAGCCGCGACCGATGGCTGCCGCTGCTTGCCGGCCGGCTACGGGCGGCGAGCGCCATGGACCCAACGCAGCTCCATGGCGTGCGCCGTCATTTCGATGAGGATCTGCGGCTTCTCGTCACCCGGGTTCTACTGCGAGCGCAGGATGTGCTCGGACAGGAAAGGATCGAGTCCCTGTCAAGGCTCATGCACGCGGCCGCGCTGCGTCTGAGTGAGGCATCGCCCATGGCGGTCTGGCGCCAATTCAACACCGCTCTGCGTCCTGATGCCACGGACGTCGCACGCTGGCGCCGCATGGCGATGCTGCTGCTGACCGTGGAGGGTGCGCTGCGCAAGCGGCTGACGATCGCAGAGGGCTTTCCGCCGGGCTGCGCGGATAAGCCGGTGATGATGGATCTATTGACGGAATTCGACCGCGACCCGCAGGTGCTGGACCTGCTGGTGGAATTGCGCACGTTGCCTGATCCCGAGTACAGCGATGAGGCGTGGTCTCGCGTGCGCGAGGTCGCGCAAGTTCTGGTGTTGGCGGCGGCGCAATTGGACGGCGTGTTTCGGGAGCAGGGCGCGGTTGATTTTCCGGCCGTGTCTCTGGCGGCGCTGCGGGCTCTCGGCACTGCCGAGGCGCCGACGGATCTGAGCCTGCGGGTTGACTACCGTTTGCAGCACATTCTGGTGGATGAATTTCAGGACACCTCCAGCGTCCAATTGGAATTGGTACGGCTGCTGACGGCTGGATGGCAGAAAGATGACGGCCGCAGCATATTTTGCGTCGGGGATCCCATGCAATCCATTTATGGATTCCGCCAAGCGGAGGTCCGGGCCTTTCTGGAGTTGGCCGAGGAAGGTATCGGCGAGGTGCGATTCGATGTGCAGCGGTTGCGCAGCAATTTCCGATCAGCCCCGTCATTGGTGAAGTGGATCAACGAGTGCTTTGCGCGGCTCATGCCGCAGACCGACGATCGCAATCGGGGCGCCATTGCGTTTCGCACCAGTGAGGCCGCCATCGCGCAGCCCGAGGGTTCGGAGTTGGCGGTGCAATGCTCAGGATTCGCAAGCCGCGGCGCGGAATCGAAAGCCGTCGCCGATATGATCGCCGGCGAGATAGCGCGTCACCCGGAGTGGCGGATCGCGGTGTTGGTGCGCGCCAAAAATCACGCGCGCGACATTGCCGCCGGCTTGCGGGCGAAAAATATAGCCTTCCGTGCCCTGGACATCGAGCCGCTGCAAGATCGCGCCACGGTCCGCGACATCATCATGCTCACCCGCGCCTTGCTGCATCTCGGCGATCGCATCGCGTGGCTTGCGGTGCTGCGTGCGCCATGGACGGGGCTGTCTCTCGCCGATCTTCTATCGGTCGCGCGCGCGGGACCGCTGATATGGGATGCGATGCGCGATGATGCTCTACTGCTCTCGCTCAGCGATGAGGGCCGCGCGCGCTGCGAGCGCCTGCGGGGGATTCTGGATGCGGCGTTTGGCGTGCGCAATGACACCTCGGTGTCCCGTTGGGTCGAGAGAACCTGGTTAGGTTTGGGGGGGCCGGGCTGCGCATCGTCGGCGCAGGAACTGGATCTCGCCGCGGCGGCATTCTCGCGCCTCCGGAGCCTCGAGGAACGCGGCATGCCGGATGCCGCGGATCTGCCGCATAGCTTTGCGGATCTATTCGCCGATCACGGCGGCGCAAGCGCCGTCGAAATCATGACCATTCACAAGGCCAAGGGACTGGAGTTCGACATGATCGTGCTGCCCGCGCTCGATCGCCCGGTGCCGCGAAATCGCGATCAATTGCTGTTGTCTCACCAGTTCGCCCGCACCGGCCGCGACGGCATGGTGATGGCCGCCCGTCCCCCGGTGGGCACTGAGAGCGATCTGCTGTTCGAGTTCTTGCGCCTCCAGCGGCGTGATGCCGCGATCCTCGAAGCACAGCGCCTGCTCTACGTGGCCTGCACCCGGGCGAAGTGGCAGCTGCGATTGAGCGCGCGGATCGGCAATACCGAAGACCCTGAGGAACTCGATGAATCCGCTGCTCGCAAGGTTTGGGCACCCCGTTCAGGCAGCTTGCTCGCGGTTCTGTGGCCGGTGGCCGGCGATGATTTCGTGTTGCGGACTGGCGAGCCGACGCAGCCGAGAGAGCAGCAAACCGACGGCGCGCCCCGCGGTGGCCCTCTGCGGCGCCTGCCCGGCGGCTTGCTCCAAGCTCTGCGGTCGGCGCCGCTCGCGGGCGAGGCTGCGGTGCCGCTGCGCCGGGATGAGACGCCGATTTTCGATTGGGCCGGCGAAACCGCGCGCCGAGTAGGCAGCCTGGTACACGCGGAATTGCAGGCCATGGATTTGGCGAGTCTCGATGAGCCGGCGATTCGCGCGCGGCGAGGCCATTATCTGCGGTGGTTGGCATTGCACGGCGTGCCGCCGGAACGTTTGGAGCAGGCCACTGCGCGAGTGGTGGAGGCTTTGCTGGGCGTGTACCAAGATCCCCGCGGACGCTGGATTCTAAAGTCCGGGTACCGCGACGACTTTCGCGAACATGCGCTCTCCGGACACGCCCAGGGCGAGTTGGCGCGTGTTGTGTTCGATCGCAGTTTCATCGATGCGGGGTTGAGGTGGGTGATCGATTACAAGACCAGCCAGCATCTGGGCAGCGGACTTGAGCAGTTTCTAAATCGCGAGGTCGAAAGGTATAGGCCGCAATTGCAGCGCTATGCCGAGTTGGCGCGCCGACTAGGACCCGAGCCGGTGCGGCTGGGCCTGTATTTTCCGTTGATGCGTGCCTGGCGGGAATGGGCACCATAAGCTAAGGGGTTGACTGGAACGCGGGACTGGGCGTAACCAAGCCCTTCGACAAGAAGGCGGCCACGGTGGGCAATGGCGGCAACAAGCTCAACATCTTCGTCGGCGGTTAGAACGTGAATTCGAGTTCCACCGGAAATCGCCCCGAGGCGTCTCTGGGGCGAAGTTGCGAGATGCTGACTAGCTGATTGCGCAGGGCGGGGGAGGCTTCAGGGCGCTCCTTGAGCGTACCGGACAGCATGCCGGTACGCGTTGCAGGAGAGAATCGGATCTGTGCCTGAGCCTCCACCGGGCCGCCGGTGTCGTTCACTGTGGCAGTAATGCTTCCATCGGGAGCGACGGCGCCGGGAGCCAGTTGCAGCATATAGCCGCCGAGATCGGAACCCTCGGCGATGTTCGCAGCCGAAAGATTGGCTACCTCGATCTTGCCTTCCGCGGAGTCGAGTTTGCGAAAGTCGCTCCTGAGATCCGCGAACGCCAGGCTGGCGGTGCCTGACCAGCCGGCCGCCAGCCCCATGTCGGCCAGATCGTTGATCGGACCCCCACCCTTGATGTCATGAGCCACAACGCCTCGCGCACTGAGTTCAACCGTACCGTCGATGACGAAGCCCACCTTCACCCAATGAATGTCCGCAACCGCCGCCAGCCGCAGCAGCGACAGCGGATGCAGACGCCATTCGATGGCGCCGGCGTCGCGTTCATTGACCTTGAGTTTTCCTGCCGCGCCATGCACGAGGTTGCCGGAAAAATCTTCCGCGCGCACTTGAGCGGGCAGGAAATGCGCAATCATCGAAGCCGGCAGCACAAACACCACGGCAGCGGCCAGCACGATAATTGCCGCCAGAACCAGCGGCCAACGTCTCAGCGGGCGCTGTGGCTTGATGTCGCGGCGGGGTGAATCAGCGCCGCGGCGGGGTGAACGAGATGCTGGCATTGACCATCCCCGGTACCGGAGTGCGATCCACCGTGATCGATTCGATCGCAAGACCGTAGCGCAGGTCCAAGGTATCGAGCCACGTTACCATGGTGTCAAATGGCGCGGCCTCCAATTGCACGCGCACGCCGCCCGTGGCGTTGGGCTGCGTACCGCGCAGGGCGCTTGCAAGTCCCGCTTCGCGGCCCACTCGGTCCACTAATACCACCGGTGCCTCTCCGGTGTCGGCGGGCAGATCATTGCCCAAGGCGCGGACTTCGGGCGCATTCATGCGCATCCACGCCAAATCTTCGCGGCGTGTTTCAATTCCCCTTGCCGCGCTCGACACGGCGGATTGCAATGGCATGAGAATGCCGCCGATCAATATGATGAGCGCCAAGACGATGCCGCCGATCGTTACCACGCGCTGTTCGCGCTGCTGCAGGCTTGCGTACCAGGTTCGCAGCTTGTTCATCGGCGCGCCTTTGCGGACGGTGCGCGGACGTGAAGATGCGCTTCGACACCCGCCGCTACGGGGTTCGAGGACTGAATCTCGGCCGTGAGACCTTCCTTGCCCACGAATTGAGTCAGCTGCGAGAGCGCCGCGAGACTGGGCGCGTTCACCGTCATGTCGAGGGAATCATCCCGATAGCTCAAGGCACTGATGGTGGTTTTCGGAGTCACCGCCAGGGCACCGCTCAAGGTCTGCAGGGTGCGCAGAAAATATTGCGGACCGGCTCCCGATTTGCGAATTTTCTCCAGCCTCGATTGCATTTGGCGGCGCGGATCCGTAGGGGCATCGCCGGGCATGGCGGAAGAAAATACCTGTGAGATTTCCCCATCGAGCGCCTCGGATTCATGTTTGGCATGCCGAATCTGCAGCGCCTGTGCGCCGACGTGAACGACCAGCAGCACGGCGGCGAGCGCAGCGGCCACGCGCCATTGACGCCATCTTACTGTGTAGTCGGTCGTCCGGGAAAACTCACCCTGCAGTAAATTTGTGGCATCGGCGGCCTCCATTCCGCGGGCCAGCCAGGGCAGCGGCCCATCCGGCAGCAATTGAACCTTGATCGACGCGAACTCCTCCAACAACTCGTCAAATTCGCCTTGAACTCGCCCCCAATCCTCATGCGTCACGTAAAGAATGACGTTTTCCTTGGGCTTAGTCTCCGCCGCTGATTCGAACGGATCGGCGATGACGCCGGCAACCACCAGGGCTTCCCGGACCGGCGAGAGTTCCACGGCGAAGGGCATGGCGCCGGGCCGGCGGACCGCGAGGCGCTCCTGCTCGAGCCACAATACGGTTTGGCTCGGATTCTCCGGCATAAGCGAAATATCGGCGTAAATCGCCTGCGGATCGAATCCGGCGGCGCTGAGTTCGGCCAGCCACGCCTGCAGCACGGAGCGCGACACCACCGCTACGGGCGTGCCGCCGTTGCTGCGGCGGCGGCCGATTGCAAAGCTTAAAAGGTCGACATCTTCGGTCAATTGTTCTTCCAATGCGAAGGGCACGGCTCGCGCCAGTTTCGCCCCGGTGCCGGGCGGCAGTTCCGGTTCAGCCAACAGAATCTGGGCTGCGGGCGCGAGTACCACGACTCTTCCGGTGCGCCACACCGCGGCCGCGAGGCTCAAGGATCCGCGCTGCCGGGTCGGTGTGGGTGCACCGCTCTCATCCAGCGTCAGCCACTCGGTGTCTTCTTGGCCCGCTGGGGGAAGGCGTAATAGCAGTGATTGCGGCATGTATCTTAGGGCGTCCCAAATGAGCGCAGCAGCGGAGTGACTTTCGTAGAGCCACGGACCAAAAGACTGTACAAGGTGAACTCCGTAGTGCCAAGCGTGACGCGTGCGGTGAGCTGGAAGTATGAGCTTTGCGTACCGATGGGGTTGCCGATGTTCGCCATGGCTGTCGGTCCCCCAAAACTCGTGGCAACGTTGGTGAAGGTTTGCACGTCGGGGAAGCAGCCCGACTTGCGGCCATTGGTAAGCACGGCGGGGCTGTTCGACCATTCGCCGTTCAAGCCTTCCACCAGGCTCTCCAGTACTAGAGCGGGAGCGGTGCAGACATTGATTTTGGTGTTGGCGCTCGGTAGCGCCGTGACGTAGGGGGCGATCTTGCGGTAGCGGTCGGCGCCGAAACCCGGGAGATTCATCAATTCGGTGGGCGACATCATGGGCCAGTTGCCGGTCCGGTAGGGCGGTGTCTGCGAGGTGTAAACCGCATCTTCGGCACCGTCCGGATTACCCACGGCATCGTCTTGGTCGATCCAATCGCGCGCCAATCCGGCCCACTTCGGCTCCACGCCCACCGAGACCAGTAATCGCTGGAATTGCTGCAGAGGCAGCGGATCCTCGGTAACGCCGTCCGCGCCTAAGCGGGCGAGACTATTCAAGTTGAAGCGCCCCTGCATATCCTCCAACGCCCCTTGCATGGTGCCGATGGGCTCGCCCTCCGGATTGTTGTCCGGAGTGATGGGCAGCGGCTGCGTCGCCTGCGCCCAGGGCGCCGCCAAGGTTGTGTATTGAGCGCTGGTCTGCAGGTCCTGAACGAGCGCATCCGCCGCCAGCGCCTCGGCGCCCATGCCGAAATGCAGCGCCTGCTCCGCGGCGATCACGCCCGTTGTACGGCGCAATTCGAGAAATCCATCGAAGCTCAGTTTCGTGGCCAGAATGGTGGCGAGCGCCACCAAAACGAGCGCGATGATGAGCGCGACTCCGCGCTGCTTTTGGCCGCCTCCGGCAAAAGGCTTCACCCGGACACCTCGATCACGCGCCTGATGGGACCCCAATCCTTGAACTGAACGATAATTTCCACCGCCACGGGCCGCGATTGAATGTCTGTCGTGGCGTTGGACCCGCCTTGGAGGGTGCTGTTTTCCGGCCACTGGTTTTGCCAGGCTTGATTGCTGTCGAGGTAGCGAAGCTGGACGCCCTTCACGCCGCTGAGCAGGTCTTGCACGACGGGTTTATTGCCTTGCACCGTGTCCAGATTGGTTTGGTAGCTGCGCTTGAGCACATCGCCGACCAAGGCATAGGAGACTCGCTGCAAAGTGCTGCGCTGCTGGCCGGCAGTGTTCGACCAACCGGCGCGCGTCAAATCCACCATGGAAACGGCGTTCGGATCGGTGGTGGACCCCAAGCCGGATCCGGAATTGAAACTCATCCCCGGGCTCGGGCTGGAACCGGAATTGAAACTCATG
>Ga0182030_10009393_pt1 | contig 20007 bp, 20 predicted proteins | sample 812S3MmetaG_FD_121299 | JGI IMG/M metagenome (GOLD analysis project Ga0182030, IMG submission 121299) | Permafrost microbial communities from Stordalen Mire, Sweden - 812S3M metaG (Illumina Assembly) | ecosystem: Environmental > Terrestrial > Soil > Wetlands > Permafrost | place: Sweden... | reverse complement strand
TCTGGAGTTCATCAAGCAGAAGATGGAGATTGTCACGCGGCAGACTTCGAGCTGCATCGAGATTTCGCGGCGTTACCTCGACAGTATGCGGAACAAGTCGTCCGGCCCCGGCACGCCGCGCACAAGCGTCAGCCAGTTGCTCAAGGATCTGGAGCCGCTCCTGCGCTCGCATCCGAGCGTGCAGGAAAACGAATTCAGCCTCACGCCGTTCGGCGAGAACGTGGGCGTCAAGGTCAACGGCACGGAGGTGATCCAGATTTTGCGGAACCTGGCCGTCAACGCGCTGCAATGCACGCCGCAGCCGCACCGCGTGGAGGTCGGCGGCGAGGTGCTGCGCGCGCCGCTGGACTTGAAGGCGTTCAAGGACGGCCCGAACGACCGGCTGCTGAACATCGAGAGCATGGACAACACCGCGCCGCTCGTGAAAATTTTTGTGCGCGACACCGGCCCCGGCATCCCGGCGGAGGTGCTGCCGAAAATTTTCCAGCCCTACTTCACCACCAAAGGCCCGCGCGAAGGCACCGGCCTCGGCCTCAACATCGTCCAGCGGCTCATCCGGGAGAGCAACGGCGCGCTGCACTGCCACACGAAGCCCGGCGAAGGCACGAACTTCACGATTTATCTGCCGGGGGCGGAACTGGCGAAGTAAATTCCATTCTCCAAAAACAAATCACCGCCTGGGCATCACGAGCAGGCGGTGAAAATGTTTCTGCGGATAACTTAATTCCCCAAATATTCGCGCGGATCAGTCACCTTGCCGGTCAAAGCACTCGCCGCCACCGTCATCGGCGACGCGAGAAACACCTGCGATTCCTTGTCGCCCATGCGGCCGGGAAAATTGCGGTTCGTGGCGCTGATGCACTTGATGCCGGATTTATTGATCCGGCCAAACGTGTCCACCGGTCCACCGAGGCACGCGGCGCAGCCGGCGTTCTCGGTCATCTGCACTCCGGCGTTCACGAGCACGTCCCAGATGGTCGTGTTGCCCCAATACGTGGACTGCAAATCGCGCACGATGTCCGGCGTCGCGGGCACGCCAAAGGTGTCAATGACCACCTTTTTGCCGCGCAGGATGTGGGCGAATTCCACGAAATCGCTCGTCTTGCCGCCGGTGCAGGAACCGACATAGGCGCGGTCGAGCTTGGTGTCGCCCATGTCCTTCGCCTTTTTGCGCTGACCCGGATCGGGATGGCACGCCACCGTCGGTTCCAGCTGGCTCAAGTCCACGACGAGTTCGTAAACGAATTTCTCGTTGCGGTCGCGCTCGACCGGCGTGTAGGTGGATTTTGTCCCGTTCAATTTCACGCGGGCATCCACATATTCCGCCGTGCGTGAATCGAATTCAAACATCGCATTCTTGCCGCCGGCCTCGATGGCCATGTTCGCGATGGTCATGCGGTCGTCTATCGAGAGATTCAACGCGCCTTCGCCGTCGAACTGCATCGCGCGATAGGTCGCGCCGTCGAAACCGATCTCGCCGATGCAATGGAGGATGATGTCCTTCGCCATCACGCCGGGCTGCAATTTGCCTTCGAGCCGGAAGTGCATCGTCTCCGGCACCTTGATGAGCAGCTTGCCGGTGCCCATCACAAAACCCGCGTCGGTGTTGCCGATGCCGGTGGCAAACTGGTTGAACGCACCGGCCATGCAGGTGTGCGAATCGGTGCCGAAAAGAATTTCGCCGGGCCGCGTGTGGCCTTTCGCCGGCAGCGCCGTGTGGCAAACGCCCGCGTAACGCGAACCGTATTGCTTCTTCATGTTGCCCTTGGCGGCGTCGAAGACCCAGTGGCCGTTCGCGTCGTCAATCACGTCGTAGAAATACTCGATGCCCTGCTCGCGCGAAAAATCGCGGAGGATGTCCACATTGCGGTTCGATTTGGAATCGGCGGTGAAAATGTAATGGTCGGGGATGATGACGATCTTGTTTTTGTCCCAGACCTTCGCATCCTTGCCGAATTCGCGCTTGAATACGCCAATGGTGCCCGGTCCGCAAACGTCATGGGTCATGAGCACGTCCGCGTTCACCCAGATGTTGTCGCCGGCCTGGACCGTGGCCTTGCCTGCCGCCCGCGCGAGAATTTTTTCCGTCAACGTCATAGTTGGAAGAACGTAGCCGAAGCGGCGGCTGACTTCAACTGAACAAACGCAAAAACACAGTGGACATCCGCCGCCATTCCGCTTAATTTCGGCAAATTATGAAATGTGACACGACTAATGCCATTCTGACATTTGCGCTGGGCGTGCTGGCCGTGGCCGGCGTGATTTTCGCGCTGCAGTCCGTTTTCCTCACCCGCGAATTCCGGCAATTGAGCGTCCAGGCGACTTTTGCCAACAACAGCATCCTGCAGGCGCAGCAGTTGGCCGCCGACGTGGTCGCCTTTAACCAGAAAAATCCCAGCCCGGAACTCACCAAGATCCTGCAAGCCGTCCAGGCCAGACCGGCCGCCAAATAATTTAACCTTTCACCGCCATGAACGAATCCCCCACGAACACGGAACTTTCGGACCAGATCGCCGCGCTGCGCCGCCAGACGTTCACCCTGCTGCTGGCGCTGATCATCGTCAGCGGCACGCTCACGGTGTTCCTCTACCGGCAGGCGAGCCTGACGCGCCGGGACATTGCGGCCATCAAGCCGCAGGCCGCGCAGGTCATCCAAGGATTCAACCAGACCCGCCCGCTCATCCAGAATTTTGTGCAGCAGCTCGCCGCCTACGGCCAGGCGCATCCGGATTTCCAGCAGGCAGTCTTGAAGAAATACGGCATCACGCCGCAATCGCTGGCCGCAGCGGCGGCCGCAGCGAAGAAATAACTGTCGTTGGTTGCCCGCCGCCGGTCAGCCGCCGGCGACAATCTTGACGATCTCCAGCCGGTCGCCCGCGTTGAGCGTGCGCCGGGAAAATTCCGACGGGGCCACGGCCTCGCCGTTGTGCTCCACCACCACGCTGCGCGGCAAAAGATTTTGCGCGACCAGAAATGCCTCGATCGAGCATGGCAGCTTCGCTTCAACTGTTTTTCCGTTGGCGGTCACCTGCGCGTTCATGGCTTGATAATTTTGAAGTTGGAATCGGTTTCGGGTGACAAACGAATTTTGGCTTCCCGGAATCTTTGGGCGAAAGTTTGAATTTCGGTTTGTCCATAAACTCAATTTCACATCGTCAGCGCCGCGTCCCAGTCCTTCCACACCGGTTCGTAACCAAGCCGGCGGATCAGCTCCGCGACTTCCTGCGGCGGGCGTTCGTCGCCGATGTTGAACTGGCCGGTGGCATTCGTCGGGCGCTTGTCCTGCGGCGCCCATTCGCTTGCGCCGGACGCCAGTTCCTTGATGATGCCGCGCTCGGTGTGATGGATTTTTTCCCGGCCCGCACCCGTGTAACCGCCCGGTTCCGTCCGCGCGCCGGCGCTCATCATCGTGATGCCGAGCGGAATCAGCCCGTCGCGCAGCTTCGGCGTCTCGCGCGTCGAGAGCGAGATGCCGGCGTCGGGAAACATCAGGCGCAGCGCACAGATCAGTTGCGCCAGTTCGCGGTCGCGGATGTGCGTCAGCGGCTCGAACTCGCCCGCGCACGGGCGGATGCGCACGGTGGAAATCGTCAGCGCCGCCTTCCAGCAATGGCGCAGCAAATAATCCGCGTGCGCGGCCACGCTCAACGCCTCGTAACGCCAGTCAGCCAGGCCATAAAGCGGGCTGATGCCCAGCCGGCGGAAACCGGCGGCGTAGGCGCGCTCCGGCGTCTCCAGCCGCCAGTCGAAATTCTGTTTCGGCCCGGCGGTGTGCATCTTGGCATAAACCGCGCGGTCGTAGGTTTCTTGGTAAACCACCAGCCCGTCCGCGCCGGCGGCGACGAGCGGACGGTAATCCTCCGTTTCCATCGGCCCGACTTCGAGCGAGACGCTCGGCCAGTCCGCGTGAAGCGCGGCGATACAGTCACGCATATAGCCGTTGGAGACAAATTTCGGATGCTCGCCCGCGACGAGCAGAATATTGCGGAAGCCCTGTTCCTTGAGCGCCTGCGCTTCCTGCCGCACCTCGTCGAGCGAGAGCGTGACGCGCAGGATCGGATTGTCGCGCGAGAAACCGCAGTAGGAGCAGTTGTTGACGCACTCGTTGGAAAGATACAGTGGCGCGAACATGCGGATGGTCTTGCCGAAGCGCTGCTGCGTCATCGCGTGCGACCGGCGGCCCATCGTCTCCAGCAGTTCGCCCGCCGCCGGCGAAATCAGCGTGGCGAAGTCGGCCAGCGAAAGGCTGGAGCGGCCGAGCGTTTCACGCGCGGCGGCGGTGCCGGTGGCGAGCGATTTTTTGACCAGCGCGTCCAGCGGCAGCGAATTGAATTCAGAGGCAAAACTCACGGAAGCAATCTACCTAAAATCCGCGCGAAGTCGAGAAACGACCCGGCCGTCAATGATGCGGCGGGCGGGCGTTGTTGGCTTTGATGCTTTCCAGTTCCATCGTTTCCAGCACGCTCGACTGGCGCTGCATTTGTTTTTTCAGAAATTCGACGAGCTTGCTCTGGTCGGTCACGACGTCGTTCAACTGCTCGACCTGATGTTCCAGATGGGCGACGAGCGCTTCGAGCCGTTCGAGCTTTTGCAGGATTTCAACGTTCATGGAGGCAAACGTTCGCAGGTTTTCCCAAACAGGCAAACAACTTTAACCGTCGTCAGGGTCAAAACGCCGCCGGCAAATCCAGGGCGGTTTCCGCCACCGTCTTCGGCTCCAGCGCCATCGGCTCGTCATGCTCCAGCGACGCTTCGCACACGCGCCAGAACTCCGCCGTCGTCGCCACGCGGCGGATGTCGTGCAGGAATTTTCCGCCGATGCCCTCGCCGATGAAGTTCGTGAACTTCTTCATCCGCATCACCTGCGCGGATTCGCGCACGCCGGGCGTGATTTCGTTGTCCCACAATTCATGGATGTAATTCAGCACGTCGCGGCCAGACGGCAATTTGATTTTCTCGCCGCGCAACTGCGCGCGGATCTGGTCGAACAGCCACGGATTGCGGATCGCGCCGCGGCCGATCATCAAACCGCGCACACCGGTCCCGGCCAGCAGTTGCTGCGCCTGCGCCGCGCTGAAGACATTGCCGTTGGCCAGCACCGGGCATTTCAATTCGCGCGCCGCCCGCGCAATCAGATCGTAGCGCACGCCGGGCCGATACATCTGCGCCACGGTGCGCGCGTGTACGGTGAGCAAATCAATCGGATGCTTCGCGAACAATTTCAACAGCGCGTCAAATTCCGCCGGCGACTCAAAGCCGATGCGCGTTTTCACCGTGAAGGGAATCGTCACCGCCTCGCGCAGCGCGCCGAGGATGGCGTCAATTTTTTGCGGTTCGCGCAGTAGGCCGCCGCCGGCGCACTTGCGATAGACGATCGGCGCGGGACAGCCGAGGTTCAGGTCAATCGCGGCGACCGGGTATTGTTGCAGCAGCCTGACGTTGCGGACGAGCGCAGGAATGTCGTTGCCGATGAGCTGCGCGACGACGGGTTTGCCGGTGGGATTTTTGGTGATGGAATCGAGGATCCATTTTTCCGGCCGCGAATCACCGTGAACGCGGAAGTATTCCGTCCAGTAAACCTCCGGCCCGCCGTAGCGCGCAATGACGCGCATGAACTGCAGCGTCGTCACGTCCTGCATCGGTGCCAGCGCGAGCAGCGGCGTCCTGCTGCGGAGCAGGGCGGAAAATGTTTCAGGCGGGGTCACGCGGGCCGGTGCCGCGCGGCGAGAAATTTCTCAACGCGGCCAAAGACCTCCGCCTCGCCGAGGTTCCACAGGCAGAATGGTGCGGCGAACCGGCAGTAGTCCGAGCACGGCTTGTAGGGACACGCCTTGCCCTCCATCCATTCGGAGGCCGGATGCAGCGGCGCGAACCATTCCGGCAGCTGCGGGCCGAACAGCGTGAAGGTCGGCACGCCGCACATCGCCGCCAGATGGCCGGGCCCGGAATCGTTGCCGATGAATGCGCCGGAGCGGTCAACCAGCGCCAGCAGTTCCGTGACGTTGGCCGGCGTGGCCACGAAAGTCTCGCCCGCCTGCCGCCACCAGTCGCGCTGGTCGGGATCGCAGGCGATCTGCACCTGGAAGTTTTTCCGCCGCAGGCTGGCCGCCAGTTGCCGGTAATGTTCCAGCGGCCAGACGCGGATGGGCTGCCCGGCGCCGGTGTGAATCAAAACCGTTCCGCCGTCGCGCCCGGCGGGGATGAAGATTTTTTCGCGCGGCGGCAGGTCCAGTTCCAGTTCCTGCGCGAGGATCCGCCAGAATTCGTAGCGGTGCGCCTCCGGCTGCGGGCGCGCGAGCGGCCGGGTTAAAAAAATCCGGCTGCCCAGGCGCGGGAAACCGAGGCGGTTTTGCACGCCGAACAGTTTCAGGAGCAGATGGTCGCGCGGATCCCAGCGCGCCGAGAGGCCGAAGTCAAACCGGGCCGCCGCCAGTTGCCGGCACAGGCGGGCCATGCCCCAGAACGGCCAGTGCCAGACGCGGTATTTGTGCTTGAAGGCGGTCCACGGCGCGGTGAAGGTCTCGACCTGGATCTCCGGCCAGAGGCGCGGCTGCAGGTCCCGGCCGTAGGGTCTGGCGAGCAGGGTGACGTCGAACTTTTTGGCGGCGGCGCGCAGGAACGGCGTGGCGATGGCCAGGTCGCCCAGCCCCCACAATTCCACGATGAGCAGTTTGGGCTTCACGGGTCAAAGACTAAAACCGCGATTGAACCACCAAGACACCAGGGCCGCCAGACGGTGAGGAGCCTGAAACCGGAAATTTGCGGAGTCGTATCGTCTGCAATGTCGCGCGAAGAATGCGAAGTCGGCGAAGGGGAAAAACGGTCTTTTCTGACTTCGCCCCCTTCGGGGCCTTCGCGCGAAATCCGTTTTGATTTCAAAATATGCCACCACTTAAAACCCGGCACCCGGCCAACCTTGAGCCGTTTGAAATGGCTCATAATTCAGCGCGGAAAAAACGGCTGGAACCGCGGGCGGGCCGGCGGGGCGTCGCTGGCCTTGTCCACCACCCGGGCCGGAGCCGGGGCCGGGCGGCGGATGCCGCCATTGATGCTGACGCTCAAGCCGATGAGGGCGGTGAAAGTAAACATATCGCTCCAAAGCGAGCCGAAGATGATGAGAAAAAGGAAAACCTTTACGATGAAGTAGGCCAGTAAAAAGATGTTGATGCTCTGGAATTCCGCATCCCCGTAGCGGTAGTTGCAGTAGAGTGCGCGAAGGCTGGCAATGAAAAACCACAGGACGGCGAGGCAGCCCCAGACGCCAAAGTAGATGACCACCGACAACGGCCCGCTGTGATAATTGCCGGCGATATCCACGGATTCCAGATTACGATCGGAACCGTAATGGAAGGCCTTACTGCTGGCCACATCCAGATCGTGTTTGGAAATGGCATAGCCCTTGCCCAGCAGCAGATATTGCGGCACGGTCGCCAGCGCATCCTGCCAGATCTGGAGCCGCCAATCCCGGCTGGCGTCGGCATCCTGCCGCGCCGCGCGACTCAGGTTCAACGGCAGGAAGGCCAGCGACCGCTGGAAGGTGAAGGGCAGTTTGCTGGCAAAGGGGATGAGCAGCGTGACCCCCACCAGCCCGGCCAGAACAAAAGCCGGAAACAGTTTCGTCCGGTGCATCCGCGCCAGATAGCATTGCACCAGAAACGTGGCACCGCACAGAATGATTTGGGAACGGAAGCCGCCCAGCATGGTCAGGGCGAAAAACCCGGCCAGCAAGACCGGCCGCCACAGCCTGCCCGTGAGAAAAATTTCGCGCGGCCCGTAGCGGGCCAGCATGAATAAAAAGCTGCACATCCCGGCCATGCCCATCCCGGCAAAACGGGCTTGAAAACCGACCATTCCGGGAGCCTGCTCCAGATCATAACCGCTCACCGGAAAAAAGGCGAAGAGGAAATACATCTGGTGGGGCACATAGGGTGCCAGATCGCCGATGGCGGCGGCGCAGCCGGCCAGAAAAAACAGGCTGACATACAGCTTCACCCGCCGTGGGGGTATCCTCTGCGCCGTCAGTGCAAAATATCCTAAAATTGCAATCAACAGCGTGACATACTCCTTGCCACCCACGGTATCGCTGCCCAGCGAATTCAACCCGATGCCGCCCCGCAGTTTGAGGGTGAACACCACCACCGCCGTAAAAAAAACCAGCGGCCAGGTGATCAAGGGCGCGGACAGAAAGCGAACCTGATCGTTGATGGTCCGGTGCAGCACGGACATGCCCAGGCTCAAGGTGATCATCAGCAGCCAGACGGGCGGGTTGCCTGGCAGGAAAAAAATGGTCATGCCCAGATTCCAAGAGACGATCATCAGCGGATGATGCCAGCGGAGCAGGAGGGGGGCCGCCAGGATCAGCGCGAAGATACCGGCATAGCTGAAGGTGGAACGGTCGAACGGGTTGGCCAGCAGAAAGCCGATCCAGATGGCCAGCGGGACGCACAGCGCATAGATGATGAGCGACCTCAGGATGGCGGGCGTGTTGCTGGTGTTCATGGGCGGTGCGGCGCGCCCGCACTGTAACCCAATCCGCAATTCATCGGCAACCGGATTGTTTTAGAGAGGAGCCGTTTGGAGTGCGCGGGCATGACTGCGCTTTGCTATTGCGAGACATGTCTCGCCGGGGAAAAAGCGGTGTCGTGCCACCGCACTCCAAATCAGAAATCGTCCGGCACGTTCAAGGCGTCGGTCGGGAAGCTTTTGACGGCGGCCACCAGGGCGGGCGAGGCCGGGCGCGCGAACCACGCGGCGGAACACCAGCGGTAATTCTCCGCCAGCGGGATCACACCGTGACGCGCCGGATTCCCATGCACATAGTGCAGCCGCGCCAGATAGGATTTTTCAAAGGTGATGTGGCTGTCCCAATATTGAAACCAGACCTTGCGGCCGGGCGTGCCATCCCAAAGGTTGAGCTGTTTGGCGGTCTGCATGTGCAGCTTGCCGATGAATTTTTTCAGGCTGGCGGGATCGGGCGGCGAGGCGGCGACAAAATGATAATGATTGGCCAGCACCGCCCACGCCCGCAGTTCCCAGCCAAATTCCAGCGCCCGGGCAAACAGGGATGCGAGAAAGAAATCCAGCCGTGCGGGCGTGTTGAGATGTGGGAGCTTTTGCGCAGTGCCGGCGGTGACCATGTAAAGGCCGGGATCAAACAGCCAGTGCCTGGGCGCGTGCGGCCAGTTCATGAAATCAAACGATCAATAATGGGATCAGACCGCGACAGGATATTTTGGAGTGCGCAGGCATGACTGCGCTTTGCCGTTGCGAGACATGTCTCGTTTGGGGAAAAGCGGCAACGTGTTGCCGCACTCCAAAAAGCGGTGTCGTGCCACCGCACTCCAAACCACCGCCACGGATTTTTGCCTTGTGCGTCCGCCGCGTCCGCTTATTTTGATGCGATGCGCCGCCATCCCAAAAATTCCCGGATCCCTGACGGGCGTTGTCTTCCCCTTCAACCTTCAGCCGGAACGCATGAAAGTCCTCTTTAATTGCCTCACGCCGTTCGCGCTCGCGCATGGCGGCATGCAAATCCAGATCGAGCAGACGAAGGCCGCCTTGAATCAGGCCGGCGTGGAAGTGGATTTTTTGAAATGGTGGGATGACACCCAGCGCCCCGACCTGATTCATCATTTTGGCCCGCCGTCAGGAGCGTCCGCCGAGTTGATCCGGCCCAAGGGCATCAAACTGGTGGTGAACCACCTGCTGGGCGGACTCGGCGTCCGGCCCGCATGGCAGCGGTGGCTGCAAAAAAACATCATCAACTCCGCCCGGCGCACACTGCCCGCCGGCGCGTTCGCCCGCACGGGCTGGGGCGCGTGGAAAACCGCCGATGCCTACATCGCCATCACGCCATGGGAGGCCAAACTGATGGTGGAGGTTTTTCAAGCGCCGCCGGAACGGGTGCAGGTGGTTCCCAATGGCGTGGGCGATTTCTTTTTTGCGCAGCCGCCGGAAACCCGCGGCCCGTGGCTCGTGACCACAGCTTCGATCCTGCCGGTGAAACGCCTGGTGGAAACCGCCGAAGCCGCCGTCGCCGCGCAAACCCCTTACTGGGTGATTGGCCGGCCCTTTTCCGAGACCGACGCCTATTTTCAAAAATTTACCGCGCTCTGCCGCCGGCATCCAAAGATTTTGCGCCACGACAATGTCATGCGCACCCAGCCCCAACTGGCACAGGTTTACCGTCAGGCGCGCGGCTTTGTGCTGTTGAGCCGCTGGGAAACCCAGAGCCTTTCCGCGCTGGAGGCGGCGGCCTGCGAATGCCCGCTGCTGTTGAGCGATCTGCCGTGGGCGCACAGCACGTTCGGTGAGACGGTGAAATTCTGCCCGGTGACCCATTCCACGGCCGCCACGGCCGCCGTCTTGCGCGCCTTTTACGACGCGGCACCGGTTGTGCTGCCGCCGCCCAAACCGGCCACCTGGCTGGAAATCGCCCAGCAGCTCAAAGCCATTTACGAGCGCGTCTTGAACCAACCCTGAAACTGAAACCACGGAGGGACACAGATCAACCCGGATTTCGGGCAGATGATTTTCCGCCACACCTCCGGTGCGTGAACTCCCAACTTCTATCCTATGCGGTTGCTGCTTGAAACCTCGCGGTAAAATTCCAGCGTGGCTTGAAGCCCCGTCCGGAAATCGTGCCGGGGCGCAAAACCGGCGGCGCGCAGCTTATCCAAGGACGCCACCGAATGTCTCACGTCGCCGGGCCGTTCGGGGACGTGTCTGATTTCCGAAGCCGAGCCGGTGAGCTGGCGGATGGTCGCGGCCAGGTCGTTTACGGTGATGCGCTGGCCGCCGGCGACATTGAAACAGCCGGTGGCCGGCGACCGGGTTGCGAAAAAAATGTTCGCGGCGGCGATGTCTTTCACAAAAATGAAATCGCGCGTCTGTCCGCCATCGCCATAAATGGTCAGCGGCTCGTTCTTCAACGCCCGCTCGATGAAGATCGGAACGGCGGCGGCGTATTGGCTGCGGGGATCCTGGCGCGGGCCGAAGACGTTGAAGTAGCGCAGACAAACCGTCGGCAGCCGGCCATCGGCCGCATACTTCCCGCAATGAATTTCACCGTCGAGCTTGGTGGCGGCGTAGGGGCTTTTGGGTCCAGGCGGCAGGGTTTCAACTTTGGGGACAACCGGGTTGTCGCCGTAGATCGCGGCGGAACTGCTGAAGACCAGTTTTTTCACCCCGGCGTGCGCGGCCTCCTCCAGCAGCAGCAACGTGCCGGCGGTGTTGATTTCAACGCATTCCGCCGGCTTCTGGATGGACTCCGGCACGCTGACAAACGCGGCGAGATGAAACACGTAATCCACCCCCTGCACCGCGCGCCGCACTTGGGCGCGGTCAAGGATTGAACCTTCGATGAATTCGCATGACCGGCCGGCGAGATTGTGCCGGAAGCCGGAACGCAGGTTGTCCAGCACGCGCATGTCGGCCAGACCTTGAAACGCTTCGACGATGTGGCTGCCGATGAATCCCGCGCCGCCGGTGACAAGCACTTTCATTTTCAAGATTCTTTCACCGGCGGCAACAATTTGGAAGCCAGAACTTCCCGTTAGTTTTTCAGATACAACTGCGGGCGGTGCATGGCAGTTTGGTTGACACTGGCACATCGGAACGCCGCCTTCAGGCGGCAGCGATCGCAAAATGAACGATCTGCCGTCCAAGCCGCCGACCTGGAATGAAATCGGCCGCCAGCTCAAGACGATTTATGAGCGCGTGTTGAACCAGCGCTGAAGCTGAAACCATGGATGGGCAGGGATCAACACGGATGATAGCCACCCTGACTGTAATGGCCGGAAAACGGAACGCCGCCTTGAGGCGGCAGCAGACAGAAGACGACCTGTCTGTTACTTCCAGGTGAATTGAACTGCTACATGGAATGCGCAGGCATGACTGCGCTTTGCCGTTGCGAGACATGTCTCGCTGGGAAAAAGCAGTGTCATGCCACCGCACTCCAAGAATGCGCGGCGTTCCGATTAACGGCTATAGATTGTGCCGCTTGTGCCTTTTGGCGGCGATTCCCATTGCGGAATTTAGTTCGTCCGGACCTTTGATCGAACCTAAATTCACAGTTGAATTAACCACCCAGCAACCAAGCAACGAAGGGAGATCCAGTTCGGAGCGCCGGTCTCCGACCCGGCAGGGATTCAACCTGGCCCGCAAACGCGCCGGATCGGAGAACGGCGCTCCGCATCCGCTGCGGGCTTGGAGCATAGTGTCAAACTGCGCCCAAATGAAGGGCGGACGGGAAATAGTCTTGCAAACAGTGCGATTGGGGGGAAAATCACGCGGACATCCAGGCGAGTTGCAACCAGAAACAAATCAAGGCAGTGACTATGGCGGCCAAAATCGAATTCGTCTTTCCCAACAACTTCAGCCCGGCCAATGAGCGCGTCACGGCCCTGCTGGCGGGGTGCGCCCATTATGCGAAATTTGACCAGCCGCTGTTTGTGGCTGGCTACAATGAGCTGTGCCGCGTGGATCTCAACGGGCGGAAGGTTCTGGAGATCTGCTGCGGGGCGGGCGAACTCGCCGCCAACCTGGGCCGGGCTTTTCCCCAGGCGGAAGTAATCGGCCTGGACCGCTTTGCCGATTCGGGAGGCAGCATTCGGGAGGCCGCCCGGCCCGGGGGGCCGGGCAATGTGCGTTACGTTTGCGGCAACGCGCTGCACTTGAAGGAATTTGCCGACGCCTCGCTGGATCTGGTTTACGGCCAGGCCACCTTGCATCATCTGGGCCATGATACCGGGGCCTTTCAGGAATTTGCCCGGGTGCTCAAATCGGGCGGCCGACTGGTGTTTATCTATGAGCCATTCGGCCACAACGCGGTCTGGGCCATGATCCGCGCCTATCGCATCGCCAAGGCCCGATACGGAGATGAAAGCAACGTGGTGCAGGGTCAACTGGAGAACATCGCCCGCAGTTTTGGCAAATGCGAGATTCAGCCGTTCAATTTCCTGGGTTACCCGTTCAAGTTTCTGGGCCGCTTCGCGGGCCGGTCGGCCATTGATTTCATCTACCGGCTGGACCAGGGCCTGATGCGCCGTCACCCCGGTTGCGCCCTGCGGGGGGCCAATTTCAATGTGGTCTTCACCAAGTGAGGCAGCGGGGCGGACCAGGTTTTAGCCAGAACCATGCAGTTGGAATTCAACGCCAAGGCGCAAAGCCGCCGAGACGCAAAGTAAATGCACCGATACCCGACCGTCGCTGGGTGGCCGTTGGTGCCCACCAAACGGTGGCACCCAAGTTGGACGGCAAAAAGGTTTGAAAATCTTTGCGCCTTTGGGTTTAATTTGGAAAATGCCGTTCAACCACGAATGGACGCGAATAATAACCACCCTGACCGCAACGGACGGTAAACGGAACGCCGCCTTGAGGCGGCAGCGACCGCGAAATGAACAATCTGCCGCCTAAAGGCGGCGTTCCAATAAACCTGAATAAAGCAGTCAACCACGGATGGGCACAGATCAACACGGATTTCGCGCAGATGTTTTTACACCGCACCCTCCGGCGCTAAAGCGATTCCATTTTTGATGTAGCGCAGCCCTTCCCGGCTGCGGGTGAAAGCACCGTCCCGGTGCCTAGGGGACGTGGCGGCGAGACGCCTGCGCTACATGTTTCATGGAACTGCTCTAGAGCCATCAACTGATTGCCCCAGCACCTCGCGAAAGATCTCCATGGCCGCCAAGCCATAGTAATTTTTACTTTTGGAAACGCAGTTGGATTTTTTTGGTAAGCCAGTGGCTGAAGTTGATGACCGGCATTTCCACGAAACGATACATGAGGGCGGCACAACCAATCGTGGCGGCAACGCTGGTGAGCATCGTCACCGGAAAAAGCACCCAGGGCTGGGTGACGCCCCATTGATTGAACACTTTTACCAGCGGCGGCAGCAGGCAAAGGATGATGATGAATTGCAACAAATAGACCGAATAGGAAATGCGCCCCAGGAAAACCACCGGCTTACGGTTGAGCGCCCGCTGCAAGGTCTGGCTGCCGAGCACGGAAATCAAGATCACGCCACAACCCCATGACGTCACAACCATGCCGTATTTGTAGGCGGCAGTTGAGGTGGGGAAAAACTGATTAAGGAGGCCGTTGCCCTGATAAAGCACCAGTCCGCCGATAAAAAGCGCGACCCTGACCAACCGGCCCTGCTGGAGAATTCGCTGGATCCAGAAGGCATCATATTGTGCTGCCAGCACCCCGATGATGAAGGAAACGTAGTTATGTCCTGTGCCGATAAAAATCAAAAAGAGGACGGCGATGAGAAAAATCAACACCAGATTTTTCCGGCGCGCACAAAGCAGGAACAGGGGAATCAAGGCCGAACCTTTCAGCTCCACGCCCAGGCTCCAATCCTGCACGAGCAACTCCCTCGGGGCATCGTGGAGCATAAAGGCGCATTGGCGGAAAAAATCCGGGGCCGAGAGTCTGGCGTGCCAGAAAGCACCGAGCCATTTTGAAAGCGCCGGCTGGGTCGCTGGTTGTAAGAAAAGGAACTGTTGGAACAGGATGCTGGCGATGAAGGCAAAAAACCACGGTGGCCAGATACGGATGAACCGGCGGAGATAAAAGGTTGGCAGGAAAATGTTCCGTTGCGGGGCCGGCCCGACTTCCACATAGGGTTTGGAGAGAACATAGCCGCTTAACACAAAAAACATGGCCACCGCTTCCTGGCCCGCAAAAAAATAGAAATAAAAGGCCAGCGTGCCGGAAGATAATAAGAGGCCGGCCACGCAAACGCTCCCTGCGTATGGCCCAGCAGCACAAACAACGCGGCCAGCCCGCGAATGCTGTCGAGGAACTCAATCCGTTTGGGCTGCGAATACATGTTATCGGTTGTTTCCCAGCACTTCCCGGTAAATCTCCAGATGTCGCTGCGCGATCACGGCCGGGTGATAGCGCTGGCGCATCAACGCCGCCGCGCCTTCGGGCCGATGGCCGCCGCTTTTGATCCAGCCACCGATGGCCCCGGTCAACCCCGCCCAATCGCCGCCCGCCAGCAGTTCCGCGCCGGGCACGCCTTCCGCCACATCCACAATCCCGCCCAGCCGCGCGCCAAAAAATTTCAGGCCGCGCGCCAGCGCCTCGGCCACCACCAGGCCGAACGCCTCCTCCGACGGAAAATGCACGATGCCGGACGCGGCATCGAACTGGCGGATAAGTTCGCCGGTGGCCAGTTCGCCCAGATGGCGCACGCAGCCGGCGGCGGCCAGCGGCTTCATCCGTTCCACAAACGCCGCACCGTAAGGGTCGGCGGGATTCAGCCGGCCGATGAAATGGAGTTCAAACTTCAGCCCCTGCCGGTGGAGGGCTTGCGCCACGTCCAGCAGATCCAACTGCCGCTTCCGTTCCGAGATGACGCCGACGCTCAACAATATGCAACGCGACCGGTCGGGCGTGGCCGGCGGAATATCAAAAAATTCGCGGCGCAGTGCGTTGGGCACCCGCCAAACTTTTTGGGCGCGCGGCCGGACCAGGCCTTCGGTGTAGGCCGAATTGCACAAGACGCCCGCCGGCCGCCGCAGCGCAAAATTTTCCAGCCGCGCCGCGCACCAGTGGTAGCCGCCGAGGCGGGCGCCGAACAGCCGCGCCAGTTCCGCCATGTTGCCGTGAATCGTCACGACATTGGGCAAGCCGGAAAACACTGCGCTGATGGCGCAGTCGCGCTCCGTGCCCTGGCCGTGGACGATGTCCGGCTGGATTTCCTGCAATTTCTTCCGAACCGCGCGGATGCAGCCCTGATAGCCCGTGCGCAGCCAGCCGATTTTCGGGACATGCAGGCTGTGATACCAGATGTTGTCCGCCAGTTTTGCGGGCGAGGCAACCATTGGCCGCTGGGTGCAGGAAACCACCTGCACTTCACTGCCCGGCAGCCCGGCGAACCCCTGAAGCAGCGCCTCCGGCGCGGTGCCAAACCACGGGTTGGGATTGTGATATTCCCGATACGGCTCGCGGTTGTCCGTGGTGAGGATGGCAATTTTCATCTGGCGCAGAATACAATCAGAAATATGGATGCATTTTGAAAGAGCAAACCGCGTCCTCGAAAATATGAAGCGTCAACGGGTTGCCGCAGTCCGAAACCGTTTGGAGTGCGCGGACATGTCCGCACTTTGATCCGCCGCGACATGTCGCGTCGGGGGAAGCGTTAATTGAATAGTCACGACAACCCGGCCCGCATCCGGCCGAAGTCTCATTTCAAGCTTTTTTTGAAATTCTTCCCCCGTTACACTGGCATCCATCTAAACGCGTTCCACATGCCGAAAACGGCCGGTTTGACCGCGCCAATGGTGAATAAAGCTCAAGATGGCTGAAAAAAATTTCAAACAGAAATTCCGGGACGGGTTGAAACGCCTTAAACCCATTTATCGCGCTGCGCGATCCCTTCGCCATCGGTCGCGGATGTTGTTTACCGATGGGCTTCGCCGCATACTCCCGGCTTGGCCACGGTTCGGTCCGCCCAAAGGGCTGTTTCATGCGTATGACGAATTGAAATCCGGCCGGCTTCCCGGAAGGGTGTTGTTGGAGTCCCAGATGATCCCACCGCCCGCTCCCGGTTCCCTGCGGTTGTTGGCGAAACTGGGACAGGAAGGCTATCAGCCCTGGCCGATTTTTTGGACGAAACATTCCCCGGCGCGGCTGATTGGGAACCATGCCCTGCTGGTGGATGACGGCAAGCGCGCGTGCGCCGAGGGGTTGTATCGGACTCATCCGGAAGGCATGGAAGATTATAACACGCTCTGGCTGCCCCGGCCGATCGTGCTGGCGGGCAATTGGACTTCGACCCTGACCCGGTGGGAGGGAAATTATTATCATTGGTTCATGGATTGCCTGCCGCGCCTAGCCTTACTCGACCAACTGCCCCCTGATACCAGGGTTCTGGTTCCCGCCAGCCTGTCGCCGTTTCATCGGCAAACCTTGCAATGGCTGGGGCTGCAGCAGCGCGTCCAGCCGGTTCCCGGCCGGCATCTGGTGGTGGAAAATTATTTCTTTTCCACCCCCACGGTCATGACCGGCTGCGCCGATCCTTATGGCGTCCGTTTTCTGCGGGGAAAATTTTTACCGCACGCGGATCCCGCGTTCACCCCGGTGGAAAAAATTTATATTCGGCGGCGGGGCAAGACGCGTGACGTGGTGAATGAGGCGGAGGTGATCGCCTTTCTGGAACAACGCGGCTGGCAGGCGGTGGACTTGGAGGCGTTGACGCTGGCGCAACAAATCCAGCTTTTTGCCCACGCCCGCGGCGTTTGCGGCCTGCACGGAGCGGGCTTCACCAACCTGCTGTGGTGCCGGCCGGGCTGCGTGGCGGTGGAGCTGCTGGCGGAGAATTTTCTGAACGGCTGTTACGATGCGCTCGCCAGTTGCGTGGGGGTTGAACATCGTTTCCTCATCCAGCCAGGCGATGAGGCGCAGCGCATCCGGGTGGATGTGGGGCGGCTGTCCCAGCTGCTGCCGGATTGAACCCTAAAAATGACAAACCCTTCATGACACCAAAAAACATCCTCCGATCCGATGCCCTGGTCGGCTTCTATCGGTTCTGGCACGGCAAACTGCACTGGAAAGGTTCCGGCGTCCTCCTGCGCCTGGCCGCGGGATATTTCGGAGAGCTGGAACGGTATCATCTGGCCGTTCCAAACATTGGCTGCCTGACGGTGAATTTCCGGGACAGCTCCGGGTTTGCGTGGCTAAATTATTCGCTTAGGGAACCCGGCCATGAGGAGGGAATGATCACGGCCTTAAAAAATCTGGCGCCAAAAAATCCCGTGGTCTGGGACATCGGTGCCAACGCTGGATTTTTTGTCGCCGCGCTCGCCCAAAACCTGGAAGGGTATGCCTGTATCCTGATGTTTGAACCCAATCCCAAACTCATGCCCGGATTACACGAACTGGCCGCTTGCCTTGTCCGGGCCCAGGCTCATAACCTTGCCTTTTCCAATGTTTCCGGCCAACTGGTATTGCATGTGCCTCCGGGCAGCAGTTCCATCGCCTCCTTGACCCCCCAGCCGAATACCGTAGCCGTTCCCGTAGCATGCACCACTGGGGACCTTTTTTTGCAGGCCTCCGGCGCGGAGGATCCAGACGTGATCGTGATTGACACTGAAGGCAACGATGCCAATGTCATCCTCGGTCTGAAGGAATTAATCCGGCGCAAACGCCCGATCATTTTCTTTGAAAATATCTTCCTGAGCGAAACCGTGATTCGGCAGACGTTGCCCGAGAATTACCAGTATTTCACGGTGGATGATCTTTCGGGGGAATTGCTTCCAGAATGGAACCCGAACCGAGGGCATAACTCCGTCTATGTCCCGCTAAAATAGTTTGCCTTGATCTCCACCCCAGGTCCTGCGGCCAAGGGTCAATTTGGACTCGCCATGCCTTCCTCCGGCAGGGGAAAACAAAGGCGGTGCAAGGTTGATACGACGCCCGCACCAAAAAGCTGTCAGCTTTGTGGTTTTATTCCAATCCGTGCGAGGTGAGCGATGAAATTTTCCTCAAACCGCTGAACACTCAAACGCTCCACGAGTTCGGCCCGGCCACCGATGCATTCGCCTTTGCGCAGCCGTTCCCACCATTTCAACGCGGCTTCGGCCAGCGCCGGCGCGTTACGGATGGGAACAACGTCCCCGTTGACCCCTGATTGCACCAGATCGGATGCACCGGTATTGGGAGTGGTGACCACCGGCAATCCGCAGGCAAGCGCTTCCGCCACCACAAAGGCGAAGCCATCCTCGATGGACGGAAACAACAACAGATCCGAGGTCTGATACCGGCGCACATGATCCGGCAGGTCGAGGTTGCCTGACCATTCAATGGGCAGATCGGAATTTTTCCGGACGATGTCGTTCACTTCATCGCGCAGATGACGTTTGATGCGCAACACGGCATCCGGCACTTCCTTCCGGATGAGCCGGAACGCCTCGAACAGATACGGCGCGCCTTTGCGCATACTCAACCCGCCGGTATGCACGATGGTGAACGGACGATTGGCGGGACGCGGTTCCGGCGCGGGCTTGAACACGTTCAAGTCCACGGGATACGGCGAGAACAAAAGCTTTTCCGCCGGGTAACCCCGTTTCAAAAATGAATTCCGGACAAAGTTGCTGGCAACGCAGACATAATCCGCCTCCGCCACGGACTGGATCACCAGTTCCTGGTAATAGCGTGAGACCGGCAGATATTTGGAGTTCCAGATTTTCTGTTCGTCGGTCAGCAGCTCCCAAAATTCCAGCGGATGCGAGGTCCAGGCATCCAGAATGGCAAGTCCGCCGTGTCGCCGGGCTTTTCGCATGGCTCCGGGTGCAAAGGCGTAGCCGGAGAAAAAATGCCGGCCCGGCGTCAGCAGGCTTTGCGCCCAGCGGTCGAACAAACCGAACGTGCGGAAGCGCAACGACTCGGCCTGATATGTCGGCAGCGTGCGCGCGAAAATATAATTCGCCAGGCCAAAGAGCGGTTGCAGCCGCGTGCGTTCCGGGGGGACGCCACGAACACCGCGCCGGGTTCCCAGCGCATAGAACTCCAGCAGGCCGTGGTTCTCCAACGCCCGGGCGTAATTGTCATCGCCGCTGCGACCGAAGCATGCCATTGCAAAGCGGTGATTCTTCGGGGTCAAAATTTCGGTTGGCATTTTAAAATGGCCTGACAGATTTGGACACCAATAAAAGCTGGTGAAGGTATGCTTCAGGAGCGCGTGTGACAACCGTAAAAAAAATCCCGGAAAAAGGAATCTATGTATCCCGGCAAATCTTGACACTGCCTCCGACCAGCAGCGTTTATGGAGCGCCGTCCTCTGATCCGGCGCGTTTGCGGGACAAGCAGTCCCATCCTTGCCGGGTCGGATCCCGGCGCTTCAGGGAGGTGGTATCAAGATGCGCCCACCTCGCCAGGGTCTTTCGTTTTGAGTTCATAAGTTGGAGAGGAGGGCCAAGCAGCGTCCGGGACTGGAGGCGAGACTTTCGCGGAACGCCGGGAGGGACTGGGCTTGAAGGTGCGGGGACAAGATGG
>Ga0182030_10009392_pt1 | contig 20012 bp, 20 predicted proteins | sample 812S3MmetaG_FD_121299 | JGI IMG/M metagenome (GOLD analysis project Ga0182030, IMG submission 121299) | Permafrost microbial communities from Stordalen Mire, Sweden - 812S3M metaG (Illumina Assembly) | ecosystem: Environmental > Terrestrial > Soil > Wetlands > Permafrost | place: Sweden... | reverse complement strand
TCGGTAACATCGCGCTCGACGAGGTGATGAGCCTTGAGACGCTGCGGCTGGGTTTGCGCGCCGACACCCTCGGCATCGTCTCCGGAGGAACCGCGTCCGACCACACACGGGGTGCACGTGTTCGGGTTTGACCCATCCGCTTCGAACGTGCTGCCGTCGCGCTATCGCCAAGTGGCGCTGAGCACCGGCCTTGAAAGTCTCGACTCGGCTTGGCTTGAACATCATTTCGTCGGCCGTGAGGCGTACATGCGCACGCGCTTCATAGTCGCCCGGTGCGGTGAGGACACTGCGCTGGTCGAGGTCGAGCGCCCGGCAAGCTCGGAACTGTTCTCTCGGATCGAGCATGCGCGCGTGCTCGCCGGCGCCGTCAAGTGCCGTTATGTGGTTGCTCCCAATATCGACGTCGGCATCGCGTCGCAGTTGGCGGCGGTGGCGATGGACCATCGCGACGCGTCATGCATCGTCGTCGAAGGCCGTTATTCACATGTCAGCTTCATTCTCAACCCTGATCCGTTGGTTCTGCACGTCCTCGACATCGTCCCGCCGTTCCCGTCGAAGCTGCTCGACCAGGTCCAGCGCGTGCTCGACATGGCAGAGGGTCTTCCTCCGGTAGTTGTCGTTCCCAGGCTCATCGACAGCCGCTCTCAACTGACCGACACCTGCGACCCCTTACCCACCCAGGTGCTCGTGCCGTGCCGCGGCTCGGGTATCGAATTCGAGGGTACGACCGTGTCGTACCTTGACGAGCGCCCGCCCATCGCCGAGTGGACCCTTCTCGGTTGCGAACGCTCGCACCAGATCCACCATTGGTTCTATGGCTCCTCGCCACCGACGGTCGATATCTGCCCGAAACGGTTTCTCGGCGGTGGTGATGACAAGGACGCAGCCGGTCATATCCTGACGCGATGCTGCCTCCTCCAGGAGGGCGTCGAGGAGCGTCCGCGAGCAACGTTCGTCCCGTGGGGCTCGTCGCTTGTCGAGGTTCGTACTGCGATTGAAGCGATTGTGCGCCGGGTGGGGGTGACATGGACTCCCACATGATCGACTCGAAGATCTTCGGGCATCAATGGGGCACTCCGGAGAGCCGCGCGATCTTCGCCGAGAAGGCCCGCGTCGCCAGATGGCTCGACATTGTGATCGTGCTGGCCCAGGCGCAGGCCGAATGCGGAATTATTCCCTCCGACTCGGCTTATGAGATCGCGCGCCTTCGTTGCGCCGAACTGTCGCTCGACGACATCGCCGCGCGCACGCGAAAGACGTCGCACTCCACGCTCGGGATGATTCAGGTATTGCGCGATTTGCTGCCGGGGGCATCCGCCGAGCACGTCTATTTTGGCGCAACGGTACAGGACATTACCGACACCTCGCAGGTACTTGAGTTGCGCGCCACCGCTTCGTTGCTCTGGCGCGACCTTTGGTTGCTTGAAGGTGACCTGTTGCAGCTCGCCGTCAGGCATCGCTCGACTCCGATGGCCGGACGCACGCATGGTCAGCCAGGCTCGCCAATCTCGTTCGGGTTCAAGGTCGCGTCGTGGGCAGACGAAGTTGGCCGTCACTTGCAGCGCATGCGGGAAGGTCGCGACCGCTGGCTCGTCGGCCAGCTCGGCGGAGCGGTCGGAACGCTCGCCTTCTTCGGCGATCGCGCGCTCGATCTGCGCGCAGCGTTCTGCCGCCGGCTTTCCCTTCGCGAGCCCGACATCGCGTGGCTCTGCGCAAGAGACCGATTGGCCGAGTTTGCTCACCTCGTAGCGATGTGCGTTACGAGCCTGGCACGCATCGCCAACGAGGTGTACGCCTTGCAACGGGGTGAAATCGGAGAGCTTGCAGAACGGACACATTCGTCGACGGTCGGAAGCATCACGATGCCGCACAAGCGAAACCCGGAGCTGAGCGAGCAGATCGTGACGCTTGCTCGCCTTGTGCGCGCTCAGGCGAGCGTCCTCACAGACACGATGGTGCACGAACACGAGCGCGACGGAAGAAGCTGGAAGGCTGAGTGGGTGGTATTCCCCGAGATATGTCAATTCGCTTTGGCAGCCGCGGCAATGGCGAGAGAACTCGTGTCCGGTCTGGAGGTCGACCCGGATGCAATGAATCGAAACCTCGGCGTCGGATCATCGTCCGAGCGCTTGTTGAGCATGATGTCGGCTCGGCTTGGGAAGCACCGTGCTCAGGGATTGCTGCAAGAAGCCTACCGTCGGGCCCGTGAGGAGCGGCGGCCGCTCGCGGCTCTGCTCGAAGGGCAGGCGACCGATACGGAACTCGCCGAACTGTCTCACGTGAATGTCGGAGCATCGAGCCTGATGGTCGACCGTGTGGTCGAGACCGCCGGTCGGCGCCGATCATCGGAATCAGAACAGTGGCAGTGAACGAGTTGCCACGGGTTCGGCTTGGCTCCTTTCCTACACCCTGCGAGCCGGCTCCCGAGCTTGAGCCGCTCCTTGGTGTCAACGAGCTATGGGTCAAGCGGGACGACCTGACCGGGTATTCGTGGGGCGGCAATAAAGTACGGACGATTGAGTTCCTTCTCGCCGACGCGATCCGTCGGGGTTCTGACACAGTAGTCGTTTGCGGCGGCCCAACTTCGAACTTCGCGGCGCTGATGGCCGTCGCATGCACTCAGCACGGTCTTGCGGTCCATCACGTCAGCTATGGCTCACGCCCCTCGCGCGTGCCAGCGGCGCTGGCTGTCTCGCTTCAGTCGGGTGCCGTCGTCGAGTTCACCGGCTCACAGGACCGCGCGAACATGGATGCCGCGGCGAATGCCAGCGCCTGCCGACTTCGTGCCGAGGGAAGGCATCCGTATGTGGTGCCCCGCGGCGGGGCGACGGCTGTCGGCGCGCTCGGATTCGCGAACGCGGCAGTCGAGTTGAGCGAGCAACTCGAACTGATTGGAGTCGATGTCGTCACCGTGGTGCTTCCCGTCGGATCTGGCGGCACGATCGCTGGTTTGGTCGCTGGATGTAACTACGCGCTCGGCGCCAGCAGTCGAGCACGATCGTCACGATCGTTCGGCATAGAGATCGTCGGGGTGTGCGTGTCGCGCCCGCCCGACGAACTCCGCGACGCCATCAATTCGATTGCCGTGGATTGTGGAGCATATGCAAACCGAGGCATCCCACCGCCTTCGACCGACAACTGCCGGTGGAGCCTTGTCGATGGACGCGGCGCCGGCTTCGGGGTTTCTGACGGACGCGAGGATGCAATGATCGATGAGATCGCCCGGCGAACGCGGTTCCTCGTCGACACAACCTACAACGGCAAAGCGCTCGCGTGGCTCCGCGAGTCGTCAAATCGATTTTCGGGTCGAATCGTCTACTGGCACACTGGCGGGACGCTCGGCGTTATCGACCGGATTTCGGATCGGCACACTGCCCGAGCGACGCCATCGAACAAAAAGGAATAAGCGATGACTCTTACTAGCGTCCGTGAGGCAGCCCGCCGTTTTGAGGGACCTTCTGCAGACGAGCCGGCTCAGGAACTGATCGACGCGGGCTTCGCGTGGGAGATCGCAGACGCACCGTTGCTGCACCACGGCCTCAACGTGGCAGATCTGGGCCATGCTCTCGATCTGCATCATCGAGGGATTATTCCCGACGATGCCGCGCGGAAACTGTTGGCGGTGCTCATGGAGGCCTACCGCACTAACGCTGCCGACTTCCCCTACGAGGCCCGGTACGGAGAGCCGTATAACTCACGCGAACGCCACTTCGTTGCACGCATCGGTGATGCGGCTGGATGGCTGCATGCCGGAAGGCCCCGGCGTGAGGCCGCGCGTGTGGCACTGCGTGTCGTGCTGCGTCGCATGACCGCCGAGCTATTGCTGTCGGCCGCCACCTTTGCCGAGACCACCACGACGGTCGCGGCACTGCACCGCGAGGTGTTCATGGCAGATCAGACCTACCTCCAACAGGCGCAACCCTCCACGTTCGGGCATTATCTGCTGGGCTTCGTCCCGCCCGCTCTGCGCGATGGCGAGCGGTTGCTCGCCGCGCTCCGCGAGATCAACCAGAGCCCCGGCGGCGCCGGGTGCGTCAATGGAAGCCGGCTGCTCGGCGATCGTGGATACATTGCTGATCTCCTCGGTTTCGATGGTGTGATCGACCACACACGTGACGCAATGTGGCAGACCGATACCTTTGTAGACGTTCTCGCCACCTGTGCGAGCGTGCTGTCCAATCAGTCCAAGTTAGCCGAGGACCTGGAGATCTGGTCCAGTCAAGAGTTCGACTACGTCGATCTCGCCGGTCCCTACACGCGTGCCTCGGTACTGATGCCGCAGAAGCGAAACCCTTATGCGCTGTCGATCGTCCGCGGCGCTAGCGGTGTGCTGATCGGCCGTCTGACCGGATTCCTGGCCGTGGTCAAGAGCCCCTCAGCGCGCAGCGACAACCTGATCTTCGCGTATGGCGAGATTCCGCGGGCTCTCGAGTTTGCCGCCAAGATCAGCGACCTGATGCGAGGCGTTGTTGCAACGCTGACCGTCAACAGGGAACGCATGTGGAAGGTTCTGGAAGGCGGTTTTAGTCAAGCGACCGACCTAGCTGAGCATATTATGCTCACAAGCGGGATCGACTATCGGACGGCGTATCGGGTGGTCGGTGAGGCCGTCAAGACGGCGAGTCGCAATGGTCTACGGGGTATCGACATCGACTCGCGGGCGATCGACGAGGCGGCGCAAAAAATCGGAAGCCCTCGCCTTTCGCTAAGCCCCGGCGACCTCGCTGTCGCACTCGATCCGCGAGCGATCGTGGCCACCCGTACCGCTTCGGGAGGAGCCGCGCCTGACGTGGTCGCTGCAATGGCCGAACGAAACGCCGCGGTTGCCCGCCGGCAAGCGGCGAAGGCCACCGAGCAGCTTGTCAAGTTCGCGCACGTTGAGAAATCTCTGACAGAGCGCGTCGAGAACTTCCTTGCCAATGGGAACTGAGACCCGACGTTGTCGGGAATGTCTATAACGATGGTCTTGTTAGGACGCAGCAACGGTGCGAGCAACTGCTCGACCTCGGAAAGGATCTTGGCCAGTAAATCGGCGCTGGGTCCAGACGCCGATCGGCGCCCTAACATCCAGATATGCTTGGCGTCAGCGGGGCAAGGTTCGGCGCGGATTCACACGTTCTACTTTAAATTGAATGCGATTGACGTGCATTGAGTGCATTATTTGCTTCATCCGAATCCATGCTGCAGGTGGTACCATTCAGAGCGGCAGATGAAAATGATCGACGAAGGGCGACTCAGCGATGCGAGCCTCCAGAGCCGGATGTCGGCTATCAACCTTCTGCACCTGCGATACGCGGTCGTCGCGGCAGACCAGGGGAGCTTTCGCCGGGCTTCAGAAATTCTGCTTGTTCGGCAATCGACCTTGAGTCGCAGTATTCGCCAGCTCGAAAATTCAATTGGAATGATCGTCTTTGATCGATCAAGCGGCGGTGTAACGGCGACCCAATCAGGAGGTAGTTTTCTGCGTCAGGCGCGATCAATCCTGGAGCAAGTAGACTCGCTCGTTACAACGGCGCACAGGACCGGCCGTGGTGAGGCTGGCCGACTCTCGATCGGTTTTTATACGTCACTGTCAGCGGGAAACTTGCGTGCAACGCTGGTAGAGTTTAGGCAGCGCTTTCCGACGGTCGAACTCGGAATGGTCGAAAGATCGCAGGAACGTCTCATGACAGCTTTGCGGAACGGCGCGTTGGATATAGCAATCGTTACTGGTGAAGCTCCGCACGGGGACAGCGACATCTTACCATTGTGGAGTGAGCGCACCCTGGTAGCGTTGCCAGAACGACATCCACTGGCTGATCGAGAAACCATCTATTGGACGGACCTCCGTGGTGAGACGGTTCTGCTCAGTCAATACGATCAAGGACGCGAGCTCGAAGACCTTCTGATGTCAAAGCTCGTCTCTTCCGAGGGTCGCCCTAAAATTGGGCGCCATGATGTGAGTCGGGGCATTATCAAAAGCCTCGTCAGCATCGGCGCTGGCGTTAGCTTAGTGACGGAATCCGACATTGGCGCAAGCTTTTCCGGGCTAATCTATCGAGAACTGCGCGACGGCACCGGGCCAAGCCGCATCGGTTATTCGGCGCATTGGAGGCACGACAACGACAATCCTACACTGGCGGGGTTTCTAAAGCTAGTGAGAGAACGCTACCCATCGCCTTCGAGCTGATTCTTGCGACGAGCCTTCGCAAATACGCGATCCGTTGCCATGAACCTTGCCAGCATTGGTGCTACCAACTTCAAAGGATCAGCGACCGGCTGTCCGGTTTCGCGCGCTAGGACCTTTGCGTAGTCGAGCAGATCACGGTGCACTGCCGCCGGCAGTTCGATCGCGAGCTTGACCGGCTTGTCATCCGCAACGGCGCCGAGCTTGAGCTTTGCCATATTTGTCTCCCTAATCTTTGTAAGGCTCGAGCACCAGGTCACGATTGACGATCACGCGCACTGGGAAACCAGGCCTGATCGTGAGTGTCGGCTGAATATTGAGATTGCGCTGAACGATTTTTTGCCCGGTCTGGTTCAGGCTATCGCTGGCTCCGAGCCGGAGCGCCTGAATGAGACCCCCGTTGTTGCCGGTACCGCTATCGGAGCCGGCGCCAAGTTCGCTGCCAACGCCAAGCAACGTGGACAGCAGTGCAGCCTTGAATAGCGCACCCCAGTGATTGTCGACCTCATCCTCCAGGCCGGCATAACCCGCGGTGTCGGCGCCGGGCTGGCGCTCCAACACGATGGAACGGCCGTTCGGCATGATCAGGCGGGTCCAAACCAACAGCACACGTGACTGACCGAACGAAACCTGGCTATCGTAGGTTCCAATCAGCCTCGTGCCCTGCGGAACGAGGAGAAAGCGCCCGCTCGGACTGTCATAAACGTTCTCGGTCACCTGGGCCGTGATCTGGCCGGGCAGGTCCGAGCGAATGCCCGTGATCAAAGATGCTGGGATCACGTTACCTGCCTGCACGACATAGGATGATGCAGGTGCTTCGACCCGATCCGAACTTGTGGTTCGACGATCGATCGATGCATTGACGAACGCGAGCTTGCGGTCCTGGCCGTTCTGCGCAAAGGCATCGTCGGATGAGGGTTGGGCGGGCTGATTCGTCTGGTTCGGCTTCGCGGCCGCCGTGTCAGCCGAAGCCGGTTGCGCAGTTGGGGGTGGCAATTCACCAATGCTCGTTGAAGCGAACAGTTTGCTCAAGCGGGCTGCTTCAATCTCCTGACCGATGCGTTGCTGTTCCGCATCGACGGTGGGTACAGCCGCCAAAGGCGCGTTTTGAGCGTTCAGAATTGGGCGTCCGAGATCGCCGGGCAAAGCCGGGCCAAGCGGTGGGGCTTGACGAGGCACGCCGGTGTAGTCGCGGGGCAAGCCCGCGAGTCCGTCAGCGACGTCATGGTGATCGGTGCTGTAGAGTTCACCCGACGCGGGACCGCGTGTACGATTGTTCTGTAGAGCCCACAGTACCGCGCCAAAGATGGTAATCAATCCGACCGCAGCACCTCCCGCCAGAACCTTGCGGGAAAGCCTCGTCACACGGGGCCGCTCCGCGCGCAGGCGCATCGATGCCACCCTATCTGGGTCATTGTCGCGCCCCGGACGAATGTCGGGTTCCGGTTCCGTGCTCACCGCGTTCTCCCGTCGGTGCGGCTGATCCGGACGGTCTGTTGACGCGCACCACCCATGCGAAGCTCAGCGGCTGCGAACAACCGGTCGACGATGTAATAGTTCTGCCTCACTCGATAGTTGACGAGTTGGCCGTCGCCCTCGGGGCCGATGACGAGCAGGGGCGGCGCTTCTCCCTGTGCAATCCCACTGGGCATCTCGATATAGACCTTGGACCCGTCATCGAACGCGGAGACGGGGCGCCAGGGAGGGTTGTCGCCTTCAATCGCGTAGCGGAAGCGCAATCGCGAGATATCAACACCCTCAACAATGGGCGTCGCCGCTTCGGCACCGGCATTCTGGCGACGCAGCGCGATCAGTTGGTCCTGCGGATATTGCCACGAGACCGACGCCATGTAGGTCTTCTCAGCGGAGCGGAGTTCAAGAAGATAGGTACGCCGGTCGGTGTTAATCACGAGATTGGAGACGAGGTCGGGCCGTGTCGGTTTGACCAGGATATGGATGCGCTTGGTCGGACCTGTGCCGCTCTCGGTGTCGCCGACAATCCAGCGTACCGTGTCGCCGGCGGCCACCGGCCCCGAACCCACAAGCTGTTCGCCTTCCTGCAAGGCGACATCAGTTACCTGCCCCGGCGCGGCATAGACCTGATAAAGCGCGCCCGGCGAGAACGGATAGACCTGCACTGCGTTGATGTATCCATTGCGGGTGGGCTGCACGCGGGCTGCGGCGTTGGCCTTTTCGACACGCTTGCGCGGATCGCCAGACTCCGGTTTCGAAGGCGCGCCATGCAGCGGCTTGAGTTGGCCAGGAAGTGGCAACAGTTTTGGTACTTCGACGACCTCGACTGGCTTCGGCGGATCGGCGAGTTGCACGGCCGGCGCTGCGTCGTCATAGGAGATCTCCGGCGGAGGCTTTAACGGAACAGCGCAGCCAGCAAGCGCGGAAGCCGAAACAAGCAGAACCGGCAATGCGGTTTTGCGAATGGAAGATGATCTCATTGCCCCAGCTCCTTCGACCAGTTGATGGCGTTGACGTAGACCCCGAGGGGATTTTTCCGTAGGCGATCGGCGTCGCGCGGCGTGTCGATCACGATGGTAAGGATGGCGGTCCAACGTTCGGTCGTGCTCAGACTGCCGTTCTCGTAAACGCGCTGCATCCAGGCGATCCGGAACGAGTTGGGCGAGGCCCGGATAACACTGGAGACCTCGACCGAGATCTGCAGCTTGCCCAGATTGGCGAAGGGATCGTTGGTCCGGGCAAAATCGTTCAAAGCTGCAGCACCACGATCGGTGGTGAAGTCATAGGCGCGCAGCCAATCCTGACGAAGCACCACGGCGTCAGCTGGCAAGCCGCGGACGTCCTCAATGAAGCGGGCGAGGTGGAACGCAATCTGCGGATCGGTCGGTTGAAAGCTGCTGTCGGCAGGTGCTACAGCCTGGGCCTGACCCAGCCTATCGACCTCGACTACCCAGGGCGTCACCGTGCCGCGCATGGATTGCCAAACGAGACCTGACGCAAGACCGCCGGACAGCATCAGACAGCCAAACGCCATCAATCGCCAATTCTTGGCCTGAATGCGGGCGGAGCCGATGCGCTCATCCCAGACTTGTGCTGCCTTCTGATAGGGAGTTTCGGGTTCGGGCGTGCGGCCGTAGCGCACGGAGGGACGTTTAAACATCAGCTTTCACCTTCGGAGAGATCGACGGACGCCCCGCCACCAGCATGATCGGCGGAGCGAACGGCATGGGTTGCCGCGGAGGCGCCATGGCTCACGGTCTGCGCGCGTTTCATGCGCGTTGCCCAGGCTGGCGGTTGGTCGGGAGACGCCGAGCTTCTGGAAGCTGTGCCCAGCCCCAATTCACCGACGCTGGACGCCGCCTCTGCCGCTTCGCGACGTATTGGAGTCGCAATGTTTGAGGTGGCAGCCATGACCGACGCACTGCCGCGGGCCGCACCGGCCAATGCACCACCCGCTGCGCCCGCAGCAAGCCCGGCTCCAGCTACGCCTGCGGCAACGACACCGCCCGCGGCCAGGCCAGTACCGATCGCGGCGCCGGCGCCGAGTTGCGGACCCCCGGAGACAATACCGTTGGCGATTCCGGGCCCGAAGATGCCGAGACCCAACAGCGTTAGTGCCGCCAGCACCATGGCCATGGCATTTTCAATGGTCGGCTGATTGCCGCCGAAGCCCGAGGTAAACTGAGAGAACAATGTCGAGCCGATGCCGATGACGACGGCGAGCACCAGAACCTTGATACCCGACGAGATCACGTTGCCGAGCACCCGCTCGGCGGCGAACGCGGTCTTACCGAACAGACCGAAGGGGATCAGCACGAAGCCCGCAAGCGTCGTCAGCTTGAACTCAATCAGGGTAACAAAGAGCTGGATCGCCAGGATGAAGAAGGCCAACAGCACCACGATCCAGGCGAACAGCAGCACCACGATTTGGACAAAGTTTTCGAAAAAGCTGATGTAACCCATCAAGCCGGAGATCGAATCGAGGATCGGACGTCCGGCATCGATCCCGACTTGTGCGATGCGTCCTGGGCTCAGGAGATTGGCAGTCGACATGCCGGTGCCTGACGCCTTGAGGCCAAGCCCGGCAAAGCTCTCGAAGACAATGCGGGCGAGATTGTTCCAATTGCCGATCAGGTAGGCGAAGACACCGACGAACAGTGTTTTCTTGGCCAGCCGGGCAATGATGTCCTCGTCCGCGGCCCAGCTCCAGAATATCGCCGCAAGCGTGATGTCAATGGCCGCGAGCGTCGTAGCCAGGAACGCAACTTCTCCACTGAGAAGGCCGAAACCCGAATCGATATAGCTGGTAAATACCGCGAGAAAGCTGTCGATCACGCCGGTGCCGCCCATCAGCGTGCCTCGCCCTGCTGTTGCTCGACTTGGGGCGGCACGACCCGATCCTGATTCTTCACCGGCGCAGCGGTCGTATTCAGGACCGGTTCGGTTGGCGATTGTGGAAGCCTCGCCACCCCGAAGAACTGGCGACGGTTCTCAGCCCACACGCGCCGGCAGGTTTCCAGCGCAGCGGTTTCATCGGACGTGATCGTTCGGCAGCGTGCGAGCTCTTCGACAAGTGCGTCCGCCTTGTCGTGCGTAAGCGGTGCGAGAACGACAGGGTCTTCGCTGTGCCAGCTCCGGCTGACCGTAAACGCGACGATCGACACGACAAAGCCGACGGCCCCGATCCGCGCGAACTGATGAGGTGTGAGATGCGGCATCATCAGTGGAACATCTGAACAGTGGTAGGCTGGTAGCCGACGCCAGGCGTCAGGAAGCGGCGGAGCTGCTCCCTGCCCTGGTCCTGCGCGGCGGTGCGTTGGGCTGCTTCCAAACTCTGGGCACGACCTTGAGCGGCGACGGTTGCGGTCAAATCGGCCAGTTGCTGAGCCTGCAAGGCCATGAGCTGATTACCGGCTTGCGTTGCCTGCAGCGCGCCGGTGGCAGACTGGCTTGACGTCACCAGCGCCGACGTCTGGGTGCGGTTGGTGTCGAGATTGCCGACGACGCCGGCTTGCACCTTGAGCGCATCCTGAAGGGCTGCGACCGAGGTCTGCCAGCGGGCCTGCGCATTGGCGATTAGCGCTTGATTCGAAGTAGACGCCGACACCGGCGCGTACGTCGTGGAAAACGCGTTATTAATTTTCTGGACGTCGTAGGCGATACGCTGGGCCTGGGCCAGAAGCTGCTGAGTCCGCTGAATTGATGATTGTAGCTGCCGCAGCGAGGAATACGGCAGGCTTGCGAGATTCTTCGCCTGATTGATCAGCATCTGGGCCTGGTTTTGCAGCGACGTGATCTGATTATTGATCTGCTGCAACGCCCGAGCGGCCGTCAGCACGTTCTTTGCGTAGTTGTTCGGATCGAACACCACGACCTGCGCCGAAGACGGGGTATCCACTGAAACGATCGAGAGTGCGATGGCGCTCGCCGCCACGAAATGACGGATCCTCATGACAATGATCCTCCGGGCGAGAGATTTGGGATGATATCGGCAGCCCACCCGACGCCGCGGTGAGCGAGCCAGCCGGCCACGAAACTGTCCCGGCCATGTTCGGCGAGAACTTTTTCGATCGCCGCCTGATCCGATTTGGATGAGGCCGCGGTAAAGGCGAGCGCGACCTTGCCGAGACCGAGCTCAAACAGCCGGTTGCCGCGCCGCGACTGGCAGTAGTAATCGCGCTTCGGCGTCGCCCGGGCGAGGATCTCGATCTGACGGTCGTTCAGGCCGAAGCGGCGATAGATCGCGGTAATCTGCGGTTCGATCGCTCGTTCGTTCGGCAGGAACAGCCGCGTCGGGCAGCTCTCGATGATGGCGGGTGCGATGGCCGAGCCGTCGATGTCCGATAGGGATTGGGTCGCAAAGATCACCGAGGCGTTCTTCTTGCGCAGCGTCTTCAGCCATTCGCGCAGCTGGCCGGCAAAGCCTTCGTCGTCGAGCGCAAGCCAGCCTTCGTCGACGATCAGCAAGGTCGGCCGGCCATCGAGGCGCCCTTCAATCCGGTGGAACAGATAGGCGAGCACCGCAGGCGCGGCAGCGGTTCCGATCAGGCCCTCGGTCTCGAAGGCCTGGACTTCGGCCTCTCCCAGTCGTTCGGTCTCCGCATCCAGCAAGCGGCCATAGGGACCACCCAAGCAATACGGTTGCAGCGCCCGCTTCAGGGTCTGGGACTGCAGCAGCACGGATAATCCGGTCAGCGTCCGCTCGACGACAGGTGCGGAAGCAAGCGATGACAGCGCTGACCAGAGATGGTCCTTCGCCTCTGGCGTAATGCTGATCGTTTCACGGGAGAGGATATTTGCGATCCATTCCGCCGCCCAGCCGCGCTCCGCGGCATCGTCGATCAACGCTAAAGGCTGGAGCGCGACCAGTTCGCTGGCATCATCCGACAACGCGCCCCCAAGATTATGCCAGTCGCCGCCCATGGCGAGCGCGGCGGCGCGGATCGAGCCACCGAAATCGAACGTGAAGACCTGGGAGCCCGAGTATCGCCGGAATTGCAATGCCATCAGCGCCAGCAGCACCGATTTGCCGGCGCCGGTCGGTCCCACCACCAGCGTGTGGCCGACATCACCGACATGGAGCGAGAAACGGAACGGGGTCGACCCCTCGGTCTTTCCGAACAACAGCGGCGGCGCGTTGAAATGCTCGTCACGCGAAGGTCCGGCCCAGACCGCCGACAACGGTATCATGTGGGCGAGATTGAGTGTCGAGACCGGCGGCTGGCGCACGTTGGCGTAGGCATGACCCGGCAGCGATCCCAGCCAGGCCTCCACGGCATTGACGCTCTCCACCATGCAGGTGAAATCACGGCCCTGGATGACTTTCTCGACCAGGCGCAGCTTTTGGTCGGCGACACGCGGATCGTCATCCCAAACCGTCACGGTCGCGGTGACGAACGTTTGCCCGATCGCGTCGGATCCAAGCTCCTGTAGCGCGGCATCAGCGTCCATCGCCTTGTTGTGGGCATCGGTATCGACCAGGGCCGAGGCCTCGTTCGTCATCACCTCCTTCAGGATTGCGGCGATCGATTTGCGTTTGGCGAACCATTTGACGCCGGATCTTGACCAGCAACCTGGTCGCGTCGGTCTTGTCGAGCATGATCGCGCGGGTCGACCAGCGATAGGCGAAGGCGAGCCGATTCAGTTCGTCCAGGATTCCAGGTGTCGTGACGGTCGGGAATCCGACCACCGTGAGCACTCGCAAATGCGAATTCCCGAGCATCGGCTCGAGACCGCCAATCAGCGGCTGATCGGCGATCAGTGCATCCAGATAGATGGGGGTCTCGGGCACCCGGACGCGGTGGCGGTTGGTCGAGATCGCCGAATGCAGGTAGGTCAGGGTCTCGCCGTCATCGAGCCAACCACTCTCGGGCATGAATCCTTCGACGAGTTGCAGCACGCGGTCGGTGCGATCGATGAAGCCCCGCAGCACTTCCCGGGCATCCGCGCCCGCCGATTCTGCCCTACCTTCGTATAGGAAACGCTCGGCTCGGGCGGCATCTTCTGGCGGCGGCAAATAGAGAAAGGTGAGGAAGTAACTCGACTCGTAATGCGCGCCCTCCTCCTCGAATTCGGCACGGCGCTCAAAATCAACCAGGGCCGATGCGACGTCCGGAAAAAGGCTCTCGGGATATTTGCTTGCGGGATGACGCTGCGCCTCGACGAAGACAGCCCAGCCCGAACCAAGACGACGCAGTGCGTTGTTCAGTCTCCCCGCAACGCCCACCAATTCGGCCGGCACGGCGGAATCCAGATCCGGTCCCCTGAATTGCGCGGTACGCTGGAGCGATCCGTCCTTGTTGAGGACGACCCCTTCTCCGACCAGCGCGGCCCAGGGCAGGAAGTCAGCAAGTTTGGTGGCTGAGCGACGATATTCTGAGAGGTTCATCATCGGCTCAAACTCCCAGATAGCCGGAGATACGAAGATGCCGGCGCACCACATCGACAAATTGCGGATCGCGCTTCGCGGCCCACACCGCCGCGGCCTGTCCGATCACTCCCAACAGGATGCCAGCGATCCACAGCCGCAGACCGAGACCGAGTGCTGCCGCCAGCGTGCCATTGAGGATGGCAACCGCGCGCGGGGCGCCGCCGAGCAGAATCGGTTCGGTAAGAGCGCGGTGCACCGGCACGGAAAAACCGAGGACTGGTTCGTCCATCAGATCACCACGCCGCCGCCGAAGGAAAAAAACGACAGGAAGAAGCTCGAGGCTGCGAATGCGATCGACAGACCGAACACGATCTGGATCAGCCGACGGAAGCCTCCTGAGGTGTCGCCGAAGGCGAGCGACAACCCGGTAACGATGATGATGATGACCGCCATGATCTTCGCGACCGGACCTTCGACCGATTGCAGGATCTGATTGAGCGGCTGCTCCCAAGGCATGTTCGAGCCGGCCGCCCAAGCCGGAATTGAAACTAGAGCAATGGTGCAAGTGATCGCCGCCGTTGCGGCACAGCGATGGATACGGCGAAGTTGTTGGGTCATGGTTGATCTCCCAAGGCGTGAAGGACGTAGTCGCTGTTCGGTCCAAGGCCCTCGACGCGGGCGAGTTCGGCGAGCCGCCGATTGGAGCCTCGGCCTGCCAGCACGGCGATGAACTGAATGGTCTCGGCGATTAGAGCGCGCGGCACGGTGACGACGGCTTCCTGGATCAGTTGCTCCATCCTGCGGAGCGCGCCGAGCGCTGAGCCCGCATGAATGGTGCCGACGCCGCCGGGATGGCCGGTGCCCCACGCCTTCAGCAGGTCGAGCGCTTCGGCGCCGCGCACCTCGCCGATCGGGATACGATCCGGGCGCAGCCTGAGTGACGAACGAACCAGATCGGAGAGCGAGGCGACGCCGTCCTTGGTGCGAAGTGCGACGAGATTAGGCGCCTTGCACTGAAGTTCGCGGGTATCCTCGATCAGGACGACGCGATCGGTGGTCTTTGCGACCTCTGCCAGTAGTGCATTGGTAAGCGTGGTCTTGCCAGTCGAGGTGCCGCCGGCGACGAGAATGTTGCACCGATCCGCAACGGCCGAGCGTAGCGTCTCGGCCTGGGCCGCCTGCATGATGCCAGCAGCGACGTAATTATCGAGCGTGAACACCGCGACCGCCGGCTTACGAATCGCAAAAGCCGGGGCCGCCACCACGGGGGGCAAAAGCCCTTCGAAACGCTCCCCCGTCTCGGGCAGCTCAGCAGACACCCGCGGCGACCCCGGGTGCACCTCGGCACCGACATGGTGCGCAACAAGCCGTACGATGCGTTCGCCATCGCCGGGCGATAAATACTCGCCGGTATCGGCAAGGCCGCCTGCCAGCCGGTCGATCCACAACCGGCCATCGGGGTTGAGCATGACCTCGACAACAGCCGGATCTTCCAGCCAAAGAGCGATGGCCGGGCCGAGCGCGGTGCGCAGCATGCGTGCGCCGCGCGAGGTCGCCTCTTGATTGAGATGGTGGATTGCCACTTACGCCCTCAGCGCGGCGACCGCGAGTTGCAGTCGGAATGTCGGGGATGATTAGAAGAGGCAGGATGTGTGATCGCGCAACAAGACCAGATCGGGCGTAGTGCTTTAGCGTAGAAAGGCAGGGCGACGGCGGGATCGCCTAGGTGGAACGATCTGTTCGATCCGATGCACCATTCTCGGGAGCCACATCCTGAGAGACTTCCTGCGCCAGGCTTTGCCCCTTGGCCAACCGCCGTCCAAGCGCCTCGACAAATCCCTCATAACGCTCGCGGCCCTTGGCTTGTGCGGCGGGCTGTGCCGTATCCGGCAACGGTGGCGTGACCGTGAGCCAGAAACGCACGAAGAGCGCCAACGCTTCGTTCGAAATCGTAAGGTGACGCTCCAACCGCTCGACCTGCCGCGTCAGGCGATCAAGCCTGCGGCCGAGCGCCGCCTCCGTCCGCTCTGAATTATCCGGCGACAGGTACGACGAGAGCGCCGTTTCAACCACCAGCGCCTGCGCCACACGCTTGCGATTGGCGTAATCGGCAAGCTGACCAGCGAGATCTGGTGGCAGGCGAAAAGTGTGCTTGGTTCGCATCGCCGGCCTCAGAGTCCCATGCAATCGCCGGGATCCATCGCGGCCTGTCGCGCGAGACTGCGGACTTGCTGGCGCATAGCGCGGGCCCTTGCGGCATCGTCATCGGACTCGTCCTCTCCGAAGACGAATTCCGGCTCTGCCTTCGCCTGCTCCGGCGCGATCTCCTCGTGTTGAGGGAGTTCGGGTTCGCGGCGGATGCCGCCGTTCGCGGGATCGTCGATGTCGGTCGAGCCTGACGAACTTACTTCGCGGCCAGCGCTGACCACGGGAACCGGTAACAAGCTCCAATCGTCGAGCGAGCGCGCACCGCCTCGCTCACTCGTAGCAGGTGGCGCCAGCACGCGCTCGGTCAGTCGTGGATCTTCAAAATAGCGCGCCTTCTTGGCGCGGATCGGTGGGACGCCGGAGACCAGCACGAGTTCATGGGTTGGTGGAAGCTGCATCACCTCGCCGGGCGTAAGCAGCGGTCGGGCTGTCTCCTGACGTGAGACCATCAAGTGGCCAAGCCAAGGGCTCAGCCGATGACCGGCGTAGTTCTTCATCGCCCGCATCTCGGTCGCGGTTCCGAGCGCGTCCGAGACACGTTTGGCGGTGCGTTCGTCATTGGTCGCAAAGGACACACGTACATGGCAGTTGTCGAGGATCGCGTTGTTCGGCCCGTAGGCCTTCTCGATCTGATTCAATGACTGGGCTATCAGAAAGCTCTTGAGGCCGTAACCGGCCATGAACGCCAGCGCCGACTCGAAGAAGTCCAACCTGCCGAGCGCCGGAAATTCGTCGAGCATCAGCAACAGCCGATGGCGGCGTCCCTTCGCGTGCAGATCCTCTGTCAGCCGCCGGCCAATCTGGTTAAGGATCAAACGTACTAGCGGCTTAGTCCGGCTGATGTCGGATGGTGGCACCACGAGGTAAAGGGACGCGGGCCGATCGCCTTCGACCAAATCTCGAATGCGCCAGTCGCAGCGGTGGGTTACTTTCGCCACGACGGGATCGCGATAGAGTCCGAGGAACGACATCGCGGTCGAGAGCACCCCAGATCGCTCGTTCTCGCTCTTGTTGAGAAGTTCCCTTGCGGCCGAGGCGATAACCGGGTGCGGCCCCGCTTCGCCAAGATGGGCCGTCGTCATCATTGCCCGGAGCGTGGTCTCGATCGGCCGCTTCGGATCGGAGAGAAAACCGGCAACACCCGCCAGCGTCTTGTCCGGTTCGGCATAGAGGACGTGGAGAATGGCGCCGACGAGCAGAGCATGGCTAGTTTTCTCCCAATGGTTTCGCCGTTCAAGCGATCCTTCGGGGTCGACTAGGACATCGGCGACGTTCTGGACGTCGCGCACCTCCCATTCGCCGCGGCGAACTTCGAGCAGCGGATTGTAAGCCGCCGACTTTGCGTTGGTCGGATCAAACAGCAGCACGCAACCGTGTCGGGCGCGGAAGCCCGATGTCAGAGTCCAGTTCTCACCCTTGATGTCATGCACGATGCAACTGCCCGGCCATGTCAACAGGGTCGGCACCACCAAGCCGACGCCCTTGCCGGACCGGGTCGGCGCAAAGCACAGCACATGTTCCGGTCCATCGTGACGCAAGTATTCGCGCTCGTACTGGCCGAGAACCACCCCATCAGATGCGGTGAGACCAGCGGCACGAATTTCTGGTCCTGTCGCCCAGCGAGCCGAGCCGTAGGTGGCCGCGATCTTCGCTTCGCGCGCTCGCCATACCGACATGCCGATCGCGGCCGCGATCGAGATGAAACCACCTGAAGCCGCGATGTAGGCACCTTCGACAAAGACCCTCGGCGCATAGGCGTCGTAAGCGTACCACCACCAAAAGAAAGCGGGCGGGAGGTAAATCGGCACGCCAGCCAGGAATTCAAACCAGGGCTGCCCGAGTTGGGGTTGATAACCCAACTTCCACGCCACCCATTGCGTCGCCGCCCACATGGTCATCAGTACGACCGTGAAGACGACGATAATCTGGCCCCAGAGGATCTTGGTCGCGGACATGGCAACCAGGGATCAAGTGCTATCAACCCTGATAGACAAGAGCTCCATCCTGCCAGGCGTGCAGGTGGCGTCTGCAGCGTACAATTTGGGCAACGAGTTGCGACTCCCAATGCCCGTAGCAAACATGGAACAATCGGGGCGACGATCCAGGCACCGGGTCAAATCAAGTTTAGAAACATGGCTTGAATCTTGAATGTGAATATCCGGCGCGTGGTCGTTGATATCAGTAAAAAAGTGAGGGCGTCATGAGCATAGACGCATTTCGAGTAACCGTCATCGCCTTGGCCGCTGCGGTGGTCATCTCGGTATCGCCGCTCGCCGCCGAGCCCGTGGCGCTAATAGGCTACAACGCCGCCATCGGCGAAACCTCAATATCCGGCATATCATCCGGCGCGTTTATGGCAGTCCAGTTCGGCACCGCCTGGTCTTCGGTGATCAAGGGCGTCGGCGTGATCGCAGGCGGGCCGTTCTGGTGCGCCAAGGCTGACGCCGACGATTTCATCAACGGCTACATGCTGCCGGTCTTGACCGCGACAGGCTCATGTATGACTGGGCCACCTTCGGACCTGGACATTTTTCTTGCGAAGGCCGCCGCCAAAGCGACATCCGGCGACATCGATTCCTTGAAGAACCTCAGTCGCCAAAAGATCTATATTTTTCACGGCTATAACGACGCCGTGGTAGCCAAGTCGGTGACCGACGCGACTGCTGATTTCTATCGACATTATCTGGGCGATGCCAACCGTGGCAACCTGTACTATCAGACTGCCGTCGGTTCCGGACATTCGTTGGTCGTTCTGCAAGAGCCGCACGTCAATGGCCTCAACGACTGCAAGGATAACGACGTCCCGTATATTGACCAGTGCGGCTATGACCAGGCTGGAGTCCTCCTGCAGCACATTTACGGTGCGTTGGACCCACCCAATCGAGGTCAGCTCACGGGAACGATGATGCGCTTCGACCAGTCTGTTTACACCAAACCGCACGACACTGGTTCGTTAAGCCTCGGCGATGCCGGCTATGTTTTCGTTCCCAAGGACTGCGCAGAAGGTGGCGTCTGCCGCGTCCATATCGCTCTCCACGGATGCAAACAGGACGTCGGCGATATCGGCCAACGTTTTATCGACGACACCGGGTACAATTCCTGGGCTGATACGAACCATCTCATCGTCCTCTATCCGCAGACCGCGTCGAGCCCGTATCTGCCGTCCAATCCGCAAGCATGTTGGGACTGGTGGAGTTACGTCAATCACGAGGACAGCTATGTCACGAAGTCGGGATCCCAGATCAAAACGATCAAGGCCATGCTGGACGCCCTCACTGCGCGCGCAACGTCTACGCCTGCCACTACGATGGCGTCCGGGGTGACGCCGAACGCGCCCACGGTCATCGACAGGTCAGACACCAGCGCGGATCTCGCGTGGACACCAATTGGGGGAACGACAATCTATCGTGTCTGGCGCGCAAGCGCGGACGGTCCGTTCGCTGTCGTAGGCGATGTTACGGGTCCCAGTTTCGGAGACTCCGGCCTGGCGCCCCAGTCGACTTATCGTTGGCACGTCACGGCCGTCGTGAACGGAGTTGAGGGGCCAGTCGCCGTCGATACCGCGGCCACTACTCAACCTACTCCCGCGCCTTGCGACGTTCCAGGTACTTGCCAGATTGGCAAATGAAAAAGACCCAAGCTGCCGTTCAGCCAAATCACAAATCAATGGGCCCTAGCAGGCTGTTGAAAAAGTAGCTGGCGATAGGAATCGTGATGTGATTCTGTCATTCCGCATTTGAGCGGAGGCTGGCGGATGCGAGGCGAGGACGAGCGGTCCGGTTCCCTTTTCAGTTA
>Ga0182030_10009391_pt1 | contig 20013 bp, 18 predicted proteins | sample 812S3MmetaG_FD_121299 | JGI IMG/M metagenome (GOLD analysis project Ga0182030, IMG submission 121299) | Permafrost microbial communities from Stordalen Mire, Sweden - 812S3M metaG (Illumina Assembly) | ecosystem: Environmental > Terrestrial > Soil > Wetlands > Permafrost | place: Sweden... | reverse complement strand
CGCGACCGAAGTTGGCCAGCGACCTGGTGTCGTTGCCGAACTCGCCGATCCACAGCGGCGCGACCTGGCTCCGCTCTGGATCGGCGAGGATGAACCCGCCGGCCCGGTTCATCTGATCGAAGTACGCCGCCCGGGACTGGCCACCGGGATGGAACCACGGATAGTCGTGCATGCTGTAGACCACCTGGCCGGGGCGCTCCAGCTGGACCGGGTGCCGGGCCACGCCGGTCAGGTCGGCGGCGTAGTGGAGACCCTCGCAAATGATCAGCACATCCGGGCTGATCCGATGGATGAGGTTCCCGAGGGCGGTGTACATGGCGGCGATATCGGTCTTGGGCCTGGTGCCCCAGGTCGGGGTGAGTACGCGCCAGCCCACCCTCGCCTGCCGGGGCTCGTTCATGATGTCCATCGCGGCGACCAGGGGGTTTGGCTTATAGCGGGCCGCCATGTCCTGCCAGGCCGCGAAGAACCTGGCGGCCGGCCACCTGGAGTTGAACCACAGGCCGTTGCCGTCCTCTTCGGAGCAGCACCAGCCGGCGTCGAGTATGTGGCAGTTCGGTATGACGATCAGGCCCGCGCCGGTGAGCGCCTCGACGCAGGCGTCGTAGACCTGCATCGGCGTCGACCCGGAAAGATCGGGGTTGGCGGCCAGGTACTGATCGGGGACCGGCCTGGCCTGGTCGGTCATCCACAGGCTGAACGGGAGCCGCACGCTGTTGAAGCCGCAGGCGGCGATCGTCTCGGCCAGCGCGCTGCGGTGGGTGCGCTCCAGGCCGGGCGCCACGCCCAGGTCCTCGTGGAAGCCGTACCAGTTCACCCCGGCCAGCCGGAGGCGCCTCCCGTTCGCATCGACGATGAACCGGCCGTTGGTCGACAGAGGCGTCGCGACAGTCACGTCCATCACCCCACCGAGCGGCGGGCCAGGGCCGCGATATGCGGCGGAAGCGGGATGTCCGCGGGAAGCACCGGATCGGGGTCGGGCGCCTGCCAGGCGGCGGCAAGCGGGAGGACGCCGGCCCAGACCGGGAGGGCCGCGTCGGGAGAAGCGCCGTCGTCGGGCGGGCCGGTGCGGATCTTGACCGAGGCCTCGGCCAGGGCCAGGGCGAGCAGGGTCGTCTTGGCGAGTTCTTTGGAGTTCGGGCGGCGGGCGTAGTCCCACTGGCCGGGCGCGATGTGCTCGGTGAGGGCGCGCAGGCCAGCTGTTTTCTCCGCCGGGTCGGTCACCGGACGGGGCGTGCCGTAGATCATCGCGCTGCGGTAGTTGACCGCGTGCTCGAACACCGACCGGGCCAGCACCAGCCCGTCCAGGTGGGTCACCGTGACGCAGATCGTGGCCTGCGGCGCGCTGACCAGGCTCCGGCTGGCCACCGAACCATGCAGGTAGAGGGTGTCGCCGGCCAGCCCGTAGACGGTGGGGATAACCATCGGGTAGCCGTCCACCATGACCCCGAGATGGCAGATCACGCCGGCCGCCAGGATGTCCGCCAGCTCCCGCCGGTCGGTGCTGCCCTGCTCCCGCAGGCGGCGGTGCCTGGTGCGTTCGGTGACGGGCAGCTCGGAGGATTCTGGCATGGCTGGATTGTACGGCGCGGCCGTCCGGGTGAGTATCAGCTGGCCGGATGGACGCACCAGGCACCGTTCGGCCAAAAGTCCTTTACTAGGGTGAGGACATGAAGATCGGATTCGGTGCCCCCGTCGCGGGCGCATGGGCCACCCCGGAATATCTCGCGTCCTTTGCCGGGCGGGCGGAAGAGGCGGGGTACGCGTCACTGTGGAGCTTCCAGCGGCTGCTGGTGCCCGAGGGTTCTGGAATGGAGCCGGTGTACCGCAGCGTGCTCGACCCGATGGTGGCGCTGGGTTACCTGGCCGCCCGGACGTCGCGGATCCGGCTCGGCGTGGCGATCATCAACCTGCCGTTCGTCTCCCCCGCCTACCTGGCCAAGCAGGCGACGACCGTCGACGTGCTGTCCGGGGGCCGGCTTGACCTGGGCCTGGGCATCGGGTGGATGCCCGAGGAATTCGCCGCGACGGGCGCGTCCATGCCCAGGCGCGGCGCGCGCGCCGAGGAGTACCTGGCGGTCCTGCGCACGCTGTGGGCCGACGAGGTCAGCTCGTTCGACGGCGAGTTCTACACCATCCCGGCCGGGCGGCAGGACCCCAAGCCGGTGCAGAAACCAGGACCGCAGGTGCTACTCGGCGGCATGTCGCCGCCGGCCATGGAGCGGGCCGGACGGCTGGCGGATGGCTGGATCACCTCCAGCCGCGCCGACCTGGCCAAGATCAGCGAGGCGGTCGGGGTGATCAGGGAGGCGGCGTCGGCGGCGGGCCGCGATCCCGGCGCGGTGCGCATCATCTGCCGGGGTGTGGTGCTGGCCGGCGACGAGGCAACGGGACCGGACGGGAGCCGCCGGCTGCTGTCCGGCAGCTACGCGCAGATCCGCGAGGACGCCGAGTGGCTCGGCGGGCAAGGGGTTACCGAGCTGTTCTACGACCTGAACTGGGATCCGCAGATCGGCAATCCGGCGGTGGCGCCGGAGGCGGCGGCGCGCCGCGCGGAGGAGATCCTCGCCGAGCTCGCGCCGCGCTGAGGTCGCCGTGGTGAGGTCGCCGTGGTGAGGTCGCCGTGGTGAGCTAGCTCAGCCTCGGTGAGGGCTGGGCGGTAAGGCCCTCGCGGTGGGCGATGGCGGCCGCTTCGGTGCGGCTGGCGGCGCCGAGCTTGGCGAGGATGTTGGACACGTGCACGCTGGCGGTCTTCGGCGCGATGAACAGCACGGAGGCGATTTCCCGGTTGCTGCGGCCCGCGGCGATGAGCCGGAGCACCTCGCGTTCCCGGCTGGTCAGCGAGGCCAGCACCGCGCCGTCGCCGTGCGCTTCCGCGGTCCCGATCCGGGCCCGGCGGGCGAGGTCGTCGAGTGCCGCGCGCAGCGGCCTGGCCTTCAGCTTGTCCGCGGTCTCCGCGGCCTGGCGCCACTGGTCCGCCGCTTCGTCCCGGCGGCCTGCCTCGGCGAGCGCCTCGGCCAGCCGCCACCGGGTGCGGGCGCTCTCGTAGACATATGCCGGCCCGAACTCGTCCAGGACGGTCTGCCACGCCTGCGGGTCGTTCTCGCCGCTGGCGCGGCGGTACTCCGCTTCGGCCCGGGCCAGCCAGCCGCGTGCCTCGGGGCCGAGGATGAACTTGGGCCGCCGGGGGTAAGCGGCCCCGTCGCGGGCGACCTGGCGCAGCTCACGGGCCGCGGCTAGTTCGGCGTTCGCCGCTTCGTCGTCACCGGCGGCCCGGGCCTGCCGCGCCCGGTCGGCTCGCGCGCTCAGGCCGACCGCGGCCGGCCTGATCACCGACGGCGTGTAGCCCCAGGGCGCGACGAAGCCAAGGCCGATCACAGCCTGCACCTCGGCCAGGACCTGCCCGATGTCGCCCTGCCAGAGGGCATGCTCGGCGAGCAGGCCGCGGGCGAAGAACTCGTCGAACCCGTGCGCCGACCAGAACGGCTCGATCCAGGCGCGCCGCTCCGCCACGGCCGGGTTGCCGCGCGCGATGTCGATGAACAGGGCCATCGTGGACAGGAAAGCCTCGGGAATGCTGGTGACCCGGACACCGAAGCCGTCGGCGATCTCCTGGGCGTGGTCCCACTTGCCGTCGGCGAAGTGGCACTGGAAGTGCAGGTGCTGCACGTCCAGGCCGTACGGCGCCATGTTGAGCCCGGTCTGGTTGGCTCGCTTGGTGCCCTCGTGCGCTACCGCCGCGCCGATGGTCAGGTCGCCAAGCTCCAGGTGGGCCTGCGCCAGGTGGTATGCGGCCCGCAGCTCCACGCCGAGGACCTTCGCCTCGCGGGCTTGCTTGTGGGCCCTGGTCAGCAGCTCGATGGCCTCGTCGTTGCGGCCCTCACGGTTGCTGATGAAGCCCAGCGTCACCAGCGCGTCGGCCTGGATCCAGGGCGCGTCCGCGGCGCGGGCCGCGGCGAACGCGCGCTCGGCCCATTCCCTGGCCGCGGCGAAGTCGTCCTCGATCCACAAGGTGTTGGCGTAGGTGGAAACCGCGTGGGCGTACTGCCAGGTCGGCGGGTCTGCGGGAGTGGCATCGACGGTGGCCCGGGCGACCTCGAAGGCCTCGGTGAGGGCCTTGCGGTCATCCATCAGCATGAGATAGGAGGCGAGGCGCTCACCGATCCGGCTGGCCAGGCCGACGTCCTCGGGGCCGCCGTTTTTGTCCGCCAGGGCCGCGAGCACCTGCCGCAGCCGCCGGAGCAGGTGCACGGCATGCTCGTAGTCGCCGCTATCCGCCGCGTTGGTCGCGGATAGCAGGCCCAGCTTGCCGCGGGCCATGCCTGCTGTCTTCTCCGGCTGGCTCACCCGCTCCCACAACGCTAGGGCCTGGTCGAAATGGCGGTGCGCCTCGGCGGGCGCGCCGAGCCGCTCTGCCTCCTGGCCGGCCCGCACGGAGGCGGCGAAGGCGCCGGGAATGTCGTGGCTGGCCAGGCAGTGCTGGGCCAGTTCCGCGGCCGTGCCCGGCACCGCGAGCCGCAGCTCGTCGGAAAGCAGCGAGCTCATTGTGGCGTGCAGCCTGGTCCGCTCCCCCGGCAGCAGGTCCGCGTAGACGGCTTCCCGCAGCAGCGCATGGCGGAAGACATAGCCTTCGGTGCCGTCGGGCACCAGGAGCTGGTGGGTGACCGCCTCCCGCACCGCCTCCTCGTACTCGGCGGCGGCCAGGCCCGAAGCAGCCCGCACCAGCTCGTCGTCGGCTTTGCGCCCGGCCACCGCCGCCGCGCGGAGCACCTGCTGGGTGGTGTCGGAAAGCTGCTCCACCCGGCTGAGCAGCAGCGCCGCCAAGCCCGCGGGCAGGGCCCGGGGCTCGGCCGGGTCACCGCGGACGGAGGCGGCGAGCAGTTCCTCGGCGTAGTAGGCGTTGCCTTCGGCCCGGGCCATGATGTCGTTCAGCTCGGTGGCACCCAGGCGACCGGGCGCGGCCGCCGTCAGGTGCTCGGCCAGGGCCGAGGGATCCAGCGGCGCGAGGTCGACCGAGATGACGCTGGGCAGCCGCTGCAGCTCGGCCACGACCGGCCGGAGCGGGTGACGGCGGTGCAGGTCGTCGGTCCGGTAGGTGCCGATCAGGGCGACCCGCTCCCGGTGCAGCATCCGGGACAAGAACGTGACCAGGTCCCTGGTGGAGGCGTCGGCCCAGTGCAGGTCTTCCAGCACCAGCAGCACCGGCGCCGCGGCCGCGAGCTCGGTGAGCAGGCCGAGCACGGCGCCGAACATCTGCTGCCGGGCCAGGCCGGAGCGGTCCTGGTCGGCCGGGCGTCCGTCGCCGCTGTCGGGGAGCAGCCGGCTCAGGGCAGGCCGCGAGGAGAGCGCGTCACGGACCCCGGTGGACTGGGCGGCGCCGCGCAGCGCATCGGCCAGTGGCAGGTAAGGCACGCTGTCGCCGAGCTCGGCGCACTGGCCGGACAGCACGGTGAAGCCGCGCCCGGCGGCGAGCTGCGAGACCTCCCGGACCAGGCGCGACTTGCCCACCCCGGCGTCCCCGCTGACCAGCGCGACCACCGAGCGGCCCGCCTCGGCGTCGTCGAGCAGCGTGAGCAGGCGGCCGAGCTCATCGTCCCGCCCGACCATGCGCCCGGCCGACATCTGGAGAACCATAGGCACGAGTATCCCATCAGGTGCCTGCGATTCCGATTCGTTAAGCTCCCGGCTTGAGCGCCCCGGAGGCGAGCGGGGAGACAGGGTAATCTGCCTTTCATGGACAAGGTCGAGCGCACAGACGCCGAATGGCGGGAGCAGCTGACGCCGGAGGAGTATGCGGTGCTGCGCCAGGCTGGCACCGAGGCCCCGTTTACCGGCGAGTACACCGACACCAAGACCGAGGGCGTTTACCGCTGCCGTGCGTGCGGCGCCGAGCTGTTCCGCTCGGACGCCAAGTTCGAGTCGCACTGCGGCTGGCCGTCGTTCTACCAGCCGTCCGAATCCGACGCGGTGGTGCTCATCGAGGACCGGTCGCTCGGGGCAACGCGCACCGAAGTGCGCTGCGCCGCGTGTGACTCGCACCTAGGCCACGTATTCACCGGGGAGGGCTACGAGGTGCCCACCGACCAGCGCTGGTGCATTAACTCGGTGTCGCTCCACCTGGAGCCCGCGGCGTCGGCCGCGCCGTGAGCCTGCGGCTGATCCGGGCGGATTCACTCTCGGGCGATACCGCCCAAACCGGCGGAATGATCCGGACCGCGGCTATCTCCGGTGTCCTGGTCGGCGCGCGGGCGCTGTGGATGGGACGGACCGTGGTGCTGCCCGGGACCTCCTCCGGCGATCATCACCACGGCGACTCGGAAACGGCCATCTACGTGGTCTCGGGGCATCCGGTCTTCGTGTTCCGCGATCCGGACAGCGGGTCCGTGGTGCGGCTGGAGACTGAGCCGGGAGACTACGTGTGGGTGCCGCCGCACGTCCCGCACCGGGAGGAGAACCCGTCGCCTGATACCGAGGCTGTCGTGGTGATCGCGCGGTCGACGCAGGAAGCGATCGTCGTCAACGTGCCTGAGCTCTGAGGGCCCGGCTAGGCGAGCTGCGGGCCGTTACTCGGGATCCCGGCGGTCATACCGGCGGGCACGTTTGATCGCACCCCGGTTGCGCTTGGCCTGCAGGCGCCGCTCGTTCGCGCCGCGACCGGGCTTGGTCGGGACCCGCTGGCGCTGCGGCGGGGCGACCGCGGCCCGCAGCAGGGCAGTCATCCTGGCCCGGGCGCCCTGCCGGTTGGCGAGCTGGCTGCGCTGGTCGGACGCGACCACGGTGAGCACGCCGCCGGCCAGCCGTCCGGCTAGGCGCTCGGCGGCCCGGGCCCGCGCCCATTCGGGCAGTGCGGGCGAGCGCTCGACATCGAAGGAAAGCTCAACCCGGCTGTCGGCGGTATTGACCGACTGGCCGCCGGGACCGGATGACCGGGAGAAGCGCTCGTGCAGCTCGCTGCCCGGTATCAGCAGCCAGCTGTTCACCCGCAGGTCCTCAGGCATCCCTCGACGTTAGCCTGTGCTGCCGTGATCCCGCTCGTAACGGGTCTGGCAGCGCTGAACCATCTCGGCGTACCAGGCACGCAGCCAGTCGCGTTCGGTGCCGGCGGCGAGGATCACGGCGGTATCGGGCGGCTCCACCGCGAACAGGATGCGGATGTCCGCCGAGCCGGGTGCGCCGGGCCGCAGCTCGCTCAATTTCAGCGAACTCGCCGGGCGAGAATCTACCTCCCGGGAGCTATCCACCTCGAGCTGCATCCGTCGGCTGACCTCGGTCAGGCGCTCTTCCTCCGCCCGCGTGCCGGCGTACTGCCGATGCAAGTCGGAGAGCTGGTCGGCCACGAACGACTGCCTGGCCCGAAGATAGGCCGCTAGCTCGTCGTCACCGATCTCAACGGCCTGACCGCGCTGTTCCCCTAGCTGGCTCATCTGCTCTTCTAGCCGCTGGATCTCCAGCTCGACTCGCTTGCGCGCGGTGGCCGCGTCGGCGACAGCCCGGCGCATCCGGACGAGCGGCTCCAGCTGCTGCTGATAGGCAGCAGCGGCGTCCGGGCGCCTTTGGCGGGCCGGTATCTCAACCGGGACGACGAGCGGCGGCCCGAGGTCCGCGCCTGCCTGGCGCAACGCGTCTACAGCCTCGTCGATGAGCTTGGCGGCACCGGGATCGTCTCCGCGCAGTTCTCCCAGCCACACCTCGATCTCAGGGACGATCCGGATCCGGTAACCCATAGCAGGCCTCCTGGGCTTAGGGCTAGGCCAGCATCTCCGGCTAGGCCAGCGCCCTCGGACGTGCCAGCGCCCTCGGACGTGCCAGCACCTCGGACGTGCCAGCGCCTCGGACTACGCGAGGCTGGCGACGAGCTCGTGGACGGGCTTGCGCCGACCGGTGTAGAACGGGATCTCGACCCGGGTGTGCAGCCGGGCCACCGATCCGCGCAGATGGCGCATCAGGTCGACGAGCCGGTGCAGTTCATCGGCTTCGAAGGCGAGGATCCACTCGTAGTCGTTGAGCGAGAAGCAGGGGACCGTGTTGGCCCTGACGTCGGGGTAGTCGCGCGCCATCATCCCGTGCTCGGCGAGCAGCCTGCGGCGCTCCGCGGGATCGAGCAGGTACCACTGGTAGGAGCGCACGAACGGGTACACGCTCACGTACGCGCGGGGCTCCTCCTCGGCCACGAAGGCAGGGACGTGGCTCTTGTTGAACTCCGCCGGGCGGTGCAGTGCCATCACCGACCAGACCGGCTCGCTGCAGCGGCCGAGCCTGATCCGGCGGAACCGGGCGTACAGGTCCTGCAGGTCATCCGGATTCTGCGCCACCCACCAGAACATGTAGTCCGCATTAGCCCGCATCCCTTGGACGTCGTAGCAGCCACGGGTCACGACGCCCTTGGCGGCCGCCTGCTCGAGCAGATCGTCCACTTCGGCCGCGGCGTTCCCGAGTCCGCCCGCCTCCAGCCCGACCCGGTCGGCGACCCGGAACACCGACCACATCGTGTAGCGGATCAGTTCGTTCAGATCGCGTGCCTTCAGCTTGCGTTCGGCCTCCACGGCCTCCACGGCCTCATCCACAGCTTCCGCGGCCTCGGCCACAGCCTCCGCGGCCTCGGCCAACACGGCCTCTTCGGCCGCGGTGCCCGGCTCAGTCGTCTCTTGTTCGTCAGCCATGTCACTATTGTCGGCCACGGCAGCCACCGCGCCAGACCCGGTCACCGTCTAGCCGAGAGAAAGGCCAGCACCTGGTCGGCCGCCGTGCGGGCGGTCGCGACGCATGCGGGAATGCCAACTCCGTCGTAGGCCGCGCCGCAGACCGCGAGCCCCGGCTGCGCCGCCACCGCCGCGCGTATCCTCGCCACCCGGTCCCGGTGCCCGACGGTGTACTGGGGCAGCGCGCCGCCCCAGCGGGTAACGCGGGTCACGGCCGGGGCCCCGTGCACCCCCGTCGCCTCCGCGAGTTCCGCCGCGGCCAGCGCCGCGAGGTCTTCGTCGGCACGCTGCAGCAGCGCTTCCTCACCGATGCGGCCCACCGAGCACCGCACGATCTCCAGCGGCTCGGCGCCGGGTGCCGTCGCACGGGCGAGGTGCGGCCACTTGACGGTGGAGAAGGTGACCGCCTTGACGGCCCCCCCGTCTACGGCCGGCACCAGGTACCCGCTCCGCCCCGCCGCGCTGAGCCCGGGCCCGGGAAAGGCGGACTGCGGGTAGGCAAGCGTGACGATCGCCATACTCGCGTAGCTGATCTCGCCGAACGCCGTCACGGCGGCAGCGGCGCCCGGTACCTCGGCCAGCAGGCGGCCGGCGGGACGTGCCGGGATCGCGATGATCACCGCGTCAGCATCAACGTACTCCGGTGCCGCGGCCGATCCCACGGTAAGCCGCCAGCCGTCACCGGTGCGGGACAGCTCGCGGGCCGTGGAGCCCGCCCGCACCCCCGCCGCCGATGCCTTCGCCAGGATGTCGGGCAGCGTTCCCAGGCCCCCGGCGAGCGTGGTGAACACCGACCCGCCCGCTCGCGTGCCTGATCCGGGCGTCCCCCTGTCGGCGGCGCCCTGGGCCGGGGCGGGCGCTGGCAGCAGGGACCGGGCCGCCTCGGCGAGCGACCGGTACCGCCGGGACGCGGCGGCCAGCGCTGGCAGCGTCGCATCGAACGACAACTCGGCCGAACGGCCCGCGTAGACCCCGCCGAGCAACGGATCGACCAGCCGGTCTACGACCTCAGCACCGAATCGGGCCCCGATGTACTGGGCTACCGGCACGTCGCCATCGCGGGCGGTCGGCGGGAGCTCGAGATCCTGGCGAGCCCGGGCGACGCCTTCGCCGGAAACCACGCCGGAGGCGGCCAGCTCGGTCATGTCCGAGGGCACGCCCATGAACTGGCGGCCCGGCAGCGGCCGTAGCGCACCCAGGGTCCAGATCGCGGACGACGTAGTGCCCGGTGTCACGCGCTGATCAGCCAATCCGGCCTCGGCGATCAACCCGGTTCCTTCGGGCCGGGTGACGAGCAGGGCTTCGGCCCCCTCATCAACGGCTACACCAGCGATCTCCGATACCGAGAGCTTGCCGCCGAGCCGGGGCGACCCCTCGAGCACGGTCACCCGCACGGCTTGATCCCGGAGGAAGAACGCCGCCGCCAGCCCGGAGATCCCGCCGCCCACGATGACCACGTGCGGCTGCGTATTCGCAGGGTTCATGACTACCAGCCTGGCAGATGCCGCCCGATGAGACGTACGCCGGACTCCGGTGGACATCTTCCCGTGACCTGGGCGGGGCCGGGCCGGTGCGCGATCGTGACCGCGACGGCGGAACCGCCTAGGTTACGCCGGCCGTCACAACGGCATGCTGAACACACGGAGCTTGACCCGCCGCCGCACGCGGACCGGGCGCACACGAAACGGCGCCATCGCTGGCCTCATGGTCGGCAGCGTCATACTCGGCGGGGGCTTGTTCCTCGCGGGATGCTCGGCAGGCAGCTCAAGCAGCTCGGCTAGCTCGGGCAACTCGGCTAGCTCAGGCTACTCGGCTAGCTCGGGCACGCCGGCGAGAGCCGCGTCCGTACCAGCTGAGGAGGCGCCCGCGCCGCTGGGCCCCGCGGCGGCCGGCTCCGCCTCCGGGAGCGAGGCGGGCCAGCCGCAGAACGGGACCGGCACCACCGTCCGGCTGGCACCAGCCAGCGACATCATCTACACCGCGCAGCTGACCGTCCGGGCCGGCAATGTCAGCTCGGCCGTGGCCAAGGCGGCCCAGATCGCCGAGGGCGTGGGCGGTTACATTTCGAACGAGACCGCCTCGGCCAATCCGGGTCATCCGTCCGAGGCCACCGCCAGCGTGCAGCTCAAGATTCCCGTCACGGCTTACCAGGCCACCCTCGGCCAGCTCGAGGGCGGCCTCGGCACGCAGCTGTCGCTGCAGCAGCAGGCCCAAGACGTCACCGAGCAGGTGGCCGATGTGAACAGCCAGGTCGCCTCGGATCAGGCGGCCATCGTCCAGCTTCGCGCCCTGCTGTCGCACGCGGGGTCGGTCAGCGATCTGCTCACCGTGCAGAACCAGATCAACGCCGAGGAATCTAGCCTGGAGTCGATGCAGGCCCAGCAGCGCGCCCTCGACCATGAGGTCAGCTACGCCACCCTGACGCTGACCATTCTCGGCCCCAAGGCTAAGGCGCTTGTCCACCGGCCAACGGCCCCGCCCAGCCTGGCCAGCGGTTTCGGCGCCGGCTGGCGCGCGCTGCGGATCGCGCTGTCCTGGACTCTCGCCCTGCTGGGTGCACTGGCGCCGTTCGTCGCTATCCTGGCCCTCGCCGGATACGTGGTCTACCTGGGCAGACGACGGATACTTCGGCGACGGCCCGCCGCCCGGCCCGCCTCGCCGGAGAACTAGTGAACCGATTCGGCGTGAACCAGATCAGTGAGCTTAGCCAGCACGTCAGGATCGGTTTGCGGCAGCACGCCATGCCCCAGGTTGAACACGTGTCCCTCGGCGGTGCGACCGCGCGCGATCACATCCATGGCTCGCTCCTTGATGACCTCCCAGGGCGCGAGCAGGATCGCCGGGTCAAGGTTGCCTTGCAGCGCCTTCCCTGGCTCCACCCGCCGGACGGCCTCATCGAGCGGGATGCGCCAGTCGACTCCGACCACGTCGGCGCCGACCTCCCCCATCAGCCCGAGCAGTTCACCTGTCCCCACCCCGAAGTGGATGCGCGGTACGCCCGCGGGCTCGAGCGCGGCGAAGATCCGGCTGGTATGCGGCAGGATCGCACGCCGGTAATCATGCGGGCTGACGGCGCCGACCCACGAATCAAAAAGCTGGATGGCGGACGCACCCGCCGCGACCTGGATCTGGAGGAATGAGATCGTGATGTCGGCTAGCCGGCCGAGCAGTGCGTGCCACAGCTCGGGGTCGCCGTACATCAGCGCCTTAGTCTTGTCGTGGTTCTTGGAGGGTCCGCCCTCCACCAGATAAGACGCGAGCGTGAACGGTCCGCCCGCGAAACCGATCAGCGGACGTTCACCCAGCTCGGTCACGAGTGAGCGGACCGCTTCTGTCACGTACGGCACGTCACCGGGATCCAGCGCGCGCAGCCGCGCGAGGTCCGCCGAGTCCCGCACAGGGCTGTCAATCACCGGTCCGATTCCGGCCTTGATGTCGACATCGATGCCCACCGCGCGCAGCGGCACCACGATATCGCTGAACAAGATGGCCGCGTCCACGTCATACCTGCGCAGCGGCTGCAAGGTGATTTCGGTGATCAGGTCGGGACGGGTACAGGAGTCGAGCATCGAGATGCCCTCGCGAAGCCTCAGGTACTCGGGCAGCGACCGGCCCGCCTGCCGCATGTACCAGACGGGAGTGTAGGGCACCGGCTCTCTTCGGCAGGCCTGCAGAAACGGGGACTTCGGCTGGCTCACGCTCACGTCAGGGATCGTCTCACATCACCAAATGGTAGTCGCGGGGAGACACGCCGTCTGAGATCCCACGAATCAGCGCAAGAGCATGCCACCATCGCCATCGAGGCCGTTCAATCCCCTTGCCCGTCTCTTGATGCACCGCAACGAGGAGGTTCGCCAGGATGACGCAGCTGAGCAGGTACTGCACCGGATGCGGCGAAGAGCGGCTGTTCGAGCAGTTTCACGCGGAGCCTGACAGCTGCCCGGATGCGGCCGACGGTGCCTGCCAGGAATGGGGCTGCACGGCATGTGGCGACGCGCTGATGATCGGCCTTCCCCGGTGTGATAAGGCCCGCAGCGATTCGTCTAGGGCCGCGTTACCTAGCCAGCACAGATCTCCGCTCTTCCTAGACCGAAGTTTGGTCAGGCAAATAGCATGAAACATTGGTGTTTCAGCATGAATCTAGACGACGCTGCGTGAGAAGCGGATGACAGACACGTACGCTCAGGCCATGAGGCCTGCAGACGAGCCAGAGAACCGGCGCACGACGCGATCACGGGCGCCCAGGCGCCCGGCGGCCGCGCCCGGTCCCGCGGCTGCCGCCGACGGTGCCGGGTCGGCCCGGGACTTGCCTCCCACGCCGATCGGAGTTCCCGGGACGCCTGCGAAAAAACCAAGGACGCCGAGGGCGTCCGCGAAGAAGTCCACGACGTCCAGCGCAGCCCGGCAGGCTCAAGGCCCAGCGGCCCAGGCGTCACCGCCCGCCCGTGTCCCAGGCCCGCAGATCCGGGTTCCGGACTCGCCGACGCGAGCGCCGGACTCCCCGGCGGAAGCGACATTCGCGGCCGCCGCCGCTGCCTTCATGGCGGGCCGGGACGCCCAGGTCGAGCGGCACCTGCAGTTCGAGGACGTCCCGGCGCCGAAGCGACTGGCCCCGTACGCCACCGCCATCGCCGCTACTGTCCAGCGGGATGACGCGGACGTCGCCTGGGGACGGCTGGTGCTGCTCTATGATCCGGACGGCCAGCAGGGCTGGGACGGCTCGTTCCGGCTGGTGGCCTACATCCGTGCCGAAGTGGAACCGGAAATCGCGGCGGATCCGCTGCTCGGCGAGGTGGGCTGGAGCTGGCTTTCCGAGGCCCTGGACACCCATGTGCCCGGCTACGCGGTGCCGAGCGGGACGGTCACCAGGGTCATTACCGAGGGTTTCGGCGCCAAGCGGGACGAGCTTCCGCTGACCGGCTTCGAATTGCGGGCCTCCTGGTCCCCGGCAGGCCCCGGCGGGCCCTGGGGTTCCGCCGGTCCGGGGCAAGGTCCGGGTCCAGGCCCGGGCGATCTCGCCACACTGGATCTGTCCGGGCACATCGCGGCCTGGTGCGACTGCCTGTCGGCCGCAGCTGGCCTGGAACCGCCGGGGACACGGGCGCTGCGACCGCCGGGGTGCGGGTGAGCGCAGGAAGTGACGTCGGGGGTTCAGGCGAGCGCGAAGAGCCCGATGAGGCCGAGGACGCTCAGGAAGCCAAAGGGGCTATCCCGCTGCTTGAGCCTCGTGACGGACTGCCGCCGGTCATCGAGACCGACGCGGCCCTGGCCGAAGTCACCAGCAGGCTAGCCAACGGCACGGGCCCGGTGGCAGTCGATGCCGAGCGGGCCTCCGGATACCGCTACGGCCAGCGTGCTTACCTGGTCCAGCTGCGCCGGGCCGGGGCCGGCACGATGCTCATCGATCCGATTGCCTGCCCCGACCTCTCCGGCATTGACGCCGCCGTCGGCGACGCCGAGACCGTGCTGCACGCGGCGTCGCAGGACCTGCCGTGCCTGGCCGAAATCGGCTTCCGGCCGCAGCAGCTCTTCGATACTGAGCTGGCCGGGCGCCTGCTCGGCTACCCGCGGGTGGCTCTCGGCACATTGGTCGAAGAGGTACTCGGCTTCCACCTGGAGAAGGGCCATTCGGCCGCCGACTGGTCGACCCGGCCGCTACGTGAGGAACTGCTGCGCTATGCGGCCCTCGACGTCGAGGTGCTGGTTGAGCTACGGGACGCCCTCGCCGCGGAACTCGCCGCGCAGGACAAGACGGAATGGGCCCGGCAGGAATTCCAGGCCGTGCTCGCGGCCAGCCCGGCGCCGCCGCGGGCAGACCCGTGGCGGCGGACGTCGGGGATTCACCGGGTGCAGTCCCGGCGCGGGCTCGCGGTCGTACGCGAGCTCTGGCTCGCCAGGGACAAGATCGCCCAGGCCGCGGACCTGTCCCCGCGCCGCATCCTGCCCGACACGGCGATCGTCGAGGCGGCCAAGTCGCTCCCCGCTAACCATGCACAGCTGATCAGGATCAGCGGATTCGCCGGGCGTCAGGCCAGGCGGTACGAAAGAGAGTGGCTGGCTGCGGTCGGACGGGCGCGGTCCAGCGCCGACAATGAGCTGCCCGAGGCCGCCGGCGGGTCGATACCAAACGGGCCGCCGCCCGCGCATCGCTGGGCCGAGCGCGATCCCGCCGCCGCGGCGCGGCTGGCGGCGGCGCGCGCGGCCGTGACGGCCATCGCCGAAGACAGCAGGCTGCCGATCGAGAACCTGATATCTCCAGACGCGGTGCGCCGGCTCAGCTGGGATCCCCCGCAGCCATACGATGAGCTGACGGTGGCAGACGCGCTGGCAGGGTACGGGGCCAGGCCCTGGCAGATCGAACTCACCGCGGAACCCCTCGCCCAGGCCCTGCGCACCGGAGACAGCAAAGCGCAGGACGCCGAGGACAGCAGCCCCGGAGACAATAGCCCGGGGTAAGTGATACGCCGGGCGCCTGGGACAGTTGAGCATGCGCATTCTCGCGAGCGGTAGCCCTCCGCCGCTGCCGGGCTTCCTCAACTCGGTGTCCGGCCCTCTCGATCATTACGGTTACTGGGCGATTGCCCTGCTGCTGCTGCTCGAGAACATCGGCGTGCCGGTGATACCCGGCGAGCTCGCGATGATCGCGGGCGCCATTTTCGCCGGCTCGGGCCGGGCCGGCTTGAACATCGTCGGAGTCGGCATCGTCGCGGTCATCGCCGCGGTCGCCGGCGCCCAGGTCGGCTACCTCATCGGCAAGTACGCCGGACGCGAGCTGATCCTGCACTACGGCAAGTACATCCTCATCAAGCCGCACCACCTGGACCGGGCCGAGGCGATCGTGTCCCGCTACGGCGGCATCGTCGTGGTCATCGCCCGGTACATCGTGGGACTGCGCGAGGCCAATGGCATCATCGCGGGCATCACCGAGATGCGCTGGGCCACGTTCAGCATGTACAACCTGATCGGCGCGTGCGCGTGGGTCGCTACCTGGGCGACGATCGGGGACGTGGCAGGCAGCCACATCGACGCGATCTACAAAAACGTCAACCACTACGCGCTGTACGTCTTCATCGTCCTGGCCGTGCTGCTCGCCGCCTACATCATCCAGCGCGTCTGGCGCGGCCGCCGCGGGACGCGCGGGGCTGCGGCGGGTGCCAGGGCTGGGAACAGTCCTGAAACTCAGGAAAGCCCTGAGGCTGAGGAGGGCCCTGAGGTTGAGGAGATGCCCGTGGCTCCAGCGGAACTTGAGGCTCAGAGAAAATCTGAGGCTCAGGAGAGTTCCGGGATCGACGGACGGGAGCCTGCAGCGGCGGCCGACGAGACGGAGCCCGGGGAGAGCCCGGCTCCCCGGGGCCACGCCGCCGCGCGGGACAGCCCGGTCACCCCGGAGACATCCTGACCGCACTCAGAGCGCGTAGCGCTCCAGCCCGGCTAGCTCTCCCGCGGCCATGTGCACGACCCAGAAGCCCCCTTTGGGCAGCGGCGGATCCGGCGGCTCGGGCGGCGGCGGGGCACCGAGGGCGGCGCATGCCGCCGCGAGTGCCTTGGGGAGGTTCTCGCGGTGCAGGCACAGGACCGCCGGGCGTTCGGCCGCCACGAGGTCACGAACCAGGCCGGTGAGCGCGTTAGCACGGCTCGTTCGGGAAGAAAAATCTTCGGGACGGCCGGAAAGCCCCAAGGCAGCCTCAGCCGCCACGGTCCCGCCGAAGCCTGCCGCGTAAGGACGCACGCTCTCGGTGCAGCGCAGCGCGGGCGAACTGAGGACCCGCGCCTCGGGCGCGAAACAGGGCAGCAGCCCGGTCAGCGCCAGCGCGTCCGTCTTCCCCTTGGTATCGAGCGGGCGGGAGTCGTCATCGGCAGGCCAGTCCGCCTTATCCCCCGCCGAAGTGTGCCTGAGCAGGATCAACGGCACGGTTTCCCGCGGCCGCAGGCCAGCGATCACGGCCGCGTCGCGTGAATAGGTCAGCTGCTCCCTGGCCTGCGGCAACGGCACCCAGGACACCGCGTCCACTTCATGGCTGGCCGCGGCATGGCCGGCCAGGCTGAGCACCGACCAGTAGTCGATCCGCTTGCGGAAAGCGCCGGTCTGGTACTCCACCGGTGGCAGCCGCGGACCGAGCACGGAACGGACGCTGGTCTCTTCGAAGACCTCCCGCACCGCAGTGAGCACGATGTGCTCGCCCGGCTCGCGCTTGCCCTTAGGCAGCGACCAGTCGTCGTACTTAGGCCGGTGCACCAGCAAGACCTCGGCCCCGGAGCTTCCCGGGGTCCCGCCTGCAGTCGGCCGCCATACCACCGCGCCCGCCGCGAGGATGGGGTCAGTCATCAGCCGAACGGACCCTCCGTTCCCTGATCAGCGTCTCCTGCACGTCCCGCCGCGGATTCCCTGCCTCATCCCGGCTGTGCCTGACCCAGTGCCCGTCCTTGTCCAGCCACCACGACGAGGTTCTGTCGTCCATGCCGAGGCCAAGGACACGGCGCACGCGGCGCTGGTGGCCGGGATCGGTTACCTGCACGAGCAGCTCGACCCGGCGGTCCAGGTTCCTGTGCATCATATCGGCGCTGCCGATCCAGACCTGCGCGTCCTCGTCCTCGCCCGCACCGAACGCGTAGACGCGGGAATGCTCGAGGAACCGGCCGAGCACGCTGCGGACCCTGATGTTGTCGGACAGCCCGGGCAGGCCAGGCCGCAGCGCGCAGATGCCGCGCACCCACAGGTCAACCTGGACGCCGGCCTGGGAGGCGCGGTAAAGCGCGTCGATCACCACCTCGTCGACCAGGGCGTTGGTCTTGAACACGATCCGGGCGGACTGGCCGGCCCGCTGCCGCTCGGCCTGCCTGTCGATCCGGTCCACGATACCGGTCCGCAGCGAGTCCGGCGCGACCAGCAGCCGGCGGTAGGACCCGGTACGGCTGTACCCGGTCAGGTGATTGAACAGGGCGGTGACATCCTCGCCCACCACGGGATCGGCGGTAAGCAGCCCGAGGTCCTCATAGAACCGGGCCGTAGTCGGGTGATAGTTCCCCGTCCCGAGGTGGCAGTACCGCCGCAGCGTGCCGTCGGGTTCCTCACGCACGATCAGTGCCATCTTGCAGTGCGTCTTCAGTCCGACGAAGCCGTAGACGACGTGGCAGCCCGCCTCTTCCAGCTTGCGGGCCCAGGCGATGTTAGCGCGCTCATCGAACCTGGCCTTGATCTCCACGACCACCACGACCTGCTTGCCCGCCTCGGCGGCGTCGATGAGCGCGTCCACGATCGGCGACTGGCCGCTGGTCCGGTACAGCGTCTGCTTGATGGCGAGCACCCTGGGGTCCTCGGCGGCCTCCTCGATCAGCCGCTCAACCGACGCGGCGAAGGAGTCGTAGGGGTGCTGGACGAGGATGTCGCGTTCGGCGATGGCGGTAAAGATGCTGGTCTCTTCGGGCACGGCCCGGGCCGACGGAACGAACGCCGGGTACCTGAGCTCACCGATGTTCAGGTCGGCGATGGCGAAGAGCCCGCTGAGATCCAGCGGCCCCGATACCCGGTACACGGCCCGCTGGTCGATGCCGAGCTCGGTGACGAGCCGGTCGAGCACATCGGCCGACATCGTGTCCTCGACCTCGAGTCGGACCGCCGGTTCGAACCTGCGCCGGACGAGTTCCCGCTCCATCGCCTGCAGCAGGTTCTCCGTGATGTCCTCGTCCACCTCGAGGTCCCTGATGCGGGTGACACGGAACGCGTGATGCTCGATCACCTCCACGCCGCCGAACAGGTCGGTCAGGTGCGCGGCGATGACGTCCTCAATCGGCACGTACCGGTTCTGGGATAGCGAGAGGAACCTGGGCAGCAGCGGCGGCACCTTGACCCGGGCGAACACGGTGGCGTCGGTCCTGGGGTCCGCGATCATGACGGCGAGGTTGAGGGACAGGCCGGAGATGAACGGGAACGGGTGCGCGGGGTCCACTACCAGCGGGGTGAGCACCGGGTAGATGCGCTGCCTGAACAGGTCACCGAGAGTCCCGCGCTCGTCCGCCGACAGTTCCTTCCAGCGCAGGAGCTCGATTCCGTGCTCGGCGAGCTCGGGGTTGATCCGCTCGCTGAACGCCCGGGCATGCCGCACGGTCAGCTTGCCCGCCAGCTCCAGCGTATTGTCGAGCACCTGGCCGGGCAGCCGGACGCCAGTACCCTCGACCGGGAAGCCCGCCACCATTCTTCTCAGCAGGCCGGCCACCCGGACCATGAAGAACTCGTCCAGGTTGGTCGCGAAGATGGCCAGGAACCGCACCCGTTCGAGCAGCGGGATCGACTCGTCTTCGGCGAGTTCGAGCACGCGCTCGTTGAACCTGAGCCAGCTCTCCTCTCGGTCCAGGTAACGCTCCGCGGGCAGCCCGGACTCGTCCGGCGGCACCCCTTCGGATCCTTCGGAGGCGGGAAGACTCACCTGGCTGACACCCATGACCTCCATTGTCCCCGCACCGCGTTCAACCGGAAACCTTGCGACCTTTTCTACCGAACGAGCGGCCGTGGTATTCGCTGGTCTTCCCTTCCTGGAGCACATGGGATGTGGGCGGGGACGAACGCGGATCGCCGCCGCATCGCGCGGTCCCGTTGGCTAGTCCAGCTCGGAGGCGAACGCGGCCAGGTCGAGCAGGTGGAACAGCGTGTCGCACCACCGCTCACCTGCCGGCCGGTCGTCGAAACGCCCGAGGCACTCGTTGGCCGCGTCCAGGATCGCCCGCAGGACCGCGCCCTCGGAGCCCTGCGGGTCCCGGACGTAGCCGGCGTTGTGCGGACCTGGGCCTGGGGCACCGGGACCGTCGTGCGGACCTTGAACGCCCGGGTCCGCGCCGTCGGGCATTGGCGCCCATGGAGCGCTCGGAGCCGGCTGCCCCTCGAGGATCGCCGCCGCCTTCTGCGCCATGGCCAGCCCGAGCGTCCCGGCTAGCAGCACCCTCTGCATCATGAGGACGCCATTGTGGTCAGTCATTTCCGCTTGCCTCTCGATCATCCACTGTGGCCGTCCCGCCTTCTGAGCCCATGATGGGCAAAGGCAGTGACATTCTGACCAGCGCACGCAGCGGATACAGACCTTCTAATACGGACTAAGTATCGAAGGACGGGCTCTCATCAGCTCAACGATCCACGCTAAATAATTCCGGACCACTTATGCAACGTCCGCACCAGGGCGACCACCACACCCAGAGATTTGATCCCCAACCGGTCCCAAAATGGCGCATTCAATGATCGTGGACATCTACACCCGCTATTACGGCCGTAAGTGTCCACGATAAGTGACGGGCTCGCGGCCGCGGAGAGATTTGGGGGGTTTGG
>Ga0182030_10009389_pt1 | contig 20015 bp, 16 predicted proteins | sample 812S3MmetaG_FD_121299 | JGI IMG/M metagenome (GOLD analysis project Ga0182030, IMG submission 121299) | Permafrost microbial communities from Stordalen Mire, Sweden - 812S3M metaG (Illumina Assembly) | ecosystem: Environmental > Terrestrial > Soil > Wetlands > Permafrost | place: Sweden... | reverse complement strand
GCACCGCGCGCTTATCCTGGCGGCCGGTCCCGGGTGTCCAGATATTGAGATGCAGGCAGTCCTCGCCCATTCCGCCCAGGGCCACATTCAAATCGAACTGGATCAGCCGCGCATACTCGTGACCGACATCGTAGGGAACCTGCGGCGAGACCGCGGCGTAACCGAGGCAATCGCGGACGTCCGTCCACGGCTTCGCAGGTTTTGGCCGCTGAAAGCGGTTCGCCCCGGCCGTCGACGCGCCATAGGGTATGCCTTTGAACTGCCGGATCCCCGAACTGACTAGTCCTTGGACCCGGCCGCTCGCAGTCTCGACGCTGCAAAACTCCATGGGATCAATATTTGTAATTGATCGACATGCCCACGGTTCGAGGTTGTGCCAGAAACACTTGGACCGGTGAAGCCGGGTTGTACTGGTTGGGGATGATGTTCGCGGAGACCTCGCCCGCCTTGTCGAACACATTGCGCAAGAACAGACCGTATTCCAAGTGGTTGGGCGAACGCACGGAGAAGTTCAAGTCCGTGATGTTGTAAGAGCTCAATACGTACTGCTGACTGATCGGCGTTCCAAACCCTGCGTTGCGCTGGCCGATCCAACGGTCGGTGACATTGATCGATCCCAAGTAACCAGCGGGTAAGTCGACGTCATAAGAACCGATCAGCGCGAAGTTGAAGCGCGGCGATAACGGCAGGCGAACACCGGGTGTGGTCACATCGATCACCGCCGGAGTGGAGGTGAGGCGCGCATTGGTGTATGCAGCCGAACCGCCGAGCGTCAGTGCCGAAATGACGCGATAGTTGAATGCCATTTCTGCGCCGGTGACTCGTGCCGTGCCCGCATTCTCGAGCTGGTTGACGCCGCCGACGTTGACCGTGACCTGAATGTCTTTCCACAAAATGTCGTAGACATCGAAGTTCAGCGTTGCGCGCTTGTCAAGGAAGGTCGCTTTTTCACCGAGCTCATAGCTCCACAGCCGGTCGGGACTGTAGGTGGGATTGCCGAGGCCGGGCGACAGCACGAAATTGGGGCCGCCGGGACGGAAGCCACTCGCCGCGCGGGCATACACCATCACATCGTCGGTGATGTGAAACTTAGGGTTGATCAGATACGTCATCACGCTTTGATCGGACGTCGCCACCGGCGGCGTCAAAACCAAAGACGAGCCGGTCGCGAGCAAGCCGCTCACGGTTTCTTCATAGGCCTGCTTTTGCCGGCTGTACCGCAATCCCAATCCCAATTCCAGTTGCTTGGTGAAAAAGATCGTGCCGTCCGCATAGGCCGCGTACTCGCGGTAGGTGCTGGGCAAGAAACTCGTGAAGGGCGAGATCCCAAAAAAAGTACCGCCCGGATTTGCGTTATCAAAGAGATCGACGATCTCGCTGGTCTTTTCGTTGCTCAAGAATGCGCCCGCCAACCACCGGAAGACCGTGTTCTCGTGCGAAGCGACGCGAAACTCCTGGGTGAATTTCTTGGTCGTGGTGTTGACGTACAGGCTCCACGGATCACCGGCCGCGCCGAAGGCGGCGAGCGCCGCATCATAGGTCAAGCTATTGTCCGTGTAGCTCGTGCCGTTATTGACTTGCAGGCCGGTGATGGAACTGAATTTGGCCCACGGCGTGTCGTAGTTGATCGCAGCCGAGTACAGCGTCAAGCTGTAATCAGATGGCTGAAATGTTGGGTACGCCTGATCGTAGGTGCCGTAGGTCGGCTGGTGAGTCTTAGGATCGCGAAATCCGACATCCGCGCTTTCACTGGGGATGTGCTGAGTCGACGCGCGCAGCTGGATATCGAGGTCATCCGTGGGCTTGACCAACAACGCGACTCGCCCCCCCTCCGATCGAGCCCATCCCTGGTTGTCTCGCCCATAGATCGGATCCTTGGCGTAGCCGGAGTCATACACCTGATAGCCGTCGATGCGAATCGCGGCGACATCGGCGATGGGCATGTTGACCATACCGGTATAGGCATGATTGATATGGCCATGCTCAGTCGAGGATACTTCCACGCCGGCGTCGAGGCCGAAGGATTTCAAATCCGGCGCATTGGGAATGTACCTGATCGTACCGCCCAAAGACGTCGCGCCGTATAGCGTGCCCTGCGGACCGTTCAGCACTTCAATACGATTTAAGTCGAACGCGTTGATATTCAAACTCTGGTAGCCAACGCCGTTCGAAGTGCTGGCGCCGAGTGGGATGTCATCCAGGTACACGCCGGTCGCGCTGCTCAGCTGCGAGCCGGTGGTAATGCCGCGGATCACCAGCAGGTTGGTGCTGGGGCCGGTCGAGGCAAAGCTCAAGCCGGGTACAAAACCCGCGAAGTCGTTCAAATCACGGGCATTGATCTGTTCCAAGGTGCCGGAGGTCAGCGCCGTGACGCTGCTTGCCACGTTCTGGATGGACTCGGAGCGGCGGGTTGCCGTGACGATGATTTCAGCAAGTTCTGTGTTGGTCCCGCCAGCGACGGCTTGCGCCGCCACCCAGGATGCGCAGAGTGAGGCGGCGATGCCCGTGAGCGCCGCAATCATAAAGCGAAATGAAGCCATATAACCCCCTTAATTAGACCTCTTAAGCAGGAGCCGTAGATTTCGGCTCTCTTTTGAATTTCAGCGAACGTTGAAATTATGCCAGACACTCAGCCTTGTCAAGAAACCTACGACGTTCCTCATCTGACAATATCTCGTTTTGAGCGCGCGGCCCCGTACCGCTATCCGTGAAATATCACCGATTTTTACCGACAATTATCACGGGCCTGAGTCAGTACGCACGGCCGGACGGGCGCGACCACCCCTGCATCCCGCTTCTTGGCAGTCGGTCGCAGAAGCCGATTATTCAGCGATTGTTAAATTTATTACCGTAACAGGACTTCACGCCGGGATCGCAGTGTCACAATACCCCCGCGAAGCGAGCTTGTTTGTCGAAAGCGAGTGCTCGCTGGAGATGTGTCGATCAATTAAAAGTAGAGGGAGCAGTGACCAAACTCGAGCATAAAGCGCCTGCGAAAAGCCGCAAGAAATCGGGGCGCGGCCGTCCGAAACAATCTGACGATGGGGTGAAGGCCCACGGTCGGTTACTCGACGCTGCCGAATCGTTATTTGCCGAGCGAGGTTTTTACGGTGTTACCACCCGGCAGGTAGCGGAAGCCGCCAGTGTCGATGTCGCACTGATTTATTATCACTTCAAGAACAAATCCAGCTTGTTCGATGGTGTGTTCGAGCGCCGCGCGCGGCCGTTGGTTTTGGCGCGCCGCGATTCGCTGCGCGCCTATGTGGCCAATAGCGGCGCGGTCACCGTTGAGGGCGCCGTGGCCGCATTCATCAATCCGATGATCGACCTGTCGCTCCGCGGCGATACGGGCTGGAAGAGCTACTTCGCCTTGGTCGCGCAGATCGACAATACGCCCTGGGGCGGCGAGATTATTCACCGCTACTTCGATGACAATGTGCACGAGCTGATTGATATTTTGCAGACGGCGCTTCCGGGCAGCCCGAAGAAGGAACTCTATTGGGCTTATAACTTCCTCGCCGGATCGATGATGTTGGCGCTCTCCGGCACTGAGCGGGTCGACCGGTTATCCGAAGGACTTTGTCGCGCGAAGGACTTGGAGGCTGCGCGTCTGCGGTTGCTCAATTATTGCGCGGGCGGATTCTTGGCGATGATCACTGCCGAACGTTTGAGTGGCCGCGCCTGACGCCGCGCCATACAGCTGCGCGATCTTGCTCGACCCAATTATTTCGACAGCGGAAGGACATAAACCGGGTGTAGGTGGGCCAATCTGCGCTCTCGCCGAAGGTGGTGCGTGCTGACAGCGCGTGCCGGTTTCTCAACATTTTTGCATATATGGAATAACTTCCCACTTTCGGAATATTCTCAATAGTGAGATATTGGGTGCGCACCAAGGTTTTTAGCGCAAGGGGAAGCACATTAATAATTCAATGAAGGCTTTTATCGCCGCCGCCGTTGTCTCGGCATTCCTGGCGTCCGCGGCAGAGGCTCAAACGCCCGACGACAAAAATCTCGCCGCATCGATCGATAAAGCGGCGGCCGCCGCGGTCGCCGCGGGCGAGAGCCCGGGTATTGAGATTGCCGTGGTCAAAGATGGCAGGGCGGTTTTGGTGAAGAGCTACGGCTCCGCCAATCTGGAGCAGCACGTTCCGGTCTCAAATAACAGTGTTTTCCGCGTCGGTTCTGTCACGAAGCAATTTACCGCCGTGGCGCTGCTGCTGCTGGCCGAAGAGGGAAAGGTATCCCTGCAAGACAAACTGTCGAAGTACTACCCGAATTTCCCGCGTGCCAATGACATTACCCTGGATGAAATGCTCCATCACACCAGCGGCATCTACAACTACACCTCGGCACCCAACTTCGCGGTTGATGGCATGATTCACCGCAGCACCGACGAAATGGTTGAGTTCATTGGAAAGCTGCCTAAAACTCAGGATTTCGAGCCGGGAACCAATTGGTCCTATAGCAATTCGGCCTATTTCATCTTGGGCGGCGTAGTGGAGAAAGCGGCCGGTGCACCCCTGGCAAAAGTATTCAAAACCAGATTTTTCACGCCTCTCGGCATGACCCATAGCGCACTCGATGACGAGACCGAAATCGTATCCGGTCGAGCGCGAGGTTATTCGGGCTCTGCTCCTGGAAAGTTCACAAACGCCCCCTTCATATCCATGTCGATTCCGGGCGGGGCAGGTTCAGTTCGTTCAACTGCCACCGACCTCGCCACGTGGAATGCGGCGCTTTTTGGCGGCAAGATTCTCAAGCCTGCTTCGCTCGCGGCGATGCTGACGCCCGGCAAGCTCAGCAGCGGCGAGAACACTGGCGCGGCCATGGCGAAGATAATGGCGGCGGAAGGGGCGCCGGCAGCTCCGGCGTCTGCCAAACAAGAATACGGCTATGCGCTGTTTTTGTCGCAAGATGAGGGCCATCGAAAAATCGATCATGGCGGCGGGATCTATGGCTTCAGCGCTTCCCTGTCGGAATTCCCGGATGACAAAACAACCGTCGTGGTGCTGTCCAACGCAATCGGCAAGGATGTTGGCGCTTCCAAGATTGCCGATCGAATTGAGCGCCTAGCGATCGGCCTGCCTGCGAAGAAGTAGCCACACTTGTCGTCTCGATTCCCGGATAGTTTTTCAGCAGTGCGCTTGTCGCGGAAGGTGCGTTTTGCCCAGAACATCTGTCGCTAAACCTGGCGCCGCGCTGCGGGCGTTTCGCCGCAAACAGGGCTGGACATTGGCTGAAGTAAGCCAGAAGACGGGCCTGCCTGTGTCGACACTGTCGCGCATTGAGACCGATCAAATTTCTCCGACTTATGATCAACTGAGCAAACTCAGCTTGGGTCTTAATATCGATATGGCGCAACTCTTGTCGGGTGACATGGAAGACGCCAAGCTCGTGCAGACCGCCCGTCGCAGCGTCAACCGCGCGGGCGACGGACAGATTCTCGAAACGCCCATGCAATCGCTACGCTATCTCAGCGTAGACCTGACGAATAAACAATTTGCACCGATCATCGGCGAGATCAAAGCCCATTCTCTCGAGGAGGCGGGCGAATTTCATCGGCATAACGGCGAAGAATTTATTTTCGTGGTGAGCGGAGAGCTGGAACTGCACAGCGAAAGCTACGCACCCCTGCGTTTGCATCCGGGAGACTCCGTGTATTTTGATAGCGGTATGGCGCATGCCTATGTGGCCGCGGGTAAAGAGCACTGTAAAATTTTATCGATTTGCACTGCACCTTTTGAAAACGTGGCCATCAAGGGTGCGGAAGACCCGCGGTTCCGTCGGACGCGGTCGCGAACGGCATGGAAGGCCTCCTGAAGCTGCAAACTGTCCGGAACTAGATAGGAGTATTTGCTGAGTTCAAGATCCGCTGGGTACGTGTTTTCGCTCGCGGTTATTTAGACCCGGGCTTTGAGGAAGCAGAAAGTTTGGTCTGCAATATCCGGATATCGCGGGGCTGCTGCTCTCAATATTCCATTCCTGCGGTTCGCCGCCGCCATCAAGCTCCACCAGCATCTTGAGTGCCACATGCGGATTGCTCCACTGGAAAGTCTTGACCGAACCCTTGAGCGTACGGGTTTGGGTGCCGCTCCGCTGCTGCAAGACACCGCCGGCCTTCTGCGCGGCTACGGAAACATCTTCTCCTTGTCGTTGCGTGGGCGCTGGGAAATCGTGCCAAGATTCAGCATCGATCCTCGGATCGGAACGTTCTTCTGGGACACCAAGGAGACAGCCACGGGTGGGGGCATGAGCGTCAGCGATACCCACCAAGGCGGCGGCGTCACCGCGGGTGTGGGATGGCGTTTCGGACGCCGATGAATCTGCTTGCAGTTCAGCGAGGAAGTTTCGCGAGAAGGGCTATCAGTTCCCCTTGGCGAGACGTGCCGGTTTTCAAGAAGATCGATTTGAGCCTTTGGCGCACGTGCCCCTGGGTGATAGCCAGATTTGCCGATACCTCCTGCACGGAAATTCCGCAGGCGAGTTCGCGCGCGATATTCGATTCGGTGCCCGTCAGCCCGTACAGCTGGTTCAACAATTCTAGAGAAGGCCGCGAGGGACGCCCAAAATCGGTAATCAACAATAATGCAACGGCGCGGCTATGCAGGCTGCGCATTGCGTCGCTGCACGCAATCCCGTCCAAAAGCCATGGCCGTAGTCCCGATCGTCGAGGCAGGGTCAGTGTGGTAGTCCTCGAAGGGTGCCCACCAGGATCCATCACCGCCGAAAGAAAGCGCTGTAATCTCATTCGATCGCCACGCCGAGACGCGCGCAGGAAACCACCCGAGATGTCCAGACCATCGCCGAGCCGTACACACTCATTTGTTTCCAATACGCGGGCGCAGTGATCGACCAGAATTGCACCGCGTCCAATCCGTGCAAACGCATCGAGTTTCCCGGCGAAACCGCAGCGCCAGGTCAGTTGCGCGGTACGCGATGCGGACCGCAGGTAGGGAAGCGCAGCGTTCAAATTCGACAGATCCGCGCCGTCGTAAGGCCCGAGCCTCGTACCCCGCTTCAGGCTGATGACCAGATGCTCATCCAGCGCCGCCGCAGCATTCCAACCGAAGCCGCGCGGCACCATAAATTCCTGATAGTAGGGGTCACGCGCGATTTCCTGCCGAGAGAAGTACGCATAGTCGGTCATGAATGCCTCGTTCATGCCGGGACTGACACGATCTTCGCGCGGATCGCTGATCGGCGAGGATAGATATTCACGCACGAACGGTGTGATATTGGTCGAATAGGCGACGGAGGCCTGCGAGGTCCGCCTCAGTACGACGGTCGCTCCCTCCGAATTCAGCGCGCAGGCGAGCGATTCGAGTGCCTGCGGCCAGTATGCCGGCAATATCGCAGCCTCGCGAAAGCTATCGACAGCTGTTTGAACGTTATCCACGGTGCTATAGTTTTCCCAACCGCAGTTTACAAAGATTTAGGACTAACGGGATTAAAAGTCCGACCATTTGCAAGACCCTAAATCCAGAATCGGTGTTTTTGTCGGCTTATGTTGGATATACACCTGTATTCACCTGGATCGCCAAATCCTGGGGATTCTCGCCAACTCTGTTAAATCGAATTTTGACTTAAGCGATCAGCAGTTAGGCACGCTCACCGGCAGCGCATTTTCCATCGTGTATGCGTTGCTGGGGTTGCACTTCGGAAGCCTCGCCGACCGGGGGAATCGGCTGCGCTTGGCAGCTATCGGCGCCTGGATCTGGTCGCTATCCTCTATTGGCGGGGCCTTCGCCACCGGGTACCCAGGGCTGGTCGCATCGCGCGCGGGCGTCGCGTTCGGCGAGGCGGTGGCGACGGCCGCGACGGTTTCTCTCATCGCGGAAATTGCAGGGGAGAAATACCGGGGGCGTGCCGCCGGCGTGTTCTTTGCCTGCGCATTCTTAGGCGCTGGAACGGCCGCCATCGCCGGCGGCGCGATTGTGGACTGTTGTAACGACCTGATTTCGTTTGGGGGATGGCGTATAGCGATGGTGGCGGCGGGTCTTCCGGGAATTGCCGGTGCCCTCTATCTGGGTATCTTTCATGGAAAGGCCGATGTTCGCAACAGCGTGCGGCTCCCGCCTCACCGCGCTCGATTGCCTATGATGGCGACAGCAGCCTCGCTGTTCGCTGTCTTGGTTCAAATGCGCTGGCAGCCGAGCGTGAGCGTGCCGATCAGCATCTCGATCGCGGTGCTCTACGGAGCGGGCTGGATGCGAAGTCAGTGGCGGTTCGATCGGCAAGCCTTTCTAGCCACCTTGGGGAAGGTCGAGTTTCGCTGGCTGCTGCTGGCTTTTGCGGCCGTGCTGTTTGTGGACTATGGGGCGACTTTCTGGCTGCTGCCGTTTGCGCAGCGACGCTTCGGCGTAACGGCCGGCCGCGCGGGTGCGGACTTAGGACTGTTGTTGATTGTCGGCGGGATACTGGGATGTTTGTTCGGCGGCTGGGTCGCGGACCGCTGGCATCGGCTAAAAGCGTCGGGCCGCGTCTGGACCGCCATGATTGCCGTCATTGCCGAGGCCGCCGCCATTGTGGTCGCACTTCGACAAACCGAGTACACCGGTTTTGTCGTTGCCTTCGGCATCTTTTGTATTTCAAGTGGAGGCTGGACCGGCGTGGCCGCGGCGATCGGCTTCGATATCGTTCCGCGCGAACATCGCGGTTCGGGTACCGCATTGTATTTTCTGGTAACTACGGTATTCGGCGCAGGACTTGGACCCTTTGCCATTGGGCTGGTGAGCGACCGCATCGGATCGCTGGGTCTCGCGCTGGCATGGGCTTGCGCAGTTATGGTGGTTGGCGCGCTGGCGTTGGCGCGGCTGTCTTTGCTGATCGAGTGCCCTGAAGCTGGATAGCAGCGGCGAATGCTGCATCGCAAGCCTCCCGCAAGAACTTTTGAGTTCTTGAAGTTCAGCCCGCTGATCGGCGTAACGACTCTGCGTCTTGATTCCTATAGGGAGGCGCGGACTCCCGCGTCATCGCGCGCCCGCGAAGCTTATCTGTGCCCGGCATCAGCAATAGGATATTGGACGGGTGCGTTGGATCAAAACACGCCGCCAACCCAGGCGCTGGAATTTCATCGCTCCTTGCTGGAGCAAGGCGTGCAATCCGTGCTGGCAATCTACCCGAGTTCCGGCCACGGCATCCGCGGATTTCCGGAAGTCATCGATGCAACCACGCGGTATGTTGGGTGGTTTCTCCATCATTTCGATCAGGCCAAGAAAACTTAAGTCAGTTGTAAGGCAGGGCATTAAGATCCGCGGCGCTCACGCGGATCGACGCCATCAAGTGCGGCGCATAGATGCGATCGACTACAAACAGGGATTCCTCGGCTTGTACCTTGACTATCAAGACCGCAACCTCGGCAAGGCGTGTCCGGCGCGACTCGCCGATCCCAGGCATGGCGCCGTGGCCTGCTGTCCTCGCCACTAAGTTTGCCACCTCGTTACCCCGAGCCCGGAACACCAATGTGCCGCCGCGTTGATCGACGACGCAGCCATCGTTCAGCGCTGCCGCCGCTGTTTGCAGCGAATGGAGAAGTCCGTCGTCGGTGGTCAGCAGCGTCGTTTCGCTGGGACTGCGCCAAGCCAGTATGGTGATGTCCTGCCTAGCAACGTCAGCGCTGTGTGCCGCTCCGCGATCGTTGGGAACGCTCAACCCGGTAACACCATGTACCATGCGGGTGAAAACGCCGCCGCGCTCGAAGTAGCGCAAGCTTGCTGCATGCAATCGAGGCTCAAGCTCTACCTTAAGTCCCAAGCCTTCAATTGGCGCTAGATCTTGGGTTTCAGCCATGGACTCTGACACCCGTTGGGTCTATGAAGGGCAGCGCGACGACTTCGGCGTCAATGGTTGTTCCTAGGTGATGAACGCCGATGCGCTCGCCTTTGCGCGATGCGCCGCGGCTTAACATCGCGAGCGCGATGGGATGTCCCAATTCCGCGCTCATTGCGCTGGAGGTGACGTGTCCTTCGGTGCGAGTCGGCGTTTGATGGCGAGTGTTGTTAGAAGCCCTTTGGGCGCAGACTATCGGGGTTATCGGGGCCGCGTGGAAGTATCGCAACCGGAAAAGTGCATCGATTGCGAGAATCGCTTAGGAGGCGAGGACCACGGCCGCCATTGGCACTTGTGCAAGTTTTGTGGCGAAGCGGTTTGCGATTCGTGCGGGGTTACTCACTACTGCGAGAAGCAACGGTCTATGAAACCGAATAATTTGCGGTAGTAGAAAGGCGCGTCGCCAACATGACTTTAGTCGACCGCATAAGTCAGGCGCCGCTTCGCGGCTCGGTGCTTACGCAGGTACCCCCAGTGTTGTCCTGTATATGAAAGGCAAATGGGAGGGGGTGGTGGCCAGGGAGGGAATCCAATTTCTCCGTATCGTATTGAATTAACTATAGTTTTATTCAGATGAGAGCAAAGTTACCCTCAAATTAGCCCGTCAAAAACAGCGGCTGTTGGCGGACGTCTATGGACGTTCTGCATGTGGTAGGCGGGAGGCCCGAAGATACGATCGTTTGCTTTAGTCACTATTATCGTAGTCTAACTACGATAATAGTCAGCAGGCTAAATTGCGCTGTTATTTGAAAAAGGACCTATAATCGTAGTATGGCTACGACTAATAGACGAAAACTAAACACCCTCTATACACAGCTGCCCTCGGGTGCGCCACTAACATCGGCGGCGTTGACGGCGCTCGGGATATCGGCCGACTTGGCAGTTCACTACGTCCGGTCAGGCTGGCTGACGCGCTTGGCGCGTGGAGTGTATTGTCGCAAAGGCGACACTCTCTTGCTGAATCCAAGCTTGCTACTGCTCGAGCGACAGATCGCCGGACTGCACGTCGGCGGCAAGTCAGCCCTGGCATGGTATGGCATAACTCACTACGTCTCACAGCACAGCACGCTGCATCTATATGGGTGGGCCGCAGCACGCTTACCCGGTTGGTTTATAGAGCGATTCCCCGCCGAATACCACCGCAAGCGCCTGTTCGGCGAACGACCGCCCAAGATGATGAACGTAACTCCGTTCGAGAAACTAGTTGATGCGCCCCTCGTATCGGCGCCGGAGCGCGCGTTCTTGGAATTGCTGAGCGAAGTCGGAGTCCGGCAGCCTTTGCAGGAAGCACGCGAGTTGGCGGAAAGCATGTACACCTTGCGCACCGATGTACTGGAAGATTTACTGAAGCGGTGTTCGAGCGTTAAAACGGTACGGCTTTGCTTGCGATTCGGCCGCGAGCTCTCGCTCCCGTGGGCCTCGAAGTTGACTCCTGCTCGGCTACCGACTGGCAGCAATCGTCCCTGGGTCTCGCGGTCCAAAGACGGTCTATTGGTGCTCAAGCCGTGAATCAATTTTATGTTGATGCCGCCCGATTACTTATCCAAGTGGCGCCAGTCGTCTTCGAGAGCGGAGTGTTCGCGCTCAAGGGCGGCACGGCCATCAACCTCTTCGTCCGAGAAATGCCGCGCCTATCGGTCGACCTCGATCTTGTATTCCCCGATCACTCGCTTCCTCGAGATCAGGCTTTGGCTCAGATCAATGAAGCCGTTCGCCAGGCTTCAGCACGCCTGAAGATCCGCGGATTTCAGGTTCGCACCGTTACTGCGGCTGGCGCCGGCGAAACGAAGATCCAGGTACGACGCGGAAACGTCGAAATCAAAGTTGAAGTCAACTTCGTATTGCGAGGGACCGTGTATCCGGTACGACTTGCGTCGCTATCCGCCAAGGCGCGTGACACTTTGCAAGCCGAGCTGGAAGTTCCGATGGCATCTCTTGAAGACATTTATGGCGGCAAGCTCGTCGCGGCATTGGATCGGCAGCATCCCCGCGACCTTTTCGACGTGATGCAACTCTACGCCAACGAAGGCATCACGCCGGCGATCCGCCGCGCTTTCGTGGTCTACATCGCCAGCCATAATCGTCCGCCACATGAAGTCCTGTCGCCGATAATGCGCGACATAACTCAAGATTACGAGCGAACATTTGTGGGCATGACAACTGAGTCCGTAGAACTTGCGGATCTCTTGCGTGTACGCGACCGCTTGGTCGCAGAACTGCCGCAGACACTAGACCCGAACGAGCGGCAGTTTCTTCTTTCTCTTGTGAGCAACGCACCCGAATGGCCATTACTCGGCATTGCTCACCTGGAGCAGCTCCCGGCCGTTCGTTGGAAGATGAGGAATCTTGAGCAGCTTGCCAAAACCAGCCCGAAGAAATTTGCAGAACAGGGGGACGCGCTAAAGCGACTACTTGCGTAACGCGCTTCGCTTCCCTCATTCACCGACTAATTGGAGAAGCTTTTCTCCTTGCATCCGCTCGAGCCAGCGTAACACTGCCTTGCCGCGACCGATGGTCTCCAGCCTCACCGTACCGTTGGCGCGCACGGCGATTCGGGCTTTGATCCGACGACCGCGAATGTAATCGGCATCGAAGTGCAATTCGCACCGCACGAATCGCAATCCCTCGATGAAATCCGCGACGTTGAATTCGTCCTTCTCGTGATAATCTGCGGTGGATAGATTCCGGGGTTTCGCGGCGCCAGCCAGCGAGAATATAGACATGCCAGCTCACATGCTTCCACGCTCCACGCCTGCTCTGTTCAGGCATGTCATAGTAGACAACGCGCCGCTGTACCGCGCAATTCTTGATGTCTTCGCGGCATCGAAGCGCCAATTCCGCTTGCATCTACGACCCGACGACGTGCTTGCTGAAGCGGCTTGGCCAGCTGAGCCGCCCACGATGGAGACTGTCCAGCAAGCCCTCGGGCAGCTCGTCGACTGGGGCAATCTGCAGTCGCAACCGGACACGGCCCGAGTCGCGACGATCGAAGACTTTTACCGCAAACGCCTGCTGTATCGGATGACATCCGGCGGAGAAGCGGTCGAGGCGGGGCTGCGAGCGTTCGTCGAGGCTTTTGCGAGGCGCGCTGAATTGCAGTCCGTGGCGCTCGAGGATATCCGGGCACGCCTCATCTCCCTTGCGCTGCTCATGCGCGAATCACCCCCCGATGCGCCCAAGGTCCATAGCGCACTTCGGGAACTCGTGCATGTGTTCGAAGGCTTGTCGAACAACGCGGAGGCCTTCATGGCGGGTCTCGCGCGCACCATCGAACTGCAGCGTGCCGAGGCCGCTGCCGTGATGAGTTTCAAGACGCGGTTGATCGATTATCTGCAACGATTCATCGGCGACTTGGTCACCCGCTCAAGCCAAATCGCCGAACTGCTGATCGATCTTAAGCCGCTCGAGCGGGCGTTTTTACAAATCGCCGCCGAGCGCGATGCACGCAATGCGGCGCCGGGCGATGCCGCGACGGACGCCGAAGCCGTCGACATACGCCTCATCGCCTGGAACGAGCGCTGGGCTGGCCTCACGCGTTGGTTCGTGTCCGACGGCCGGGACCGCGCCCAGGCTGAGCTGCTGCGCGCGAGCGCCCTGTCGGCGATTCCTCGCCTGCTGCAGGCCGTATCGCTGCTGCACGAACGGCGCGCGGGCCGCAGCGATCGCGCGGCGGATTTTCGGCGCCTGGCGCTGTGGTTTGCCGCGGCGGGCGGCGACGGCAACGCGCATCGGTTATGGCGGACCGCCTTCGCCTTATCGCCGGCGCGACATCTGGCATTGGCGGTCGCCGACGAGAAAGTCAGTGCGAATACACCATGGCGCGACTCGCCTGGTATCGCGGTCTTGCCGAAACTTCGCGAACAAGGCGTGCTACCGACCCGCGGCGCACCGCCCCGCATCCACGACCGTTCCCTGGAACGTAACTTGCTCGGCGCCCGCGTCGCAGCAGAAGCCGCTCAAACCGAAGCGGCGCGACAACGCCTGGCCACCAATCGTGACATCCGGCTGTCCGAGTTGGGTCGACTCGATTCGTCGTCGTTTCGGCTGTTCCTGACACTGCTGGGCGAGGCTCTCGCCAGCCAGACGGATCCCGACGAGCCCGTGGAACGGTTGACCGGCGATGGCACGCTGATCGTGCGGCTCGTTCCTCTCGCTACCCACACCGAGGCAGAGATTGCAACGGACTTGGGGACCTTCCGCGGTCGCGATCATGTCCTTCTCATTCGTAGAACCTAGCGCATGCCAGCCCCCGGACTCAAGGACGTTCTGAAGCACCAGGAGGCTGAGGAGCGCGAGCGCGCACTGCGCGCCTTGCTGATGCGTCCGCTCATGCCCGCTGGTGATCCGGCGCTCGAACTGGTGCGCCGACACGCCGGCTACTTGCGGGACTGGTTCACACGTGAGACAGGATGGAACCTGCAGGTGGAGCGGCAATGCGCGCGTCTCTACAAACGGGCCGCCGCACTCGACGACCCAACGCGCGGGTTGCCGGAGTTCGACCAGGATCGCTATGTGCTCCTATGTCTCGCCTGTGCGGCGCTGGAGCGCGCCGAATCGCAGATCACCCTACGAACCTTGGGTGAGCGACTGTTGGAAGCCGCGGCGGACCCCGATCTCGCGGCCTGTGGATTTTTCTTCACCCTCGAGGGCGCGCGAGAGCGGCGCGCGCTGGTTGGCGTGTGTCGCCTGTTGCTGGAACTCGGCGTGCTCACGCGGGTCGCAGGCGACGAAGAGGGTTATGTGAATCAATCCGGCGACGTTCTGTACGACGTCCACCGCCGGGTGCTGGCGCGATTGCCCGCCGGCACGCGCGGTGCCAGCCTCATCGCCATGACTCAGGCAGACCTTAATTTCGACGGCCGGCTCGCCGCGCTCGTCGATGAGTACGTGCCGGACAGTGCTGACGGCAAGCGCATGGCATTGCGGCATCGCTTGGCGCGGCGGCTGCTCGATGATCCCGTGCTCTATCACGATGATCTCTCCCAGGAAGAGCGCGAGTACTTGGTCAGCCAGCGCGGCCCCCTGGCGTATCGACTGGCGCAGGCGGCCGGACTCACCGCCGAGCTGCGCGCCGAAGGTCTGGCGCTCGTGGATGCCGACGGCGAGCTCTCCGATAAACACCTGCCGGCGGTGGGCACGGAAGCGCACGCGACGCTGCTGGTGGCGGAGCATCTCGCGCGAGCGGCGCGAACCGAGCCTAAGGGGATTCATTCGCTGCACGAGCTGGCAGGTTACCTGCGGTCCGCGGCGGACCGATACGGCCGCTTCTGGCGCAAGGACGCGCGCGAGGCCGGCGCCGAAGTCGCACTCGCCATCGAGGCTGTGAATCGCCTCGAGGCGCTGCGGCTGGTTCGACGCCTCGAGAACGGCGTGCAGGCACTTCCCGCCCTGCATCGCTACGCCATTTCCGAGCCGTTGACTTGAACTACGCCCCTCCCATGATCCCGCTGCCCTCCCCCGGACGAGTCCGTTGGCAACCGCTGCGCCTCGGCCTGGTCGAGTTGTATCACTACGACGTCGAGGAGTTCTGGTTCCGCGACGGCCACCTGATGCTCCGGGGTAACAATGGCACCGGAAAATCTAAGGTGCTATCGCTGACACTGCCGTTTCTCTTGGATGCCAACCTGAGCGCTTCCCGCGTCGAACCGGACGGCGACCGCGGCAAGCGCATGGAATGGAATTTATTGATGGACAAGCGGTACGAGCGCCGCGTCGGCTACACGTGGATGGAGTTCGGGCGCCTCGACAGCGCTGGGAAGGTACTGACGCTGACCTTGGGCTGCGGCTTGCGCGCGATTGCCGGCCGTCCCATTACGGAATCCTGGTTCTTCATCACCGAACAACGCATCGGCGCGGATCTGTGGCTGACCACGCCGGAGAAAACCGCACTATCGCGGGAGCGCTTGATCGAGGCCATCGGCGCCCATGGCCAGGTGTTCCCCACTGCGCAAGCCTATCGTCGCGCCGTGGATGAGAAGCTGTTTCGGCTGGGGACCGAACGCTATGACGCGCTGGTCGACACGTTGATTCAATTACGCCAGCCGCAACTGTCCAAGAATCCCGACGAGGGGCGACTCTCGGAAGCGCTGACCCACGCGCTGCGGCCGCTTGATCGTGCCGCCCTCGAGGATGTCGCCGAAGCCATGAGCGAACTCGCTGACATCCGGCGCGACCTGGAAGAGATCGAGGCCATGCGCAAAGCGATCGGATCTTTCGGGATCCGCTATCGGCGCTACGCCCAAGTGGCCACGCGGCGCCGTGCCAGAACCCTGCGGCAGGCGCAGACCGATTTTGACAATGCCAGCCGCGACGTCAACGCTGCGCAGACGGAACTTGACGAGGCGCGTGCCCGCGTCACCCGCTACCAATCGCAACAGCAGAGCTTGGGCGAGCAACTCGCGGCCGACGAAGCTCGCCTGCGCGTGCTGCGAGCGGACCCCGTTATGCGCGACGCCGCTAGGCTATCCAGCGCTCGCGATCGAACCACGGAATGCCGCGCGCTCGTGGACGAGGCCGCGAAGCGCGAAGTCAGAGCCAGCGCTCAGCTCGCCCGGGAAGAGGAGGCAGCCAATCGGCGGCGCGTACAGGCCGACGCCACCCGCTCGAAGCTGTTCGGCTGCGCATCCGACGCCGCCGGCCTCGCGCGGGACACTGGACTCGGCGACATGCACGCACGCTCAATGCAGGGCATCGCTCTACCGGATGGCGTCGCAGCTCTGCCCGAGGCCGCCGTGGCGGCTCTGGTTCAAGAGGGGCGCGGATCCGAGTCGCGTCGCCGCGAGGAAATTGCGGTGGTCCGCAAACGACTGCGCGCGGTAGAGTCAGCCGCGCAGATCCGCACCCGCGCACAGGACGCTCGAGCGCTTCATGCTGACGCCTTCGACACCGCATCCGAGGCGGCGCGCAACGCCGCGGAGCAGCTGCTGGAGGGCAGCGCCCGACTCCTCGCTGCATGGCGGCTGTATGCAGACGCCGCTCAGTCGCTGCGTATTCCTGATGTGGATGCCTTTCTCGACGAGTTGGAAAACTGGCATGCCTCTTTGAGCGGCATCAATCCCATGCGCGCTGCGCTGGAGCGGGCGCTCCAGCTCCGGGAACAGGACTTTGCCGCGCGCGCGGCCGCGTTGGCGGAGGCGCGCCGACTCTTATGCTTAGAGCAGAGCGAGTTGCATGCGGAACACGCGCGTCTGGAGGCCGGCGAAGACCAGGCGCCTCCCCCGCCCTACACCCGAGACGTTGGGATGCGCGCCCAAGCGGCCGGTTCACCGCTGTGGCAGCTCGTCGATTTTGCCTCCCATGTGCCGAGTGACGCCCGTGCAGGATTGGAGGCGGCCTTGGAGGCCAGCGGGCTCCTCGACGCGTGGGTGCTCCCGGAAGGCACCGTGATCGATAGTCGCACCCACGATGTCATCTTGACCGTGCGGCCGCCCCGCGCCAATTCCTTGGCGGACTGGTTGACACCCACCGTGCCGGCAGCGGACGGCGGTGCCCATATCGGCGCGCACACCGTGTCCGCTCTGCTGCACTCGGTGGCCTGCGCCGAGCAAGAGCCGGCCGAAGCGGAAACGTGGGTATCGCCGAGCGGCCAATTTCGCGTCGGTACCGTCCGCGGTGCATGGATGAAACCAGGCGCCCGCTATATAGGGCACGCCGCGCGCGAGGCCGCACGCCGTGCGCGCCTCGAGGACATCGCCACCCGACTGGATGAACTGGCCTCGGCACTGGCGGCTCAAGAGTCGGCCGCCGCAGAAGTCGCCGCCCTGCGCGATGCTGCGCGCGACGAATACGCCCGCGCGCCCGCTGACGACGACCTGCTGCGCTGGCATGCCGAGAACACCGCCGCCGAGCAACGGCGCCGCGACGCGCAGTCGCGGCTCGGCGAGGCCGAGTCAAAACTCGCGCAGGCGGACCATGCGCTTGCCCGCGCACGCGATGACCTGGCCATGGACGCGCGAGACCTTAGTCTGCCGGGCGTTGCCACCGATCTCGAGCTCATCGAACGGGCGCTCAACGACTATCGACTTGCGGTCACCGAGCTGGCCAACTCGCTACGCCACCACAAAACAGCCCTGTTCGAACTCGACGACCAAACGGTGCGCGAGGCTGACGCGCGCGAGTCCTTGGGCGCAGCCATCGAGTACCATCGGGAAAAGCAGACGCTGCTCCGCGCCGCGACCGAGACGGTCAACACACTGCAGGCCACGGTGGGCAAACAGATCAACGAATTGCTGAGCGAGATCGAGGCCACCGAGCAGGCGCAGCAGGAACACGAGCGCGCGCTGAAAGATGCGCGCGCGCAACTCGTGGTCGTCGCCGGCCAGCGCGGCACTGCCGAGCAAAAGCACGCGGACCTCAACCAGAAACTCGAGGACCGCGTGCAGCAGCGCAAAGCCGCCACCGAAGAGCTCCAGGCGTACACCCAGCAGACCGGCTTCGTGGCCATCGCCATTCCGGATCTGGCGTTACCGGAAGACACGGCCGCCTGGGGCATCGATACCGCGCTGACGATCGCCAGGCGCGCCGAGCAAGCGCTGTCGGATGTGCCTGCGGAGGAGGCGGACTGGGACCGCGTTCAACGCGAGATCGGGCGCGACCTCACTGAGCTACAGAGCACAATGTCGACCCAGGGGCACGCCGCGACGGCCGAGCCCAGTGATCACGGACTCATCGTGCGCATTGTCTATCAGCAGCGGCCGGAGCGCCCTGACGCGCTCGAGCAGCGGCTCGACGCGGAACTGGCAGAACAACGCCTGATCCTTTCCGCCCAAGAGCGCGCGTTGCTCGAGGAGCATCTCGAGAAGGAGATCGCCGCCAACTTGCAACGCATGATCCGCGACACGGAGGAGTGGGTCACCGCGATCAACGTCGAACTGCATAAACGGCCTACCTCCACGGGCATGCGCTACCGATTGGTCTGGGAACCGTTGCCCGAGAACGATGAGAATGCGGTGCCCGGACTTGAGCTGGCGCGCAAGCGGTTGCTCAATACCAGTTCGGATGCCTGGTCCGCCGAGGACCGGCGGCTGGTCGGCGAGTTTCTCCAGGCACGCATCGATGCTGAACGACAGCGTGACGAGCGCGGTACGCTTTACGACAGCCTGGCGCGGGCGCTGGACTATCGCCGCTGGCATCAATTCACCGTCGAACGTAATCAGGACAGGCAATGGAAACCGCTCTCCGGCCCCGCATCGAGCGGCGAGCGCGCGCTCGGTCTGACGGTTCCTCTCTTTGCCGCCGCCAGCAGCCACTACGAGAGTTCGGACCCCCACGCTCCGCGGCTGGTGCTGCTCGACGAAGCCTTCGCCGGCATCGACGATGAAGCACGCGCGAGCTGCATGGGGTTGATCCGTGAGTTTGATCTCGACTTCGTGATGACCAGCGAGCGCGAATGGGGCTGCTATGCGGAGATCCCCGGCCTCAACATTTGTCAGATCGTGCGCCGCGAAGATATGGACGCCATCTTCGTGTCGCGCTGGTCGTGGGACGGCCGCGAGCGGCGCGAGGAAGCGGATCCCGTGCGCCGCTTCCCGGAAGCGGCCGTTGCGAGCGAATGAGCGGGGACTCCATTGACGGAGAGCGCCTGCGGAAGCTGCTGGGCGGAGTCGAACTCGCCAATCTACGCCTGCGGCTGCGCGCCCGGTATGAGCGAGGCGCATCGCGCGACGAATTCACCCTGACGGATCTATTGGGCCACGAACGTCGCGCGCTCGCCGGCCTGTTGGGCCGGCGCACCGTCGCCGCGGGATCCATGCGCATCCGGCGCTCCGAACTCGACGCAGCGCTGGACCACGCGGGAATCGCAGTCACACTGCGCGAGGCGCTAGAGTTCCTCGACGGACCGCTGTCCGACCGCCGGGCCGATCGAGTGGCGCGCGAGCAAGCGTGGAGTGCCGCGCTCTCTCTCACGGCGGAGCCGCGACTCGCCGCTCTGTTGACCGATGCGACCGGCACCGCACTGGTGAAACGCCTCTCGGGTAGCGATCCTGCGCAAGCCGAACTGCTGCTGGCGCAGGCCGCTTGCGTACTCGGCCGGCTGCCAGGGCACGGCATCTCAAGGGCACAACTCGCCGCCGAAGTTCTGGGCGACTCGCACAGCCTCGACAACGGACGTCCCGTCGCAACCATCGTGTTGCGGGCGTGGGCCGCCGAGACGTCTATCGACCTCATCGAAGCGGCTGGACTACAGG
>Ga0182030_10009388_pt1 | contig 20015 bp, 22 predicted proteins | sample 812S3MmetaG_FD_121299 | JGI IMG/M metagenome (GOLD analysis project Ga0182030, IMG submission 121299) | Permafrost microbial communities from Stordalen Mire, Sweden - 812S3M metaG (Illumina Assembly) | ecosystem: Environmental > Terrestrial > Soil > Wetlands > Permafrost | place: Sweden... | reverse complement strand
CAGAGCTACCAAAAGCGAGGTCATAGTGTCGCGAAATCACACTCCCAAGTCTTCAACTCCCGTGCCTCCTGGGCTTCCGCGTAAGAAGATGTTCGCTCCTAAAGGAACTGAAGAGTTCGAGGAACAGGAACATACGCGAAAGTGGTTCTTGGAGGCCGCCCGTGCTAAGAAATTCGATTTGAACAAGCCGAAAGGCCAACCCGTCATAGAACCTGTCAAGAGATCGTTTTTCAGGAGAAAGAAATCAATTAAGCTTCCTGAACATCCTAGAGCAACACCAAAGCCTCTCAAGAGGCCAAATCTTCAACATATTACGAGTATCTTTCCGCGCAGGAAGGTGCCGTTCAAAATTCCACCAAAACGACATGTGCCTATCGATCTTAGCAAGTATGAGAAGTACTGATTCGAAACTCGAATTATATAAGGGATTTCGCTTTTTCAACGGGGGATGGGCGGTCATTATTGGGCTAGATGCTTGATGGCCTAGCAACAGCATAAGGTAGGATAGCGGATACAACAGGTTCACGAAATGATAATGAAGGGGGCGGTATTAAAATAAAGGATTAGATCAAGATTGATCATGTAAATCGTAAATGCAAACCGGGTTACCAAATATCTGCTTTTTCAAGCTGCACCAGATGCATTGAAGCCTCCGCGAATTACCATATCCATTGTATGTATTAAATTCAGCCAATGACTTCTCTTTGAAGCGGAAGTACCTTGGAACTCCACCTTAATAATATCTATATCAAGTGGACTTGATTGTAAGACTTCCTCATTCCTGAGAATTCGTCTGTGCGCTAAAAACGAGAGTTCGAAAATCTCGCGCGACGCGACTCGATTTCAACAAGCGCGACCTAGCACTTCCTCAACTGCCGCCTCTATGTGCAGCAAAATATGTATCTCATTCGGAAGCTCACTTCGTCACAGCCGGCCCCAGCTATGACCGAAAAAGAACCTGATAACTATCACGGCGGTAAGTTTTTCCAAGTTCAAACATCCCGTAAAGTTTTGAAATGAGGGGTAGTTTCTAACGCAACTGCTGATATTTCGAAGCAGTTTTCGAGCACCGAGATGAGGATTCTGGAGGTGATGTGAACGAAATAGAATTTGAAAAAGGGAAATTCGAGCCTGTGAATAGCGACGGAGAGGCGCAAGGAGACCAAGACTTCGACGACATTGAGAATTTCGAGGACGCAGAGGAACAGCTCCGCGGGGAGATTGTGATAGCAGAAAAGGCGAAAGCGAAAGGAACCAAAAAGAAAGGGAGGAAGAAGAAGGCAAGAAGAGCTCTACGGGAGGTCGAAACAAGAGAGAATGGGCAGAATGGGAATGTTGAAGAGACTGGAGGCGAGTTTTCACAAAATGGTATCTACGAGCATGTGGAAGAGGACGAAGTTCCCGATGAGTCACCACTGAAGAGGAAGCCTACGAGTAATAACAACGGAACTTCTTTCAAGGAACCACGGGCATCCAGATCACAAACAATACTTCAACAGGAGGAAGATGAAGCGGAGGAAGAGGATGATGCAGAGGCGATGGTTGGCCTCCTTCATGCCGCGATGTCACAGAATAGTACGAGGCAAGCATCGTCGTCATTACCTGTTGATCATGGGGCAAAACCGGAGCTCGAGAACCAGATGGGCGTCGAGACGGGACAGTCTATATATGACATACCGCTTTCTCAAGACTCGCCGGACCCGTCAATGCTCTCTGTCAAGCTAAAGAAGGCCAAAAAATTCAAGGCACGAAGATCTTCGCACGGTGCTGCGCAGACGTCATACGATGCCGAAAATCATCCAGTTGCACTTCTTCATCAGCCGCTTACTCCTGCACCCACTGCACATCACTTTCAACTCAGCTCCCCCAGAGATGCTGTCCAGGCTTCAGCTCAAATTACGCAAGATGCAAACCAGGCTCATGATATTTCTGATGTTGAAGAAGAGGAAGAACCGAAGAGACCTTCGAAGAAAGCATTAGGTAAAAGAAGAGCTGCTGACGACACGCTACCGGAGAGGTCGAAGAAAAAGGCTAAACGCATCAAAGACCAGGGTCCGCCAAACAGAGATATTAGGACTATGCTTCCATCGTCCTCGTCAGAGGGAGAGTCACGAGCACAACTTAATGAACGACAAACCCCAGTCGGCCTTCTACAAGCACCACTCCGCCGTACGGGTAGCTCGTCCATTTCCACTCCAAGAGTAGTGATTCCGAGCAAAGCCATTGCTTCCTCCAAATCAACCCAAAAACCAAAAAGATCTCCTCCTGCAGACAAAGAAAGCAGGAACTCCGAGAAAGTAAGCAGGACAAGACCATCTTTGACTGAGGTGAACGGGCCTCGTGAAACATCAGCCGAGAGAGATTCCGATGAGTCTGATTATCACCCTAATACAAATGAGCCTGAAAACACACCGGAGCTTTTACCTCAGCTACCATCAACTTCCTCAAAACCAAGAGAACGACGCAAGCGCCGTCTACCGGTCGATGATTCCGACCCTTTTGCTTTGTCCACTAATAAGGAAAGTATTCGACCCAGGGTAGGGGCATTGATCAATAGAACTCCAAAGACGCCTATCTCAGAAGTAAGACCTCGCGTCGCCACGCCATCTAGTAAGGGTCGACTTTCCAACGAGGAGATTGACGAAATTACACAAGCCGTTGAAAACTATAGAAGTTTCAGGGGATGGACACAGCGTCAGATTAACGACCTGATCCAGCAGAATGCGCAGTCTGCTGAGGGACGCGCGCTGTGGCAATCGATCTTTTCGGAAGTGTCCGAAATCCCCACCAAGAATGTCAAGAATACTTGTAGGCGGAAATTTCACAACTATGAACGAGGCGGTTGGAGCGAAGAGCAAGATGAGGAACTTCGAGTTGCCTATGCCGCAAATCCTCGCAAGTGGAAACAGATTGGTGCGACGATAAATCGCTTTCCCGAGGATGCGCGAGATCGATGGAGGAATTATCTTGTCTGCGGAGACAATATGAGAAAGGACAGATGGGATAAAGACGAGGAAGATCAGTTAAGAATCGCAGTGGCGGAATGCATAGCTGCTATTCGCCGCTCTAGCGGTGCTCAAACTGTCGACGAGGAGTCCCTCATAGACTGGAATATGGTATCCAAGAAAATGAACCACACCCGAAGTCGTCTTCAATGCTCCATGAAATGGAAGAAAATCAAGGAACGCGAGGAATCAGATGAAGAGGATAAAGTCGCCACCGCGCCTATCAGCAGTACTCCCTGGCGATTATCAGAGGCACGGGATGAGGCGCGGACGTTATCTGCAACAGAAAAGCTACGACTTCTGATTGCTATACGTGAAAGTGGAGCTGCCCGGGAGGGGAAAATTCCTTGGAGCCTCATCCGGGATGAGCTCGACGCCAAGGGCAAAAGGATGACATGGAGAGTGTGCTTTAGAAACTTGAAAAACCGAGTTCCGGGACACGAGAATATGAGATTTCAGGATATCGTTGAAGAATTAATCGACGCTTTTGAAGCATCTGCGCCGGATGAGCCTGACGGATTCGGGATTGGGGTTTCAAAACGGCAACGCACAACCAAATCCTCTGGCGAACAGGATGATGAAAACAGCGAAGGACCAAGTACAGTCAGCAAGAAAAAGAGAAGGCATCGGGACCGCGTGCAAGATGCCGTTAATGGAACCGAGCCTCATGATCGTGAGCGTTCGCAGCCAAAACACTTGGTCCAATCCTCTGACTTTCTAGATGAGGGTAATGGCGAAGGGCCCAGTACGGTCAAGAAGAAGAAGCTTCGACACCGCATGAGACGACAAGATGAGTCCACGCAGTCCACTCAGGAGACTGTAGTTGTACCTGAAGCTTCTGGTGACGAAACCCCATCCATAAGAAACAAACGCAAGCATCGTGACCGTACCAAAAATACCAACGGTGCTCACAAGATGATCGACGGAGATCCCGACGACATCCTCGCAAGTTTTCAATCTGTCAGGACTACTCAAACATTAGATCGGCCTTGGACCATTAGGAAGTCGAAGCGTAATCAAAGGCTGAGTGCGGAAAAGGTCTTTGAGGAACCTAGCGATGACGATGCTATACAACCCGCCAATGAGAACGAAGAAGCAGCACAGATGGACCAGGCTGGGGCATACACAACGAGTGGCAATCCAGAAACAGACGATGAATTAGAAAATGAAGATGGTCCTCAATATGATAAATTTGAAGATGAGGATGGCCGTCCTCGAAATCAAACGGATGACCAATATGAGGACGAGAATGGCTATCCCGAGCTTGCAAGAGAAGAGAGTCTCAATCCGGAGGAGAGCCTGTTCGCTGGTGCCACACACCTAGACCCCAATGACGATGAAGATATTCCGGATCAGGAATACGAAAACGGCTTCGCAGACGAAAAGGAAAGCGACAAGCACCACGACACTGAAAGTGTAGAACTTGGCGATTCGTTTCTTGAAAGGTCTGACGAAAGCACATTTAAAAGACGACCCTCCCCAGAACCATTTGATTTTAAGACTCGATTGAATGGTGCGCGAGAGATCAGTATGGAGTCCGAAAGTTCATATGCTTCGACTATTCACGCCAAACCAAAGCAGGTGCAGAGGATTAGTAGTGTGGAATTGTGATGAGACTATATGACCTGGATTGGTATCTGCATAGCTTTGAATGACCTCATGAAATACTCAACATTCATATCAATCCTCATATTTGCAAGTGCACTTTAGTTGCGTACTGCAGTTGAGCTTAGGTTTGAAGTCTGTTAGATGTACTTTACGCCATCTATATATCACTCATTCAGACTCACCTCATTTATAGATGTATGGCCTTGCAACGCTTATGGTTTCTGTCTCAGAGCAAATGTTCAGGACGAGCAGGTAATGTTCATTGCAAAGAAGTAGTGCTAAATACAAGCTGTCTACCCTTGCCATCATGTCCTTCATAATTAGGTGACCAGTACAAAATCGCTCTTTAAATTTTCTCCATCGATACCGCGATTCGTTCATGTCTTTCGTCTCGTTGCAGCCAGTCTTCGAGCTGTGTATGTCTTTCTGAATACCGTGAAAGGTTCTGATGAGTAAGAGACCCAGGACTACAACGAAGCAGATTAGTAGCCGCCTCCTGAGAGCTCATGGATAAGCGAGATTCTCACACGTGATTGTTTTGAATAACTGGTTCCTTTCTATTACCCTTGAGCCGTCCCATCTTGGAGTCTTTCTCAATGCTATCAGCCGTGGGCCCGTTATTTCCGCACTGAGACCAGTCTTCGTCGAGATTTTCGCGCTCAATATTGGTGCATCGACCTGCGGGGGTTCTCTCATCTCCACAACTCATGATATATCTGTCAAAAATGGTCAATCCAGAACGACAATAGAGGTAATAAAAGCACGTACACCTCTGGTCTGATCGCCTCTCCAAATCTACTTGTCGAGATGGCTTCTGACCAAATCCTATCCGGAACAGGTCGTCCTCCGTCATTTTGTATATGGGTAAGTATGTGCAACGTTGGACAGACACTCTCGAGCTGTATCAAAGAAAGAACTTCTTATTGCGAATAGCTCATCGAGTGATGATATATCGCGGCTGCTGACATGAATGTAAGCACTGCAGACTCATTATCCGACAGCTAGAACAGTCTCCTCCAGTTGAAACCCTCTCAATATCTGCCGGTCTCATCAATCATGCATGCTCCACACCAGAATATTAGCTTCCTCACCACCAGCTTTCCAGAGAACGTCAATCGGAGTATATCAGGTGCTTGATACCACGCATATAGCACAACGTACCTTGTCCGTCTCGGCCGAAGTCAAAAGATCGACCCGTTCTCTCTGTTTCCCTCCTCTCAACCACGCCATAGCCATTACGACTCACAGCAAATCAGCCCACCAAATGAGGTACGTGTGGCCTCATACCTCTCCGACGCGCCTTCGTACTACAAGATGACTTCAATGTAACCTGCCCTTCATCTCAGTTAGCAAAAATCACCAGAAGTTTGCAATGACATTGTATCACAACCTACGATCACAACCTATGGCTTTGAATGAAGTGCCTCCGATATACGGCTAAGTGCTCTCGCATCGACAACTTCTGACGATCATCGCGGAGCCGGGGCCGGGTGCGTGAACTGTTGTACAAATGATGATCTGAGTGAGATAGGTGTTGGAATTCGAATGCTTTTATATTGCTAGTTTGGGGATGAAAATGGGTTTATTAAGTGTTAAACTTTCGGTATCCTTGTCAGAAGTATTGGGTATAGTTTTATTCGTGGTTATGCGATGGTCTGTGATAGAGAAAGGGATCGAATGGCTGTCCAATCGTGGGCTGGGTAGGAGAAGTGCGTCATCTAGATGTGTTGGCAGGAAGGAACAAAACGATGTATCATATTGCTGCCCGACCCAACGTCCGGCGTTCAGAATTACCTTTCTTAGCAGCGGTACAACCCGGATGAAGTACCCTGCGCTGTGAGCAACGTGTTCATGTGGTGTTCAATATCCAAGGAGCTATTGTTTATTCAGTGGTACATGATAAGTTCATTCCCCCAAAGAAATATACGCAGTAAGGATGCTGATCTACAGAGAACGACCGTGTTTGCCTGCGCCCCGAACCTCCAGCCTTCCCACATCAACCCGATTTCTATCCTCACTCCCTTGGTACTGTTAATCCCGAAACCTCCTCCGAATTCCGAAGCAAACTATACCGGCCCAAAAATCATACACACAATCCGTATACGGAAGGAAAAATCTCTATCGTAAGCATCAAATGACAATAAATATCCTCATCACTAGCTACGACTTAAGAAAATACAAGAAAAGAGAAGTTAGAGGTCTTCATTCATGGTCTGATTCGTCATTCATCTGTAGAACCTTTAGGTGGGCTGTTTCCTCGGGGCTCTGTCTATTTCGATGCTGTCGAAATGCCGCTCCGCCTGGAGCGTACTGTTGGGGTCTCGTATTCTGTCTGGTCCTTGGTCTCATCTCGTCTTTCCATTCATCATAGCTCCGGGCGGTGGAAACGTGGGTGTTATCGCTGATGTAGGCTTTGTCTCTATAGTCCTTGCACTTTAGAGTGAGGTCTTGAAGTTTGTCTTGAAGTTGGGGGAATAGTCCGGTTAGATTGGTGGGCATCAAGGGATCTTGGGCGCCACGAGGAGCAGCCTGCTTTGGATCCAGCTGCCTCCTGGGTCCTGTGGCCGGGAAGGGCAATGGGGATGGCGCGTAGTTCCGCTGGGGGACTCTCAGCCTCTGATTTTCTTGTCCTGGAGTTCGATAACTGGATTCATGATTTGACATGTTATTATCCAGGCGTATTCGAGATGAATCAGCATGGCCAGGAACTTTTATACTCCTATTCGAGCATTATTAGCAACTGTCTTGCCACATGAGGAAGGTTCTAACCGTCGTGTACTTGAAGCGGTATTGGAACCTGCCCTTCTCTGATTGTGATTGGCTCCATTGTGGCAAGCAGAGTCCCAATTCTCCTCATCGTCTGAAAGTAAGGCGATATCATCAACGCTTCCAGGCGAATCGCATGAACCGTCCGATTTCGTTTCGTTCACAATCACCCAGCCGTCCTCCTCATAGCTATTAGAGCCGCTCATTTCTCCGATTTCAAGGCAACAGCGCCGGGTAAAGTCGTTATGAGGCTGAATAGGACTGGCATTTGGTGGTTCTAGAGAGGCTAGATGTTGGGACGGGACGGGATGGACTTTATGATTGTTGGAATTTCAGAGGGCGACAGAGAGATATTTATATATAACGCCCTTGCTGGGGCACAGTTCATCAAAAGAAGTTTACGCCGAGTCATATCATACATTGGAACAATTTGGAGGTCATCGTCTGAGCCATTCGCTTCTCGCCGCATTGGGGCTGGGAGGATTTACTTGTTCACAGTATTCCAGATCTTCACATGTAAGTCATGCAATCCATGATCTTAGACCTAGATCTACAACTGATCCCTGCTATAAAGAGATACATGGGAACGAATCTAAACCAAGGCATTGGGTTCTGACACTTTGCCAGCATCCGCCAGCAAAGGGCCCAGAACGCAACAACGGGGCGAATATTTCGTCTCACAACAATCTCTGATTCCTTACCAACTGGTTGGGAACTCAGAAGATAATCCGACACGTGTTCCCGAGTCTTGTGACAGCTCGCCCTGGAACTGAGAGTATAGGAAGGGTATTTCAGGATCAACTTGCCACGGTTCCTGTACCATTGATAGGGGCTTTGCATGTAGGGTTTCGGAGATATGTGAGACACACTCCTCGGAAAAGCAATATCTAACGTAGATGCAGACATCAAGAAGTATTTTGACAAGAATTCTCTCCAAGGCAATGCCTTGCATTGCAAGTCGGAGGAGAATTGGGAATGCACTTCATTTATATATGTTCGGTGAGCCAACAGATCCAGTAAAAGCTACAAGGCTATCAGACGAGGTTCAAGGAGACGTTTTTGCCTAATTGCCTCATCAATTTGAGTACTTGACTGGAGTTAACATGGTCGTTGCCCTATTGAGGCTTCGGTATGTTTGCTTACTCACGGAGTTAGGCAAATGCGCCGCATCGCCCTGCGGTTTGCCTCACGACTTCAACCAATCAATCTTGCTAGCCTCACTTGAGGATCAAAATCTCTACTCGGTGAGCTTTGGGAAGAAAATCGAGTTCAGATTGAGAAGTAATTGCCCAAAAAAGGCCCGAGTGGAAGCATGGTGGGCGTCGTGACCTATCTCGCTCCGGGGCGAGAGCTGTGCCAACACTTTTTAAATGGGCGCGAAACTATACAGCTACCATAAGGCTACTCTGTTATTATGTGACCATTGGCTGCGATAGATCATTCTCATGCTAATGAATTCCTAGTGTGAACCACCGGGAGATAGACGATACTCCTCCTCCTCCTCTCGATTATGGCAAGCCTACTCTTAAACATACTTCTCTCATGCAAATAAATTCCTAGTCTGAGAAAAGAGACTCGATCTTAAGAGCCTCATCCTTAGGGGAGTCATCCTCATCATCACGATCCTTCTCCTGCAAATACGTCTGCTTCACCTCAGCAACATCAATCTCAGATACCTCCCCACCCACAGGATAGTGACGATAGTCATAAATTGCTCCCGGGTATCGAGATGTGTCCCGTTCACACACACAATAGAAGAGCCCTTATGAGACTATCGGAATACATCTACTGGTACAAATTAGGCTTACAGTGAGATGCACGACGCGAAGGGACCCCATAGCCTTCCAAAACGGAATGTATTCGCCTTCACTGGCTTTCTTGTCCCCCGCCTTAGTGACTAGGTGTTAGCAAATCATCTTTCAGTATGATCAGCTTAGTGTACTTGCGCTTTCTAAGGGATTGGGAGTACTGTTGAGGTGAGTTGACACAAAGACGTACTAGTATTGTGCTCCAAGAGAGCTGTCAAAATTCGAAAGTCTGGTCAATCAGCCTAGACGACTCGTGATGTACATACGTAAAAGTCCTGGTCACCACGGTTCTCTCTAACTCTACACCAGACAACGTCGAAAAGCACCAAGAAAATCCATTCAAATTCCTTCCCAGGCGCGCAAGACACTTGGATACTTTAAAGTCACCATAAAGGCGTTGAGTACTGTCGAGTTCAAGTAAAAGACCATTGTCCAGCGCAAAGGGCCCAATGCGAGTTCGTGATACAGAGTCTTTGATGGCCCAATCTGGCAAAATGCCGAGTAGTGTTTTCATTTCATTCTGTGTCTGCATTAGCTTTAATTATAGCAAGTTTGGAAGTCCCAAATGAAATTTGCCCGAGGGAACACTTACATTCCCGCTATATCCCAGCATTTTTTGACGTCTGTGGACATGTATAGCGACCGTGCAAGATTTGGAGAAACCTGCATCAGATCATCTGAACTCTCTGCCTTCAGAATACCCGAACCTTGTGCACCGCGATGGATCCTGGTGGGGTTCCCCTCATAGTCTGGGAGATTTCCAAGGTCTGCGGAACCTGCCATGCATCTGGACTCTCTACCCTTCAAACCGAGACTTCCTGCCTCGTCTTAGAGTTTAATGGCGGTTTCCTCGACTAGCGGCTGTTTACTATCCGTCATGTCCATCTTCCTATGTTATATGTACTCATTCACCCTGCGTTATGCTAATTTTCAGAACTGGGCTCTCAATACTAGGAGCCATCTTTGAAAACGAAGACGGAGTGAGAAGGCGGAGATTGTATGATCAAACTTATAATTTAGGAATTCTAAAAAGGTGTGCTCTGGTTGGAAATGAGAATGAGAATGGTGTGACGAGAAGGGACACGCGAAGTGATAATAGAAGCATTTGCGCCTATAGCCCTCCTGCCCTTACCATCGTAAGGTGAGTCTCCCTAGAACTTGTGGTCCGAGGTCGTATCTTCTGAGAAAGCTAACTCCCACAAACCTTAACTATTTGTACTAGATAAGTAAAATAAGTAAAGAGACGGAGTCGAGACATGATTGCAGTCTCATATATAGCCCGAGGATTCTCTCGCTGTGCCTACTACCGCGTATTCTGATGATCTCAATGGTACTGGGCAACTAGATCAAGATCTCACCGAATATCCAAAATAGCCGTCAGACTGTAAGCATAACTTCTTCAGCAACACAAATATCATAATCAACGGAAAATCTCCTTTTAAGCGCGGCCAACAATAGCCGTACTAGTAGTGCTGCTATCGCGTTGCAGGACCCAGGATAAATAGTGTCATTAGACAGTGGAATCGACCTCTCTACTGATAAGCATATTCTATGATCACTTTGATGGGTTGACGACAAAAGAGGAGCGGTTGGATGCAATGGGCACGGCTCATACTAGTTAGATCGATATCCCCTTACTAGGTTACTAGTAGTATATAGTCGGAACGCCTCGCCATGCCACGCCAAGACCTAGACCACGTCCAGGAAGCGAGGACCAGGACCCTGTGAAGACCCTGAAGCAAGACCCTGCATGCAATTTTTTTTATTTTCCTGCTTTGCGACAATCGATAAGCTCATCCATGTCCACGTCAAAGCCTAGAACCTAAGTCTTTCGTCCCATCACCACCAGCTCATTGAATTCCCATGTTTCCTCCCAATCATATCATCCATGTGAAGCTGAACCAATCCTGATTTCCAGCTTACCATCAGGAACGTTGATGTGGTGTATTGGATGATAGCAATTGAAGTCCCATGCACCCTTATTTTCAAATTCCCATGACCGAAACCCCTCCATTTCTTTGTTGAAGCCTGGACCCTCGGCTCTGAACGTTGAGCATCGTACGTCTGCTGTCCCCGAAAGTGCCGCCCTTCATTATCGCCATCGCTTCAAAACCCCTTGGCACTTTGGAAGACTCACTTCGGACAGTAAAGGCCTTCGATATGGCTGTCATTTGAGCTTGCGCAGCAGCTTCTATTCTACACCGATCATGTCCGTTGCAGAGACGTTCCGAGCTCGCGAAGTATACCGGTAAAGCCTCCATCTACCAAAGTCCCCTCGAAATCTGACATCTTTCTTTTAGATACTACCAGCCGAGGAACTTGACAGATCCGCCAGACATTATAGCCCCTTCCAATACACTCCAAGTGCCTATTCTGCAATCGGACTCGAAGAAAACCAATTTCAAGACCCAGCAGTCTTTTTCCGACACTGCGCTCACAGCCTTCACCCAACTCATAGCTTTACGACTGGTATGCCAAAGAGCCATTGTCTCCCTCATCGATCACGAGAACGAATATTTCCTGGCAGAATCCACAAGCACACTGAGCCTGATAGATGATGATGGCCCTGCGCAAAATGCCTGGTTATCTATCAGTGGAGCTAGAGTTCCTCGGGAATCTTCACTCTGCGAACACACATTGTCTCTTGTACCGAATCAGGATACCACTGCAGAGATGACTCCAGTCTTCTTGGTCCCGGACCTCCGTTTGGACGAGAAGATGAGCACATTGGATTGCGTCCGGAAGTGGGATCTCAGGTTCTATTGTGGAGTAGCATTGACCAACAAGAAAGGTATAAATATTGGGTGCGTCTATGTCGTAGACGATCGGCCACGGACAGATTTCAGCCTCGAGCAAGCCCAATTTCTGACCAAAATGGCGGCGACCGTCATGGACCATTTGGAGAATATTCGAGCGAAGGAAGACATTGTCAGGGTGACCATGATGAGTCAGGCACTTCACGCTTTTATAGAAGGAGATGGAACCATGGACGGTGATTGGCAACGCCTTAAGAGATATAACCTACCGTCTGGCGCTGGAGTCGGCTACCACTGGGAAACTAACAATAAGAAGAAGGATGCCCCTGGATCAACCCAGAACCTCCCTCTGTCTGGGTTCATCGACCTCTCATTCAACGATGGACAATCCCCATTACAGCACTCTGGGTCACCTCATGATGCTCGATTCAACTTCAATAATTCCCCCTGGTCTTCTTCCTCAGAAGTCGCTCAGATTCCGCCGCTGAAATCTGTCTACCAAGGTATAGACGAGGCAGCGATTCCAGTTACCGGTGGACGGGACACCGAATTTTCAAACAATGGTTTCTCAAACTTGCTGCATTCGACATTTTCTCGTGCCTCAAACCTGGTGCGCGAAGGCATGGAAGTTGATGGAGCAGTCTTCTTCGACGCCCCTTTCAGATTTTATAAGGGCCGCAGTACACTCGAAACAGATACGAGAGTCGAAGAAAAGCAAGAACTCGAGAGTTCTAGTGGTGATGATGAGTTCTTTGACACAAGACCTGGACCAAGTCCCCGCGCAACGCCATCGCAGCGACATCGTACTGAACGGTTGGCCCGTACAGAAAGATCAACAAGGAGTAAAAGTATTACGAATTTGAAGTCCGAGATACTGGGATATTCTACTCAAGAATCGTCTTCATGGAACAACCAAAGTGTTGAGGGGACCAATTCTAGTTTTAAGACCATCGACCAAAGCCTTTTGACTTCCCTAGTTCGAAGGTATCCGCAGGGTGAACTGTTTGTCTTCGATGACAATGGCCCTATCTCTCCTCCGATCGAATCTGTTGGATTGAATGGATCAGCAACAACCATAGTGCCTGCGGTGATTGAGGAGAGGCGCATTCGCCACAAAGCTCGCAAACGCGCGGAGATACTACGCCTCTTATTTTCTTTCCCTGGGGCGCGGCAAATATTTTTTGTCCCTTTATACGACTCTACCTCTGGCTGTTTCATAGGTTCCTTTGCTTGGTCTACATCGCTGACTCGCATCTTCTCCATTGAAAATCACCTTTCGTACCTAGTTGCATTTGGCCACAGTGTGATGTCTGAAGTCAGTCGGTTGAACACTCTAAGTGCGGACCATGCGAAAGGGGACTTTATTAGTAACGTCAGTCATGAGTTGAGATCCCCGCTTCATGGCATTCTTGCAAGTGTAGAATTCCTCGCCGATAGTTCTCTTGATGGCTTTCAAAGAAATTTAGTTGATACAGTGGACATTTGTGGCCGGACGCTGCTGGACACAATTGAACATGTATTAGACTTTTCCAAGATCAAAAAGTTCGGGCAAGAGACCATGCAACCGATGGGTACCGTCGCAGACCTGGACATCTCCGCTGTCATCGAAGAGGTGCTCGAAGGGGTGTACGCAGGATTTGAATTTAATGGCCTGTCCTCACAAGGCCTTGCCGACACAACTAAAAGTCGCTCGCAGGATACGTCACATATGGCAGGAGAGCTGCCTGACAGGTTTCCAGTTGAAATTTCTAAGGATCTCGTGGTCGTGATTTTAGACATTGACTTTCGGGAACAATGGAAATTTCCAACCGTTCCGGGTACTTGGCGACGATTGACGATGAATCTTTTTGGTAATGCGCTGAAATATACCACCTCTGGTTATATCAAGATCAAGCTCGAGGGTCGAAGTATCTTGCCAACAAATTCTACCACGAATAATGATGATATAGGACGAACAATGGTGACCTTGACCGTATCAGATTCTGGGAAGGGCATGTCGCCCGAGTTCATGAAGACAAAATTATTCATGCCATTTTCACAGGTTTGCTTTCTAAATTCCACCCTAAATATTTAGGATTTTGCTATCAATGCTAATAATATTCCTTTGAAGGAGGATGTCACAGCTCCAGGAACTGGGTTAGGTATGAGTATTGTTAAGCAAATTGTAGACTTATCAGGCGGCAGAATCGACATTCGGAGTGTATTAGGCAAAGGAACCGAGGTGAAACTCAGCCTTCCTCTTACCGACTGCGACATCGAGCCCGCGGTGTACCCGTCCGATCCAGCCTTATCCTACGCAAAAGAAGACCCAGTTGATGCACTCCGACGACGTGCCCAAGGTCGGACAGTCACTATTCGCGGATTTGATAGCTCGCCTGGAGACTCTGACCTCCGAGTAATATCTTTATCAAGCCTCAAAGACTCTATTGTGAAATACGTCACAGAGTGGTTTCATCTTGCTATTGTCTCAAACGATCAAATTGCAGATATCGTCATCTCGGACGAGTCTGCATTTCTCAGTTCTGCGGTAGATCCAGACAACAAGTTTCGATCTCAACTCATCCTCTGCAGTAATGGAGCTAGACGTAATATTTATATGTCTCGACTCGAACCAGGCCAGACGGTTGAGTTTGTAAGTAAGCCTTGTGGACCGCACCGCATCGCAAAAGCACTACTTAATTGTCTCGATACCGAAGATGCACTCAAAAAAGCAGGGATTAGGCTTCGGGTAAGTGATAGCTTGAATGCTTGCAACAAACCACAACCAAGCACCGAAGCAAATATTACCATGGTGACTGCAGGTACTAGTAGTAACGCGAGGCTGATAGGAGATCTGCAGTCATCGATCGGGTTCTCACCAACGGCTAGCAATCTGAGCAGGTCTGAAATGTATTCAACTTCCGATAGTCGACAGAGAAGTAGTCGAAGACCAACGATGCAGAAGCGAATGTCGAGTGGAGTTGTTCCGAAGACGGATACCTTGGAGAGCTTGAGCTCGACTAGTACGAGCACTAGTAACGAAACCTCTGAAGCTTCTTCGAATTATGAAACTCAGAACAGTAGCATGAGCTTCCTCGATCAAGAACCCCCAAATCTCGAGCTACCTCACGCGGCGGGGACTTCCTCTCCACGACGGCCTAAAATGTTATTAGTAGAAGTCAGGCTTCACATGCCTCCGCACATCTGTATGAGACTGACGTTACCGTTTAGGATAACCCCGTCAATATGATGCTACTAGCTACATATATGAAGAAGAACGGCTGGGAATATGAAAAGGCTGAAAATGGACTATTGGCATTACAAGCTTTCCAGAATAGTTCGGAGGGATTTGATGTCATATTTATGGGTAAGCTGCGTCTATTCCTTTATTTTGAGCGTGCTAAGCTTCTCTTTAGATGTCTCTATGCCCATCATGACAGGGTATGAAGCTACCAGGGGAATTCGAGCCGTTGAACTTGAGCGTCGAGATGCCTACGAGATTCACCAGGATGCCTTCAGCAGATCACCACTATATTCTCCCATGCTTTCATCATCCGCTCTTCTCTCCACATCATTCCCATTCAACGCCCCATCATTTGATTGCAAATCTTTCTCCCAAAATACCATCGATCTCCATCTTCACACCCCAGAACTGAAACTCAACCGTCCGGCTCTGATCATTGCATTGACGGGATTCAGCAGTCAGCAGGATCAGGAAACCGCTTTTGAAAGTGGAGTGGACATTTTCATGACGAAGCCGGTGAGGTTTCGGGAGGTGGGAAGGATTCTGGAGGGGTGGATGACGAGTAGAGAGAGGGAAAGGCAGGCTCGGGATGGAACGGGATTGGGGATGGTGGAGCCACTGAATGAGAAGAGGGAGGTGGATGAAATGACGAGTGGAGCGAAGAGAAGTGGTTGACTACCGTGCTCTTTGACGACTTAATGCGATAGTTTCTGTTAACATGTGTTGAAAGTACTCTCAAGGATAGGATTTTGAGCGAAATACTACCGCGCCAGGAGTTCAGATGTGCGTTGATCTCATAATTTATTGACCAATGAGCTCTCATAACTAATCCTGATGATAATATGAGCTTATTCAAACGCCGTCTTGTACATTCCTCCCATTGAAAGCCTCAAGATCATCCCTATTAAAATAGAAATGGAAGCTTTGGACAGTGGTGGTTCACGTGATCGGGTAAACTGTTTTGGCTAATAGCGTCATTGGATATTCTTAGTTCCCGAAAGCGTTACGAGAAATGGATATGCACGATCCTCTGGATGCAGAGTCTTGCAATCCATGCTGGGCAACTAAAACAGGCAAGCTGCCTGCAGTACACATGTGGCGAGCAAACAAGGCCATCCTTCCAATCGGGCGGTGCAGGCGGGGCACAGAGGCACGTATTGAAGGAAACCACGTAAGGAGTACAGAAAGCTCTGTTCCTCTGGTCATTCTGTTGCTCCATCTTTCCAATAAAGATTGATATACTTGCATACTTGTCAACTTGTCAAAAGCTCAAGGAGCCCAACAGACCACCGCACTCCACTCTTAGAGATTGACGGTATGCTCGGATATGCAAGGCGTCGCCGCTGTCGCGTCGGAAACAACGGTGGCGTTTGGCATCTGCGCCGCAAGACCGGGAAGCCTTGAGTGATGCCTTGGTGCTCAGCGCAAAGATTGACGGATTTGTAGTCGCCTAAAAGCAAAACGCACACTATACAAGGCGGCCTAATCTTTGAATCCACATCATCCTTGCGCTTTTGTCGCGCTAAACGTCGGATGCTCACCTTTGTCTTACACCATGGCTGCACCAATTTGAAGCCCTGTATATTATTGTCATGCGATCGGCCTCAAGCTCGCTCCTAGGAATTCTAGTCAAATCAAATCACAGATGGCTGGAAGTTGAGCGGGCTCGATCGTACCCTATTGGTTTTTTTCTAAAACAACCCTTGCGTGGTGCCCTTAGGGATCACTAGGCTCGCTCGGTGATGCATTGTGCCCACAGATTGTCATCAGGGGCACTCGAATCTATAAGGAAGCGTTGTTCTCACCACCTGTGTCCTGTCGAAAGTCCTGCCCGCAAGTGAGTGATGTCCGCACTCATCGAATTCAAGCTGGAAACGGCCCCTCTTTCCAATCTTTTACGAGTTCGATTCTGCCTGACGAGAGCATTATGCATTATTCATGCACCTCCCGCCAATCACATCACACCCCTCCGCACAAAGGATTTCGTTCTGAGAGGAAACTTTAACGTTCCCTGATTGGTCCATTTTGGCTGCCACACCGTCTCACCGAGGCTCCTTTCTACACGCAACTCAGAGCCAATGCTAAGCAAAAGTCTTGGTCTGAGCAGGAAGCACATGTCCGCACATTGCCTCCAAGCGGTGCAGTCACGTGTGCCATCATACAATGAGTACAATACATATTGTATGATGAATTACACTTGACAAATGGCAAGTGCCGATTATTCTCGGTGTGCAATAACATCGTGGAGGGAGAGGTGAGTGCGGGGGATTTCAACTTGAATTACGGTAGGTGAAAAAACCACTTTTCGTCCTTGCTCAACCCGTCCACCGACACGCGAAGTCCAAGCTTTCCCCCTCCAAACCTCGAGAAAAGCACCCTTTCAGAATTCCAATCTCCTAATTATTCAAACACGTCTTGGTTCTTGTTTTGGAATCAAATGCGATATTCCTTTACATCTTATACATTTCAACCAACAATCCACGTTCAAGACAGTAAGTCGCAACATATCGCTTCTCACATTCATACCCACTGACATCGCTGCCTAGGATCTCCACCACCATGTCAACCAGCGACCGAGAGAACGGCAAGACCGCGAATCAGTATCACAAGAACGAATGGGCATTGCAAGGCATCGCCATACCTGAGATCTCATATGAGGACAACTTCGAGGCAGACATCTCGCTCATGTCTGCGAATGACAGCGGATATTTCTCTGGGGATGGACTCGAGTCTAGCACTGAATCCAACACAAACCAGACTGCCGACATCGAAGGATCAACAATTCCATATGCCTACGCCCAAGCAGGCACCTTTTCAGACATTGGGTATGCAGATACCGTTGCCTCCGTCAAACCCAACCAAGGTTCTATTTATGACGGGGTCCTCAACGAGAGCACCCAGCTTATTCCCTCATCTGCGCACTATGACTCCAAGACCACCCATTCAAAACTTCACCCCTCCCGAAATACCGAGAACGTCTCTCAACCTCGCAAATACGTCCGCTTCAGTGACGAATTGGCTGGTCCAAGTTCTCTCGAGCAGTGGCAGCAGACACACGAGCGCCATGAATACATCTCTACACAATTCCAGCAACCCGCCAAAAGACGCAAGGCAGCAGCACCAGCAAAACAATGATATTTAGTTATTCTTAGGGTTACGTTTATTCTACCGTATAGCAATGTTTTTACACTGGGTTTAGGTATGGAGTTTATGGAAATGCTACTTGGCGACGGTTGTTTATGTACCGGCCATTCTGATGATAATGATGTTGATACCATGGAGAGGGAAAGAGTTGACCTCATCTCAGTTGTAGTCGCAATAAAAGCATGATTCCCCACCTACAAACCTTTTAATGCAATGTGCACTATTTTGAGAGACGATGATTGTGGGGTAAAGTTTAAGATGTAATTTGATGATTTCTATTGTTCGAGTGGAGAAGATCCACTTGATCTACGTTTTCCATTCCGATTTCCCAGTTCTTGTTGCACGTCGTGATTTTTGACAGGCAGATCATCCGCTACGAATCCATGCGTTGCTCTTCAGATCAGTGGAGATGCATTCATTTCATCTTTCAGCACTCCACCATCGCCATCATCTAATTCCCTCCCTTCCTCCTTCTCACCTCACCTCACCTCACCTCACCTCACCTCACCTCACCTCACCTCCTCACCACCCCAATGCCCTTCACTGCCCTCACGATGCCCTCATAACCGCTCTGTGACTCACCCCCCCCTCGTCATCTGGAAGTCCTGAAAATAGAGTCCTGAAAATAGAGTCCTGAAAAAAGGGCGAATATCCAGATGTGCAACAAAGTTTCTCGATTCTCCGTTTTAGGGTCATCACTTGATTGCGGGGTGCAGTTACAGGGGTCGTGATTGGGTGGTGGGAAGAGGGCGTGAGAAGGGCGAAAAAGCGGCGGAGATGGTGAGGAGGAGGAGGGAACAGCGCAGCAAAGAGGGCGATGAGGTTCAATTGGGATTCGTTAGGAAGGTGGGAGCGTGTTCAGGGTATTGGAGTGAGACTTGTGAGGTGGACAAAATGGATAAGGTGCAGGTGGTTTCTTGAACAGTAAATCACGTGAGGCGGAAATATTCCGAAGATTTCTCGCATCAGGTTTTATATCAACATCAAGAGGTTAGGGGCAATTACTCTTCTCACATTCTAACAAGCTGACAAAATCGACGATAACATTATAAATTCGGTTTGCGAAGAAGAAAAGAAGCTACTATTCGCCACGAAATACAAAATACTGAACAATCATGAACCCAGTCACTTCGAATACTAAAGGTTGGGCTGATACTTCAGGTTCTTCCTGAGCGCCTCCCCGTACTTCAACAAGAAGATCGAAGAAGGCGCAAAAAGCAACGCCAGGAAAGCCAACAACGTACTGGCCCATCCAGTGCCGAGTCGTGTGTATAATGCTGGACCTGCCAGTGGGATCACGGTCCCGAAGACTGATCGCACCACCACGTTGGCCGCGATGGCGCTCACGGCGTACAGCGTGAAGGCATCTACCAGATACATCTGGATCGAAATAAGGACAAAGTAGATGCCAAGACCACAGAAGCCCGTACCAATGATCAGCACGATCCAATGGATCCGGTACTCAGCTGTTCATCCAAACCAAAACAAACCGATAAACCCGAAAAAAGCACCCGCGACGAACGATGGCAAGCTGTCTTCAGGCTTAGCAGTTCCGTCTTCACCTCGTTTTTACTTTTGCCGGATCACATAGTGGTCGGAGAGGAAGCCAACGGAGATCTGGGCAATGCAGAAACCGACACTCATACCGAGATATGCAAGCCCAGCCTCACCTGCGTTGAAGCCATAAGTGTTTTGGAAGATGGTT
>Ga0182030_10009386_pt1 | contig 20019 bp, 15 predicted proteins | sample 812S3MmetaG_FD_121299 | JGI IMG/M metagenome (GOLD analysis project Ga0182030, IMG submission 121299) | Permafrost microbial communities from Stordalen Mire, Sweden - 812S3M metaG (Illumina Assembly) | ecosystem: Environmental > Terrestrial > Soil > Wetlands > Permafrost | place: Sweden... | reverse complement strand
TACGGGCGCGTGGCCGGAGCCGCCGCGCGGCTGATGCGCGTGGGATTCGTCGGCGAACTGGGCTATGAAATACACATCGCGGCGACGGACGCTCCCGGCGTTTGGCAGGCCCTCCTGGCCTGCGGCACGGCGAAGGGTGTGCGCCCATTCGGCGTCGAGGCGCAGCGGGTGCTGCGGCTCGAGAAAGGCCACTTCATCATCGGCCAGGACAGCGACGGCCTCACCGATCCCTTCGAGGCGAGCGCCGGCTGGGCGGTGAAGCTCAACAAGCCGTTCTTCGTCGGTCAGCGCAGCCTGAAGATTCTGAAAACCCGCGGGCCGCGGCAGATCCTGATGGGAATCGAACTCGCCGATCCCGCCCGGCTGCCGAAGGAATGCCATCTCGTCATCTCGAACGGGCAGATCTCCGGCCGCATCACGAGCATCGGGTACTCGCACACGCTGAACAAGGCGATCGGTCTCGCGATGCTCGCCCCCGCGCTCGCCCGGCCGGGTGCCGAGATCGAGATCCGCGCCGAGCAGGGCGAGATCCTGAAGGCGCGCGTCGTCGCCACGCCCTTCTACGACCCGCAAAACCTGCGGCAGCGAATGGCGGCGGCCCCATGAGCGGCGACGCCACACACCCGCTCGAGATGTGCCGCCCCGGCCCGCGCCACCGCTTCGGCTTGAAGGGGCCGCGCGCCGCGGCCTGGCTCGAGGCGCACGGCATCGCAGTGCCGGGGGCACCGAACACCTGGGCGCCGGCGGCGGCGCGGCCGGGACCGGGCGCCGCGCCGCTGGTCGCGCGCCTGGGTTCGGCCGAGTTCTTTCTCGAGGACGGCGTCGACTGCGCGTTTCCGGCCGGCATCGAACCTGAACCTGAGGCGCATCCTCCCGGGGTTTATCCGGTGTTGCGCCGGGACGCGGCCTTCGTGCTGGGGGGCACCCAGGTGCACGAGGTGCTCGCGCAGGTCTGCAACGTGAACTTTGCGGATCTTGCGGTGGACGCGAGGCCCGTCATCATGACGTCCATGATCGGCGTGACGGTGCTCGTCGTGCCGCAGGAGAGCGGCGGCGCGCGCCGCTATCGGATCTGGTGCGATCCGACCTTCGGAGGATATCTCGGGGAAACACTCGAGTCGGTGGTCACTGAATGCGGCGGAATTTACAGGGGGGTGTCGGAATGAATCGGGAGCAGGCTCAAAGGTTCCTCGCGGAGCACAATATTCGGTATGTCTTGGCGCAGTTCGTCGACATCCATGGGTCCGCCAAGGCGAAGGCGGTGCCGATCGAGCATCTCGACATGGTGCTCACCGACGGGGCGGGATTTGCGGGATTCGCCCTGTGGGGATTCGGCATGGGTCCCGAGGGGCCGGACTACATGGCCGTCGGCGAACTCTCGACGCTGCAGGCGATTCCCTGGATGCCGGGCTATGCGCGGCTCATCTGCAACGGCACCGTGAACCGCAAGCCTTACCCCTATTGCTCGCGGGTCGCGCTCAAGAGTCAGATCGCGCGGCTGAAGGAGCGGGGCCTCACGATGTACACCGGCATCGAGCCGGAATTCATGCTGCTCGCGCGGCGTGCGGACGGCAGTCTCGGACCCGCCGATCCCACCGACGATCTCGACAAACCCTGCTACGACTACAAGGGCCTGTTCCGCACCCGGGAGGCGCTCGACGAGATGGTGAGCGGACTGCGCGCCGTGGGCATCGACGTCTATCAGATCGATCACGAGGACGGCAACGGCCAGTTCGAGATCAATTTCACCTACGACGAGGCGCTCAAGTCCGCCGACAACTTCACCTTCGTGAAAATGGCGGTGAGCGAGATCGCGCACAAACACGGCATGATCGCGACCTTCATGCCTAAACCGTTCTCGAACCGCACCGGCAGCGGCGCGCATTTTCACGTCTCCCTGGGCTCTGCCGGCAAGAAAAACGCGTTTTACGACCCGACCGACAAGTCCGGCATGGGACTGTCCACCCTGGCCTATCAGTTTCTCGCGGGAGTGCTGCTGCACGCCCGGGCGTTCTGCGCGGTCGCGGCGCCCACGGTCAACTCGTACAAGCGCCTCGTGGTGGGGCGATCCCTGTCCGGCGCCACATGGGCGCCCGCCTACATTGCCTACGGCGACAACAACCGTACGGCCTGCGTCCGCGTGCCGCACGGACGTCTCGAGATCAGACTGCCGGATTCGGGATGCAATCCGTATCTCGTCTCGGCGGCCCTCATCGCCGCGGGACTCGACGGCATCGAGCGAAATCTCGACCCCGGTCCGGCGCAGAACATCAACATGTACGAGCTGTCCCCCGAGCAGCTCGCGGCCAAGGGCATCAAGCTTCTGCCCCAGTCGCTGACCGAGGCCGTCGACGCCCTCGAGGCGGATCCGGTGATCTGCGACGGCCTCGGGCCGGACCTCGCCCGCGAGTTCATCCGTCTGAAGCGGATGGAGTGGACCGAATACTCGCGTCACGTGTCCGACTGGGAAGCGAAACGCTACCTCGAGTTTTTCTAGGCGAGTTTTTCTAGGGATTCATTTTCAGGAGCTGCCATGTGTGGAATCGTCGGACTGCTGGTCAAGAAGCCTGAGTTGCACGAGCAGCTGGGCGCCCTGATGGTGCCCATGCTCGTCGGGATGACCGAGCGCGGACCGGACTCGGCGGGCCTCGCCGTCTACACCGCGCCCGTGTCCGCCCACGAGCACAAGTTGAGCCTCTACAGCGGCGATCACCCGGTCGACTGGTCGGATCTCAAGGACCGGGTGTCGGCAACATTCGGCCTGCAACCCGCGATCGCGGTGCACGGCAATCATGCGGTGCTCACGACCGCGGCCGACGCCGACCGGGTCGCCGACTGGCTGAAACGGCATGTGCCGCACGTCGCGGTCCTGTCCATCGGCCAGTCCATCGACCTGTACAAGGACGTGGGTGCACCGGCGGAGATCGCCCGGCGGTATGAATTTTCACGGTTGAAAGGCAGCCATCTGGTCGGGCACACCCGCATGGCGACCGAATCGGCGGTGACTCCCGCCCACGCACACCCGTTCACGGCGGGGCGCGACTTCTGCCTGGTGCACAACGGCTCGCTGTCGAATCCCCACCTCGTGCGCAAGCACCTCGAACCGCTCGGCATCGAGTTCGAGACGGACAACGACACCGAGGCCGCCTGCCGCTTCTTCGAATGGCGCCTGCGCGAAGGGGACGATCTCGAACAGGCCGTGGAGCGCGGTTTCAGCGAGCTGGACGGCTTCTTCACGTTCCTGATGGGAACCGACAAGGAACTGCTCATCGTGCGCGATGCCTTCGCCTGCAAGCCTGCGGTGGTGGCCGAGACCGACGACTACGTGGCCATCGCCTCGGAATTCCGCTCGCTCGCGCATCTGCCCGGCATCGCCCATGCCTCGCTGTTCGAACCCAAGCCGGAGGAGATCTATTCATGGCAAATCTGAAGCCCCTGCCGGTGGTGCGGGAATTCGACCTGGCGCGCGATTCGCTGCGCCAGCTGAACCTGTACCTGCACACCCGCGCGCAGACCGAGGGTGTCACGCGGGTCGATGTGCGCAATCCGGACGGTGCGCACTCGATCGCCTGTGGTCTCAACGACGCGCTCGACGTGCGCATCCATGGCCACGTGGGCTACTACGCGGCGGGCATGAATCAGCACGCCACGGTGACCGTGCACGGCAACGCCGGGCCCGGAGTCGCGGAAAACATGATGTCCGGCCGGGTGCACGTCGAGGGCTTCGCGTCCACTGCCGCGGGCGCCTCGGCGCACGGCGGACTGCTCGTCATCGACGGCGACGCCTCCCTGCGCTGCGGTATCTCCCTGAAGGGAGCGGACATCGTCGTCGGCGGCAGCGTCGGCAGTTTCTCCGCGTTCATGGCGCAGGCCGGACGCATCGTCATCTGCGGCGACGCGGAGGACGCACTTGGCGATTCGCTGTACGAGGCCGTGATCTACGTGCGCGGCAAGGTCCGGTCGCTCGGGGCCGATGCGCGCTTCGAGCCCATGACGGACACCGACCGGATTGCCGTGAAGGGATTGCTCGCGGCGGCGGGTCGCGGGGAGGATCCCGGCGACTTCAAGCGGGTGGCATCCGCCAAGAGTTTGTATCACTGGCATGCCGACGCCAACCAGGAGTATTGATCCCATGACCGGACCGCAGCTTGAAGAATCGGCGGGCTTCGACCGCCACACCATCGATTACATCCAGCGCGCGTCGGCGACCGGCCTGTACGAAATCCGCGGGCTGGGCGCGAAGCGGCGGGTCCCGAATTTCGACGACCTGTTGTTTCTGGCCGCCTCGCTGTCGCGCTATCCGCTGGAGGGCTACCGCGAACGCTGCATCACGAAGACGGTGCTGGGTACGCGCTTCGCCTCCAAGCCCATCGAACTCGCCATTCCCATCACGATCGCGGGCATGAGCTTCGGCGCGCTCTCGGCGCGGGTGAAGGATGCGCTAGGCCGCGCGGCCACGGAGGTCGGCACGTCGACGACCACCGGCGACGGCGGCATGACCACCGAGGAGCGCGCGTCCTCGAAACTGCTCGTGTATCAGTGCCTGCCATCACGCTACGGCTTCAATCCCGATGACGTGCGCCGCGCCGACGCCATCGAAATCGTCATCGGCCAGGGCGCCAAGCCGGGCGGCGGCGGCATGCTGCTCGGACAGAAGGTCAATCCGCGCGTGGCGGCCATGCGGACCCTGCCCGAGGGGGTGGATCAGCGCTCGGCCTCGCGGCACCCGGACTGGACCGGGCCGGACGATCTCGTCATCAAGATCAAGGAGCTGCGCGAGATCACGGATTGGGAAAAGCCGATCTACGTGAAGGTGGGCGCGACTCGCACGTTCAACGACGTCAAGCTTGCCGTGCATGCGGGCGCCGACGTCATCGTGGTCGACGGGATGCAGGGCGGCACCGCCGCGACCCAGACCGTGTTCATCGAGCACGTGGGGATCCCGACGCTGGCTGCCTTGCGCCAGGCCGTCGACGCCCTCGACGACCTCAACATGCGCGGCACGGTGCAGTTGATCATCTCGGGCGGCATCCGCACCGGCGCCGATGTGGCGAAGGCGCTGGCCATGGGCGCGGACGCCGTCGCCATCGGACAGGGTGTGCTGGTCGCCCTGGGCTGCAACAGCGAGTCCTACGTGATGGGCGGCAGGCATGTGTCGGCGGTCGATGACTACGCCGCGCTGGGTACGGCGGCGGGCTTCTGTCATCACTGCCACACCGGCCGGTGTCCGGTCGGGGTAACGACACAGGACCCGGAACTCGAACTGCGGCTCGAGCCCGAGGTCGGCGCGAAGCGCCTCAGAAACTATCTTAAGACCTTGAACATGGAACTGACCACCATCGCACGCGCCTGCGGCAAGCAGGATGTGCATCATCTGGAGAAGGAGGACCTGGTCGCGCTGACGGTGGAGTCGGCCGCGATGGCGGGAGTACCGCTCGCCGGCACCTCGTGGATTCCGGGCAGCGCGCCTTCGCCACCGTGATCCTGAGCATCAGCGATCTTCGCGACCTGGCGCGCCGGCGCATTCCGCGCGCCATCTTCGATTACGCCGACGGCGGCTCGTACGACGAGCGCACCCTGCGGCGCAATGCGGAGGACCTGGATGCGCTGCGCTTCCGGCAGCGGGTGATGGTCGACGTGTCGGACATCTCGCTCGCCACCACGCTCGCGGGCACGCCGGTCTCGATGCCGCTCGCCATCGCGCCCACCGGTCTTGCGGGATTTTTTCACGCCGACGGGGAAATCCTCGGTGCGCGGGCTGCCGCCGCGTTCGGCATTCCGTTCTGCCTCAGCACCATGTCGATCTGCTCGCTGGAGGACGTCCGCGCCGCGACGCCGCAGCCGTTCTGGTTCCAGCAGTACCTGATGAAGGATCGCGGCTTCAATGCGGAACTCATCGAACGGGCCATCGCGGCCCGGTGCTCGGCGCTCGTGCTGACGCTCGATCTGCAGGTCCTCGGCGAGCGGCGCCGCGACCCGCGCAACGGTCTCAGCATTCCGCCGCGCCTGACGTGGCGCAACGCCTTCGACATGGCCCGCAAGCCCGCCTGGACGGCGAGCGTGCTGTTCGGCAAGCGCCGCACCTTCGGCAATCTCGTCGGCCGGATCGGCGGGGCGAGCGAAATCCGCACGCTGGCCGAGTGGAGCCAGACCCAATTCGACGCGTCGGCGGACTGGCGTGACGTGGAATGGGTGAGGAGCCGCTGGCCGGGGAAACTGATCCTGAAAGGCATTCTCGATCCGGAGGACGCGCGACTGGCGCTCGCCGCCGGCGCCGATGCCATCGTCGTGTCGAATCACGGCGGCCGCCAACTCGACGGCGCCCCCTCGACGATCTCCGTACTGCCGGGCATTGTCGCGGCGGTCGAGGGGCGCTGCGAGGTGCTGTTCGACGGCGGCATCCGCTCGGGTCAGGATGTCGCGAGGGCGCTCGCGCTCGGCGCCCGCGGCACTCTGATCGGCAAATCGTTCCTCTTTGCGCTGGCGGCGGGCGGGGAGGCCGGCGTCACGCGGGCGCTCGAGATCTTGCGCAACGAACTGCGGGTGACGCTGGCGCTCACGGGCACGCCGGGGGTGGCGCACGTCGGACCGCAGATGCTGGCCGGCCCGTGAGCGATGATGCGGCGCACATCGTCGCGGTGGTTCGACACCGGCGGCTCGGCTTCCGCGACGCGGATTGCGGGACTCTTAGGGAAATCCCGTACATGGAAAACCCCGTGCGCGCACTGTAGCTGGGCAGAACTACGCGCCATACTGTGCGGTGATGAGCACTGCGCCCGACGGCCTGAACCAATTCGAACGCTGGGCGGAACCCGACCTGCGGGCCGTGCTCGAATCCATTCCCGATGCGCTGGTCGTGGTGGACGCGGACGGGCGCATCGTGATGACGAACGCCAAAACCTGCGACGCCTTCGGATATGCCGCGGGGGAACTGACCGGTCTGCCTGTGGATGTGCTGCTCCCGGAGCGTCACCGCCGGAGCCATGCGGACCATCGCAGGCGCTTCCTGGACGCACCGCGCGCCCGTTCGATCGGCGAGAGGACCGGACTTCAGGCGTTGCGCAAGGACGGCACCGAATTTCCGGCGGAGATCGCTGTGAGTCCCATTCGGACGGCCCGGGGAATGCTGGTCTGCACGGTGGTCCGCGACATCAGCGAGCGGCTGCGCGTCGCGCGCTCCCTGCACGAGAAGAGTCTTCAGCTGGAGAGCGCCGGCCGTACGAAGGACCGGTTTCTGGCGGCCATGAGCCATGAGCTGCGCACGCCGCTGAACGCGATCGTGGGTTTCACCGGAACCCTGCTGATGCGGCTGCCGGGGCCGTTGACGGCCGACCAGGAAATTCAGCTGAAGACGGTGCAGAGCAGCGCCCGGCAGCTCGTCGGCCTGATCAACGATCTGCTCGACCTGGCGAAGTTGGACTCGAACGAAGTCGGGCTGCGGCGTGAATGGTTCGACTGCCGCGGGCTGGTCGACGAACTGACGGCGCAGCTGCATCCGGCGTCGACGGCGAAGGGTCTCGAGCTGACCGTTGCGGATGCGAACGACGCGGTGATGGTGTACAGCGACCGCCAGATCCTGCGGCAGATTCTCTGCAAGCTCATGGAGAACGCGATCCAGTTCACCGCGAGCGGGGCGGTGCTCGTGAGCGTCACGCGGGTCGGGTCCAACGATCCGGACGAGGTGCAGATCACCGTCGCCGACACGGGACCGGGCATTTCCGGCGAGGCGCTCGCGCGCCTGTTCGAGGGGTTTCCGCGGCTCGACCACGGCGGCGTGCTGCGCGGTGCCGGCACCGGGCTCGGTCTGCATCTCAGCCGGAAGCTCGCGATGCTGCTCGGCGGCACGCTCAGCTGCACCAGCGAACAGGGTGGCGGATCCCAATTCACCGTGAGCGTGCCCGCGCCGTGAGCGCCCGCATCCTCATCATCGACGACGACCTGCCGAGTCTGGCGCTGGTCGAATATCTGCTGCAGTCCGCCGGTCATGCGACGACCACCGCGGACGACGGTGAGCGCGGCATGCGCGAGGCGCTGACGCAACGATTCGACCTCATCATCAGCGACCTGCACCTGCCCGGACTCACCGGCTATGAAATCGTGGCGCGCCTGCGGGCGACGCCGGAATGGCGGCGGGTGCCCGTGGTGGCCGTGACCGCATCGTCGATGGTCGGCGACCGCGAGAGCGTGCTCGCGGCCGGATTCGACGGTTACATCTCCAAGCCCATCGAGCCGGAAAACTTCGTCATCGAGGTACAGCGTTACCTCGAAACGGCCCCGGCGGGCGGCGGCTCATGATCGCCTCGCCGTCACTGCGGGGCGCGGCGAGCGTCCTCGTCATCGACGACAACGCCGCCAATCGTCAGCTGCTGGTTGCGTTGATGAACTACCAGGGGCATCAGGTGTTCGAGGCCAGCGACGGGCGGCACGGGTTGGCCCTCGCCCGCGAGGTGCACCCCGACCTCGTGATCTCGGACATCGTGATGCCGACCATGGATGGCTACGAATTCGTGCGTCAGCTGCGCGCGGACGCGGCGCTGGCGAACATCGAGGTCATCTTCTACACCGCCCATTACCACGAGCGGGAGGCATACAAGCTCGCCGAGGCGTGCCACGTTGCGCGGGTGCTCATCAAGCCCTGTGAGCCGGCTGAAATCCTCGATGCGGTCAAGCAGGTGCTCGCGCGCAGCACGACGTCCGTCGCGGTGCCCGACATCAACGAGGCCTTCGATCGCGAGCATCTTCAGCTGATCACCGACAAGCTCGCCCAGAAGGCCGACGAGCTGCAGGCGGCGAACGACCGCCTGACCGCGCTCACCGAACTCAATCTGCAGCTGGCGTCGGAGCGGGATCTGCACAGCCTGCTCGACAAGGTGGGATTCGGCGCGCGCAAACTGCTCGGCGCGCGCTACGCAGTGCTCGCGGTCACGGAAAAGTTCGATGGCGGACGGGTGTTCTGCGCGACGAGCGGCATCGAGCCCGGGCTGACTCTCCCGGAATTGCCGGCGCCGCAGAACGACGCCGGTCCCCTCGGACAGGTCTACGCGGCGCGCACCGGCTGGCGGGGGCGCCGGCACCCCGGGGAAGCCGGAATGCCTGTGTTTCCCGAGGGGTTCCCCGTCGCCGACGCGTTCGTCGCCGCGCCGATCGGTTCGCTCACCCAGGTCTACGGCTGGCTGTGTCTCGCCGACAAGCTGGGCGCCGAGGGATTCGATCCGGAGGACGAGCGGCTGCTCGGCATTCTGGCGGCGCAGGCGGGACGCATCTACGAGACCGGCAGCCTGCACCGGGAGGTGCAGGCGCATGCGGAGCGTCTGCAGGTCGAGATCGACGAGCGCGAACTGTCGGCCGCGGCGCTGCGGCGGAGCGAGGAGCGCTTCCGGCAGCTCGCGGAGAACATCCAGGACGTGTTCTTCATCTTCTCCGCGTATACGGCCGAGAATATCTATCTGAGTCCCGCCTTCGAGCGCATCTGGGGTCGGAAGCCGAACCTGGACGATCCCCTCGATTGGACGCGTTCCATCCATGCGGACGACCGGCAGCTGGTCCTGGATCACGTGAAGCGCAGCGCCAGCGTGACCGTCAGCGACGACCTGGAATACCGGATCGTGCTGCCGAGCGGCCAGATCCGCTGGATGCTCGCCCGCCACTTCGCCGTGCGCGATTCCCAGGGCGTCGCCTATCGAGTGGTCGCGGTGGCCACCGACGTCACGGAGCGCAAGCATGCGGAGGAGAAGATCCAGCATTTGAACCGGGTGTATGCCGTGTTGAGCGGCATCAACTCCCTCATCGTGCGCGCCTTGACGCGCGAGGAGTTGTTCACGGAGGCCTGCAGGCTCGCCGTGACCCACGGCGACTTCCAGCTGGCATGGATCGGTGTGCTTGACGCCGAACTCGGCCACCTCGTGCCGGTCGCGTGGGCGGGCGATTGTTCCTACGTGGCCGAGGCGGGGCAGGCGGCGACCGCGCTGCCGTATGCGCGGGACCGGTTCATCTCCGCCGCCGTGAGGTCGCAGCAGCCGCAGATCTGCAACGACCTCGTATTCAACGATGGCGACATGCTGTTCGGATCCGAGATGATCGCGCATGGCTGCCGCTCGCTGGTGACCCTGCCGCTCATCGACCAGGGGGCGGCGGTCGCCTGTCTCATTCTCGTCAGCAATCAGCGCGAATCGTTCGACGTGTCGGAGATGCGCCTCATCAGCGAACTCGCGGGCGACATTTCCTTCGCCCTGGACCACCTCGACAAGGCGGCCAAGCTCAACTATCTCGCTTACTACGACGCACTGACGGGCCTTGCCAACCGCACCCTGTTTCTCGAACGCCTGGCGCAGCACATCGGCGCCGCCGTCCGCGGTGATTCGCAGTTCCTCGTGGTCATCGCCGATCCGGAACGGTTCGACACGATCAACAACGCCTACGGACGCAAGAAGGGCGACGAACTGCTGAAGGCGATCGCCGGCCGGTTCGCGCAGTGCATCGGCGATCCGAATGCGGTGGCGCGCGTCGGGCCCGATCACTTCGCGGCCATCATCCCGTTCTCGGGGGAAGCCGAGGTGATCGTGAGCGCCTTCGAGCACCGCTACCAGGCCTGGTTGGGCGCCCCGTTTCCCATCGGAGGCGGTGAGCTGCGGATTTCCGCCAGGGCGGGCATCGCACTCTACCCGCTGGATGGCGCGGACGCGGACACGCTGCTGAAGAACGCCGAGGCGGCGCTCAAGAAGGCCAAGACGTCGGGCGACAAGTTCGTGTTCTTCACCAAGGAGATCAGCGAGAAGGTTGCCGAACGTCTGGCGCTCGAAACCCAGCTGCGCCGCGCACTCGAGAACCAGGAGTTCGTGCTGCATTACCAGCCGCAGGTCGACGTCGATACCCGATCCCTCGTCGGCGTCGAGGCGCTGATGCGCTGGGCGAGTCCCCAACTCGGTCTGGTCTCACCAATCAGGTTCATCGGCCTGATGGAGGAAACCGGCATGATCATCGAGGCCGGGGCATGGGCCCTCGGTCAGGCCAGCGAGGACCGCGCCTCGTGGATCCGCCTCGGATTGGAGGCGCCGCGGGTCGCGGTCAACGTGTCCAGCGTCCAGCTCAGCAAGGCGGATTTCGTGCCGGTGCTGACCGACGCCATCGGCCGCGCCGGCGGTTCGCATGCGCGGCTCGGCGATGCCGGCATCGACATCGAGGTGACGGAGTCGCTGCTCCTCGAGCGCGCCGAGGCGAACATCGCGAAGTTGCAGGAGATCCGCGCCCTCGGCATCAGCATTGCCATCGACGATTTCGGCACCGGCTACTCCTCGCTCAATTATCTCGCGAAACTGCCGGTCGCAAGCCTGAAAATCGACCGCACCTTCACCGCCGCCATGCTCGACGACCCGAGCATCATGACCCTGGTGTCGACGATGATCACGCTGGCGCATGCCTTGAAACTCAAGGTCTGCGCCGAAGGCGTCGAGTCCGAGGAGGAGGCGAAGATCCTGCGTCTGCTGCGCTGTGATCAGATGCAGGGATATCTCATCGGACACCCCATGCCTCTTGCGGCGATGACCCAGTACATCGCGCGCTCGCAGAGCGCGTAACCGATTCCGGCGGTCAGATCATCGGCAGGCCGCGCCGCGGTTTGCCGCGCGGGAAGGCGGCGTCGATGCGTTCGACGTCGGCGGCACCGAGGTGCAGGGCGGCCGCGCCGGCGTTGTCCTCGACATGCGCGACTCGCGCGGCCTTGGGAATCACGAAGTTGCCGGGGCCGCGCAGCAGAAAGGCGAGCGCCACCTGGCGCGCTGTGGCGCCGTGGGCAGCGGCGATGTCATGCAACACCGCGCCGTGGCGCGTGGCCGGATCGTAGGCCCGCGGTTCCTGCCCGAAGGGCGTGTAGGCGACGAGCGCGGTACCGTGCCGCACGCACCAGGGCTGCACGGCGTGCTCGATGGCGCGTTCCTGCAGATGGTAGAGAACCTGGTTGCAGACGGGGTGGCCGGGGCCTGCGATGGATGCCACCTCGTCAAGGTCGGCGACGTCGAAATTGCTCACGCCCCAGGCGCGAATCTTGCCCGCCTCGCGCAGGGCCTCGAAACCGGCGATGGTTTGCTCGAGGGGATGCCGGCCGCGCCAATGCAGGAGATAACAGTCCAGACGGTCGGTCTTGAGGCGCGCCAGGGATTGCTCGCAGGCGGCGATGGTGCCGCGTTTGGAGGCATTCTGCGGCAGCACCTTGGACACCAGAAACACCTCGTCGCGACGTCCTGCGAGCGCGGTGCCGACGAGCCGCTCGGCCGCGCCGTCGCCGTACATTTCCGCCGTGTCGACGTGGGTCATGCCGAGATCGAGTCCGCGGCGCAGGGACGCGATCGTCCCGTCAGCCCCTGTTTCCTCGGCGCGCCAGGTTCCCTGACCGACCGCGGCGACCGCGACGCCGGTCGGGCCGAAGAGACGGAGTGACGTACCGGAGGCGCCAGTGGATGTCATGGCCGTCATCTTAACCGAACATTTTCGCGCTTCAATGCGCGGTCAACGCGTCCTGCACCACGTGCGCGTCTCCCGACCGTACATCGGTTCCCCGCCCCCGGGACCCGTTGGCGGGCCGCCGGCGCTAGGTCGCGCTGGCGAGCTTCAACGCCCTCACATCCAGCCAGGACTTGATGCGTTGGGCATCGACCAATCGGGTCTGCGCGCCGGTCGAGTTCATGAGCACGATCACGATCGAGCGGCCTTCGATGAGCGCCTTCATGACCAGGCACTTGCCGGCCTCGGCAATGTAACCGGTCTTCTGCAGCACGATGTGCCAGTCCGCGTGAGCGACGAGCCTGTCGGTCGTGTGAAATTCCACGAGGCGACGGCCCAGCGGCACGGCGAATTTCTCATCGGTCGAATACGCCTGCAGGGTCGGGTTCCCGGAGGCGACGACGACGAGCTTCGATAAATCCTCGGACGTCGCCACGTTGTGCGGCGACAATCCGGTTGGCTCGACATACCGGGTCGACGCCATACCGAGCGTCTGCGCCTTGGCATTCATCGCCTCGATACAGGCGGCGAGTCCGCCCGGGTAGTTGCGGGCCAGCGCATGCGCGGCCCGGTTCTCGCTCGCCATGAGCGCCAGATGCAGGAGCTCCCCGCGCGTCAAGCGCGTGCCGCGGGTCAGGCGCGAGAAGGTGGGCTTGTCCAGTTTCTCGTCTTCCTGCGTGATCTCGAGCAGTTCATCCATGGGCTGATCCGCCTCGAGGACGACGAGCCCCGTCATCAACTTGGTGATCGAGGCCATGGGCCTGACCTGCGATGCATTTTTCGACAGGAGCACGTCGTTCGACTCCTCGTCGACCACGAGTACCTCGCTCGACGCCAGGAGCGGTTCCCGCTCGGTGGCATCGGCGATCGCGCGGGCGATGAGGTCGACCTCCCTCGCGGTGGGCCGGTGGTGCTTGCGATGCCGCGCGGCATTGGCCGTGAGTGGGGTCAGCACGACGGCGCAGCAGATCAATGAAATCAAAATCGAGCGCGACAGAGCGGACACGGCGGCCTCTTTGACTGGTAGTTCCGGGAGGGGACGGGTTATGTTGTAGCCGTGAACCCGGCGGCGCGCCCGGACGGAGATCTCAGTTGCCCATCAGCCGCGCATCTTCAATGTCACCGGTACGTGCCGTTGTGAACGGGCGCACTGATTGGGCGGACCCGCGAGGCCGATCGCGGCGCAGCGAAGCCCAGGAGGCCGGCCGGCTCCCCCTCGTCGCGGTACGCGCGTCGATCGGTCCGGCCGGAGACGGTCAATCGCCGGGCGCCAGCCGCGACTGCCACTGTGCCGCTTCGGCCGACCGCCCCGTCGCCGCGTACAGATCGCGCAGCGCGCGATAGCCCGTCTTGGCGCGTTCGGACTGGGCGCCCGCGCCGGAGGCGAGTGCCGGCACCGCGTCGAGGAGCAGCGGTTCCGCCTCTGCGAAGCGTCGCAGCGCGAGCAGGCAGCGACCGGTCGAGACGCTGGTGTACAACCGGTGGATGTCGGCCGTCGGGAGTTGGCGGGCCTGCAACTCCCGGGCATGGCGCAGCGCCGCGAGGCCGGCATCCCCCTGGCCGTCGAGACACGCGGCAATTCCGTAGTAGCCCCAACCTTCCGCGGTCCAATGGTCGTCATCGCCGGCGATGCGATGAATGGCTTCGGCGGCCTGCAGCGCCTCGGCCGCCGCTTCGTGATAACGCTTTTGATAGATCAAATCGTCGGCCAGTCCCAATCGGCCCACATAGGATTGCACGTGATCGGGACCCAGCACCCGCAGGGTCGTGGCCAGGATTTCGCGGAACAACGGCTCGGCGGCGGCCGCTTCATGATTGTGCGCCATCTGCTTGGCCAGATTGTATTCGCCGGTGAGAATGTCCTGATGGTCCGCGGGAAGGTATTTGCGCTCGAGCGCGAGCGCCTCGCGATAATAGGCGAGGGATTCCACATCGCGGCCTTGTTCGGTGCGCAAGACGCCGAGTCCGTTGAGCGCATACATCTCGCAACCGCCAGAGGCGGCACCGAGCCGCCGGCATAGGGCGAGTCCACGTTGGTAGACGGTCTCGGCGTCCTCCAAGCGATTGTCCTCATCGAAGTCCTGTCCCAGGGTAACCAGCGCCCCGGCCAGGATTTTTTCCGCGCCACGTTGGCGTTCGGCGACGGCGATGGACTGCTGCAGGTAGGTCTCCCCGTCGGCATACCGCCCCAGGTCGGAAAGCAGCTCGCCGCGGGTGCTCAGCGATTGGGCGAGATCGAGGCGGCTGCCGCCATGGGCGCGCAGCAGCTCGAGCTGGCGGAAATTGGCATCGAGTCCGTTGGCGAATCGGCCGAGGCCGAGGTTGGTTTCCGCGATCAGTCCGAGCATGGAGGCGGCGACGAGGGGCTCGGTGGCGGCGAGGGTTTCGATTTGGCGGGTGGAGGCATCGAGCAGCTGGGCGACGGTCACGTCGCGCTTGCCGCCGCGAGGATCGGCGGATTTGAGCAGACCCTCGAGGAACTCGCCGCGGCGTGCCGTCATTTCCCGCGCCTCTTCGGCCTTTCTGGCCTGAAGACCGAAGGCGAGTGCACCGATGACCACACCGATGCCGAGCATCACGATGAGACCCGCGATCAGGCGCCGCCGGCGCGTGGTGCGGCGGGCGCGCCGGGCGGAGCGCTCGATGAAGGTGCGGACGCCCACGGGCAGCACGATGTCGGCAGCCTCAAGGGTCTGGAAGGAGGCGAGTTTGTCGGCGGCGGCGAGCCAGTCGTCGGACTCGCCATGGGTCTGCCATAGGTGGGTGTCGCGCTGCGCGAGTTCGCGGGTCTGGAGCAGTCCGGCTTCCCGATTCAGCCAGTCGGTCAGTGCGGGCAGGGTGTTCAGCAGCGTGTCGTGGGCGAAGGCGACGACGGGGTGCCCGTCGCGTTGATCGGTGACGCACAAGCGCGAGGCGATGAGCCGGTCGAGCAGCGCCTTCTGGCCGGGATCGGCGGTGACGTCGGTGAGCGGGGCGTAGCGGCGGGTGGCGCGTCCCGTATCGTCCACGCTCACCAGGCTGCGGAACAGGCGCGGCAGGGTGCGCGTCCCGTCGTCCGGTGCTCCGCCGCCGGCGGCGGCGAGCACGGCGGCAGCAGCGGTGGCGATGCTGCCGGACAAGCCGCCCAGCTCATCGTACGCGGCGACGGTGAGCTCCTGGCCGGCGCGCTTGAGGTACAACTCGTTCAAGGTGAATTGCAGCAGCGGCAGAGCGTCCTGCTCGCGGTACGCATCCTCGCGCAGACGTTGATCGAGGGGTGTGCCGTCCGGCGCGCGCCCGAAGCGCAGCGCGGCGGCGTGGGCCGGGCGGCTGATGACGGCATCGAGTGCGGTGCCGCGAAGGCTCGGCAGGTAGTACTGCCCCTCGTTGCTTCCGAACACGGCGCGCAGCGTGGCGTGGCGTTTGAGATCCGAGAGGGCGTCGGCGCGGATCGAGGCGAGAGTCCAGACCCCGTCGCGCTGCAGTGTGTGCAGGAACTGCCCGAACCGCTCGACCAGTGCGTCCGAGAGGCTCTGGATCTCCTCGAACTGATCGATCATCCACACGAAGCGCAGCGTCGCCGGCCAGTGCGCCCGGCGGGCCGCGGCGAGGGCCTCCAGCGTTTCGGGTCGGCCGCCCGCGGTCGCGAACCAGCCGCCAGTCAACGCCAACTGCGAGGCCCAACACAGCGAAATGGCTTGGGCGATCTTCGCCTCATCCGCCCGCGGCGGCAGCAGCCCCGGGCGCCAGATCGCCTGACTGACCGCCCGGCTCACGGGGCGGCTGGCCAGCGCCCGTTGGACCTCATCGCCCTGTTGCCGCGGCTCGACCAGGGCGGGCAGCACGCCGGCGCGCAGGAACGAGCTCTTGCCGCTGCCGCTCGCGCCCTCGATCAGCAGGCCCGGCGCGTCGGCCTCCTCGCGTCGCAGCAGCTGCGCTATGACTTCCCGGACCTCGGCGTCACGCCCGAAGAAAATGGCGTGATCCGCATAGTCGAAATGCTCCAAGCCGCGGAAGGGGTTGCGGAGGTAGACCTTCTCCAATGTGTAACCGAGGTGCGCGAGCGCATCGTCGAGGTGCGCAACCGGCCGCAGATCCAGGTGCGGGGGCAGGGCGAGCCCGGCGCGCGAGCGCTCAGCCACGGCAGCCTCAACCGCCGCGGCGTCGGCCGCGGGGTAGAAGATCACGCCGGGGCGCGCATCCTCCTCGCTCGCGCCCGGATAGAGCAGGCTCAGGTCGTCGATGGCGGCGGCCACCTTCTCGGCGGTGTGCTCGACGCCGAGCACGCTGCCGTCCGGCCCGAGCACTCCGGTGGCGGCCAGGGCGGCGAAGCGCGCGCCGCCCGGCAGGCGCCACTGCGCACTGACCAGGGCGAGGGCAAACAACAGGTCGCTGCTGCGTCCCACGACGTTGATGGGCTCGCCTAGGACCTCGTACTCGACCCAGAGTTGGGCCCGCACCACCCCTTCACCGCCGAGAATGCGGTAGGCGAGCCGGCCGGCCTCGCGCGCCGACTCAAACAGCCTGTCGCTGCGCACCGGGCGAAAATGCACGGACAGCCCCTCGCCGCCGGGAAACTCGCGCAGCATCCGCAGCCGCAGTTGCGAAGTGACCGCCACTCCCTGTCCGTCGACCAGCAGCAGCCGGTAGATCATGATGCCTCAGTCGTCAGTCGCACGCGCCTCGTTGAGTTTGACCCGCCCTTGGGCAAAGTCCAAGGGCGGAACGCGGTGCCGATCGGTTAGTTGCAGACGCGGCGGGTGACCATGTAGGTCCAGCCGGTGTAGGCATTGACGACCGGGACCGAGACGAAGTTGCAGGTGGGCACGTACACCGGAGCGACCACCACCGGAGCGGCGACCACCGGGGCGACGAGCACCGGGGCGGCGACGACGGGGCGCACGACGACGGCGGTGCGGTAGAAGAAGACGCCGGCATTGGCGGTGCTCATGGCGGCGGCGGCCAGGGCGGAGAGGGCGAGGGTGCGAATCGCGAAGCGCTTGAAGGACGTGTTCATGATGATCTCCTAAGGTGTCGGGTGGTGCGTTTCGGGCGGCACCTCACTCAGGCCGTCCTTGCCTGCCTAACGACGGCGCGCACACCTGTGGTGAAAAATAGTTGCGGTACGCGCGTGAAGGGTTCCGCCCGGTCACTTTACGCGAGGGTCCCCTGCGTCCTAGCATCGGTGGCCTGGCTTAGTTCGCTCACACGGAAGGATCTTGTATGGCGCAATCGCCCCGATGGCTGCAAGCGGCCCGCGATCAATGGCGTTGGCGGGGCCGGGAACGGCCGGCGTTCGCGGTCGTGCCGAGCGCGGGGCAGGAATCCGTCTGGGACTATCCGCGGCCGCCCGCGCTGGTTGCCGACTCGCGCGAGGTCGTCATCCGCTGGGGCACTCGCGAGGTCGCGCGAACCCGGCAGGCAATCCGGGTGCTCGAGACGGCGCATCCGCCCAGTTTTTATCTACCGCGGGCCGATGTCGACCGGACACTGCTGCAAGCGGCTGCGGGTGGCTCGGTTTGCGAGTGGAAAGGTCCGGCGCGCTATTGGTCGCTCGTCGACGGCGAGCGGCGGCTGCCGAACGTCGCCTGGAGCTATCCGGAGCCGCTCGCGGGCGCCGAAGTGCTCGCCGATCGGGTCGCATTTTACCCGCATGCTCTCGACTGCACGGTCGGGGGGGCCAAGGTGCTGCCGCAACCGGGCACCTTCTACGGGGGCTGGATCACGCCGGAGCTGGTGGGCCCGTTCAAGGGTGATGTGGGCAGCGGCAACTGGTAAACGCGCGGCAGGAGCCGATTTCCAGCGGCCCGCCACGCCCAGCGTCCCCAGCGTCCCCTTCGGCCCGGACCCCTTATCGTGTTCGGCCGGACGACGTTATGTCGCTGTGGCGCGGTGACGGTCTTCGGCATTCAGCACTGGTTTTTCGCGAGCCGGCGCGACATGCGCAGCGCGGCTTCCCGTCCCTGATAGTACCCCTGCACCACGCCGAGCTCGGCGAACCCGAGCTGTTCGTAGAACGCGCGTGCCGGCTCGTTCTGCAGGCGCAATTCCAGGTTGATGCGAAACACGCCGGCTTCCACGGCCGTGAGCGTGAGCCATTCCATGAGTTGGCGTCCGAGGCCGTGCCGGCGGAACTCCGGCGCGACCGCCAGCAGATTCAAGTGCGCGACCTCGTCGCCGAAATGCATGATGGAGAACGCGGCCAGCCGCCGGGCGTCGCCGCGCCGCCGGCCCTGCCGCCGGGCCACGACCACCGACGAGTCGGACCCCGAGATGAAGTGCTGGACCCGAGCCTCCGTCCAGGACCAGGTGAGGCCGAGTTCGATCAGGTCGCGCGACATGACGGCGATTTCGCGCGCATCCGTGACCAGGGCGAGTTCCAACGTCGAGAGTTCGGACATTATGGTCAACGCATCCCGGTCTTGTTGGGGGGCGGCGGCCGCGCCGGCAATCCGGCCGGTATCACCGGCAACAATTTCATCAATTCATCGACGCCGCGCTCCAGTTGGGGATCGCGGCCCTTCAGGACCGCGGCCGGATCCTGCTCGACCACGATGTCCGGATCCACACCGTGGCCCTCGATGATCCAGTGGCCGTCGGCATCCGCCGTCCCGAACTCTGGCACAAAGACGGTTCCGCCGTCGAGCAGCGGACCGCGGTCCGTGATGCCGACCGCTCCGCCCCAGGTGCGTTTGCCGATGAGCCGTCCGATCTTCCATTCCCGGAAGGCATTCGAAAAGATGTCGCCGTCGGAAGCGGTATCCTCGTTGATGAGCGCCACCTTGGGTCCCGGTTGTACGACGCGTGGATAGGTGCCGACGTTTTCCTGGTTCCGCGCGAAATTCGTCCCACGCAGCGGTCGGCCGAGGCGCTCGATCAGCATCTCAGAGATGTTGCCGCCGCCGTTGTCGCGGACGTCCACGACCAGTCCTTCCTTGCGCACCTGCGGGTACCACCACTTGATGAACTCGCGGATGCCGGCATCACCCATGTCGGGGATGTGAATGTAGCCGAGGCGGCCGTGGCTCTTGGTGTCCACGCGGGCGCGGTTGCGCGTGACCCAGTCGAGATAAAAGAGCGCCCCCTCGCTCGCCAGGGGCTGGTAGCGGACGGTGCGTGCGGCCGCACCGTCCGCGTCTGCCGAGAGCCGCAATTCCACCGGTTGGTTCGCCGGTCCCTGGAGCAGTTCGTAGGGATCGGTGCCGGCTCTCAAGTCACGGCCGTTGATGGTGAGGACGTAGTCACCGACGCGGGCGTCCACCCCCACTTCCGTGAGCGGCGACCGATAATGTTCCTCTTCGTTTTGGCCCGCGAGGATCCGGGCGATCCGATAGCGCCCCGAGGCGGCATCCAGTTCGAAGCGTGCCCCGGGCAGACCGACGAAAGGGCGCTTGGGCAGTCCGAGATCGCCCCCCTCGATGTACGCATGCTGCACCACGAGCTCGGCGATCATCTCGGCGATCACATAGTTGAGGTCGGCGCGATGGCCGACATGGTCGACCAGCGGTTCGTATTTGCGCCGCAATTGCTGCCAGTCGTAGCCAT
>Ga0182030_10009385_pt1 | contig 20020 bp, 16 predicted proteins | sample 812S3MmetaG_FD_121299 | JGI IMG/M metagenome (GOLD analysis project Ga0182030, IMG submission 121299) | Permafrost microbial communities from Stordalen Mire, Sweden - 812S3M metaG (Illumina Assembly) | ecosystem: Environmental > Terrestrial > Soil > Wetlands > Permafrost | place: Sweden... | reverse complement strand
GTGTCTGCCGGCGGTCCGCCGGCGGGACAGGAGCCGCAACGTCCTCTCGCGAACGGCCATATCGTGGTTCGGCGGGATCACGTAAACATGGTTCGGTTCCAGGACCATGCCATCTTCCACCTGGATGACGGGCATCTCTGTAGTTCTGGAGAGTAGCTTGTGCAGAATGCTCTCGTGGTCAGGATCAAGGTGCTGGACCACCACGAACGCCATCCCGGGGTTCACCGGCAGGGCCTTGAGCAACGCCGTGCAAGCCTCCAGGCCCCCGGCGGAGGCGCCAATCCCCACGACTGGAAACTGAGGCGTGGAGGTTGCGCCGGAGGATTTCGCTGCAACGCTCAGCCGGCCTTTCGCGCGGGAGGCCGGAGTTTTCGTCGGCCGCTTCTCCTTCTTCGTCATGTCGTTCTCCGCCGCCAAGTCATTCCTGGCTGGGTCAGCCGTGTGCCATCAAGCGGCAGAACCTGGACCGGTTTGGGCCGCATTGGGGCTGAGTGCCAGTCTCGGCATTTCCTCATGAACAGCGCCATAACCTTGCCACCCTAAAGTATAAAGTACACGCGGGCTTCGATATCAAAACCAGCGGGCGCATGCTTCATTTGGAAAATGTTTCTCGCGGCGCCAGCGGTGCCGGCAAGCATCGTTGTCCTTAGCGGCCGGATCGAAGGAAACGACTCGGCGGTGGCAGCGAAGACCACGGGGCGCGCATTCTCGAAGTTCGCGTGCGGGAAGGCGACATGGTCAGGACCGGCGACATGATCGCGGTTCTCGGCGATCAGCAGATTCGGGACCGCGACGAACAGGCCCCAGGCCGCACTCGCTGGAGAGGAGGCGAAAGTGGGAGTGACACGCCCTTCTGGGATTCGATACATGGTCGCTTCGGTGCCGGGATCGCGCTGGGAGATGATATGTCGAACCAGAGTGTAGTACGGGCGGCGGACCGCTTCCGACCGGAGCGGCCGTTCTGATCCGGGGGTCAAGACCTTGCGGCTTGGTTGGAACTCTCTTTCGAGGCCCAGGGAAGCTGTTATTGTGGGTCGCTGATATCGGAGTCGGGGCTGAGAGTAACCATGAAGGAGTGACAAGTGTCTGCGGGTTGATTGGGATCAACGAGCTTCCCGTGAGCCTCGGCGTGTTTGTTACGCGTTCCGCATTGCAATTCACCAACCTTATTCCTATCTGGGTGGAAAAATCCGGCCGGTTCGCGCGAGTCCCAGGGCTCGGCACTGATAGTCTCCGATGAAAGCGGCAAAATCAGCACTGCACCACGCAGATTCTACATCTCTCACCGAGTGAGCGGTCTAGGCGAAACAGCCCGAGGTTCGAGATCCGCTTTCAATCGCGAGGTCTGTTCCGGGGGCTCGCGCGGTGACTACAGCAGCGTCGCTATTTGGCCTGACACGACAGGCCGCGCGGGGTTGGCCCCCGTCAAGAATGAATGTGAACGAAGCTACTTTATTTCGATCTTGAGCAGGGCGTCTGAATGCTCGTGACGCCAATTCCAGTAATTCTGTTGGTCGTTCTCTTTGAGCTTGGAAAACTCGACGTACTTGCGATGGTTCTGTTTTGCATAGATACGATACGCCTTATCTTCTTGACTGTTCCATGCATGGTCATCATTGTGTTGTTTGTCGTGATAGGTGCGGGTGGCATTCGGATCTTCGGCTCGCAACACTCTCGGCGCCATTGCTATCGGGGCCATAAGGGCGGCACTCAGTAGGGCAGCACTCCAGAAACGGGACATTGTTGTTGGTTCTCCTCCACGAGGACGGAGCAATTGCCGGGCCAACATTCACGCCGGCGGCGGCGGGCGCAGCGAATTGATCAGGCGGCCACCAATATGGGCCAGGTGCATGCAGGTCTTACCGTCAAACAGGCAAGAACTGTGTGCGACTACTCTCCCCGTGGCCGATTCACAATTATCGGCGCGGGAAACACGCGGGAGGCGCCAGGGCAACGCGGTTTGGTGTACGGCTTGCAACTACCAGGTACTGGGTATGAAAGTCCTCGGCGATCTGCGCGTGCTCTTGCTGAGCTTGGCCGCTACCACAGCCCTTCTAGGCCAGGTAGGTGCGCGCGGGATTATTCGCAACGCCGTTGCCGCCGACGCGCGCAACTGGAGGATCGCCCGGAATTACTCCTTCCTGGAACGTGTGGAACTCCGGCACCTGGACGCCCACGGAAAGGTGAAGCTGTCTGAGGCACGCACCTACGACGTTACGCTGCAAGAGGGAACGCCATACCGGCAATTGGTCCAGAGAGACGACCGCCGGTTGCCTCTCAACGAAGAGAAGAAGGAGCGGGAGAGCTTGGCCAGGAGTATCGCCGATCGACGGCAGGAGACTGAGGCGGAGCGCGCCAAGCGCCTGTCCGCGTACGACAGGCGCCCCAACTGGCAGCGCGAGGCATGGCAGGAGTTGCCCGAAGCGTTCGAGTTCCGCAAGAGCGGAGAAGGGAGGCTGAATGGCCACAGCGTCTTCATAATCGAGGCGATGCCTCGCCAGGGATACCAGCCCCGATCCCGCACTGCCAAGTTGTTTCGTTCTCTCAAATGCAGATTCTGGGTAGATCAACAAGACCACCAGATAGTGAAAGTGGACGCGGAAGTTGTCGACACGATTTCGATTGGGTTATTCCTGGTCCGCGTCGCGAAGGGATCGCGCGCAACCCTGGACCTGACGTGCGTCAACAATGGAGTTTGGCTGCCCGATCGCCTTCAAGTGTTCGCCTCGGCGCGGCTGGGCTTGCTACAGGCCTTGCGTATCGAGCAGACGGTCCACTACAGCGGTTATAGCAACGTCGCAGCCGACACCGGGACGGTCTACCCGGCAGAAGGCCGAGACGCCCTCAACGTCAGGCTGAACCGGTTCGCGAAGGCGATCTTCCCATGAGCATAGCCAGGCCACCGCCCCACCGGGGCCAGCCGATGCCAGTTCGAATCCGGTTTAAACGTCTGCGGGTGCGCGCCCGTGCAGCCATTCGGAGACTACGCAGAACCCGCCTGGGGGGACTGAACTGGACGAAGGGCTTCGTTTGTCTTCTTAGTGGCACAGCGGCTGTTACGGCCGTTCTCACGGCTGCCGTTATCTATCACGTCTACTTTGATAGAAGCAATTTGCCTGATCTGGAAGGATTCACCCGGTTTGAGTTCCCTACCGTCGGAGGCATTTACGATGCCAACGGCCAGCTACTCAAGGAGATGGCCTCAGAATCCCGCCAGATCACCAGGTATGAGGAAATCCCCCCGATTGTTCGCGATGCGATCATAGCCGCAGAAGACAAGAACTTCTTCTCGCATTCCGGAGTCGACTACTCCGGATTTGCACGCATGTTATGCAAAATCAAGTTCGGTCATCTAATCGGACGCCTTGCGAAGATGGGGAGCCGCGACTCGGCTAACAACTCGGCGGTATTCCCACAAGGCGGGTCGACCATCACCCAACAGCTCGTGCGCGGTTATTTTCTCAAGGCGATGACGGCTCAAGAGAACAGCGGCCAACTCCGGCACGGTCAACTCCTGGCTCGACTGTTATCGGGCGTGATCGGCGCGCGCACGGTCAACATGCTGGCTCGGAAAGTGGAGGAGATCCGCCTTTCGTTGTGGGTCGAAGAACAGATGCAAAAGCACTTCGGCTCCAAGCGCCGAGCGAAGGAGGAGATTCTGGCGCGGTACGCCAGCTTGATTTACATGGGAAACGGCCAGTACGGGTTTGCAAAGGGGGCGGAATATTACTTTGGCCGGCCTCTCGGCACGTTCACCCTGGAAGATGCGGACAAGGCCGCGCTGCTGGCAGGCGTTGCAAAGTCGGCGCGCTATTACGCACCCAACGCCAGTGAAACCGGCAGGGTCTTGCAGCGCAGAAACCAAACCCTGTCACTCATGGCCGCCAGGGGTTTCATTTCTCTCGACCAGGCGCGAAGAGCCAAGCAGCGCCCGATTGAGGTGGTGGCGCAGCACAAGGAGAAGATCATCGAGGCCTCCGCAGTCGTCGACAATATCCTTGACGAACTCACGGGCCGCGAATCCGAACTCAGTGTAAAGGACCTGCGGCAGGGGCGAATCCAGGTCTACTCGACGGTGGACGCCGGAGTGCAGCTAATTGCGAATCAGGCATTGGAGCGCGGCCTTTTACTGTACGAGAGCCGCCACGCCGGCGCCCGTGGCCTGGTCCAGGGCGCGGTGGTGGTGCTGAGGAACCGCGATGCCGGCATCCTCGCCGAGACAGGCGGCCGGCAGTTCTATAAAGACCGCTCCAGCGAATACAGCGATCTCAACCGCGTCACGAAGTCCCTGCGCCAACCTGGGTCCGCCATGAAACCCATTGTCTATCTTGCCGCTTTTCGCGAAGGAACATTCAATCTCGCTACCGTGGTGCCGGACGAACCCATCAGCGTCGCCAATGGCCGGCAGCAGGATGTGAAATGGATCTCCAACTACGACGGAGAATTCGAGGGCATGATCCCCGTCCGAATGGCGCTGGCGGAATCCAGAAACGCGGTGGCAATCTGGATTACAGGTCAGATCGGAGTCTCCAGCGTACTCGAGACGGCGCGCAGTCTTGGGATACAGACACCATTGCGGCCATATGTCACCACGGCCTTGGGGGCGTCCGAGGTGACTCTGCTGGAACTGGCCAACGCGTACCGCACGATCGCTTCCGGCATTCTGACCCAGCCGTATGTAATCCGCAAGATCGTCCGCAATTCGGACGAGGTAATGGCTGACAGCGGACGCGAGTCATCTCCGATCGCTGTCGATAGTGACGCGCTCTCGCTGATTCAAGAGGGCCTGCGCAGCGTGGTGCGCGTACCGACCGGTACGGCTCACGCACTGGACTCCCCCGGGTTCCCGATCGCTGTGATGGGCAAAACGGGAACCACAAACCAGTTCAGGGACGCACTTTTCGTGGGGTCCACTTACGGCCCCGAGGGAATCACCGTCGCTGTCCGTATAGGCTTTGACGACAACCGTTCGCTGGGGCCCGATGAAACAGGCGCTAGGGCCGCACTTCCTGTGTTCAGAGAAGTAATGCTCAAGGCGTACGGTGAGAAACTGGTGGGGCGTGCACCTCGGTTTCCGGCTGAAATGGAACAGCATATTGACGAATTCCTGAAAGATAGCGTGACCGACGACGCCAACATCACGGCAGTGATCGCGTCCGGGCCAAGCGGTACAGCGATCGCCGACCGGCATTAATAGATGCCCGCTTGCAGCGGCAGTTATTGCCTTATGGACGCCAGGAATTGCACCGACGTGCGGCCCGGCGAGCCCGCTAGCTTGCATTAGGGCACATTCTACTTTGGTCCCAAATTTGCTCGACAGAAAACTCGATGGATGAAACGGGTTTCGGAACCGAGGGATCTCCACCACGCTTTGCGACTCTTGCGGGCTTGAAAACGGAGGATCGTCAAGGAACGTTTCACGTGTATTTGATTAAGCCCTCGAAATACGATGACGACGGGTTTGTGATCCGGCACTGGCGGGGAGTGGTACCGAGCAACAGCCTTGCTTGTTAGCACGGGTTGACGGCGGACGTGGAGGAGCGCGGTCTACTGGGCCAAGTCGAGATGCGGACTCATGTAATAGACGAATCAGTGAGCCGGATTCCGCTGGACGAGATCGCACGGGGGAATCGTGCGGCAGGCTGCCGGGCGGTGGCCTGCCTGGTCGGCGTGCAGACCAATCAGTTCTGCCGGGCGGCCGATATTGCGCTCTCGTTACGCCGCGAGGGCGTGCCGGTGATGGTGGGCGGCTTCCATGTGACCGGGATGCTGGCGCTGTTTCCGGGGGTGTCGCCCGAGATACGTCAACTGCTGGACGCCGGCGTCAGCGTGGTGGCGGGCGAGGTGGAGCACCGGTGGCACGAGTTGCTGCGGGACGCATGGGAAGGCAGGCTGCAGCCGGTTTACCGGCTGATGGACGATCCGCCGGACCTGTTCGACGCGGCGTGCCCCCAAGCAAGCCGGCAGGCGACACGGCGGTTTGTGAACGCGAACTACGCGACGATCGATTGCAGCCGTGGCTGCCCATTTCACTGTTCGTTTTGCACGATCATCAACGTGCAGGGGCGCAGGATGCGCTACCGGTCGCCCGAATGCGTGACGGCCGCCATCCGGCGGGCGTACCGGCAGTCCGGCATTCGGATCTTCTTCTTCACGGACGATAACTTCGCGCGAAACCCGGCATCCAGTAAGATCCTGGACGCGCTGATCGCGATGCGGCACGATGAGGGGATCGCGATTGAGTTCATGATGCAGGTGGACGTGCCGGCGTACCGCATACCGGGATTCGTGGAAAAGGCCTCGCAAGCGGGCTGTTTCAGCGTATTCGTCGGCATGGAGAGTCTGAACCCGTGGAATCTGGCGGACGTGGGTAAGGCACAGAATCACACCGGAGAATACGGGGCGGCGATCCAGATTTGGCGCAAGGCGCGCGTGCGGGTGCAGGTGGGTTATATCATCGGGCTGCCACACGACACCGAGGAGAGCGTGGGCACGGACGTGGAGCGCCTGATCCGGGAGGTGCAGCCGGACCAGGCGAGTTTCTTCATGATGATCCCGCTGCCGGGATCGGAGGATCACAAGCGGCTGGTGGCGAGCGGAGTGGCGATCGATCCGGATTATAACAAGTACGATTCGTGCCACGAGACGATGCCGCATGCGCGGATGAGCGGCGAAGAATGGACAGCGGCGTATCGAGAGGCGTGGCGACGGTTCTACAGCCTGGAGAACATGAAGGCGATCTTGGGTCGCGTGGATCCGTCGATTTACTGGGATGTGCTTAGAAACTTCTGGTGGTACAAGTACGCTGTGGTAGCGGAGGGTGCGCATCCGATGCTGACCGGCTTTTTCCGGTTGAAGGATCGCACGACGCGAAGACCGGGTTTTGCGCGGGAGGGTCGGGTCGCACACCTGCGACGGCGGATTCCGGAGGTCCAGAGGCTGCTGTGATCGTCTGCGCGGTTGATGCTCGAGATGGAGGAGTTGTGGCTGGCGACGCGGCGGGTGGGCGAGACCGAGACGCTCGTGCTGGAGGAGTTGGCGCGGATACGGTCTGGAATGGGATGGCGGCCGCGAGTTTCCGAACTGCGGGCGGCGTACCTGCGGACGAAGGCTCAGATGCCGTCGATCAAAGTGCCGTCGCGCTTCAGCCTGTTGTGGGAAGAACTCGCGCTATTCCGGGCGAGCCAACTGTGCGATTCGCGGCGGGACCTGGCGAGATTCTGGATCCGCATGCGCTGGCGGTTGCGGCACGGGCGGATTGAGGGGCTGCTGCGGCTGGACCAGATCGCAGTGAATGCGTACCGGGAACTGCGGCTGGCGTCGGGGTTTCTCATGGCGCTGGTGACGCAGGCGGATTAATTGGTTTGACGGCGTCTATTAGCCGAACGCGAATACTTCGCGCGCTTCACCGCGTCGACCAGGAACGGATATGGATCAACGGCATTGCCCTTCCACCACAGTTTTTCCGACCCCAATTCGGCGATCGCGAAATGTAAGTGCGGCGAGCCAGAATCTGCATTCCCCGTCGATCCCACAAAACCGATGACATCCCCGCGCTCGACCCGCATTCCTTCACGCAGCCCTTTCGCGTACCCGTCCAAGTGCGCGTAGTAGTAGCAATACGCTTCCGTTTCGTCGAACTGGTAGATCGTGTTGCCGCCCGGTTTGCTGAGGAACAGTTTGCGGATGGTTCCGGATACCACCGCACGCACGGGTGTCCCTCTCGGCTCCATAATGTCGATCGCCTCATGCTTATGTCCGTCGTGAACTTCTTCGAATGTGTCCCGTAGATCCGCGCCGGCAAGTCCGCGGATGGGCGGAGTCATCGCGAGAATGGAAGCGGTTGCACCAAAGGCGAGTAAGATTGGCAACAGCCCGGCAAGGCGAACCCAGAGCCTCACGCTACTCCTCCAGGACGACCGGTGTGCCCCGTCGAACCATGTGCGACAGCTCATCCACATCCCAGTTCGTCAGGCGGATACACCCGTCCGACACGCCGTGGCCGATATTTCCCGGATCCGGCGTCCCATGGATTCCATAGTCCACCTTGGAGAGGCCGATCCATGCAACGCCGACGGGATTGTTCGGACCCGGCGCGAGTTCCGCTGGCGGGAGCTTCTGGTCCACATTCCAGAGGAGCTTCGGATCCCACTTGAACCACGGGTAGTGCACAATGCCGACGATGGTCCAATCACCGATCGGCAGAGGATCGTGCGAGTCCCCAATCGTGGACGGGTACTGCGCCAGTTCCTTGCCGCCAGCCCCGTATGCGATGACAGTGCGTTTTGACTTCGACACCACCACGCGCAGCGCCAGGCGCAGAGTGGTGCGGCGCACATTGGGTACGGTGATTCGCTCCCCCACCGTGTCCAGTTTCTTGCCCGCATTCAACTCGCCCAGCAGCTTCGGCGAGATATGGAACTTCTCGCCGAGTCCTTCCTCCGGCGTTTCGAAGCCAAGCCACTTCAGTTTCGCCTTATCCTGGACCTCTGCCGGTAGCGGCAGGAACGGGCCTTTCTCGTCCGCCTGGGTAATCGTGTAGGTCAACAGGAGGGGGCCGGTGTCGCGATCGAGCAGGCGCCACATCTCGGCATCGATTATGCCGGTCGGCTTCAGACCGTGGTTTTCCTGATATCCCTTGACCGCAACCCCGAAATCGTCGCCGTAGACGCCGTCAATTTGGCCCGGTGAGAACCTGGCACGGTCCAGGAGAATCTGCGCCCGCGTCACCCTAGGCCCCGCCGCTCCCGGACCCACCGTGCCGGTCTTCGTTGAGTCCTCTATTTCGCTCGCAGCAGGACCCCGGGGCACCGGAGCACCAGCGGGCTTTTTCGCTGGTCCGGCAACTTCCGCGCCAGCCAACGTCAGAATTGAAGCAGTTATCGCGAGTAGAGAAGTTATACGCACGCCAGGCAGTGGGCACTTTGAGGGCCGTTTCCAGGCCATTGCTGCTTTCGCCCTCGTGGCCCCATTTGAACCTCTAAAGCACAAGAACGGCGGGCGATGGTATACCTGACTGCAATTTGCAGCGGAGGCAGCGATTCTTGCCTGGTGGATGGCAGGACTTGCGCCTGACAACTTGCCGTAGCCTGGGTGATCTACTTTGTGTGCCCATTCATTTAGCTTTGGCCTTCCACCTGCAATGCACTCGACTGGAAGAGGTGAGAAGTGACGACCATACTGATTGTTCTTTTGGTGTTGTTTGTACTCGGCGGCGGGAGTTGGGGATACTCCCGTTGGCGCTAGTAGCGCCGGCTGGCCATTTGGCCGGTTCGCGAAGTGAAACCAGGAGGCGGGCGGGGCTGAGCCGATGTGGCTCAGCCAGGCACCGATAAGGGGGATAGTAGTACTGGAAGTAAAGGGAGATCGCTCATGAGTATATCGGCAATTAGCACAACAGAATGGGCCTTAATCATTGCTTTCTTGGTGGTTCTGATCGCAGGCGTCGCCGCGTTCTTATCGCACCGAAAGCGCCGGACTGAAAGACTGCGCACTCAATTCGGTAGCGCTGAATATGCCCGCGCCGTGGAGAAAGACGGCAACCGGCGGCATGCCGAAGCCGGACTCGAGAAGCGCACACAACGAGTTGAGGGGTTGCACGTCCGGCCGCTCGCGGCGGGGGATCGCGCGCGCTTCCTGACGTCATGGCGCGAAGTCCAGGCACGCTTCGTGGACGGCCCCGCCGGCGCGGTAACAGCAGCGGACCAACTGTTGGCTGATGTGATGTCCACGCGGGGCTATCCGGTAAGCGGCTTTGACCAGCGGGCGGCGGATATCTCCGTCGACCATCCACTGGTTCTGAAAAACTACCGAACGGCTCACGAAATCGCGCTTCGGCAGACGGCGGGGCAGGCCAGCACGGAGGAACTGCGCCAGGCAATGGTCCATTACCGTACCCTTTTCGAGGAGCTGGTTAACGACCCACAAGTGCCTCTCGCGAAGGTTGCATCCTGAGCTTGACGGATTGCAAGAAAAAGCAGTGTTGGTGTTAAGAGTTTGGAAGACAAACTGGAGGGAATCCTAGGAGTGAAGAACACAAGAGCGAAGAAGGGCAGAGATACGCCCGCTATCGCTCGTTTTTTGGTCGTCTTCTTTCGGTCCAGGAGACGCGGTCTAGGAGATTCGCGCTCAACGGCCCTCCAGAGGAACGGTTTGGCCGAAAGCTCCGACTACCAAATGGCCGTCACGTATAACGAAGTCTTAAACACATGTAGGGGGTTTCAATGTTTCTAACGCTCTTTGTTGTTTTGCTCGTATTGTGGCTGCTGGGATTCTTCGCATTCCACGTTGCGGGCGGGTTGATCCACATTTTGCTAATAATAGCGGTGATCTGTTTGGTGGTGCACCTCGTCAGACGTCGTTAGCCTAGCTTGAAATCCGGGCAGTGGATCGCCTACGTTGCCGACTCTCGCTCGTGCCGACAGAGCACTACTCGGCCGAAACGACGCCGTGCCGGATGGCGTATGCCGTCAATGCTGCGTCCGTGTGGATACCCAGCTTCTCAGTGATTTTCTGCTTGTGAAATTCCACCGTCTTGACGGAGACACCGAGGATTTGGGCGATTTCTTTTCGAACGCGTCCTTCCGCCACTAATTGGAGCACTTCGCGTTGCCTGGATGTGAGATCGGCGGAAAGCTTTTTCGGCCGCCGCAAGAAAGCTGGAGTTTCTGTGCCGAGGCGTTTCTGGATCAGCGAACTGACGTAGCACCGACCGCTGTCCACTTCACGGAGCGCCGTCACCAGTTCGGTCGCCGCCGACTGTTTCAGCACGTATCCAGATACCCCCGCCTCGAAAGCCGCGCTCACGAAAATGAGGTCAGCATGCATGGTGAGGATAATCAGTTTCGCATCGGGATTCGATTTCTTCAGTCGCCGCGCGGCTTCGATGCCGTTGAGGCGGGGCATGGAAATGTCCAGCAGAATGAGGTCCGGCTGGTGCTCTTCGGCCGCTTCCAGCACCGCCCTGCCATCGCCGGCTGCCGCTACCACCTCGAATTCCGGAGCCAGCAGGGCCTTTAGTCCTTCGACGAGGATGGTATGGTCATCAGCAAGTAACAGCCGCGGCTTCTTCATGGTGTGATCGATTCCACTGCGAGCATGGGCAGGTTTGTTTCGAGGGGAATTCGGATTTCGATGCAGGCGCCGTCGCCAGGCTTGACCGAAATCGAGAAGGTCCCACCCAGGTGCCGCACCCGTTCCTCCATGCTGATCAATCCAAGCCCTTTTCCTTTCGCTTGGTCCAGGTCGAATCCATGGCCGTCATCCCGGATCGCGAGGTGCAGGACATCATCAATGCCGGAGATCGACACGACGGCGCGCTTCGCTCCGGCATGCTTGGCGACGTTCCCCAGAGCCTCTTGGACCACGCGATATACACACAGGGCCACCCCAGGAGGGATTATCTCGGGTAAGGCCCGGGCCGTGAACCGCACCTTGAACTTCCTGATGCCGGAGAACTCCTCGCAGTAGGATCGTAGAGCTGGGCCGAGGCCGAGCTGCGTCAGCATGAAGGGGTGAAGGTTGCGGGCAGTGCGGCGGAGGTCCTCCGATAGCACCTCCATCTGCTTCTGCAACTCCCCCATTTTGCTGTGCAGTTCTTCGGGAGAGATTCCGTGCGCCTGATGCAACACCTCCAGTTGAACGGCCAGCGCCGTCAGCCTCTGGCTGATGTCATCGTGAAGCTCCTGCGAGACCCGCCGCCGCTCCTCCTCCTGGGCTTCCACCAGGCCGGCCGTCAACGTCCGCAATTGCTCCTGGCTATGCCGAAGGATCTCGCTTTGTTGCAGTGCCTTTTCGGCTAGCCTGGCGTCGGTGACGTCCACGCCAACCCAAACCAGGTGCCGCGTGGCGTCCTCGGCCTCTGTAACCAACGTACTGGACCAGGAGATCAAATGCCGCTGGCCGCTCCGGTCCACCCAATGATTCTCTTGATCCCGTGCGGAGCGGTTCTCCCCAAGCTCCTTGTACACCTGTTTGACGGCCTCGATTTCTTCGGGGGGCACGAGCACGTCCCAGAAGGGCTTTCCCTCCACCTCCTCGAAAGAGTACTCGCTGAGCCGGCGGCAGGCGAGGTTGAACCGGGCGATGTGGCCCGACAGGTCGGTGACCATCACCAGAGCGGCCGCCGATTCCAGCACCGCCGCTGTAAAGGTCTGCTCACGCTGCAATTCGAGATGGACTCGCTTGGCTGCATCGATGTCAATAAAGGTCATCACCGCGCCGTCAATCTTGTTGTCCATGGTCCGGTACGGCCGGATCCGCATGGAATACCAGCGGCCTCCCAGGCCTTGAACCTCCCGCTCGCGCATGCTCATGGTATCGATGACCTCGGTGACCAGCTTGGCCAGGTCCGGTACATCGATGTTCGGCCGGAGGTTGACGATGGGACGCCCCACGTCGCCGGGCAGCAGGCTCAGTAGTTTTTCGGCCTGGGGAGTGAAACGCCGGATGCGCCAGTCGCCACTCAGCATCAGGATCGGAATATCGACGCTGCTGATCAGGTTGGTGAGATCGTCGTTAAGCTGCGCCAACTCGAAGTTGCGGTTCCCTAACTGCTCGTTGACCGTGACCAGCTCTTCGTTGGTCGATTGCAACTCCTCCTTGGCAGTTTCCAATTCCTCGTTGGTCGATTGCAATTCCTCGTTGCTGGAAAGGGCTTCTTCGTTGGCGGATTTCAGCTCCTCGTTGATGGCTTCCTGCTCCTGGATCATCGACTGGAGGGATTCCTTGGTCGCCTGCAAATCCTGGCGCAGCCGGGCGTCCTCCCGCAACTGCCGCTTGCCGGTGGCCGGCGCTTTGCCCCCAGTTTCCGGGCCGGCCGGCACACGCACCGGCGTTTCCTGGAACAATACCAGAAAGAAACGCTCGCCCAGATCGCTCTTGATCGGAACCACCTCCAGGCAGACGTCCCAGAGATGGCCATCGCGCTGGACCCGGATGCCTTCCCTGCGAACGGCGATCTCCTGTTTCTTCGCGTGGTGAAGGGCCGTGCGCAGTTCCACGGCGAATTCCGGGCGCACCATGCGGAGCAGACCCAGGCTCGCCTGGCCTGGCGGAGGGGAAAGGTAAGGGCTGCATTGCCCGCGGAAGTGGAGAATGTGCAGGTTCTCATTGACGACGAGGCCGGCTGGTGCGTATTGGCTGAGGACGATCCGGTCCGCTTCCTTCTGCACGTCGAAGCGCGACTGCGTTTCCGGCTTCCCAGCTGCTCTCTCGTAACCCGCGGCGACGGACAAATCGAAAACCCGGCTGGGTTCGCCAGGCCTTTTCGAACAGATCTTGTGTTCCCGGTCGACCACCGTGAAGAGGTCCGCGAAGCCGCCGATCGATTCCGACTTCCCCAGCATCAGGAATCCGGTGGGCTTGAGAGCGTAGTGGAAGATGCCCATGACCTTCTTCTGGAGCACTGGTCCCATGTAGATGAGCACATTGCGGCAACTGATGAGGTCCAGCCGCGAGAACGGAGGGTCCTGAGCGAGGTCCTGCCGCGCGAAGACGCACATCTCGCGCAACGATTTCGCGATCTGGAAACCACTCTCCACTTTGACGAAGAAGCGCCGTAAGCGTCCCTGGGAGACCTCGCCGAGGCTGCTCTCGCTGTACACACCTGCCCGCGCCTTCTCGATCGACACCGCGCTGATATCGGTGCCGAAGATTTGGATGGGTGTGCTGCTGACGCGGTCGCCCAGGCATTCCAGCAGGACCATGGCGACGGAGTACGCCTCTTCTCCGGTGGAACAGCCAGGAACCCAGACGCGAATCGACTCGCCAGGCGGCTTGGTGTCGAGAATCTTGGGGAAGATCCGCTCCGCCAGTGCCTGAAACGCTTCCGGCTCCCGGAAGAAGCCCGTCACGTGAATGAGGATGTCTTCGCATAAGGCCGCCGGCTCGGCAGGGTCGTCGTGAAGAAATTGCAGGTACTGCTTTAAGCTCTCCAGTTTGTGCAGGAGCATCCGTCGGGCTATCCGCCGCTTGATGGTGCTGTACTTGTAATAGGTGAAATCCACTCCAGTCGCCCGCTGGAGGACGACGAAGATCTTGCGCAGTTCGTCGTCACGATCATCGACCAACTCCTCGGCCTGTGCCGGGGGCTCTATTCCCAGATAGGGATGACGGCCGATGCGCGCCAGTTCGCTCGCGATGCCCTCCGGCGGCAGGACGAAATCCACACACACGGCGGCGATGGCGCTGCGCGGCATGCCGTCATACTTGGCGCTTTTGATGTCCTGGGCGAAGGTGATGCCACCTTCACTCTTGATGGCCTTCAGCCCCATCGTTCCGTCGGAGGCGGTTCCGGAAAGAATCACGCCGATCGCCCGATTACCCCGGTCTGCGGCCAGCGAAGCAAGAAAGTAATCGATGGGCAGATGTTTCGTCATCGGCTCCCCGCGGGCCATCAGGTGGAGCGTCCCGTTCGTGATCCCCATGGTCTTGTTCGGGGGGATGACGTAGACATGATTCGGTTCCACCGTCATGCCCTCTTCTACTTCCGCGACGGGCATCGTGGTGGCCTTGGAGAGTAATTTGGCCAGCAGGCTCTCATGTCCGGGATCGAGATGCTGCACCAGTACCAACGCCAGGCCCGTATCCGAAGGCAAAGCCTTGAGGAGTTCCCGAAACGCCTCAAAACCTCCCGCTGATGCCCCCACGCCTACGATTGGGTGAGGTTTTTCCGGGGTAGGGAGCTCAGCCGGATGCGCAGTGGCCTCGGCTTCGACCTTCCGGCCGGGCTTGCCCCGAGGTGCAACCTCAGGAGAGTGCTTTGTCTGCGGGCGAGTGTTCTTTCCGGGCTTCGCCGGACTTTTGCGAGCCATAGTCTTCCTCCCTGGGAAGCGAACCCAGTAGTGCAAGGCCGCCGCCCGGCGGGGGCGTGCGACCATATTCTCTCATAACAGGTGCAAACAGGGTAATGGTCTCCCTGTAGTGACGCTGTAACGGTTTTACTAGGCACCCTCCTAGTTCTATTTGCCCCACCGGAGTTCTACCATTTTTTCGTGTATTTTGATTGTGGCGCGCAAGTCCGCAGCTTCGCGCCCCAGAACCGCACCTAATACGAAAACGTGCGAGGCTGAATGCAGCAAAACCTCGAGTTTGCCCTGAACCATACAACGACAGCGCTTCAAAGAAGGCGAGCCATGCCAAGGCCAGAGCCGTCGGAAGCCGTTTCAAGCGACACAGCAAGGATGATGCCTGAAAGGACCACCCTAAGTGAATCCGTGATAACCGCCGCCACCGTTAGCCCAACGGAGAGCGAAATCGCCGCCGTCGCGTATCAATTGTGGGTTCACAATGGCTGTCGCGCTGGATCGGATCGAGAAGACTGGTTCCGGGCAGAAGCGATGCTGCTCAAAGACGCACTGGTCGCGAAGTGCGAAGGTTTGTCGAGACGTCCACCAACCCCAAGCTGGGATACTCGCACCGAGTCCGAAGTGCTGCTTACGTTCCGATGGGGCGTGCAGGGACATTGGGAGGTATGGGAAAGCGAATGGGGCGGCGCTCGGTGGATCTGGGATGAGGCCACTCCCGACGCTGGAGTTTCGAATCGAGCAGGCTGAACGGACGCCCGGGGGTTGCGACGAGGGCGTGCCAGATGGCTGGGGCCCCGATCTGACCGGAGAGGTTTACCAGGCGGAGCCACCGTTCCCGGATCAAGCCGTGTGAATCGTCGCTTGTCGTTATCCGAGTTGCCGCCCGCGGCGCGATAGTATAGGCCGAATTCCGGGTGGAGCACCCCCTGTAGTGACGCTGTAATAGTTTTACTAGGCACCCTCCTAGTTCTATTTGCCCCGCCGGAGTTCTACTATCAGAGAGAAACATACCAACTGAGTTGAAATCGGAGGCGGAAGCAGCGCCTTGTGGATCGCCGGAGGAGCGATCTCCAGGGCGCTGCGGCGTCAGAGTCTGCGGCGTAACCGCGTGTGAACCCATGACGCCGGGTGTCAAGGAGTGCCGGCCCATGCCGTCAAATACTAGCCACGTTTGCTTCACTTCTTCCAGTTGCCCCCGCTTCGCGCGGGGCTTGTGATTCTGTTTGGAGGGAACGTGGCAGAAAGCCGGTCGCAAACCACAGGATGGGACGCCATCAGGAAGCCGCCCGGACTCGAGACTGTATTCAATACTATTCTATCCATCAGCCCCAACGATGAAGACGGCGCTTCTCTGGAGCACATCTTCAAATCCAGTTGGACCGTGATCGCAAGAGCCACGGTTGCTTCGGCTCTTGCGGCGCTGCGGGAAATACCAATTCCAATCGTAATTTGCGATTGCGATATCTCTTCGGGTACGTGGGGCGAGATGTTGGACCACTTAACGCTTCTTCCCGATCCCCCTCTGTTAATCGTGACCTCCCGGCTGGCAGATGAACGGTTATGGGCGGAAGCCCTAAATCTGGGAGCGTGGGACGTGCTAGCGAAGCCGTTTGCGGCAGACGAAGTAATCCGAATTGTCAGTATCGCCGGCCAACATTGGCAGGATCGTCACCGCGTCTATAACAGCCGCACCACACAGAGGAAATCCGCAACAGGAACCGGATATCTGGTTGCAACCGGGACATAATTCTCTGGGAGAGTATGAAATGGAAGCGATTTTCTTGACCGACGATGAACTGAAGCGTCTCGAAACCCGGTTCGGGCCGGTTGTGCGGCAAATGGGGCCGTGGAATTCCGATGGTATCTTCGGCTATGAAAGCGTTCCGATGGTAGCCGTGGAGAGGGCGGCTGAATCGCTCGAGAATCCCAATCTGCTGGCACAGCTCCCCCGCCTGCGCACGCCAGAGCGTACCAAAACGTTCATCGAATTGTTGAACGGCTTCGGCTCGGTTCTGGTCGAGAGGATCGTTTGTGCCTATAGGGAGTTTTCGTCTTGGCCTCATCCATCGGTGTTGATGCATTCCAGGAACACCTCGTAGGCTTCGTCATGCCTCGACAATCTGCACTTTCGGGCCGGGTCCTCATCGTCGATGATGACGAACGGCAGCGAAGCGCCCTGACCGCCGTACTTTCCGATTGTGACTTTGACACTCAGGTAGCGGCCGACGGGCTGGAAGCACTGGAACGGCTCACGGCTTTTCACGCCGATGTCATCGTTGCGGATTTGGTTATGCCGCGCATGAACGGTTTCGAACTGCTCCGGCACTTGAAGGAACGCGGCGATCTCACGCCGGCGATCGCGCTCACAGGTTTCGGCAGTATGGACAAGGCGCTTTCCGCCGTCCACGACCTTAAGGCATTCTGGTTTCTGGAAAAGCCCGTGGAACCGCGCGCCTTCAAAATCCTTCTGGATCGCGCGATTCGCCACAAAAGAAGTCTGCAGAAGGCTGATGGACTCACGCACGACCTGAGTCTTCGCGGCGTACTCGGAGACTTAGTCGGGATCTCCCCGGCGATGCAGCAGATCTTTTCGCTGATCCGGCAGGTAGCGCCCACATCGGCACCCTTATTGATCTCCGGAGAGAGTGGCGTCGGGAAGGAGTTGGTGGCGCGGGAGATCCATAAGTGCAGCCCCCGCTGTGATGGGCCTTTCGTCGCGATCAATGCAGCCGCCTTACCGGAGACTTTGGTGGAGAGCGAGTTGTTCGGTCACGAGAAGGGCGCGTTTACGGGGGCCATGGAGCGTTCGGCCGGCTGCTTCGAGCAGGCTCACGGTGGTACGTTGCTCCTCGATGAGATCGGCGAGATGCCGCCGTCCACGCAACCCAAGCTGCTGCGCGTGCTTGAGGACTTGAAGGTGCGGCGGCTCGGCGGTAAGCACGAAATCGCAGTAGACGCGCGGGTGCTGGCCGCTACCACTCATCAGCTCGGCACGCATCTGCGCGAAGAACTTTACTATCGGTTGAGCGTATTCCAGATCGAAGTTCCGCCGCTTCGCGACCACAAAGAAGATATCCCGCCGATCGCCGAAGTCATGCTGCGGAATCTGAACAAGAAACACTCGACCCGCGTCACCGGCGTGGATGCCGAAGTGACGGATCTTTTTCAGCGGTATGATTGGCCGGGCAATGTGCGGGAGCTGCGCAACGTCCTGGAGCGCGCCGCCATCATGGCTGGGGTGGGTTTGATCCGGCTGACCAACCTTCCTTCCCCTGCGTTTGCGGTAAACCCTGGATCGCATTCGGTGCCGGAATCCGTCTATGAGGGCACTCGAATGCTCCAGCCTGGCCGATCACTCATGCAACTCGAGGAGAGCTACATCAAGCTCACCCTCGACCACGTGCGTGGCAATCGCAAACTGGCCGCTGAAATGCTAGGGATTAGCTTGCGCACGCTTCAGAACCGGATCGCAGTAGTGCGCGAAGAGGCCATGGAAGCGGCGGCGTGCGATGGCGCCAACAATGCCCCCTGTTGAACAGCAGCAAGGGACCATTCTCGTCGTTGATGACGATCCAACTATCTTGGAGTTCGTTTCGGGATTATTGGTTGACGGCGACTATCACGTTCTCACGGCCAGTAGCGGTGCCGCTGCGCTTCAACAATCGAGAGACTACAAAGGCGAGATACATCTTCTCTTGTCAGACTTCCAAATGCCGGCAATGAGCGGCATCGAGTTGGCCACTCAGATGTGCGTGGATCGGCCACAGCTCAAGGTATTAATGATGTCCGGGTTCACCGAGGGAATGCTGGTGCTCAATGAAGGCTGGCATTTTCTGGCAAAGCCGTTCGTCCCTTCGCAATTGCGTGCATTGATTCTTGGCCTCGTCTTCCCGGATAGAGGCTCCAAATTCTCCAATTAGCCACCAGTTGACAACGTAGCGGGTCAGTTTGAACGCGGGCCGGCTGCCCGGTCTTCCGTTCGCACCGATTGCGGGGTATTCTCGCCTCTGCCGACATCAACAGAGATCCGTACCTCATAATAGCCGATTCTGACCTTCAACTCAGCCGATAGACGTTCGCCCGGGTCGGGTTTCCCGCGAGTGCCCTCCGTGCCTGGAGATCGGATCTTGTGCCTGACGCGATCATGGCCGCCATTCGAGCGGTCGGGAGAATGTGCAGGAACTGCCGGGTCCGTCGCGGCTTCTGCACTTTCCTAGCAGTGGCAGGCCGGTCCAGCCATCATGTGTTGCCGCAGTCCCCAAGCAAATCGCGCCGGCTCACAAGCGTCCGACGATCTTGACCGACTGGCGGGAAGGTTGGCTATGCAGTATAGATGCTCAAGAGCTCAAAACATCCCCGTTCATCCGGCCAACGGCGCTCAGCACTCAGGAAATTGTGGAGACGTGTCGTTCTTGCGTCGAAAGCATAGCTCAAGAGCGCGGCATAGGTTGTGGCAAACGCCCGGACTCGCTGCGGAGCTTCCTCCACTGGCCGAGCAACACCAGATTCAGATTTGGCTGCAGGCGATGGCCGAATCCGTTCGCCGCAACAGATTCGCGGGGCGCGTTCGCTCCCTGCTGCTGCTGCGCCGCCTGGAAGGAGCCCATGTAGAGCCCAGCCGTGTTGCTCCAGACCATGGCGCGGCCCAGCTTATAGGCGCGATCGCTCATGGCTTTCCGGCGTGTTCCATCGCGCAATAACCCACTCACCTCACGCGCAATCGCCTTCGGGTCTGCAAATGGCACCAGTACGCCACGCTGGTCCCTCAACAATTCGGAGGCGTGCCAATACGGCGTTGAGATCACGGCTTTGCCCGCGCCAAACGCATACGCCAATGTTCCCGACGTGCTCTGGGCTTCGTCAAGATAAGGAGTAACGTAAAGATCCGCCGCTCCAATGAAATCGGTAAGTTCCTTCAGATCCACAAAACGGTTGTGGAAGATGACGTTGTTCTCGAGTTTGTTTTTCCTGACGATGGCCTCGAGGCCGAGGCGGTAGGCTTCACCTCGCGTGCGCAACTCGTTGGGGTGCGTAGCGCCCAACAGTATATAGACGAGGTCGGGAAACTCCTCCACCACATCCGGGAGAGCATTGAGCACATGTTCAATCCCCTTGTTCGGCGAAAGCAGCCCGAACGTCAGTAACACCTTCTTTCCAACAACGCCGAACTGGTCCTTGTAATAATCCGGAGCGACAAATGTTACGTCGGGAAT
>Ga0182030_10009384_pt1 | contig 20022 bp, 19 predicted proteins | sample 812S3MmetaG_FD_121299 | JGI IMG/M metagenome (GOLD analysis project Ga0182030, IMG submission 121299) | Permafrost microbial communities from Stordalen Mire, Sweden - 812S3M metaG (Illumina Assembly) | ecosystem: Environmental > Terrestrial > Soil > Wetlands > Permafrost | place: Sweden... | reverse complement strand
GCGACAGCGGAGTGCGCCCGTCCCCGGGCGCAGCAACGCCGGATGGCACCGAGACGTACTGGTTTTCCAAGGCCTTTTGGCATGCTCTCGTTGCTGGGCCCGAGGACGGGCGCACTCCGGCTTGGTCGCGCATCCCAGCGTCTCATCAGTATACGAATTGTACTGTAGCGGCAGGCGTCCCGCCGGCCGAATCGCCGGGCATCCCGCCCGGCGGAAAAACGCACCCCGGTCCGGGAAGATTGTTGAAATAACTGTGAGTCCGGCTGAAATCCGGACGCTGGACCTGGCGGCAAGATGCCGCCAGCTTCGGCAGGCGGGACGCCCGCCGCCACAAAAACGCCGCACCTTGATCCGCAAACGGACCAGTTTGGGAGGGCGGGGGCAGACCCGGCGGTCTCAGTGTCCCGATTTGGCGCTCTTCTTTTCCGGCTCCTCCACATACCTCACGCTCACCTCGTCGGTGGGCACGATATGCGGCGTGACGAAAATGACCAGCTCGTTCTTGGTGTTGGCGTGGTACAGCCCGGTGAACAGTTTGCCCAACATGGGGATGTCGCCCAGGAGGGGCACTTTGGTTTCGTTCTGGTCCTTCTCCGTCTGGATCAAGCCCCCCAGCACGACGGTGGTGCCGTCCTGCACCCGCACCAGGGTGGACAGTTGCTTGTCGGCCAGGTCGGGGGCGGAGGTGGTTTTATCCGGCGAGACCACGTTGATGCCCCCGGATTCCATGTTGCCGGGCGCGGTCAGCACGGGCGAAATGTCCATGGCAATCCAGCCGTCCTCCGAGATTTGCGGGGTGATCGAGAGGATGGTGCCCAGCGTGACGGTGTTGACGGAATCCGACGAGGTGATCACGTTGCCGCCCGAGCTGGCGCTGTTGATGGCGGTCGCCGTGAAGAAGGGCAGTTCCTCGCCGACTTTGACGACGGCGGTCTGATTGTTCAACGTGCGGATGCGCGGCGCGGCGACGATTTGCACCTTGCCCTGGGTTTGGAGGGCGTTGATGGCCGCCGTGGTGTTCATGTTTTGGAACACCAGCGAGGAGGACTGGCTGCTCAGGGAGGTGTTGATGCCGTTCACGGCCGTAGGCAGCAGGGACGAACTCCCGTTGGCCACCGGCAGCGTGGCGGTGCCGAAGCCGAGGCTCCCCGCATAGGCCGACGCCACATGATCCCAGTCAATGCCGAACTGGGACGAGTTGTTGAGGATTACGTCGTATATCTTGGATTCGACATCCACCTGACGGTTGACGATCCCCATCGTCAGGTCCAGGTAGTGCCCCACTTTTTTGAGCGCGGACGGGCGGTCCGTGATTTCAATGACGCCGGCCGTCTTGTTGATGGCCATGGATTTTCTGCCCTCATCGGTCAGGATGCTGGACAGTTCGGCCCTGAGTTCCGTCCAGAAATCCGTGGAATTGTCAGCCGTGAGGCTCACGGTGGAACCGCCGCTGCCCCCGCCACCACCACCGCTCCCACCCCCGCCGCCACCGCCGCCACCGCTGCCGCTCCCGCCGCCGCCGCCGCCCGAGGCGGGTTGGAGCGCGGCCGAACTGCTCCCCGTTCCCGTGCGCTTGAGCCGCAGGTAATTCACCACAAACGTCCGGGTCTCGGTGTTGCGGACCCGGATCAGGCCGTCCTCCTCCTGCCAGGAGCAGTCCGCCCCTTCCAAGAGCGCGCGCATCATTTGATCCAGGGGCAGGTTGTGGACATCGAGCGTCACCGTGCCGGCCACGTTGTTGTCGGGGACGATGTTGAGGTCGTTCTGGGTGGCAAACATCGCCAGCGCGGTCCGCAGATCCAGCCGTTCCGCATGAAATCGTTCGATGGTCTTCCCCCGGGTGTGCCCTTCCAACGCGGCGTCCGCGGCGGAGACCGCCGCTCCCACCACCCCCGGCGGGTGGGCCGCCGCCGGCCGGGCGCCCGACCCCATCGGGGCGATAATCGCGGGCCAACTGTCGGGATCGGACGAACCCGGGGGCAGTGCCGCCGGGGTGCCGTTGGTCGCCGCCGGACCGGCGGGACCGGCCAGCGCCGATCCGCCCAGGGTGAGCGCCCCGACGGCGGCCAGCAACAGGGCGGCGGCGGGCCGGCGCGCCGGCAGCGCAGCCCAGGCGTGGGGCGGAAAGCAGAAGCGCGCGCCGGCGGCGGCGGGCTGAGGGGCGTTGGATTTGTTTTTCATAGCATGTACAATCTGGGTGGCAGGGAAAGCGGTCATCAATTGCGCCCGGAATCGGTGGCCCGAAGCGCCTCGTTCGCTGAATCCAGCACCGCCTTTTCGGTTTGCAGCGCGGTTTGGGCGGAATGAACCAGGTTGGTCGTGTCCGGCCCCGCCGAGCCGGGCGCTCCAACCCCGGGCTGGGCAGGCTCCGGCTCAGGCTGGGGCCCGCCTTCGGGCTCGGAATCGGGCCCCGGCACGTCGAAGCTGATGAATTCCTTATGGCTGTTGACTTCCAGCCAGACCCCCTGGTCGCCAATGCTCTGCACCCGGTATTCGTCCAAGGAGTCGCCCAGCCGATAGACGCCGTCGTTGATGGCAGCGAGGCTGGCGCCGTTTTGCCGCCAAATGGCCTTCAAGACGAAGTGAACAAAAAAGTTGGTCCGCGGCGGGGCCGCGACCACGGGTTTAATCAGCAAGAACGGGTCGCGTTTGGGCGACTCCACCCAACCGGCCCAATGCGACCCGGCATAGTCCTGGTCCAGATCCTGCACCGGCAGGGGCAGGTCATTCGTCCCGGTCATGGCGGCGGCATTGGTCACGCCCGCCGCCAGCGCCGGGCCGGTCCCGTTCCGGGCGGCCGCACGGGATCGGTGGACGGCATAGATTTGCCAGCCAAGATAGGCCGCGGCCCCGACCACCAGCAACCCGATGATCCAAGTTTTGGGGGACCCTTTCATTTGTCCTCCTTTACGCCCGCCCAAAAGTCGAATTTCAAGACCGCGTGGTCAATCGAATTGGTGCCGCTGCTCACGGTTAATTCCGTCAGGTCGGCCAATTTGTTGCCGGAGGTAAATCGTTGCGCCACGCGAAGCAATTGTTGGTAGCGGGAGGTTTTGTCCCCCGTCGCGGGCCGGGCGGGGAACACGAGGGAGATGGTCGCGGGTATGACCCGGATCTTGTGGCTCCCGCCAACGGGTACGTTGGTGGTCACCAGGGCGGATTTAAGGATCAGGCCCGCGGGGGTGAATTGATCCTGCACCTGCGCCAGCCAGGCTTCCAGCTCGGATTGGTCGGCGAACAGCCGGGGTTGGGCCAGCGCGAATTGTTGGTCAATCTCCTCCAGTTGATGCTTGGTCCAACGGCGTTCCATGCCGTCGATCTCGGTCGTCAGCTTCGCCACAGAAAGGTCCAACTCCTGGGATTCCTTAAGCTGCGGCAGCAGCATGCGGTAGTAGCTCCACCAGATGAGTCCAACGGAGGCGGACAACAGAGCGAGAACCACCAAGCGCGAGAGCAGGGTCTGGTAATTGAACCGCCCCGGTTTGGTCACGGGCAGCGGGGCGTTGTCAGGCGCGGGGGCTTTCATCGCATCACCCCTTCAATCCAAAACTGGGTTTCCCCCAGGGCCGGCCGGGCTGGTCGCGCCGCGGTGGCGCCGGCGGCGGATTTCTCCGGCGGCGGTTCCGGGCGGTCGCTGCGCTGCCGGATCAGCAGGTGAAACGGGCCGGTTTCCAGCCGGTCCGCCAGCATGGCCACGCTGTTGGACAAGGTCACGGAGACGGGCGGTTTGCCGGTGGACTGCAAACATCCGCCCAGATGCAGGGTCCACAGTTGGTGGTCCCATTGGACATGCAGATTGGTGACCACCAGTTCCTCCGGCAACGTGTCGCTCAAATACCCGGCCACCCATGCCGGGGCGGGCGGGCGGTGGTCGTCCAAGACGAGCTTGCTGACCTCCGCCTTGCCGGCGTATTCCGCGTTACGCTGTTCGATGCCCTGGCGCTGGGTTTGCAGCAGCACGGCCCGTTTGCTCAAGGTGTCCGCGACGGTGGCCTCCTGCTGGGCAAGAAAACGCAACCCCGCCGCCGCCGCCAGGGAGGCCAGCACCAACAGCGTGGTGCCCACCGCCACCACGCGCGCAAACAGCTTGCGCCGCGGCGCCTGCTGCAATTCCGGCCCCATGAAATTGGGGGCCATCGCCGGGGGCAGTTTGGCCGACTGCATCGTCCAGTAATCGGGCCGGTATTCCACCGGACTGACGCAGACGGAGTGGCCCAGCAGCAGTTGCAAGACCGGCGCCTGCTGCTCGGACCCGGGGCCGAACATCCAAACGCCGGCGTTGATGTTCACATCAAATTGCTGCGTGACGAAGGCGATAGTCCGCTTCAAATCCACCATCAGCCGTTCCACATTGGTGTTCCAATCGCCCAACAACGTGCGCACCAACAACAATTGTCCGTCCACCCGGCCGACCACGACGGTGGTGAATCCCCCCGTCTCCGCGGCCAGCATGGCGACATCGTCCTTTTTGAGCGGCAACCGGGTCAGTTGCTGGTGCAACACCGCCGAAACCGGAACGACGGAATTGAGGAACAGCCCGTTTTCCTGGCAGGCCTTCATGAACTGGTCCAGCAAAGATTTGGGCAGCAGATGCATGATCACCCGCTGGACGCCCTTGACGGTGAGCGAGCTTTGGAAAGCCCAGACCGCCTCATCCGGGAAAAACTTTTGGTGCTGCGCCTCACGCTGGACAATTTTAATCAGGCCCGAGCCGGTCACCGGCGGCACGTCCACCAATTTTTGCGCCAGCTTGGGGTTGGCCAGCAAGAGGGAGACCTTGGTGCCGTGGTATTTGGTCTTGGCCACCGCCTCCCGCACCAGGGCGGCAAAATCCGGCTCCGTGTCCGCCGCCAGCGCGGTCGTCCACGTCTCCTCCACCACGCCCCGATGGATGCTCATGGCCACAAACTGGTTGTTCAACCAGCTTATGCTGAGCGTCGTCACCTGCTTCGAGATCTTGGCGGCGCCGGCTTTCCAGTTTAACATGTTAGTAAGTTTGTACCCCGGTGGGGGTGCCCATTGGTCGCAACCGCGACCGGAGGTCTTCCCTTTCAGGCCCGACGGGCCCGGTCAGGGCCAACCTGTCGCTGCCATCCACGGAACCACCACCCCGGACATCATTCAGGCTTTGGTTTTAATTCAAAGCCAACACGGTCATATCGGCCTGTCGGGGACAAACTTAAGCAGTCTTTCATCCGCCGCCGACCCGAACCGATTCCGGCCAAGGCCCGGCCATCGGTGCCGCCGGAAGCGGAAGCCAATGGTTTTCAAAAGTTTGCCGGCATAAATGGGCTGGACCGGCCGGCACACAGGTCCGTGACCCGCAGCAGGGACGTCGGCAAGGACTGGTCCGGGTTACCTTCCCACCTTGGCCGGCAGACGGAGCTGCTGTGGCTCATGGAGCCTTGCGCCGAGGGCAATGCCGATGCGCGCTCGCGTGCAAGGCTGCCGACAAAGTCGGAACGTGATCAAACGCCACGCCGGGTGGAGCCCCAGGCTGCAAGCCGGGCACAGGTGGGGCGGGTTTCGAGTTTCGGGTTTCGGGTTTCGGGTTAAGTGGCCAAACCCGAAGGGCCGGGGGGACGAGGCGGTGGCCGGATGTGGGGACGAGCCGTCCCCACCCCGACTTTGTCGGTAGCCTCGCTCGCATGGCTGATGAAACAGGAAAGGCTCGCCAGGGCGGGGCGCACCGTGTTAAATGGTGGCGGTACAGGATGATTGCCAGCCAGGAAACGCCGCCTGCCACCGGTCCGACCGCATTGCTCCGGGGGGCCCGGCTTTGCCTGTTGTTGGCGGTGGCCGGGGCAGGTTACCTCGCGACCATGTCGCTGCTGGGCGGGGGGGTGGCCGGCTGCGGGGGCAGTCAGGGCTGCAACCAAGTCTTGGGCAGTCGTTGGGCCTATTGGCTGGGCGTCCCGGTAAGCGTCCCGGCGCTGGGGGTCTATCTCCTTTTGTTCCGGCTGACTTTTAAAACCGGGCCGGAGGGGGGGACGGTGGCGCAACACCGCGCCTGGCTGGCCATCGTCATGCTGAGTGCGCTGGTGTTGGGGGCGGCCGGCTGGTTTGTTTCATTGCAATACCTTGTAATCGGACATTGGTGCAAGTTTTGCCTCGCCACGCACGCCAGCGCCTCGTTGGCCGCCGGCCTGCTGCTCAAAGCGGCCCCGGTTCAGAATGCCGGACCGCTCAATCGTCGTACATTCACCCGCCTGTGCGCCATCGCCCTCGTCCTCGGATTGGGGGTTCTCATGGGCGGCCAGGTGGCGGTTCGCAAGCGTCTTTATCAAATCACGGAGAGCGGTTCCATCGGTTCGGGCCGCCTGGTTCTTCCCGGGGGGAAATTCAAATTGGATCCGGCGGAACTCCCGCTGCTGGGTTCGCCGGCGGCCACCAACTTCATCGTCAGCCTCTTTGATTATACCTGCGTCCATTGCCAGGCCATGCACCCCCGCTTGAAGTCGCTCTTGGCGAAATACCCCGGCCGGCTGGCGGTCATCTCCCTGCCCATCCCGCTGGATTCCCACTGCAACCTCTTGGTGCGCCGGACCGCCCCGGAGAGCGTCCAGGCGTGCGAATACGCCCGGCTGGGACTGGCCGTCTGGCGGGCGGGACCGCAGGCCTACGCGGCCTACGACGATTGGTTTTTTGCGGCCAACCCGGTCCCAACCTTGGAGCAGGCGCGCGCCCAAGCGGAGTCCTTGGTGGGCAAAGACCCTTTAAACCGCGCCTTGGCGGATGACTGGGTCGGGCGCCAGCTTGCGTTTGACATCTCGCTTTTCCGGGCCAACGCGCTGCCGGAAAACAACCCCCGCCTGCCACAACTGGTCATCGGCGACATCATCACCCACGGCGCGATTGACAGCGTGGGAGAACTGGATGACTTGGTGGTGAAACATCTGTTGGCGGGCGAGGCTGGGCGCTGAAATCGTCCAACCTTTGGTTGGTCGGGATCTCCTGACGGAGCTTGGAATTCGTTGCCGCTTTCGGCTGAGCCCATGGTTTTGAGTGCCTGCCACGAGCCGCCGTCGTCCCGCGAAGCAGGACGCCCTCTGGGTGCTGATTTAGGAAGAAACCGGGGGGCGGAGCGATGCGCCAGGGCGGTTCGGAGGTGGGACCGCGAAAAGCGCCAGAGGACTGGCGCACTCCAGGACGCTTCGCGAGTTCCGACGGGCAAATGCATAAGTAGCTTTGGCGTAATGGCTTGCACCGCCAGCTTAAGAGCGGGACTTTGGCGGACACGCCTGACACCCCGGGGCAGCGTCAAGATGCACCTACGACCTCGATTACAAGCGTCGGAATTGTTTACATTTTATTCAACGTATGTAACTTGTTTATTTTCAGAATGATATGACATAATAACTGGAACCGGCCCCGAAAAGCGTCGGTTTTATTTACAGTTTGCTCATCCGGTTCCCCGATAATAACATTGTGAAGAACGCTTAATTATGCTATAAAGCATTTAATTACAACCATTTGTGAATAAACGCCACTTTTAAAAAGTTGATTGGCAAGGCTGATGCTTACAGAAAACAGTCAACGGGAAACCGGAAGGCGCACCCGTAAAGGCAAGTTGTCCAAGCAGTTAAACAATAAATAAAACCATCTAAAACCATGAAATCTAATTGTATGTATTATTTGGCCGCGATTGCCGCCGCCTCGTTGGCGACGGTCTGCGCGCAAGCGGGATTGGTCGAAGGCTCAATCTACGAGAACGACGCCACCGGGGCGGGTGACGCCACTCCCGCCAATGTTCCGGCCGGAGCGCCCAATGTCACCTTCACCACCGTGACCCCGATCGATTTTGCCAGCGGTGGGGCCTACACCATTGGCGAGTTTCTCAGCAGCGGCAGCGGCTCCACCGTCCTCACCGGCGCAGGCGAACTGGGTAATACCATGGAGAATACGCTGTTCAACTTTCTTGGGAATGTGAGCGTCATTTCGGGTCAAACGTTCACGGCTGGACATGATGATGGCCTGACCTTGATCATCGACGGCCTCACCGTCATCTCGGCTCCTGGGCCGACAGGCTTCATTGATACAACGGAAACTTATACCGGGCCGACCGGCACCTTTCCTTTTCAATTGGTCTATGGCGAATGCTGTGGTGCGCCGGCCGATCTGGCCATTGATCTGCCGCTGGTGAGCAGTGTTCCCGACAGCGGCAGCACGCTGACCCTGCTGGGTGGCGCCTTGACCTTGGCGGGCATGGTCACCCGTCGTTTTCGCAAGTAATTCAGGCTGGTTTTAGGAAAGGCGCAGCCGCTTGGCTGCGCCTTTTTTTTGTCAACCGCTGGAGGTTGCAATTCCCGACCCGCCTTGATGGTGGGGGGCATTTTCCAGGCGCCCCAGCCGCTGGAGCAGCCTGACACTGCCCCCGTTTTAACACCATCCGTCATTTTACTGCCAGGACGGTGGGACAGGACGATGCCAATTTGGCGGACCGGTTCAGCCCAGCCACTTCGTAGCTGGCTTCTTTCCGGGGTCGCTTCGCGACAGGGGAGTTTGAAAACGCGCCTGGACACGAGGGCGGGGATGGCTGGTTCCCGCGTTTTCAATGTCAGGAGGCGATGATAAGCTAAGGCCTCCTTATCAAACAAACGATGGGGACGAGCCGTCCCCACCCCGGTTCTTGAGTCCGCCCTGGGCCCGGCCGGCAACTGAAAAATTAGGCGTGTACAGATGGCCGGAGCGAAGGCATAATCCTTCAATAAACTATGCCCGTTGCTGAACTTAATCCGTCCGCCGCCACCGCCGGCCAGGCCGTGCCCGGGGAAGTCGTCGTCTCGGTGCGCGGGTTGACGAAGGTGTTCAAGGATTTTTGGAACCGGCCCAAGGCCCGGGCGGTGGACAACGTGGATTTTGAGGTGCGGCGGGGCGAGGTGTTCGGGCTGCTGGGGCCGAACGGCTCGGGCAAGTCCACCACCGTCAAGCTGCTGCTGGGGCTGCTGTATCCCAGCAAGGGGCACATCGAGGTGTTTGGCCATTCCCCCCGGCATGTGGCCACCAAGGCGCGCATCGGTTATCTGCCGGAAGAATCCTATTTATACCGGTATCTGAATTCGCGCGAGACGCTGGATTTTTTTGGCCACCTCTTCAAGCTCTCGAAGGAGGAGCGGGGGGCGCGGACGGAACAACTGCTGGAGATGGTGGGGCTGGGCCAGACCCACACGCGGGCGATCGGCGAATTTTCCAAGGGCATGCAGCGCCGCATCGGACTGGCCCAGGCGCTGATCAACGACCCGGACCTGATCATCCTCGATGAACCCACCGCGGGCCTGGACCCGATCGGCTGCCGCGAGGTGAAGGACTTGATCGTCGCCCTGGCGCGGCGGGGCAAGACGGTGATTTTGAGCAGCCATCTGCTGTCCGACGTGGAGGACGTGTGCGACCGGGTGGTGATTTATTACGGCGGCAAAATTCAGGCGCAGGGGACGCTCAAGGAACTGCTGGCCCGGCCGGATTCCCTGCGCATCACCACGCCGGTGCTGCCGCGCGAAACGCTGGAGCGGGTGCTGCAAATCATCCGGCAGGACCAGGTGGCCGGGGAGGTGCGGGTGGAGAATCCCAGCCAGAACCTGGAAAGCTATTTTCTGGAGGTGGTGCATAAGGCGCGGGCGGCGCAGGAAACCAGCGGCGCCCAGTCCGGCGCCCGGGTGGCCGCCTATTTGCGCGGGAACGAAACGGCCGCCGCCCCTGATCCCGTGAGCAAGGTGCTGGAACGACTGGCGCCCCCGGCGGCCGCCGCGCCGGCCCACTCCGCGGCGGCGCCGGCACCCGCCACATCGGTGTCGGACCAAAAGCTGGCGGCCCTGGCCAAGCCCGCCGAACCCAAGCCGGCGCCGGCACCCGGCCCGGAAACCAAACCGGCGGATTTGACGCAGGCGGACGAAAAACTGTCCGCGCTGGTGGGCAAGCCCAAGCCGGAGGCCGGCGGGAGGAACTGAACGGTGCAACGCCTGCTTGCCATCGCCTGGTTGACGTGGAAGGCCGCCTTCCGCTTCCGGCTGTTTCTGGTGCTGGCGGTGCTGCTGCTGGGGTCGGTGGTGGCGCTGCCGCTGTTGATCCAGGACGACGGCACGGCGCGGGGGTTCACGCAAATCCTGCTGACGTATACGTTGAGCACCATCACGGGGCTGCTGGGATTTTCCACGTTGTGGCTGGCCTGCGGGACGCTGGCGCGCGACATCGAGGAAGGCCAGATGCAGGTGCTGGTGACCAAGCCGGTGGCGCGCGGGCAGATCTGGCTGGGCAAATGGCTGGGGATCGTGACGCTGAACGCCGTGCTGCTGGCCCTGGCGGGCGCCGGCGTTTATGCCCTGCTGGAATGGCGCGCGGGCCGGCTGCCGGCCGAAGAGCAAAAGGCCCTGCGCAACGAGGTGCTGGTGGCGCGGGGCGTGGCCGGACAAAACGTCAACCTGGCGGCGCTGGAGGAGAAGACCGAAGCGGCGGTGCAGGCCCGGTTGAAAGCCAATCCGGATCAACAACCGTATCAGAACGAAGTGCGCAAGGACATCAGCGGGCGCCTGCGGGGCGCCTTGCAGGTGGTGCCCGCGGGCAGCGCCCGCCAATGGCAGATTAACCTGGGCCATCCGCGCAGTTTTTTCCGCGACCAACCCATGCAATTGCGGGTGAAATTCAACACCGCCGACCGGAATCCCAACGCCACGTTTGACGGTTTGTGGCAGGTGGGGGAGGCCGGCAGCACCAACAACTTCTGGCCGCAGGACGGCCCCCTGGCCCTGAACATGTCCCCGGACACCTTTCATGAGATCGCCATCCCGGCGAACCTCTGCGATGCGCAGGGCCGGTTGTCCATTTTGTTCATCAATCCCACCGACACCGCGCTCTCGTTTCCGTTGGAAGACGGCATCCAGGTGTTGTTTCCGGAGGGCGGCTTCGCGCTGAACTACGCGCGGGGGCTGGGGGTCATCTGGTGCTGGCTGGCGCTGTTGACGGCGCTGGGGCTGACCGCGGCCAGTTTCCTGTCCTTTCCGGTGGCGGCCTTCTTCTCGCTGGGCCTGCTGCTGGTCGGGCTTTCCAGCGGCACCCTGGCCGAGGCGGTGGGCAGCGGTTCGGTGGCGGCGGGCAACGAGGAAACCGGCGCGGCCGGTCATTCCGGGGCCGATGTGATCTTGATCCCGGCCTTCGAAGGGGCGCTGGCGGTGATCAACCTGGCGGGGGACTTTTCTCCGATTGACGCGCTGAGCACCGGGCGGTCCATCCCGTGGGGCGAACTGGGCGCGGCGTTCGCGCAAATTGTCCTGCTGCTGGGCGGGGCGATCGGGCTCACGGGCATGTTCCTCTTCAACCGCCGCGAACTGGCCACCGCCCAGGGAACCCAATGAAAGCCCGGACCAAAAAATTGCTGCTCCTGATGCTGGCGGCGGTGCTGCTGCTGGCGTCCGGCCAGGTGCAGAATTCCCTGAACACGGACCGGGACCGGCTGGGCCTCACGCGGGTGGCGCCCTTGGACGATGCGCCGCCGCTGCTGGCCTTCACCACCGTGGCCCTGGGCGGTTTCCGGGGGTTGATCTCCAACTTTCTTTGGATCCGGGCCAATGATTTGCAGCAGGACGACCAGTTTTTTGAGGCGGCGCAACTGGCCACCTGGATCACGGAACTGGAGCCGCATTTCCCGCAGGTCTGGTCCTTTCAGGGCTGGAACATGGCCTATAACATCTCCGTGAAATTCACGGACGCGAAGGACCGCTGGCGGTGGGTGGAGCACGGCATCACCCTGTTCCGGGACGAGGGCCTGCGGTACAATCCCAATGACATCCTGATTCACCAGCAGCTCTCCTGGCTGTTCGAACACAAAATGGGGGCCAACCTCGACGACGCCAACGGGTATTACAAGACCGAATGGGCGAAGGAAATGCAGCCGTTTTTCGGCCCGCAGGGGACGAATTTCGCCGACCTGCTGCATCCCGCCACGCCCGAGGCGGCGCAGCGCCTGCAGGTGCTCACCAACCGATATAAAATTGACCCGGTCTTTGCCAAGCAAGTGGATGACAGGTATGGTCCGCTGGACTGGCGCGTGCCCGAGACCCACGCCATTTACTGGGCGGCGCAGGGCCTGGCCGCCGCCCGGCGCAACCCGGACAAGGTCAAAACCGAGGATTTGACGATGCTGCGGCGGAGCATCTTTCAATCCATGCTGGCGGCCTTTCATCACGGCCGGGTGATTGCCAACCCGTTTTCCGAAGTGATTTCCCTGGGGCCGGACCTGGAATTGATCCCCACGGTCAACGCCGCCTACGAACAAATGATGGCGGAGGACGAGCCGATGCGGGACAACTTTGGCGGCGCCCACCGCAACTTCCTGCGGGATGCCGTGTATTTTCTGTATGCGGACAACCGGGTGGCCGACGCCGCCAAGTGGTTCAAGTATCTCAGCGACAAATATCCGAACAAGACCATCATTGACGGCGACACCAATTCCTATCCCCGGAATGTGACGCTGGATCAATTTGCCCTGGCCACCATCAACGTTGACATCAAGGAAACCTCGCAGGAACGCGTGACCGCCGATGTGCAAGGGCTGCTGCGGCGCGCGTATTTTGCGCTGGCTCTCGATCAGAACGACCGTTATGTCAGCTATCTGCGCATGGCCCAATTGATTTGTGAAAATTATGCGCGCAACACCCTCCCCACCAAGGCCGACAAAACCACCACTCCGCGCATCCCGCTGCCGCCCCTGAAGGCGTTAAACCAGGCGGTGCTGGACCAGTTGCTCGATCCGCGGCCGGAGGCGCCCGGGGCTCTGCCGTACGCCGCCCGCGCCATCATCCGCACCCAGCTCGGTCTGTCGCCGGAAACCAACGCCCCGGCGGTGCTGTCCACCAATTTGCCGGCCCCGGTCCCCACCAACGCCCCCGCCGTCCCCCCGGCGCATTAAGGCCCTCTCAGGCAGGGCGTCCCGCGACAGCGGACGGTGGCCAACTGACGCACCATTCACCGCCCACGCGGCGGGCAGAGGACTGCCCGCCCTCCCATTCGCATTGGCCGATCACCGCCAGCCGGGGGCCTTCACCCGGTGCTGCGAACGCGTTGGCAGCGGGGCCGTCAACAGAAACACCGTCCCCCCAAGGGAGGGACGGTGGTCAGAGCCCATGTAATGTCGGGAATCCCGGCCTCAGGCCCGGACATTCAACAGACCGCCGCCATCACCATGATCGCCGTCATGGTCGCCATCACTGTCCGTGGGGGTGGTGGCCGGGGTGGTGTTTGCGCCCTGGGCGGGTTGTTTGTTGCCAGCCGCTTGGAGATCGGCCGCCGAATAGCCGCCGGAGGAGACGTTGGATATGTTCATGTTTGCTTAGTTGGTTGTTTGGTTTCACTTACGCACTGTGCGTTGCGCCTTGGGTATCGGCTGAAATTAACCCGGCTTAAGCAACATTTATCCCTACTTATGTCCCGGCTTGACGGCCAGCACCAAGGGGGAGACGGCGGGGACCGGCAGCAGCCGCGGGTTGGTAAAGCCCGCTTCCCGCAGCCAGCCACTGATTTCTTTAAAGCGTCGGGCCGGCCCCCCGGCCGGAGCTTGCTTTGCCGGCCGCGCGCACTAAACTGCGCGCCCGATGTTGAACCTTGGTTCCCTCAACCCGCAGCAACGCCAGGCCGTGGAAACCCTGCGCGGGCCGGTGCTGATCCTGGCCGGCGCCGGCACCGGCAAGACGCGCGTGATCACCTTCCGCATCGCCCACCTGATCGCCCAAAAAACCGCCCCGGACCATATTTTGGCCGTCACCTTCACCAACAAGGCCGCCCGGGAAATGCAGGCCCGGGTCAACCAGCTCCTGCCCCGCCCGAAGTCCCGGCACCCGGACGACCAGCCCAAACGTCCCACCATCTGCACCTTCCATTCCCTGTGCGTCCGGATTTTGCGCCAGCACATTGAGAAGCTGGGGTACAAACGCAACTTCGTTATTTACGACGAATCCGAGCAACTGGGGGCCGTCAAAAAAATCCTGGCCCAGATTTCCATGAAGGGGGAAAAGGCCGACCCCGGCGCCGTGCTCGGCCTGTTGAGCCGGTACAAAAATGGCGGGGAACGCGCCGCCGTGTTTGCCGATCCGAACGTCGTGGCCCTGGCCGAACATGTGAAGAAACGCTACGAGTCCGCCCTGCACGCCTGCAACGCGGTGGATTTTGACGACCTCATTTTGCTGGCCCTGCGGTTGTTCCGCGAACACCCGGAGGCGCTGGCGGCCTGCCGCGCGCACTATCAGCAGGTGATGGTGGACGAGTACCAGGACACCAACGCCGCGCAATTCGAGCTGGTCCATCTGCTGACGAAAGAACATCGCAATTTTTGCGTGGTGGGCGATGACGACCAGAGCATCTACGGCTGGCGCGGGGCGGAAATCGCCAACCTGCTGGATTTGGAAAAGCATTACCCGGAGGTGAAGATCATCAAGCTGGAGCAGAATTACCGCTCCACCACCACCATCCTGAACGCCGCCAATGCGCTCATCAAAAACAACGCCCGCCGGCGCGCCAAACAACTCTGGTCGGAAAAAGGCGCCGGCGCGCCGATCCACCTGCACGCCTTCGCCGACGACGAGGCGGAGGCCCGCACCATCGTCGAGCAGATCGAATTCGCCCGCGCCACCCGCCGGGCCGCCTGGGGCGAACACGCCATCCTGTTTCGCACCAACCAGCAGTCCCGCCCGCTGGAGACCGCGTTGCGCACGGCGGGGGTGCGCTACCACCTCATCGGCGGCCAGAGTTTTTTTGACCGGCGCGAGATCAAGGATTTTCTCGCCTACCTCAAGACCTTCATCAACCCGCATGACGACATCAGCCTGCTGCGCATCGCCAACACCCCCGCCCGCGGCCTGAGCGAGGTGACCATGGAACGCCTTCTGGGCGCCAGCCAGGAACGCCACGGCTCGGTCTTTGCCGCCATGAAAAACCCGCTGGTCACGGCCACGTTGCCGGCGAAGCCGCGGGGCAGTGTCGAGGCGTTCGTCGGGTTCATCGAGCGCACCCGGGCGCCGCTGCACCTCACCCCCTACGCCGCCCGGCCGCTCCAAACCTGGGGCGAACAATTTCTGGAGGAAACCGGCTATTTCAACGATTTGAAGCGTTCGGAGAAGGACCCCGAAGTCGCGGAAAGCCGCATCCGCAACCTGCGCGACCTGCTGGCCGGCATGGACGCCGGACCGGACGCCCCCGCCGCCGCGGCGGCGACGACCCTGGCGGACCGGCTGGAAACATTCCTGGAGAACATCACCCTGGACTCCGACCGCGAGGACGAAGAGGAATCCGCCGGCGACGCCGTGACGCTCATCACCATGCACAGTTGCAAGGGCCTGGAATTTCCGCATGTGTATATTGTCGGACTGGAGGACGGCCTGCTGCCCCACAGCCGGTCCAAGGTCGAGGGCACGTTGGACGAGGAGCGGCGGCTGTTTTATGTGGCCGTCACCCGCGCCATGCAGACGCTGACGATCACCCACTGCGGCGGCCGGAAGAAATACGGACAATTGCTGCCGTGCCATCCCTCGCCCTTTTTGCGCGAACTGCCGCCGGAACTGGTGGAGGACGCCTCCGCCGCGGCCAAACGCCCCGTGACGGTGGAGGCGGGCAAGGACATGTTCGCCGCCATCCGCCGCGCGATTGGGTGAAATTGGGGAGGCCGCAACACTTCTAAATCTTGATTAAGCGATCAATCCGTCACAATTTTTGACTATGCGGCCGGCGCAGTCCATACTATGAATGATGGGAATGAACACAGCAGAAACAAACCTGTTGGAACGGACGGCCAAATTGGGCCAAATTCGCTCGCAGCAGCCGAAAGTTACGTTGCAGCAAGCGCAGGCACAGGCCGTCCGGTTGATGGCGGCGGCGAAGCATTCACCGCTTCGTTTCGCGCGCTCGTCGAATGGGCGGAAGCGCGGAAATTGATTCGCTGCGAGTGTGATTTTCCGTTTTTTGAGCGCCCCACGGACGGTCACGGTGACGAACATGAGGCGTGGTTTGAGGAAAAATCAAACCGCTGGTTCAAGGCAACTATGCGGACCGTTTTGGGCTTGCTTGGGGCAGAATGGGAACAGCCACCGCCCGCGAATATCTTTCCCGCCTGGTTTTGCAAAACATTTTTTTCCAGGCCGATATTTGTTTTGAGGCTTTAATCAACAGCCGCAGCCATTTGCGGGTTTTGACTTCTCAACCACATATCGCCGGGGAACACGCCGCCGCCGGAGAAATCAAACAATGGTTTTTAAGTTTGGGATTTGTGAGGCTGGAGACCGGAGGTCGGATAGCGTGGTATCGGGAACGGGAAAATCTCCTGGTTGCCGATGCCCATGAAGGGAATGTGATTAAAACGGCCGGCGGCGATTTGGTTCCCATTGATCTTAACCTCATTCAGCCAACCGGTGAAATGCGCGCCGGGGTGATTGCCAATCTGAAACCGGAAACCCCGGAAACCCCGGTTTGACAATCGTGATAACCCGGCCTATAAACGCCCGTATGGGTTCCAAAATTCAAAACGCGTTTCGCGGCCGGCCGCCAGCTTCCCTGAAACGAGCCGCCGACATCGTCCGGTGGTCAGGTTTCTTATGCAGCCCGGTTTCCGGCGAGGTGGTGGGTTTCATTGACTCTCCGCGCGATGATCTCAATGTCAGCGAATGGTCAAAGTTTCAGCCGTTGGCCGCAGAATATAAGGAACTTATCGCAGTGCGGATCAAGCCGTTGAAGCTGGCGGACGTGACCGCCATTTTTGGCCCCAAACTCAGTCAGCCGCCCGAAGACCGCACCCTGCCCTGGTTGGCCCCCAGGTGGTACACCGGATCAGCAGTGGCCTGCGATGACCCCGCCAGCAAACGGCATGTGGACTTTCTGGCCAGCGGAAATATTGGGTCTTTGGAGATTCACCACCAATTTGATGGCGTCACGCCCGGCCCCTGCATGTGTTATTTGCGGATGGACGATCAATTTGTCCCGCTCAAAGTTTACGACAACGTCCCCCAACGCCTGGCTTGGGATCAGGCCAAGTTTGCAAAGCTGGAGGAATGGTTGGCCGCGCAGCTGCCCCCGCTCACCAATCTGGGCGTGGTTGAGGTTTCCACCGCCAAGCCCACCCGCATTGACCTCGGGGCGGGCGCCGCCTGCATGGTCACCACCCGGGACATTCAGATGGCGAGTGTTCCGGATTGGATCTCGTTTGTGTTAGCCAAGGATACTCTGAATCCTGCGGAAAAGGAGAATTCCCTGCAACATAAGTCGGTTGACCGTCCGGGGCAGTCCTTCGGCTTTTCCATGGACGGCAAATTCTACCGCCTGACCCCCAAACTATTGACACCACCTCAGGGAACAAACCAATGAACATCCCCATGCTCCTGCTGGCTCAAACCTCCATTAACTTCCAACCCGTTGAGCAAAACGGCATCGGACTCGGGGCGGCCATTGCCGTGGTCTGCTCCTGGCAGCGCAACCGCTCGATTGTACGGGCCATCTTGGCAGGGATTTTCTCCTGGTTTTATGTGCTGTATTTCGCCCTGACCCGGCGGGCGGATGAGCGAAAATGATTTTTTTGAAACATTCGCCCCGGTCCGCTGTCATCAGAGGGGTATGGGCAGTCTGTGTCTGTCAACCGCATGAGTGAACCGGGTCTTGATGTGGCGGCCTGCGTCGAACGCGTCCGCCAACGGGACGAGGACGCCGCGCGGCGGTTGGTTGAACACCTGTATCCGCTGGTGCTCCGGCTCGTGCGGGCGCACCTGCCCAAACGGACCGCGGAAGAAGACCTGGTGCAGACGGTGTTTATGAAGATGTTTGCGAAGCTCGAGCAGTTCACCGGCGCCGTGCCGCTGGAACATTGGGTGGCGCGCATCACCGTCAACACCTGCATCAACCAGATCGAGGCCGAGCGCGTGCGGCCGGAACTGCGCTGGACCGACCTGGATGCCGGTGAGAAATTTGTGGTGGAAACGCTGGCGGCGACCGAGAATGACCTGCCGGCGGCGGACGCCCAGGCGGCGCGGGAACTGCTGGCCCGGCTGCTGGCGGGGCTCCGGCCGGCCGAACGGCTGCTGGTGACGTTGCTGTATTTGGAAGAACGCCCCGGCCAGGAAGTGGCGCGGATGTTGGGCTGGAGCCACCTGCGCGTCCGGGTGCAGGGGTTCCGGGTGCGGCAGAAACTCCGGCGGCAGTTCCGCCGGCTGACCTATGATTGAACTATGAATCGCGATGAACACAGCGTACGGCGCCTCCTGAAGGCGGCCCGGTCCGGGCCGGCGGAAACGCCCGCGGCCCCGCCGTTTCCCGTGGTGGCGCGCATCCTGGCGGGGTGGCGTTCGGCCGCGCCGGAAGAAGATTATGCCGGCCTCGCGGTGCTGTTCCGGCGCGCGGTGATTTACGCCGTGTTCATCATGATCGCCGCCATTGGCTGGAGCCAGTTGAGCGCCGCCCATGAAGTGCCGGGGGCGCTGGCGCTCGCCCATTTGCAGCAGGCCATTCAGATTGTCCCCTGACGTTATGAGCAAATTGAAAATCAGCCTTTATCTGGTCGCCCTGTTTCTGGCGGGGGTGATCACCGGCGGGTTTCTCACCGCGCAGATCGGGCGGCGGATCATGATGCAGTTCCGGCAGCCGGAAGCCATGGCCGCACACTGGGAGCACGATCTGGAAAGCCGCCTGAGCCTGACCCCCGCCCAATCGCAAAAAATCACGCTCATCCTCACCGGCGACATGAAGAATTTCGATTCGTTTCTGCACGATCAGATGAGCCTGGCGCTGTCCAACTGCAACGCGCGCATCGCGCTGGAACTGACGCCGGAGCAGAAAATCAAGTTTGCGGAGATCGAACAGGAGCAGCAGGCGTTCATCCATTCGCCGTTCAATCACGGGCCTCCGCCCCCGCCTCCGCCAGCGGACTTTTTCCATCCGCCCTCCAATTTTATCACCGTCCCCGCAACCAACACCAACCATCAACCATGAAAATTATCACCCCCCTCGCCCTCAGCCTGCTGGCGGCCGGCCAACTTTTGGCCGCCGACACCAACACCACCGACCAGGTCAAAACCGCCGTCACCAAGCTCAAGGACCAGCCAAACTACAGTTGGACCACGACCCAGGCCATGCCCGGCATGCCCTTCACGCCCGAGCCGCTGCACGGGAAAACCGGGTCGGACGGACTGGCCCTGGTGACCCAGAACTTCAATGACAACACCACGCAGGTGGCGTTCAAGGGCGACAAGATCGCGGTGCTGGCCGACAACCAATGGCAGGCCGTCGCCACCAACCAGGATGCCGGCGACATGGGCAATTTCCCCATGATGATCGCCCGCATGCTGGCCGGCTCCGGCACCGCCGCCACGGAGGCGGAAACCCTGCTGGGCCGGGTCAAAGAACTGAAGGCCGGCGACGACGGTTTATGGAGCGGCGACCTGACGGACAAAGGCGTGGCGGGTCTGCTGTCCTTCGGTCCGCGCCCGGGCGGCGACACCGGGGTGAAGGACGGCAAAGGCACGGTCAAATTCTGGGTGAAAGACGGCGTCCTGGTGAAGTTTGAGTCGCACGCGGAAGGCCGGGTGCCCGGCCCCGATCAAAACGAGCAGGACATGAACATGACGCGCACCACTGAGATTTCAGACGCCGGCAAAACCCAGGTGGAAATCCCCGAGGCGGCCAAAAAAATCCTGGCGGGCAATTGAGCCCGGCCCCGGCAGGACAACCGCCACCGGAACATTTTTCGACAACCAAAAACCAACCAACCGATCAAACATATGAAGAAAATACAATTAATGCTGGCCACCACCGTCGCGGCGCTCGGCCTGTCACTGGGCGGCCAGGCCCAGGCGCAACCGCAGGGCTTCGGCGGCGGCGGCGGCATGGACTTCCAAAACATGGATCCGCAGCAAATGATGAAGCAGATCCAGCAGCGCATGATTGATTCCTATCGGGAACAGATGATCGTCACCAACGACGACGAATGGGCGCTCATTGAGCAGCGCATCAACGCCGTGACCCAGGCCCGCACGGCCGCCATGGCCGATGGCGGCGGCATGGGCG